>Ga0326597_10004512_pt1 | contig 19598 bp, 22 predicted proteins | sample RVTome_12_FD_203789 | JGI IMG/M metagenome (GOLD analysis project Ga0326597, IMG submission 203789) | Soil microbial communities from uranium-contaminated site in the Upper Colorado River Basin, Wyoming, United States - RVT100D185 | ecosystem: Environmental > Terrestrial > Soil > Contaminated >... | reverse complement strand
GGCGAGGACAACGGGGCATCGTCCCGACAGGCGAAGTCCGCGCCGCGATCGCCTGGCGATTCACGTCATCGGCCGAGCCGCAAACGCGCTTATTCTGAGGCTAGAGACTAACGAAGCCGCAGGCCATGCGGTTATTTGGGGTGGCACCCTCGGTGTGCGCCGCCATGCTCAGGGCACTCGTGATGGAGAATTTTCTGTCCCGCGCCGGAGATGGCCTGTTTGTGCGATCCACCACATATTAGCGAACGAGCTCACAGCGACCGACACAGCCTTACGCTGCGCAATGACGGCCTTCACCTCGGGTCGGTGCGATCGCTCACCCGACCGGGCCCTTAGCGCGGAGCCGACGAGCTGCGCGCGAACTTCCCCCCGGAGCGCTGCTCAAGAAAACCCGTCTCGATGAGGTTCCGAAGCAACACCTGGCACACCTGCCTGTCGAGGCCTGCCATCAGCGCAGCGTCAGCGGTGGTAAGCGATAAGCCGCGTGTCTCCATGAACAGATGCTGGACACGTGCGAGCGCCTCTTTGAAACACCGCGTCTGAAGTGACTGCCTCATGTGCGCTGCTCCTCACGGCTCGTGGCGAGATGGCTTCCGGTGAACGAGACCGATCGCCGTGCAGAACCGTTGGTTGATGTATGCGGAGATTGCGTTCGCCCATCGCTCGCCCCGCGCCGTGCCAGGGCCTTGATGAAGGCTGATGCGTGACGGGCCTCGCGCAGGCGAGAATCAGGCAACAGGTTCAGGAAAGCAGTGCTGCGACTCTACTCCATTCGCCACGCGATAGCGAACTCAGTGGGTGAACGACGTCGGGAGGACGTCGCCGCGGCTTGTCAGCGCGGCGGCTCCCGCCTATACTCATGGGTGCAAGACCTTCCTGAGCACTGCCGCCCATAGCCGGATGTGATCCGGCCCCGAGCCACAGCCCTCATCAAGAGCGCGTCGTCGATTCTTCGCTCGGCTCGACGGAGCGACGGCTTCTGTCGCTTCCGCTGACGAGAGACTCGTCAACACCTCCTCGCCCGATGGGAGTTACGTCATGCATGTCAGACCACTACACGACCGGATTCTGGTTCAACGCCTCGACGAAGGCGAACAGCACATCGGCGCCATCATCGTCCCGGATTCCGCCAAGGAAAAACCGCAGCGGGGCACGGTGATCGCCGCGGGCAAGGGCCGAGTGAACGACGACGGCGAACGGGTGAAGCTCGACGTGAAAGCGGGCGACACCATCCTCTTCGGCAAGTACTCTGGCCATGAGATCAAACTGGACGGCGTGGACTATCTGATCATGAAAGAAGACGACGTCCTTGCCACCATCGAGGGCGCCCGCACCGCCAAGGCCGTGACTGCCAAGCCGGCGACGCGAAGAGTCGCCACCAGGAAGGGACGCTGACATGGCAAAACTGATTACATACGGCGACGCGTCCCGCCAGGCCATTCTCCGCGGAGTGAACGGCCTGGCCAATGCGGTCAAGGTGACCCTCGGACCGAAGGGACGCAACGTCGTCCTGAGCAAGTCCTTCGGATCGCCCACGATCACCAAGGACGGCGTCACGGTGGCCAGGGAAATCGACCTGCCGGATCCGCTCGAGAACATGGGCGCCCAGATGGTGCGCGAAGTGGCGAGCAAGACCTCCGACGTCGCGGGAGACGGCACGACGACAGCCACGGTGCTGGCGCAAGCTATCTATCGTGAAGGCGCGAAAAACGTCGCGGCCGGGGCCAACCCGATGGCCATCAAACGCGGGATCTTCGCAGCGGCCGAGGCGGTCGTCGCGTCACTCAAGCGGCAGTCCAAGCCGGTGAGTGGTCCCATGATTGCTCAGGTGGGTACGATTTCGGCGAACCACGACGAGACCATTGGCCGGATCATCGCGGAAGCGATGGACAAGGTGGGCAAAGACGGCGTGATCACCGTCGAGGAGGCCAAGACGATCGAGACCTCGCTCGAGGTGGTCGAAGGGATGCAGTTCGACCGCGGCTACCTCTCGCCGTATTTCGTGACCGACCCCGACCGCATGGAAGTGGTGCTCGAGAATCCGGTCATCCTGATCCACGAGAAGAAGATCAGCGCGATGAAAGACCTGCTGCCCCTCCTCGAGCAAGTGGCGCAGGCAGGCCGTCCGCTGCTCATCCTCGCGGACGACCTCGAAGGCGAAGCACTGGCGACGCTCGTCGTCAACAAGCTCCGGGGTACGCTCAAGGTCGCAGCCGTCAAAGCGCCGGGCTACGGCGATCGCCGTAAGGCGATGCTCGAAGACGTCGCCATCCTGACGAGCGGCAAGGCCGTCACGGAGGACCTGGGGATCAAGCTCGAGTCGGTGAAGCTCGAGGACCTGGGACAGGCGAAGAAGGTCACGATCGACAAGGACACCACGACCATCATCGAAGGTGCGGGCACCACGCAGGCCATCGAGGGGCGCGTCAAGCAACTACGCACGCAGATCGAGGACACGACGTCTGACTACGACCGCGAAAAGCTGCAGGAGCGACTCGCCAAGCTCGTGGGCGGCGTGGCCATCATCAAAGTCGGGGCAGCCACCGAGACCGAGATGAAAGAGAAGAAGGCCCGCGTCGAGGACGCGATGCACGCCACCAAGGCCGCCGTCGAGGAAGGCATCGTGGCTGGGGGCGGCGTGGCGCTGCTCAGGGCCGCGCACGGGCTCCAGTCGCTCACGCTCGACGGCGACGAGCAACTCGGCGTCAGCATCATCATGCGGGCGATCGAGGAGCCGTTGCGCTGGATCGCGACCAACGCGGGCCACGAGGGGGCCATCGTCGTGCAGCGCGTCAAGGACATGGCCGGTGACGAGGGCTTCAACGCCCAGACGGAACAGTACGAGAACCTCGTGAAGGCCGGCGTCATCGACCCGGCCAAGGTCGTCCGCTCGGCACTGCAGAACGCCGCGTCGATCGCCTCGCTTCTCCTGACGACCGAGGCGGTCATCTCGCAGGCGCCGGACGACCGCAAGGCGGCCGCGCAGAACGGCGGCATGGGCGGGGGGATGTACTAGCGGAATGGGGCCTCTGCGAGAGCTTCTCGCGACCGACCATCGGCAGGCGCTGGAATTCTTCTTCCAGCGCCTGAAGGACGTCTCCGGACCAGACGTGGATCACCCGGAACTCCTCTACAACGCCAGCGTGCTGGCGCACTACGCCCAGGTGTCAACGCACGCCACGGTCGATCTCTCGACCCCGGCAAACCTCAGCGCGGTCTTCGATCACTTCGTGGTGGATTCGACGCTGCTGGCCGACGGCCTGATGATGGAAACCGCCGGCGCCCAATGTTTGGTGCTGGCGGGATTCTTCGAGGATCAGATGTGCCGGCGGCACAACATCCGCTGGTATGCTGAACTCGGCGCCGGTTTCTTCGGGCGGGCGGCCACGCGGGAAGCTTCTCCGAGCAAGGCCCAGCTACTGGACACGATCGCGAGGCACTTCGAGGCCTGGCGCCAGCGCCAGGCGCGGCTCGGTCGCGTCTTGCGCGACCAGCCTTTTCTGGTCACGCCGCCCCAGCCTCCCACGTAGAGGCTGTCGGTGCCCCATCATCAACGATTCGCGGACTGCTCCCGCAGATTGCGTGACGTACTGGGCGTAGAGAGCTCAGAGGGCGGCACCCTCGATGGGATCGACGAAGCTTTTCCCCGGGAATCAACTAGCTAGTACCCCGTCGCAGTGATTCTGACTGATTGAACGGCGCCCGGAGCCGTCAGACTCCGCCGGCCGGTTGAGTCGATCCTGGTTGGCGGAGTCCTATGCCAGCCCGAGGGGCCAGGCGGGAACGCGAGCGGAGCCGACGAACGCCCTCTTCCTCCCAGCGTGTTCTGGTTGCCGTGAAATATGCGGACGTTTCTTGCCGCGTGACGGATGTCGCTCCGACGTGCGGGATAGAGGGCGGAGGAGCGCAGCGAGCGTTCCCGGGCGCAGCATCGGACTCCGCTGACCAGGGTCGATCCAACCGGCCCCTCAGGGAGGGCGCACGACGATTCAATCGATCAAAATCCCTGCGACGGGGTACTAGTCCCCTGGAAGCGAATTCTCCAGGACAAGTGTCCACAGTGTGATCCATCTAACGGGGCATGGCAAAGATCGGACGGCCCCGAGCGGAGGTTGTGATCACCGACAGCGAACGGACTGAGTTGGGGCGCCTCACGAAGCGCGCGCACGGCAATCGGACCGTCGCCTTTCGTGCGCGCGTCGTGCTGGCGTGCGCAGACGACACGACGGACAAAGCCGTCGCGCGCCGGCTGGCGGGATTGGTACGACGAGCCTCGAGTCGGCGCGCCGCGGACGGTGCCCGACGAGGCGGTCGAGGCGGTGATTGTCAAAACACTGGAGACGACACCGAAGGGCGAGACGCACTGGAGCACCCGCACCATGGCCAAGGCGGCGGGCATGAGTCACACGATGGTGGGCCGCATCTGGCGCACGTTTGGCCTGCAGCCGCACGTCACCGAGTCCTTCAAGCTGTCGCCCGATCCACAACTGGTCGCCAAAGTGCGAGACGTCGCGCGTCGGATGTGTCCGTCAAGGCGCACCTGAATCCTGTGTTGACGCCAGGCTGTTCGGGCCGGACGGTTAGCGTACGGTCACTGGAGAATCTTGATATCCCTGATGATCCCCATAGCTACATCTTGGTTGTATCGGTGAGTGCGTGGAATCGCCAAGAAGATCTCGATCACGTACCAGATTGCGAACCCACCTGCCGTCAACAGGAATGCAATTCCAAGCCCCGCGCGGCCGAGCAGGAAGAGTTGTATAGGGAAGACGACAGCCAGGATGAGCATCAGTGCGGGAGTCCTCGCTTTCCGCCGGTACTCCTCAACAAACATGGACTGCCTCTCTGACGGCATCTTGGATAGTGCATCCTTGACAAGGGACGGCAGGCGATCTGCGATCGATGCTTCAATTTCCAGTGGCATGCGTAGCGGCCCTCATGATGGGTTGAGATGTTCAGAGCCGGTCTATATCTCTTTGGCCTACTGATTAGAGCGGGGCACGTCGAACACGCCGCTTGTGACAGATACTGAGCCGGTCGCTCCCGTCGGCGTGTTCGGTTCTGCAACGAACTCAAATGTGCCGGCGACGCGGTCGTTCGTGCACGCCGTAATCACGAATGTCCCGCTTCCGCCAAGCGACGTGACCCAGCCCATCGTCCCGACAGAATATGTGCCGTTTGCCATCGTCCCTGCGGCATAGGTGCCGGTACAGGCAGTCGTGGGATTGAAGCCGAAACCAACCGACGCTCCCGCGGTATTCTGACCGGCAACGCCCATCGAGCCTCCCGAGAAGATGGCAGAAGCGGCGATTGCCGTGAAGGACGTGCCGTTAACGACCGCCGTCAAGAGACCACTTGGCGCAGGCGGCGTTGGAGACGTTGGTGGCGTTGGGCTAACACCTCCCGACGACTGGGAGGGGCTGGTTGGACCACCAGAGCAGGCAGAGACAAGGAGGAGAACTACTAGAAACAGAGCGTATCGCAAAGGTGCCTCCGTAAACGCGATACGCCGACAGTCTCTGTCCCCGCACCGCTTAAGGGCTCTGATCAGAATTAGGTTGCCACCTTTGGCCACCTGACCAGAGCCCTAAGAGAGTGGTCATTCGCACGCTTTCTTGCGCCAGCCGCTTGCACCCTGCGGTTCGACACACACGTGCTGGCAGGTACTTTGCCCGGCAGAGCTCGGAGTGTCAAACAATTTTCTGGCGCGGAAGACGCAAGACTCCATGCCCCCACCGGCGATTTTCGATCAGCTTCAACGCCCCGGCGGACATTTGGCGCCAATCCAGGTCATCGCCCGTTCTCCGGCCGCAGCGCACGCGCGGCGCGGTCGATGGCCGCTTCGAGGTCAATCGCATCAGGCCGCGAGGCGACGACGATGCGCTTCACCGCGACGCTGGGCGTCTTGCGGCGCCCGATGGTCTCATCGTGATCAATCCGGCGGCCTCGAGCTTGGCCAGCGTTCGGATCAGGTTCGGTTGCGCTCGTCCCGTCGCAGCGACCAACTCCGCAACCGACACCGGATTCGGATCCCGGATCAGGGCGAGCAGGCGCCGGTTGTCAGGCGTCAGCAGACGGAAAACCGCCGCCACTTCATCGCCCCGAGTGGCAGCGATTACCTGAAGTCGGGGCGCTGGAGGAGTTCATGGAGAAGTCCGGCGAATCCAGGACGACGCTGCGGGGCCGTGATGCGAAAGACGGGCAGTTCACGACCGTCAAACATGCACGCGAGCATTCGCGGGATCACGTTGTTGAACGTGTGCCGAAGCCCGGCTACGGCGATACGAAGAAGAAGTAGGTAAGCGCCCGCCGTACAGCAGCCCACCTAACGCCGTCGCTTTGTCGGGTTTCGTGAAAAACCCGTGAAAGGCGGTGAGCTGGTGAAGCCGGAACGCCTCTATTTCGCTGAAGAATCTGAACGCTTCGTGTTTTTGGTACCGGTACGGGGATTCGAACCCCGGTCCCGTGGCTGAGAACCACGTGTCCTGACCCCTAGACGATACCGGCGTGTGGGGCGAGTGAGAACCCTGCCATGTTAGCGAATGGCAGGGCGCTCAGTAAAGACCTGTCTCGGACCCGACCGCGCGAGTCGATGGTCGATGTCGCATCGAACGCAGGGTTTCCTTTCGCGTGAATCCAGCCCACAATCAGAAGACTCCTATTATGCGTATGCGATCTCACAGACGCGCGCCGTTCCCAGTGCGCAGGTTCCTGCTCGGGATTGTCGGCATGGCGGCATTGGTTGCCGCCGGGGCGTGGATCTGGGCCGGCCGTGCCGAGGGCCCCACGATCGAGGTCGGAGAGCCGGCACGATTCATCGGCCAGACAACTCCGCTCGACGTGACCGTCGAGTCGCCAGGCGGGGAGTTCTCGAGCGTCGACATCGTGCTCGAGCAGGGCGCCCGATCGTATCCGATCTTCACGCTGGACCAACCGGCGGGTGCCGTCCGCCAGGACACCGCCGAACGTATCTACATCATCCGGCCCGTCGGCAAGCGAGACGTGCCCGAACTGGAGGCCGGCCCGGCGCGTATCGTGGTTCGTGCGGCTCGCCCGGTGCTCTACGGGCTGCGACAGGCCACCTCAGAAGCCACGCGCGACGTGGAGGTGCGGCTCGACCCCCCAGCGGTGGCCGTGCTGTCATCGTTTCACTTCATCAACCATGGCGGCGCAGAGTTCGTCGTCTACCGGGCCACGCCCGATGACGTGGAGTCCGGCGTTCGCGTAGGCGACCTGACGTACCCCGGCTTCCCGGCCGCTGGCGCGGGCATCAACGCCGACGCTACGACCAAGGTCGCCTTTTTTGCGCTACTGCACGACCAGGATCTCAACACCCCGATCTCGATCTACGCTCGCGACCCGGCAGGCAACGAGGCCACGACCACGCTCGACCGGCGGGCCTTCCCGAAACGATTTGCCCGAAGCCGAATCGCCATCGACGATCGATTTCTGGAGCGTGTGATTCCGGCCATCGCCGCCGGGACGCCCGACATGAATTTGTCCACCACACCGGGCGATCTCGCGGCGTCGTTCCTCCGTGTCAACGGAGACCTTCGGCGACGGAACGCGCAGACGATCGCCGAACTGACCAAGATGACGTCGCCGGAAATGCTCTGGAAGGACGCCTTCCAGGCACTCGGCAACGCCTCGGTGGAAGCGGGCTTCGCCGACAACCGCACGTACACCTACGGAGGCGAGGAAATCGACCGGCAGGTGCATCTCGGCTTCGATCTGGCCGTCACGCGACAGATTCCCGTGCTGGCCGCGAATACGGGAATCGTCGTTTACGCCGCCAACCTTGGCATCTACGGCAACTGCGTCATCATCGACCACGGGCTCGGCGTGCAGTCGCTGTACGGCCACCTCTCCTCAATCGACGTCCAGGAGGGTGCGCGGGTGGAAAAGGGCCACATGCTCGGCCGCAGCGGCATGACCGGCCTGGCGGGCGGCGATCACCTGCACTTCGCGATGCTCGTCAACGGCCAGGCGGTGAATCCGGTGGAGTGGTGGGACCCGAAGTGGATGCAGGATCGTGTGCTGCGGAAGATTGCCGAAGCTGGCGGAAACAGCGTGCGATAATTGGACGTTTGGAGACTTGGCGGATGACACGACTCTTCACGACAGGCCTGCTGCCGGCCATCCTGGCAAGCACGGTCGCCTGCGGTAGCGGATCGACCAACAACACGCCGGCCGGGCCGCCTCCACCGACCGTCAGTCCCGTGGACGCGGCGACCGCTGGCAGCGTGACCGGGCGGATCTCATTCGAAGGCGTGCCACCGAACCCCAGCATCCTGCGAATGGACTCGGATCCGAACTGCGTCCAGTCGGGCCCGCCGGCCATGGATGAGTTGGTGGTCGTGAGCGACAACGGCGCCCTGCAGAACGTCTTCGTGTACGTGAAGGACGGCCTCGGCGACCTCCGCTTCCCGATCCCCGCCACTCCGGTGCTCCTCGACCAGCAGGGCTGCCGCTATGTTCCGCACGTGCTTGGCGTGCAGGTTGGCCAGAGACTCGAGGTACTGAACAGCGACCAGACACTTCACAACGTCCACGCCGCGCCGACGGCGAACCAGGAGTTCAATACCGGCCAACCGCTGGCCGGCATGAAGCACACTCACCAATTCAGTACCGTGGAGGTCATGGTGCCGTTCAAGTGCGACGTTCACAACTGGATGAACGCGTACGTCGGTGTCCTCGATCACCCGTATTTTGCCGTGAGTGCGGCCGACGGCACCTTCTCGCTGCAGGGTTTGCCTCCTGGCACGTACACCGTAGAAGCATGGCACGAGACCCTCGGCACGCAGACTCAGACGGTCACGATCGGGCCAAGCGAGACCCAGGAGATCACGTTCACCTTCGCGTCAGCCTAGATCGACCGTCGCGATATCGCCCCTCGGACGCTGTTTCAGATGCTTCACTTCTATGCTCTTCTCGTGGCAGCCTCGACGGCCCTGCTGATCTTTGCGGGCGGTCTCGTCACGAGCACGGGGTCTGGTCTCTCCGTGCCGGACTGGCCGACCACGTACGGCTGGTTCATGCTGACGTTTCCGCTCGACAAGATGGTGGGAGGTATCATCTACGAGCACACCCACCGACTCATCGCCAGCGGTGTCGGGATGCTCATCGTCGGGCTGGCCGCGTGGCTCTGGCGGACGGAGCCACGGCGCTGGGTCAGGAGGCTCGGCGACGTCGCGCTCGCCGCCGTCGTCACGCAGGGCATTCTCGGTGGCATCACGGTACTGTGGTTCCTGCCGGATGCGATCTCGATCGCCCACGCCGGCCTCGCACAACTCGTTTTCTGCCTGACGATCTCGATCGCGCTCTTCACCTCGCCAGGATGGAGGCACTCGTACTCTCGACCCACGGGGACCTCGCTCACCGTGGATCGGCCGCTGCAGGCGATCGCTGCGGTGACCACGGCGGCGATCTATCTCCAGATCATGGTCGGAGCGACAATGCGGCACACTGGCGCGGGACTGGCGATTCCTGACTTCCCGCTCTCGTTCGGCCAGCTTGTCCCACCCCTCTGGAGTTCGGCCATTGCCATCCACTTCGCACACCGGGTGGGCGCGGTCCTGGTGAGCGGGCTGGCGCTGGCGACCGTCGGCCACGTGTTGTACCACCATCGTCAGCGAGCGGAACTCCTCCGGCCATCCCTGCTGCTGGTCTCGCTGCTGGCGCTCCAGATTACACTCGGCGCCTTGACGGTGCTGACCGGACGACAGTACCTGATCAACTCCCTGCATGTCGTCACCGGCGCGGTCGTCCTGGCCACCTCCTTGGTACTCACGCTGCGAGCTTATCGGCCTCGGATCGCGAAGGCCGATGAGCGACCCAGCCCCGGGGTCGATGTCCCCATCGGCGAAGAGCGGGACGCTCGCGCAGCGGCGCCGCCTCATCGAAGCGCAGGGGCCCACGCGTGAAACCCGTCGCCCATCCGGGCGCGTCGGTGCGCGCTGCGAGCGGCTGGAACGAGGCCGGCGTCCGATCCATTCGCGGCGTTGATCTGGTCACGCTGGCCAAGCCCCGACTGAATCTCCTCGTCCTGATGACCGCGACCGCAGGGCTGTATCTGGCGGCGCCTGGCGGCGTGGCCGCGCAGGTGCTCGTGCACACGCTCGTCGGAACGGCCCTGGTGGCGGGCGGCGCAGCGGCACTCAATCAGGTGTGGGAACGAGACACGGATGCGCTGATGAATCGCACGCGCAATCGGCCGATGGCCAGCGGCCGGCTCCTGGTCAGCGAGGGGTTGGCGTTTGGTCTTGGTATGTCGCTGGCGGGGCTGGCCGAGTTGGCAATCGGCGTCAACCTGCTGTCGGCCGCGGTCGCCGCGCTCACACTGGTGAGCTACGTGCTGATGTACACACCTCTCAAGCGGCACAGTTCGCTCGCGACGCTGGTGGGCGCCGTGCCGGGTGCGCTACCGCCAGTCATCGGCTGGGCTGCCGCCACCAATGACGTCACGCTGCCGGCTCTCGTGCTCTTCGGCATAATGTTCTTCTGGCAAATGCCTCACTTTCTCGCGATCGCGTGGCTCTACCGAGAGGACTACGCGGCCGCCGGCATTCCACTGCTACCCGTGCTCGAACCTGACGGGCGCCGCACCGGTCGGCAGGCGCTTCTCTACGGTGCTGCGCTGTGGCCCGTGAGCTTGATGCCTGCGCTCGTGGGCCTCGCCGGGGGCTTCTACGTGATCGTCGCCACCGCGTTCGGATTGACGCTGATCGTGCTCTGCGCCAGGTTTGCGCGGAGTCGAAGCACGCAGGCGGCACGGCAGTTGTTTCTCTTTTCCATCACGTACCTTCCGCTCCTCTGGGGAGCGCTCGTCGCCGATCGGCTCTGGATCTGACACGGAACTGGCCCTGCTGTGGTGGCCCGCCGGACACCCGTCGAGCGCATCTGCTGCAATAAGATATCTGCATCCATGCTTCGCCACAGACCCGTGGCCCGTCGCCCATGGCAGGCCGCGCTCGTCGTTTCGGTATTCGTCGTGGCCGTCGCGGGCGCGGCGTTCGCGGGCTGGTGGTACGCCCACGAGTCATCGCCACATCCAGGTCCGATCGTCCTGATCTCGGTCGACGGCCTGGCTCCGAACGCTCTTCAGGCGGCGGACAACGAGGACGTGGCACCCTCCTCGATCGGCGGACTTGCCACCGATGCGGTCGTCTTTACGCGCGCCTACACGCACTCGCCGCTGACGCTACCCTCGGTCGCGTCTCTTCTCTCGGGACAGCTTCCGTTCACACACGGCGTGCGGGATATCGCCGGCTTCAGTCTCAGCGAGGACATACCCTCTCTGGCTGAACTCCTGCGAAACCGAGGCTTCGAAACGGGAGCCGCAGTCTCGTCGTTCCAGCTCCGGCATGAGTCCGGGATCGCTCAGGGCTTTACATTCTTCGACGCCGATCTACCTGAGTCGCCTCCAGACGCGGCGCCCGTCGTCGAGCGCAACGGCCTGGAGACTGTGGACGCGGTCACGAAGTGGCTGCGCTCGCGGCAAGGAAATCGCTTCTTTCTATTCCTTCACCTCAACGACGATTCAATGGAAGCGGCCGTTGCCCAGCTTCTGACCGAACTCAGAGAGCGTGAACTGTACGACCAGGCGACGATCGTGCTGACCGCCGATCACGGCCCGGCGATCACGGGTCTGACACTCGACGAGGCGGCGCTGCATGTGCCGCTGCTCGTGAAACAACCTCATCGCGAAGGAGCCGGGCGCTCCGTGACCGCGCTCGTGCAGCACATCGACATTCTCCCCACTGTTCTCGACTGGGTGCGTGCGCCCATGCCTTCCGATCTTCGGGGCCGGTCGCTGCGCGACCTCCTCGATACCGACGCCACACCACTCCCCGACCAATTGATCTACGCCGAGTCGATGGCGGGACAGTTTCGCTTCGGCTCGACCAGCGTGTTCGCGCTCTCCGGTTCGAGCCGTCGGTACGTGCGCGGCAGCCACGAACGGCTGGTGCCGCTCGACGACGAGCGTGCTGACTGGCCATTGGCTGAGACACATGACGAGATCGCCAGGCTGAGCGGTGAGCTGGACCGGCTGCTCGAGGGGAGCGCTCCAGCCGAGCCGACCCCGATCGCCGCGGCCGACGAAGAACGCTTCGCCGCACTTGGATACTTGGGCGGATCTCCGCTCATTGGCGCGACACCCGCGTCGATGGCGCCAGAGGACGAAGCCCTGGTTGGCGCGATATACCGGTCTGCCGCACTGCTCGTCGCTCGAAAGCAGTACTCGGCGGCCATCGATCGACTGCGCGATATCGCGCGCGCCTTTCCGACGCTGGCAGTCGTGCAGTATCAGATGGGTATGCTCCTCTCACGTGCCGGTCGACTGGACGAAGCCGAGCGCGCGCTGCTGGGCGCCGCCGTGATCGAGCCCGACAACCCGTACATCCAGGTCCGCCTGGCGAACGTGGTGCTCCGCGCGGGACGTGAGGAGGACGCGGCCCGCCGCGCGTCACTCGCCGTTGCGCTTGCCGAGCATCGGGATGGGCGGGCGCGCGCCGCTGCGCACGAAGCAGCCGCCATGGTGGCGCTGGCGCGTGGGGACAGCGACGAGGCGAGACGGTACGCGGAGGCTGCCGAACGAGACGACCCAGAAATCCCTCTGGCACGCTTTGTGGTCGGACAGGCACAGTACGCCGAAGGCCTGGACGAAGAGGCGCTGGCCTCCTTCGAGGCGGTTGCCAACGAGCTCGCTCGACACCGCGACCGCTCCCTCGAAGGGCTGCAGTGGCACCTGGGAAACACGCTCGCAAGGCTGAACCGGAACGCCGACGCAGAGCGAGCGTACCGCCAGGAACTGCACGCGTTCCCCCGCAGCATCCGCACCTACGAGAGCCTCGCGATGCTCTATCACGAGGCTGATCAGCCCGACGACGTGTACGAGACGCTCGAGGCGTTGCTGGTCGCTGCGCCAACCCCCGAAGGGTACGATGCCGCGGCTCGACTCTGGGGAGCAATCGGCGACCCTACCCTGGCCGCAGCCCTCAGGACCACGGCCAGAACACGCTTCCGCGGCGACCCTTCGCTCGCACTCTTCCAGCGCGGACGGTAGGTCTCGCCCAGTCCTGCCGGCACACGACGACTTACGCGACGTCTCAGTGCGCCTTGCTCGGATGCGCCGCGATAATCCCAAGTCCGATGCCAGCCCAGAACAGGCTCCTGACTTTCCGGGTGATCGCCAGAGACACTCCCGCGGCTGGACTGAGCGCGAGGATCGGCGCCAACGCGCCCGACAACGCCTCGTCCACCCCGATCCGAAAGGGCACGAACTTGAAGACCACGGTCATCACGCGGTTCAGAGCCTCGAAGACGATCGCCTGAACGAGCGTGGGGCTCAGGTCTCCGAGCAGCCACCACAGCACAAGGAACACCTCGAGCACGGCCAGCGAATGAAACAGCAGGTCAAGTGTGAACGCTCGCCAGAGCCGACCAGGATAATTCGCTGAAAACTCCACCACGACAACGCGCACGGCGGCGAGACGCTCACGCCAGCGCGGACGAGGGCCGCGACTGGCGTGCCATGTCCCTCGGAGCAGCAACGCCCCAAGAAGCCCGGCCGCACCGCCGCCGAGAAGCGCAACGACGACCCCGAATCGCCAGAGCGAGGTCATCGAGACCGTCGCCAGCAGCGCCACGAGCCCGATTGCCACCATCGTGACGACCGAAACCGCGTAGACCAGGTTCTCGAGGGCGAGAGAGGCGACCGATTCGCGGGTCGCAAGGTGGCGCCGCGTGAGCAGCACCTTGGTGGGCTCACTCGCCAGCAGGCCGAGAGGAGTGACGCTCCCCACGGCATCTCCAGCCAGAAACGCGCTCAGGGCCTGACCGAAGGTCAGGCTGGCGCTGGGTGGCATGCACAGCCGCCAGCATGCGGCGCGGATCGCGAGGCGTAGCCCTGCGAGTGCGAGAACCACCGCGAGGCCCCAACCAACGCGTTGAACGCCCTCGAGGATGTCGGCCACACCGGTTCGCCGGACCACGAAGACGAACAGGAGAGCGCCGCCCAGGGTGCAGGCGGCGGTGAGCAGATGCCGATAGGAGCGGTGGCTCACGAGAGCGCCTCTACATCAAGGGGCGACGAAGTCGCGTGGGCCAAGACACGAGTCTCGGCCGCAGTCTCCGTGTCTGTGTGGCCCGTGCGGGTGAGCGTCAGCTGTGCCTGGCGTCGACCTGCTTGAGGGTGGCTTCGATCAGCGCGGCATTGTCCTCTCTCGACACCTGCCGCTGCAGGATCTTGGACGCAATCTCGACCGAAAGGTCGACCGCTTCGTGCCGGATCTGCTGGATCGCACGCGCCGTCTCGAGCTTGATCTGTTGCTCGGCGTTCTTCACGATCGCCGCCGCCTCGACCCGAGACTTCTGCTTGAGCTCCTCGCGGAGCGCTTCGGCATCGGTCCGGCTCCTGGCCACGATCGCCTCGGCCTCGACTCGCGCCTGGCGCATCATCTCAGCCGATTCCTTCTGGAGCCGCTCGAGCTCCAGCGCGGCGAGCCTTGCATCGTCGAGCGCCTGGGCGATCGTCGCCCGTCGGCGTTCGAGAGCCTCCAGGAGCGGCCGCCACGCGAACTTCGCGAGCAGCCCCACCAGGACGAGGAACGTCAGGATGGTCCAGATGAACAGCCCGGGATCGGGTTGGACCAGAGGATTGTCCATGACCTACCTCAAGAGGACGATCAACAGGCAGAACACCTCGGCGAGAATCGCTACGCCTTCGAGGAGGAAGAGCGGCAAGTTCACCGCGCCCGTGATCTGGGACACCGCGCTCGGCTGACGGGCGATGCCCTCGGCGAGCCCCGCGGCCAGTTTACCAATACCCAGACCCGCGCCGATCACGGCCAGACCCAGGCCGATGCCGGCGCCCATGTAGTGCAGAACTTCCATTCGATCTCCTCCGTTCGTCGTTAGTCGTTGTCGGTCGGCTCCGCGAAACGGACCGCCGTCATCAGTGATGCGCGTGGATGGCCATGCCGATGAACACGGCCGTCAAGAGCGTGAATACGTATGCCTGGACCAGGATCACGATGATCTCGAGTGCCGAAATGCCCACCGCCAGCGGGACCGAGAACGCCAGGCCGACGCCCATGCCCACAAACTGCCCCGCCATCTCGGTGAAGATGAACACGAACGACAAGATGGCCAGGATCGCGATATGCCCCCCAGTCATGTTGGCCGCAAGTCGCATCGTCAACGCGAACGGCCGGACGAGCATGCCAAGAATCTCAATGGGAATGAGCGCGACCGCCAAAGCAGGTGACACGCCGTGTGGCACCAGATTCTTCCAGTGCTGCACCGCCCCATGCGCCATTGAACCGGCCGCGATGATAGCGAAGAAGCTGACCATGGCGAGCGCCGCGGTGACGTTGAAGTTCGACGTCGAGGTCGAGCCCCCGTGAAGCAACAGGCCGAGAAAGGAGGCCTCGCTGGCGTGCAGCACCCAGTGATTGAGCAACCCGAGCACCTCGAAAATTGGAACCATCCCAATCGCGTTCGCGCTCAGGATGAAGACGAACAGCGTGAGCAGGAGGGGGGTCCAGGTGTTGGCCCACTTCGCGCCGATGCTCGGCTCCACCACGGAATCACGGATGAACTCGACCACCGATTCGAGCGCGTTCATGAAGCCCGTGGGCACCAGGCGATCCTGCCTGACATACCGCCTCACGGTGACCGTCACGATGACGAACACGAGCGCAGCGACCAGCCAGAGCATGAAGACATGCTTGGTGACAGAGAAATCAATGCCGGCGATGGTTGGCAGGTGCAGCAGCGGGTGCTCGAGGCTGCTGTTGGCCACATGCTCGATGATCACCTCGCCGGCGTTGAACCCCTCGGCGGCGGCCTCCGCGGCGTGCTCCTGCAGTGCGGCTTCGATCTGTGCCATCGGTCGCTATCTAAGGCCGTCTACGACTGGGGAGCCGGCGCCACGCGCCCGAACAAGCGCTGAAGACACAGCGCCTCGAACATGTGCAGCGCGATGAAATACGTCGTGAAGCTGATGATGAAGGGCAGCGGACTCAGCAGCAGCACCTTGAGCATCACGATCACGTAGGCTCCAAAGAACACCATCTTCCCGCCGAACGCCGCCAGCATCAGCGGCGTGACCCGCTCGGGTCGTGACGGGTAGGTGCGTGCCACGAGCACCCAGGTGCCGACCGCACCCACAAGCGGAGCGAGCATCCCGAAGAGCACCTCTTTGTCTGCCTCAACACCGGGAATGGCCGACACTATCACCCATGACAGGACCGCCGACCCGACCATCCACCATACGGGTCTCATGACAGCCAGATCGTCTTGGCCAGTTCGTAGAACCCGACCACAAGTCCAAGTATCAGTCCCCCGAGGAGGAACCACGGCGACGTCTCAAGCCAACTGTCGAGGGCGTACCCGGTGCCCCCGAGAAGGACGATCGCGCCGATCAGCGTATAACCGGCCGCCACAGCGGGCCCAGCCTTGCCGAGCGCGGCGGGCAACCGGTCCTGGTCATCAGGTGGAACACCACGGGCCATCGCCACACGCCGGTGCTTTCGGGACCCAAACAAACAATCAATCGTAGCAGACGCACATTGACAGTCGCAATACGCGGGGGACTATACTCGAATTTCAAGGGGAAGTATGTCCGCAGTATGTGTGCTTCGACTGGTGCTGACCTCGGCCCTGACCGCTGCCATTGCGACAGCGGCCGGCACGGAAATGCTCGCACAGGCGGGCGCCCGGGAACGAACCATCTTCGTCAGCGCCCTCGACTCTCGCGGAGAACCGGTCGAGGGCCTGAGTCCCACCGACCTCGTCATCACCGAGGACGGCCGGCGTCGCGAAATCCTTCGAATGTCACGCGCGATCGAACCGATGGACATCGTGATCCTGGCCGACAACAGCGCCGCGGCGGACCGGGCCATCCCGCCATTGCGCGAGGGGCTCGAGGACTTCATCGGCGCCCTGGGACCCGACCACCAGATCGCGATCGTCGGTCTGGCCGACCGGCCGACGATTCTGGTCGACTACACCTCGAATCGCGCGCAGCTCGAGACCGCTGCCGGACGTCTGTTCGCCATGAGCTCGAGCGGCATGACGCTGCTCGACGCCCTCTCGGAGGTCTCATCCGGCCTGCGACGGCGCGAAGCAACACGGGCCGTGATCGTACCGGTGATCACCACCGGAGTCGAATTCACCAACCGCCACGGCCGCGACGTGATTCGGGAGGTGCAGCAGGCCGGGGCCAGCCTCCACGCGGTCGTTGTGGGCTTTCTCGAATACACGAGCTTCGAAGACCGCGAACGCGCCATCGTGCTCGACGAAGGCACACGCGCGACCGGCGGACAGCTCGCCACGGTGCTGGTCGAGAGCGCGCTCGTGCCGGCGCTCCAGAAGCTCGCTCGACAGCTGTCCGCCCAGTACAAGGTCGTCTACAGCCGTCCCGACTCGCTCATCCCGCCAGACACGACGGCGGTGACATCAGTTCGGGCGGGCGTCACCATGCGCGGTACGCCGGCGCGAGGACAACCAGGAGCTTGACGTGAACCGTACCTGCCTCGTCGCCACGCTCGTTCTAAGCTGCCTGACCGCCAGCGCGCCAGCCCAGACGCCGGACAGCCAGCGTCCCGCGTTCCGGTCGACGATCGACATCGTGTCGCTCAACGTCACGGTGATCGACGGCGCCAACCGATACCTGACAGACCTCGAGCAGGACGATTTCTCCGTTTTCGAGGACGGCGTGAAACAGGACATCGTGTTCTTCACCCGCCGGCCCCAGCCGATTGCCATGTCGCTGCTCCTCGACAGCAGCGCGAGCATGGACACCAAGCTGGAAACATTGCAGGTGGCGGCTTCGAATTTCGTGCGCCGTCTCAGGGAACACGATCTCGCCCAGGTGATCGACTTCGACAGCCGTGTGACGATTCGGCAGACCTTCACCTCCAGCCAGGACGAACTCGAGGCGGCCATTCGCCAGGCCGTGGCGGGTGGCTCCACCTCCCTCCACAATGCCATCTACATCTCGTTGAAGGAACTCGCGAAGATTCGGGCGCAAGACGAAGACGACGTCCGCCGCCAGGCGCTCATCGTCTTCTCAGATGGCGAGGACACGTCGAGCCTCGTATCGTTCGAAGAGGTCCTTGACCTGGCGAAGCGCTCGGAGACCTCCATCTACACGATCGCGCTCCGCGGCGTCGACACCAACACCCGCGGATTCCGCGAGGCGGAGTTCGTGATGCGCCAACTCGCACAGGAGACGGGCGGGCAGGCCTTTTACCCATCCAAGATCGAGGACTTGAGCGGCGTCTACGCTCAGATTGCCGACGAACTCGCCAGCCAGTACACAATCGGGTATACCTCGAAGAACACCCGACGCGACGGCGCCTTTCGGCGCATCGTCGTGCAGGTCGCACGGCCGAGCGCAACCCCACGAACCAAGCGGGGCTACTACGCCCCTGCCCGTTGAACGTCATCCCCCTCGTGCTGTACGCCGCGGCAGGCGCGGCCTACGGGGTTCATTTTGTGCGGAAGAACCCACAGGCTGGACGAATCGCCACGACCCTGCTGATCTTCGCAGCCCTGGCGCACACCTTTGTGATCGGCATGCAGACGATGGAGGTGCGGCACGTGCCGTTTGCGAATCCGTCGCGGGCGGTGTCCTCGTTCGTCTGGCTGCTGGCGCTGTCCTATCTGTATCTCGAGGTCACCACCGACGAGCGGGCGATGGGCGTGTTCATTGTGCCCATCCTGGTCGGCCTCCAGACGATACCCGCGATGTTTCCTGGCGTCGAGAGGATGGACCCGGTGCTCGATAGCCCCTGGTTCTGGGTGCACGTATCGTCGCTCCTGTTTGCGTACGCGAGCTTTGCCCTCGCCGGCGTCCTGGGCCTGACTTACGTACTCCAGTTCAAGGAGATCAAGAAGAAGCAGCTCGGCTACTTCTATACGAGACTGCCTTCGCTCCAGACGCTCGACGTGATGAACTCGCGGGCTGTGGCTGTCGGCTGGCTCTTTCTCACCCTCGGACTGGTCGTTGGAGCCGTCTGGGCCGCCCAGGCGCGCGTGCTGGCGCCAAACGACCCGAATCTGCGCGCCATGTCCATCCAGGACCTCAAGGTGCTGCTGGCTGTGCTCACCTGGGGTGTGTATTCGTTCGCAGTCCTTTCTCGTCGCTCGATGGGATGGACAGGACGACGGGCAGCCTGGCTCTCGGCGCTGGGGTTCGCGATTGTATTGCTGAACTTCCTGCCTATCAACTATTTCGTGACCACGAGCCATACCTTCTAGGTGAGACGCACCGCGTGCATCTGCTCTTGCTCGGCGTGAGTCACCGAACGGCGCCGATCGAGCTGCGCGAGCGTCTCGACTTCTCGAGCCGCGACGTTGGTGCGGCCGTCGAGTCGCTCGCCGCGCGCTCCTCCACCGCCGAATCTGTCGTGCTCTCGACCTGCAACCGGTCGGAGATCTACGCGGCTGGCGACGACCCGGCCCGCGCCCGCGGTGAGCTCGTCGACTTCCTCAGCGACTACCATCAGCTGCCACGCGAGGCGTTTCGACCGCACCTGTTCGCACACGATGACGTGGCGGCCGCGCGGCATCTTTTTCGCGTGGCCTCC
>Ga0326597_10004511_pt1 | contig 19599 bp, 26 predicted proteins | sample RVTome_12_FD_203789 | JGI IMG/M metagenome (GOLD analysis project Ga0326597, IMG submission 203789) | Soil microbial communities from uranium-contaminated site in the Upper Colorado River Basin, Wyoming, United States - RVT100D185 | ecosystem: Environmental > Terrestrial > Soil > Contaminated >... | reverse complement strand
GGGAGCCATCGCCGTCGAGCTTGGCCGTAATGATGGCGGCGTTGACCTCGTTTTCCTTCAGCCAGTCGCGGATGCGGTAGATTTCCCGCATTTCCGCAACCGGGTTCTGCAGCAGCGTCAGCAGCACGTCGACGCCGTCGAACACGACCCATTGCGCGCCGATCTGTTCCTTCTTCGCCTTGAGCATGCCGAGCATGCCGGCCAGGTCGAACTCGCCGGACCGGACGACCTCGGGCGAGAGCTTGGCATCCAGGAAAAAGATCTTGTGCTTCGCCAGCGCGGGCAGACCCCAGTCGAAACTGCAGGCATTGGCGATGATCTCGGGCGTGCTTTCCTCGAACGCGACGAAGATGCCGGGCTCTTGCCGCTGGCGCGCTGCGTTGACCAGGGATTGCAGCGCGAATACGGTCTTGCCCGAGCCCGGGCCGCCCTTGAGCAGGGTGGTGCGGTGGCGTGGCAGTCCCCCGTGGCTCAGTTCGTCGAAGCCGCTGATTCCAGTGGGTATTTTTTGCAGAGGATGAGCCAAGTCTGCCATATCACGCCAGAAGCCCCGATTTCACTGTTCGCTACCCCACATAATTCCGTTAGGCCATTATAACGTTCGCCAGCGAACAGTTCCATGGCCGTCTGCGTGCGCCAGCGCACGGACAAAATGACCGATTGTCGTTCCAGGCACCGGGGCCCATACTCCCGGATGCGCAACTTCCCTTGCAGGATGCTCCAGATTCTCGCTATGACGCTGACCCTGGCCGCACCGGCCATGCTGGCGGCGGCGGAGTTGCGCGACCGATCCGCGGCAAGCGCGCTGCGCGAGCTCGGCAAGCCGGACCAATGACTCAATCTCAATGTCCACGTCTACGGCTTTTCCTATCACACCGACCGGCAGGGCGTTCGCCGCAGTGACCTGGACAACGAGCTCAACACCGGGCTCGGCCTCAACTACACGTTGATCGAGGACGAGCGCGGCATCGGCTTCGCCGAGGCCGGGTACTTCCGCGATTCCGGGAGCCACGTGGCGAAGCTCGCGGGCGTGGGCTACCAATACAAGCTCGGCAAGCGCTGGCGCCTCGGCGGCGCCCTGGTGGGCGTGCAAAGCGCGACCTACAACAATGGCAGGTTCTTCATCGCGCCGCTGCCGATCCTCACTTACGACCTCGGCGCAGTGAAGCTGAATGCGATCTATATTCCCAAGTACGGCGACTACAACCAGTTCGCCGTCTACGGTTTTTACTTCACCATGCCGCTGGGGGAGTAGCGCGCTACTCGGGCCAGCGCGGGCTCGCGAGCTCGATGCGCCAGGCCGGTCCCGCCGGGTGCAGCGAGCCCTCGAAGCGCACGAAGGCCGGCAGCTCGTCGCTGACGATCCAGGCGTGGGAGTCCGGCGGCATGCGCCCGGCCAGCGTGGCGAGCAACGCGAGCCAGGCGCCCGGCCTGGGACTGAACACGTAATGCGTGGCGCTCTTCGCCAGCTCGCCCACCAGCACCTTGTGCTCCCCGAGCTGCGTCACCTCCACCTCGACGAGCCGCGCGGCCGGCGTGAAGGCGACGATATGCACGGTCTCGCGCGCGCCCCCGGGAAGGTTCTTCGCGATGTTGATGACCATGCCGTTGTAGGTGTCGGGCGGAAGGACGAGCGCGCCCTCGATCACCTCTTCGGCCCCGCCCTGGTGCGCGGCGGTCTTCACGCGGTACTTTCCCGAAGCGCGCTCCAGCGAGATCTCGGTGTCTTCGCCGAACACGGGCCCGGTCTGCAGGAGGCGATAGCGCTGCAGCGCGAAGACGCGCTCCTGGGTGAACACCACCGTCTCGTCCAGGAGCGAGCCGTCCTTGAAGCGGAACACCATGCGGCTCTCCACCTCGGCGCCGCGCACCGACTGCAGCAGATCGCCCGAGGCGATGAGGGCGCCGCCGAGCGTGCGCAGCACGAGGAAACCGTGGGTCAGGCCTTCCGGGAAGCGCACCGCGACCGGCGCCGCGGCCGCCGCGTGCAGCCACAGCAGCGCCGCCGCAAGCGGGACGATGAAGGGGACGCGGCTCATCGCACGAGCTGGTTGATCTCGATGATCGGCAGCAGGATGGCGAGCACGATCAGCAGCACCGCCGCGCCCATCACCAGGATCATCACCGGCTCGAGCAGCGTGAGGAACACCGCCAGGCGCCGCTCGAGCGCCTGGGTCTCGAGGCGCGCGGCGCGGTTGAGCATCTGCTCGAGCTTGCCGCTCATCTCGCCGCTCGCCACCAGGTGCACGAGCAGCGGCGGGAACACGCGCGCCTCGCCGAGCGCGCGGGTGAGGCTCACGCCTTCGCGCACGCGCCCGATCGCCCGTTCCACCGCCTCGCGCATCACGACGTTGCCCAGGCCGCCCGCGGCGGAAGCGAGCGCGCCGAGCAGCGGCACGCCGCCCGCGACGAGGATCGCGAGGGTGCTGGCGAAGCGCGCGGTGTCGACGCCGCGCAGGAGCGAGCCCAGCCAGGGCAGGCCGAGCAGCAGCGCGTGCCAGCGCCGCCGCGGCGCGGGGCGGCGCAGCGCCAGGCGCGCCGCCAGCGCGCCGCCGACGCCGAGCACGGCGAGATACGGCCAGGCCGCGCGCAGGAAGTCGCTCAGCGCGATCAACGCGCGCGTCAGCCAGGGCAGGCTCTGGCGCGACTGCGCGAACACCTGCACCACCTGGGGCACGACGTACACCAGCAGGCCCGTGACGATGGCGAGCGCGACCACGGCGACGAGCACGGGGTAGAGCAGCGCCAGCCCGGTTTTCTGCCGCAGCGCCTGGCGCGAGTCCAGATAGTCGGACAGGTGCTGCAGCACGGTCGGCAGCGCGCCCGATTCCTCGCCGCCGTGCACCAGGGCGCGGTAGAACTCGGGAAAGCTGCGCGCGTAGCTGCCCAGCGCGGCGGCGAGCGAGGCGCCGGCCATGACCTCGGCCTTGACGCCGGAGAGCACCTCGCGCGTCAGGGGCGCCTCGGCCTCCTCGATGAGCGCCGAGAGCGTCTGCTCCATGGTCAGGCCCGAGTCGAGCAGCGTCGCCATCTGCCGCGTGAGCAGGCTCAGCTCCGCGCCGGAGAGACCGCGCGCCCACGGCTGCAGCGTGCGCTCGCCGGCCTTGTGGAGCGACGAAGGCAGCAGGCCCAGCGCGCGCAGCTGCACGCGCGCCTGGCGCGGGGTATCGGCCTGCACCACGCCGCTCACGACACGGCCGGCGGCATCGAGGGCCTGGTAGCGGAAGGCTTCCATGGCGCTATTCGCGCGTCACGCGCACCGCTTCTTCCAGGCTGATCACGCCGGCCGCGGCCCAGCGCATGCCGTCCTCGCGCAGCGACTTCATGCCGCGCGCGAGCACGTGCGCGCGCAGCGCCTGCTCGGACGCGCGGTCGTGGACGAGGCGCCGCAGCTCGTCGTCGACCGTGATCAGCTCGTAGATGCCGGTGCGGCCGCGGTAGCCCGTGCGGTTGCACGCCGCGCAGCCCACCGCGGCGTACCAGGTCGCGCCCTCGTGCACGAAGGGCTTGCGGCATTCCAGGCACAGGCGCCGCACCAGGCGCTGCGCGGCGACGCCGATCAGGCTCGAGGCGAGCAGGAACGGCTCCACGCCCATGTCGACCAGCCGCGTGACCGCGCTCACGGCGTCGTTGGTGTGCAGCGTCGCGAACACCAGGTGCCCGGTGAGGCTCGCCTGCACCGCGATCTGCGCCGTTTCCAGGTCGCGGATCTCGCCGATCATCACCACGTCCGGGTCCTGGCGCAGGATGGTGCGCAGCGCGCGCGCGAAGGTCATGCCGATGCGCGGGTTGACGGGCGTCTGGCTGATGCCGTCGAGGTCGTACTCGATCGGGTCTTCCACGGTCATCACGTTGAGCGCGGCGGTATCGAGGCGCGACAGCGCCGCATAGAGCGTCGTGGTCTTGCCCGAGCCCGTGGGGCCGGTGACCAGCAGGATGCCGTGGGGCTCCCGGATCAGCCGGTCCATGTGCTCGAGCGTGGCCGCATCCATGCCGAGCTGCTCGAGGTCCAGGCGCCCGGCCTGCTTGTCGAGCAGGCGCAGCACCACGCGCTCGCCGTGTCCGGTCGGGATGGTCGACACGCGCACGTCGACCTGCCTGCCCGCCACGCGCAGGGCGATGCGGCCGTCCTGCGGCAGGCGCTTCTCGGCGATGTCGAGCTGCGCCATGATCTTCAGGCGCGACACGATCGCGCCGTGCAGCGCGCGCGCCGGCTCGATCAGGTCGCGCAGCGTGCCGTCGATGCGCAGGCGCACCACCGAGCGCGACTCGAAAGGCTCGAAATGGATGTCGGAGGCGCCGTCGCGCAGCGCCTGGGTGAGCAGCGCGTTGATCAGCCGGATCACCGGCGCGTCGTCCTGGCTGTCGAGCAGGTCGGCGACCTTCGGGATCTCCTGCAGCAGCCGCGCGAGGTCGATGTCCTGCGACAGGTCGTCGGCGAGCGCGGCGGCGCCGTTCGCCGCGCCGTCATAGGCCGCGGCGACGAGCGCGTCGAACGCCTCCGCGGTCACGCGCCGCGCGTGCAGCGGCACGCCGAGCGCGCGGCGCAGCTCGGCGAGCGCCGCGGCCGGCGCGCCTTCACGTACCGCCACTTCGGCGCCCGCGGCGCCCACGGCGCCGACGACGACGCCCCGGGCTTTCGCGAATGCGTAGGGGATCACGGCCGCGGCAGGTTGACCATGTCTAGGTCGCGCGGCGGCAGCATGGGCGCCTGCATGTCCGGCAGCGGCGGGCTCGACGGCGGCTGCGCCTCTTGCTGCTCGCCGAGGATGTAGTCGTAGCGCGAGTCCGTGAGCGAGCGCGCGCGCCCGGCGTCGCGCAGCACCGTCGGGCGCAGGAACACCATCAGGTTGGTCTTGGTGCGCGAGCGCGTCTTGAACTTGAACAGCGCGCCGAGCAGCGGGATGTCGCCGAGCACGGGCACTTTCTCGACGGCGTCGCGCACCGAGTCCTGGATCAGCCCGCCGATCACCACGATCTGCCCGTCGTCCACCAGCACGGTCGACTCGACCGCGCGCTTGTTGGTGATGACGCCGGCGGGATTGAGCGTGTCCTCGACGCTGGAGACTTCCTGGTAGAGCTGCAGCCGGACCGTGCCGCCCTCGGAAATCTGCGGCTTCACCCGCAGCGTCAGGCCGACATCGCGCCGCTCGATGGTCTGGAACGGCGTCACCGTCGCCGTGCTGCCGGTCTGCGCGAACTGCCCGGTGATGAACGGCACGTTCTGGCCGATGACGATGCGCGCCTCCTCGTTGTCGAGGGTCAGCAGCGTCGGCGTCGACAGGATGTTGGCGTTGCTGTCGGACTCGAGCGCGCGCACCAGCAGGCCGAGGTTGAGGATCTCGCCGACGCCGGGAATCGTCACCGTGCCCTTGATGACGCCGATATTGAGGCCGCGGCCGGCCGTCGCCGGGTTGACCGCGAGGCCGAGCACGTTCTGGCCCGGGCCGCCGAAGTTGGTGCCGCCGAACGCCTGGGTGCCGCTCTTTTCCACGCCGCTCAGGCTCTGCCACTGGATGCCGAACTCGGCGGCCCGGTCGGCGGTGATCTCGGCGATCAGCGCTTCGACGTAGACCTGCGCGCGGCGCACGTCGAGCTGGTCCACCACCGCGCGCAGGTTGTTGTAGATCGCATCGGGCGCGCCAATGATGATCGAGTTGGTGGCCGCATCGGCCTGGATCATGCCGGGCGCGGGCGCGGCGAGCTGGCTGGCGGATGCGGACAGGGGTGGCGGCGCGGACGCCCCGCCTGCGGCGGTCGCCGACACCGGCGTGGCCAGGGGCCGGAGCGCCGTCGCCGGGGCAGCGGCGCTTTCACCCAGGTAGAGCGCGCGCAGCGTCTCGGCGACTTTCGTCGCTTCGGCGTTCTTCAGGTGCACGACGTGCAGATTGCCCGCGGCGCTGGTCGGCGCGTCGAGCAGCGCCACCAGGCTGCGCAGCCGCGCGATGCGCGAGGGATTGTCCGAGCGCGCGATCAGGCTGTTGGAGCGCGTGTCCGCCACCACGTTCAGGCGCTGCGAGTGGTCGGCCGCGGCCGCGCCGGCCTGCGCCTGCTCGGCGAACAGCCGGTTGACCATGAGCGCGACATCGAGCGCCGAGGCATGCGCGAGGGGAATCACGATCAGGTCGGAGCTGCCTGGCTGGTCGATGGCGTCGATGATGCGCGCGATGCGCTGCAGGTTGCCGGCGTAGTCCGTGATCACCAGCGTGTTGTTTCCCGGATACACGGTGATCGGGTTCGCGGGGGCGATCAGCGGGCGCAGGCTCGGCAGCAGCTGCGCCGCGGACTCGTGCCTGAGCGTGAACACCCGGGTCTGGATCTGGTCGCCGGCGCCGCGCGGGCGCTCGTTCGGGCCGACGGTGCGGCCCGGGTGGAGCTTCGCCTCGGCTTCCGGGACGATCTTCACCAGGCCGCGATCCTCGACGGCGGCGTAACCCTGCAGCCGCAACGCCGAGAGGAAGACGTCGTACACCAGGGCGCGCGCCATCGGCCGCGCCGAGACGATGTTGACGGTGCCCTTCACGCGCGGGTCGAGCAGGAAGTTCTTGCCGGTGATTTCGCTCACCGCCTTCACCACGCCCTCGAGGTCGGCGTTGACGAAATTGAGCGTGACTTCATTGGGCCCGGAGGGCTGCGCCAGCAGTTGCGTCTGCATCTGCGCCGGCGTTTGCGCCGGCGCTGGCGCAGGCGCAGGCGTTTGCGCCGGCGTCTCGGTTGGCCTTGGCGTTGGCGTCGGCGTCGGCGTCGGGGTCGACGTCGGCGCCTGCGCCTGCGCCTGGCCGATCAGGGCCGCGATCACGATGAGAATCAGTTTCCCGCAAAGCTTCATTTGCCGACCTTCTCCGGCCAGGCGAGCGTCTCGCGCACGCCGTTGCGTTCCAGAACGATGTGGTCGACGTGGACTTCCGCGAGCCGCAGGCCCGGCGCGACGTCCTCGCCTTGCAGCACCGCCACCGACTGCTTGCCGTCGAGCTGCAGCACCGCGTGCCCGCGCTGCTCGGCGGCGGCGGCCACCACGCCCATCAAACGGATCGCCGCCCCGCCCGCGCCCTGCGTCGCGGCGCCGAACAGGCTGCCCGCCGCCGATGCGCGCTCCGCGCTCTGCATGGCCGCCGGCGCACGCGGCGCGGGCGGCGGCGCGAGCCACACCCAGGTCCAGTACGCGAGCACCACGGCGAGCAGCACCAGTGCGGCCAGCGTTGCGAGATGCCCCGCTTTCTGCGAATGCATGCGTCCCGTCAAATGAGTCGCATGGTAGAGACCGCGATCGGCAACGTATGTTCGGTGTCGTATAGTGAGCCGGGCGCGCCGGCGTAATATAGTGTAGGAGGTTCAAATGCGCAACGCGTACCGGCAGCGCGGCTTCACGCTGCTCGAAGTGATGGTGGTGGTGGTGATCCTCGGCATTCTGGCCGCGCTGGTGGTGCCCAGGATCATCGGCCGGCCCGACGAGGCGCGGGCCATCGCCGCAAAGCAGGACATCGCGAGCCTGATGCAGGCGCTCAAGCTCTACCGGCTCGACAACCAGCGCTATCCCACCACCGAACAGGGCCTGCAGGCGCTCATCGTGCGCCCGGCGACGGCGCCGCTCGCGCCCAACTGGAAGGCCGGCGGCTACGTCGAGCGCCTGCCGAACGACCCCTGGGGCCATCCCTACCAGTACCTCAATCCCGGCGTACGCGGCGAGATCGACGTCTTCAGCCTGGGCGCCGACCGCGCGCCCGGCGGGGAGGACAACGATGCGGACATCGGCTCCTGGAACCTTTAGCCGCCGCGGCTTCACGCTCATCGAGCTGCTGGTGGTGATGCTGATCATGGGGCTCGCGGCCGGACTGATCGGCGCCCTCGTCCGGCCGGACGATCGCGCGCTGCTGCGCGTCGAGGCCGAGCGGCTGGCGCAGTTGCTCGATCTCGCCGCCGTGGAATCGCGCCTCACGGGCAAGCGCATCGCCTGGACGGCCGAAAACCAGCAGTACCGCTTCTGGCGCTGGCGCGACGATGCCGGCTGGTCCGAAGCCCTCGACGATTCGCTGCGCGCGCGCCGCCTGCCGCCGGGCATGGCGATCACGGAGCTGCGCATCGAGGCCATGCCGTCCGCGAGCGGCCTGCGCCTCGAATTCGGGCCGCACGGCTCGCTCGCCTACGACCTGCGGATGTCGCTGGGGGAGTCGCGCTATGTCGTTACCGCTTCGCCGGTCGGCGAGGTGCGCGTCGATGCGTCGCAGTAAGCGCGCGCCGGGGTTCACGCTGGTCGAGGTGCTGGTCGCGCTCGCCATCGTGTCGATTGCGCTGCTCGCCGCGCTGCGCGCTGCCGGCCAGGCGACGAACGCGGTGGACGAGCTGCGCCTGCGGCAGTTCGCCGGCTGGGTGGCCGAGAACCGTCTGGCCGAGCACCGCGCGCGGCGCGAGTGGCTCGCGCTCGGCATCGGCCGCGGCACGCAAGTGCAGGCCGGCGTCGAGCTCGCCTGGCGCGAAGAGGTGATCGCCACGCCCAATCCGTCATTTCGCCGCATCGACGTGTTCGTATCCGCGCCGGCCGAGCCCTCGCGCACGCTTTCGCGCCTCACCGGGTTCGTGGTGCAGGCGCCGCCGGGAAGCCCGTGAAGCAGCTGGCGATGCGCCCGCGCGGCTTCACGCTGATCGAGCTGCTCAGTGCGATGCTCATCCTCGCGCTGCTTGCCGTGATGTCGTACCGCGGCCTGGGCGCGGTGCTCGACGCGCGCGACCGGGTCGAGCAGGAAACCGGCAAGTGGAAGCGCGTCGCGGCGTTCCTGTCGAGATTCGGGCGCGACGTGCAGCTCTCGGCGCCGCGCCCGGTGCGCACCGCCTCCGGCACCGCGCCCGCGTGGCTCGGCCGGCCGGGCGCCGGCCTGGAATTCAGCCGCTTCGCCTCGGCCGCGGGCCTGGATGCGGCGCGGCGGGTCGGCTACCGGCTGAACGAGAACCAGGAGATCGAGATCGCGCTGTGGCCGGGCCTGGACGTGGCGCCCCATGCCGAGCCGGCGCGTTACGCGGTGCTGTCGGGCGTCGCCGCGTTTGAAGTGCAGTACCTGGATGCCTCGCTCGCGTGGGTGCAGGCCTGGCCCGCCGCCGCGGGCGCTGCGGCGCTGCCCAGGGCCGTGCGGCTGCACATCGTGCTCACCACGGGCGAGACGCTGGTGCGCGTCTTCGCGCTCAAGTCATGACGGCCCGGCAGCGCGGCGTGGCGGTGGTGATGGCGATGGGCGTGGTGGCGCTGGCCGCCATCGCGGCGGCGGCGATGCTCGCCTCGCAGAGCACGTGGTCGCGGCACGCGGAGCTCACCGCCGATCACGTCCAGGCGAAGGCGCTGGTGCAGGCCGGCGTCGACTGGGCGCGCGCGCTGCTGAGCGACGATCGGCGCCTCAGCAATGTCGATCACCTGGGCGAGCCCTGGGCGATGCGGCTGCCGCCGGTGCCGGTGGACAACGGCGAGCTCGCCGGCCGCATCGACGACCAGCAAGGGGCCTTCAATCTGAACAACCTGGTGCGCAACGGCGTCGCCAGCCCGGTGCACGTCGCGCAATACCAGCGCCTGCTGCAGATCCTCGGATTGCCCGAGTCCCTCGCCGCCAGCCTCATCGACTGGATCGACGCGGACAGCGAGCCGCAGCCGCAAGGCGGCGCCGAAGACGGTTATTACCGGGCGCGGCAACCGCCTTACCTGGCCGCCAACCGCGTCCTCACCGACGTCGCCGAGCTGGCGCTGGTGAGCGGCTACGACGCCGAGGGCGTGATCGAGCGGCTGCGCCCGTTCGTCACCGCGCTGCCGAACTTCACCGCGCTCAACGTGAACACCGCGCCGCCCGAAGTCCTCGCCGCCGTGGTCGGGGGACTGGATCTCGACGCGGCGCGTGCGCTGGCGGAAAAGCGCGAACGCGCGCACTTCCGCACCGCCGCCGACTTCATCGCGCGGCTGCCCCCGGGGGCCGAGGCGCCGGGCAGCGAGATCGCCACGCTCAGCCGCTACTTCCTGGCGAGCGTGCGCGTGACCATCGGCGGCGCCGAGGCGCGCGGCAGCGCGCTGCTCGAGCGCCAGGCCGTGGGCTGGCCCGCCGCGGTGTGGAGAAAGTATCCATGAGCCTGCTGCGCATCTACGCGCCGCTGGGCGAAGCGCCGGCGCGCTGCGCATGGGCGCTGATCGACGGCGCTCGAGCGGTTCCGGGCGAAGGCCCATTGACCGAATTGCCGCGCAGCGCGCATCGCGTCCAGCTCGTCATTCCCGCGGCGCAGGCGATGATCACGCGCGCTCGCCTCCCGCAAGGTGCGAGGCGGCGCGCCGGATCGGTGCTCGCCTTCGCGGTCGAAGAGGCGAGCGCCGCCGATCCCGAGGCGAACCAGGTGAGCTGGCTCGGCACCGTGGGCGATGCCGATGCGCTCGCGGTGGTGGACAAGCGCTCGCTCAACCGCTGGCGCGATGCGCTCGAGGCGGTCGGACTGCGCAGCTACGAATTGCACTCCGAGATCCTGCTGTTGCCGCGCACGGAGCGCGCATGGAGCCTGGCATGGGACGGCGCCGAAGGCTTCGTGCGCACCGGCGAGCTCGAGGGCGCGGCGACCGATGCCGGCGATCGCGCCGTGCCGCCGCTGGCGCTGCGCATGATGCTGGAGGAGGCGCAGCGGCGCGGCGCGCCGCCGGACGCGATCGCGGTCCATGTCATTGCCCCCGGGGCGGCCCCCGATCTCGAGGCCTGGCAGCGCGAGCTGGGCATCCCGCTGCATGAGCTTGGCGCCTGGGACTGGCGCGCGGCGCCAGAACAGGCGGGCATCGCGCTGGCGCAGGAACGCCGCAAGTGGCGCATCGCCCCGGCGGCGCTGGCCAGCCTGCGGCCGGCCGCCTGGATCGCCGGTGCCGCCTTCGCCCTGCATGGCGTGGCGCTGATCACCGACTGGGCGCGCCTGGCGAGCGAGCAGCGCACCGCGCGCGCCCGGATGGAAGCGCGCTTTCGCAGCGTCTTTCCCGAGGCCGTCGCGGTCGCGGATCCGGCGCTGCAGATGCGCCGCCAGCTCGCCGCGGCGCGCCACCGGGCGGGGCTGCCCGATGGCGGCGATTTTCTGCCGATGATCGAGAAAGTCGCCGGCGGGCTGCAGGGGCTGCCCGCGGGCGCGCTGCGCACCGTGTCGTTCGAAAGCGGGCGCATGACCCTCGAGCTCGCGACGGCCGACGCGGCGGCGCTGCGCCGCATCGCGGCGCGGCTCGCCCAGGCGGGATTAATCGCCGAGGTCACCGGGCCGAAGCTCATCACGGTGCGCATCTCATGAAAGCCGCGCTGCACCGGCTCTGGATGTCGCGCTCGCCGCGCGAACGCCTGGTGATCGCCGTGCTCGCCGCGCTGCTCGCCGTCGCGGCCTACCCGTGGCTGCTGGTGGCGGCGGACCGGGCGCGCGGACAGCTGGGCGAGCGCGTCGCGGTGCTGCGCACGCAGTCGGCGCTCCTCGAGCAGCGCGCGGCCGAGTACCAGCGCTTGCGCGCCGCGCCCGCGCCGGTGGCCTCGCCGACCGATCTGCGCACGCTGGTGCGCACGCAGGTCGAGGCAGCGCGCCTGTCGGGCGCGGTGACGCTCCTCGAGGCGCCCGATGCGCAGCACGTGCGCATCGCATTCGGCGCCGTGCCCTTCGCCGGCTGGCTCGGCTGGGTCGCGGCGCTGCAGGCGCAGCATGTGCACCTCGAAGCCGCCCGCATCGAAGCCCTGGCCGCGCCCGGCCTGGTGAGCGTCAGCGCCACCTTCGTTCGCGCCGGAGCCTCGTGAAGCGCTGGATCCTCGTCGCGTCCGGCCTGAGCGCCTACGCCGTGGCGCTCGTCGCGCTCGCCCCCGCGACGCTCATCGATGCCCGCCTGCAGCGCACGGGCGAGGGCACGCTGCGCCTCGCCGAAGCGCGCGGCAGCCTGTGGTCGGGCGCGGGCTGGATCGAGGCGCGCGATGCGCACGGCAGAGCCGGCATCGCCCGGCGCCTCGCCTGGCGCGCGCTGCCCGAGTCGCTGCTGCGCGGCCGCCTGGTGGCCGAAGTGGAACTCGAGCAGGCCGCGAGGCCCTTTCAGGTCACGATCTCGCTCTCGCGCCTGGAATTCGGCGCCGTCCAGGTGCGTCTTCCGGCCGCGGCGCTGGGACTGGGCATGCCCAGGCTCGCGCCGCTGCGCCTCACCGGCGACGTGCTGGTCGACATCCCGCACCTCGCGCTCGAGCGCGGCCGCATGCAGGGCGCCGCCACGCTGCAATGGCGCGCGGCCGGCTCGGCGCTTTCGCCGGTCGCGCCGCTCGGCGACTATGAGGTGCGCTTCACCGGTGACGGCCCGGCCGTGCGCGCGGCGCTGAGCACGCTGGAGGGACCGCTGCAACTGGAAGGCAGGGGCACCTGGGCGCAAGGCGCGCCGCCGGACTTCGTCGCCACGGCGCGCGTGCCGGCGGCGCAGCAGGAGCAGCTCGCGCCGCTGCTGCGTCTCATCGCCGTCGAGCGCGGCACGGGCCGGTTCGAGATCAGCTCGGCCAATCCGGCGTTCGGCTCCTGAGCGGCGAGCTCCGGCGGACTGTTCGCTGGCGTACAGTCCGCTTGCGGCGGCTGGCGGAGGATTGCGTCATGCAAAGGCGCGGATGAGCGATCGGCGACGCGGTGCGGCCAGGGCCTGCGGCGCGCTGCTCGCGCTGCTGCTTGCGGCCTTCCTGGCCGGTTGCGGCGGCGACGGTGGCGACGCCGCGAACAGCGGCGGCTCCGGCACCCTCGGTGTTTCCCTGACCGATGCTCCTGCCTGCGGCTTCGATGCGGTGAACGTGACCGTGCGCCAGGTGCGCGTACACCAGAGCGCCGCCGCTGCCGGGAGCGCCGGCGGCTGGTCGGAAATCACCCTGCAGCCCGCAAGAAAGATCAACCTGCTGGACCTCACCAATGGCGTGCTGGAACACCTCGGCGAGACGGCGCTGCCGGCGGGCCATTACACGCAACTGCGCCTGATGCTCTCGGCAAACGACGCTTCGAACCCCTTCCGCAACTCGGTGGTCCGGTCCTCCGGCTCCGGCGCGCAGCTCGCGCTGACTACGCCCAGCGCGGTGCAAACCGGCATCAAGCTGGTCCACGGCTTCGACGTGCCCGCCGGCGAGCGCGTGGACCTGGTGCTCGATTTCGACGCCTGCAAGTCCGTCGTGGCGCTTGGCAACGGGAGTTTCCTGCTGAAACCCGTGGTCAAGGCGATTCCCTCGACATTCAACGGCATCCGCGGCTTCGTCCATGCAAACCTGCTTGGCAGCAACGTCATGGTTTCGGCGCAGACGAACGGCACCATCGTTCGCGCCACCGTGCCGGACTTGTCGACCGGCGCGTTCGTCCTCGCGCGTCTCGGCGCCGGCAACTACGACGTCGTCCTGACCGCGGAGGACCGTGCCGCGGCGGTTATCGTGGCGGTGCCGGTCGAGAGCAGTGGCGTCGTCGCGATAAGCACCGAGGCCGATCCGATTGTCCTGCCCGTGTCCGCGACCCGGACCATCGGCGGCAACGCGACTCTGGATCCCCCCGGCGCTGCGGATGAAGCCGTGGTCGTGGCGGCCAGGCAAGCGTTCGGCGGCGGCCCGACGGTGACCGTGAAGTGGCAAGCGGCCGATCTCCTGACCGGGGCCTACGCGTTGACCTTGCCGGTGGGCGCGCCGCTGCTCGGCACCTACCTCGTTGGGGGCACGCTGCCGATTCCGCTCGACCCGCAAGTTGCGCTGGCAGGCCGGTACACCGTCGAAGCTTCCGCGAGCGGTTACCAGACGCGGTCCATCGGCCGGGACATTTCCGCGGCGAACGCCATCCAGGGTTTCGTCCTGGTGCCCTAGCGCAGTCTCTGCCATCCCAGTCGCGCAAGCATCCACCAGCGCGCAGTCCTGGCGGCGAACTGCAGGGCGCGTCGTGCCCGGGCGAACAAGCCGCCCCGCAACAGCAGGAACCCGGTGCAAGCGGCCAGGATGCCCGCCAGCCCCGCATGGCGCATCAGCACTTCGCCGACCCCGCTGGCGACCGCGAAGACCTGCAGCGGACCGCGCAACGCGCCCAGCTCGCGTTCGAGCTGCACGCGCTGCAATCCGATCTTCGCTGCCAGCAGGCGCCTGCGGCGCCGCAGCAGTTCGGGCGCGGCGATCATTGCAGCCGTTCCAGGTCGGTGTCCAGCTCTTGCAGGCTGGCGCTGAACAGCCGCGGCTTGGCCCGGGTCTTGCGCACGAGGGCGATGGCGCTCGCGACGCCGGCCGCAGCGAACACCGCGGCCACAGCGCCGGCGGCGAGCAGCCGGTAGGGCGTGTCCCACAGCGAGACCACCACCAGGATCGCCAGCATGACGATGGCGAAGGCCAGGCACAGCAGTGCCAGTGCCGCATACACGAGCAGTTCCGCGAGGCGGCCCTGCTCTTCGGCGATCTCCGTGACCAGAAGCGCCAGGCGCGTATGCAGGATCTCGACCGCAGTCCGGCCGAGGGCTTTCAGGGACGCGAACGCCCCCGGCGCGCGGCTCTGCGTGCCCGCGGCGATACTCACGCGACGCTGCTCAGCGCCGCGCCAGCAGTGCGCCGATCAGCAGGCCCGCCGCCGCGGCAACGCCGAGCGCCATCCAGGGATTCTCGTGCACGTAGCCGTCGGTGATGCGGGCATAGCGCTTTGCGCTTTCGCTGACGGCGGCCTGCGCTTGTGCGAGCGTCGCCTTGGCGCTGTCGAGCTGCTGCGCGCCGTAGTCCTTCATCAGGTCGGTCGCGTCGTTGACGATGCCGCCGATTTCCCGGCCGAGCTTCTCCGTGCCGCCGTGCAGATTCCTGCCGCCCGCATTCACCGGGCTTTTCGTGGTTTGCATTTGCCGCGCGCTCCATTGTGGTGTGAGTGGTGTGGTTGCGGGGTGGATTGTCCGCCACACGGCGCGCGGGTTCAGTGTGCGGCCGTACATAGCGCACCTTGGCGTGCCAACGCACAGACCGGGCGCACGCCGATGACTAGGCTGCGTGCATACACAACCGACGGAGGAAAGCGCACCATGAAAATAATTTCGAAACTCGTAGTCGCTGCATTTGCAGCGAGTGCGGCAGTCACGGTGGGCGCGCAGGAAGCCGCGCATCCCGGTTACCTGGTCGACAGCAGCGGCAAAGTTGTCCTGAGCGGCAGCGGCGGGTGCTGGCATACCGGCAGCTGGACGCCGGCGATGGCCGTGGAGCCCTGCGACCCGACCGTCAAGCCGGTCGCCGCCGTCGTGGCGCCCGTGGCGGAAGTAGCGCCCGTGGCGGAAGTCGCGCCAGCTCCCGAGCCTGTCGTGGCCGCACCGGCGCCCGTCGTCGCCGAGGTCGTGCCCGCGCCTGCGCCGCAGGCGATCAGCTTCGCCGGCGATGCGCTGTTCGCGTTCGACAAGTCCGAACTGAGGCCCGAAGGCGAGTCGATGCTGGATGACCTGGTCAGCCGGCTGCGGGGCGCGAGCTTCGAGCGCATCAGCGTCACCGGCCACACCGACCGCATCGGCGCCAGCGAGTACAACCAGCAGCTCTCGGACCGCCGCGCTGCCGCGGTGAAGGACTACCTGGTGGGCAAGAACGTCGTCGCCGGGAGCATCGATGCGCAAGGCATGGGCAGCTCCGAGCCGGTCACCGCGCAGGGCGAGTGCCGCAACCTGCAGGGCTCCAAGGCGACCATCGCCTGCCTGCAGCCCGATCGGCGCGTCGACGTCGAAATGACGGGCAGCAGGATCATCCTGGGCTCGCGCTGACCCTCCGCACCCACTCAACTGGAGAACACTGACATGAAACCCATCAGCCGCTTCAGCGCCATCCTCGCCGCCGCCGTGATGACGGTGGCGATGGGCTGCGCCGCAACGTCCACGCGCGAGAGCACGGGGGAGTACCTCGACGATACGGCCATCACCGCCAAGGTGAAGACCGCGATCTTCAATGACGCGACGCTCAAGACCAACGACATCAGCGTCGAAACCTTCAAGGGCCGCGTGCAATTGAGCGGCTTCGTCGATACGAGCGCCAACATCGCCCAGGCCGGGACCGTGGCCAAAGGCGTCGGCGGCGTCACCTCCGTCAAGAACGACCTGCGTCTCAAGTAGAAGGACACCTCCATGAAAACGATGCAAAGACTTGCAATCGGTTCGCTCGCCGCGGCCCTGCTGCTCGGCCTGGGCGCCTGCGGCGGCATGTCGTCGCGCGACAAGAGCACCGCGGTCGGCGCCGGTGCCGGCGCGCTCGGCGGCGCGGTGCTCACGGGCGGCAGCACCGTGGGAACGGTCGGTGGCGCGGTGGTCGGCGGCGTCATCGGCAACCAGGTCGGCAAAGACAAGAAATAGCGCGGGCACGATATGCTCGCGCGCCGCGTAATCGCCGCCATGGCGCTGGGCATTGCCGCTTCGGCGATGCTCGGCGGCTGCGCGTCCACCACCGCCGGCGGCGCGGTCGGCGCCGAGCGCAAGCAATTGCTGCTCGTGTCGTCGCAGGAGCTGGACCAGATGGCGGCGCAGGGCTACGCCAAGCTGAAGGCCGACGCGGCCGCAAAGGGCGCGCTCAACCAGGACAAGGCCCTGCTGCAGCGGGTGAAGGCGATTGCCGGGCGCCTCACGCCGCACACGAAGATCTTCCGTCCCGACGCGCCGGGCTGGAAATGGGAAGTCAACGTCATCACGAGCGAGCAGATCAATGCGTTCGTCATGCCCGGCGGCAGGATCATGGTGTACACGGGGCTCGCCAGGCAGCTCGAGCTGAGCGATGACGAGCTCGCGGTGGTCCTCGGGCACGAGATGTCGCATGCGCTGCGCGAGCACTCGCGCGAGCAGGTGTCGCAGGCGCTCGCCGCGCAGGCGGCGATCGGCATCGGCGCGGCGCTGTTCGGCCTCGGGCAGGGCTCGGCCGAGGTCGCCGGAACCGGCTACCAGGCGCTCGTCGCCACGCGCTTCAGCCGCACCGACGAGAACGAGGCCGACCGCATGGGCCTGGAGCTCATGGCGCGCGGCGGCTACGACCCGCGCGCCGGGGTGAGCCTGTGGCAGAAGATGATCAAGGCGAAGAGCGGCGCGCAGCCGCCCGAATTCCTGAGCAGCCATCCGACCGACGCCAGCCGCGTGCAGACGATCCAGTCGCTGCTGCCGACGGTGATGCCGCTCTACGTGGCGGCGCGGCCGCGCTAGCGGCGGGACGGAGCGCAATCATGAAACACCTGTTGCCGGCATTACCCTACGACTACGCCGCGCTCGAGCCCCACATCGACGCGCGCACCCTGGAACTGCACCACGCCAAGCACCACGCCGGCTACGTGGCGAACCTGAATGCCGCGCTCGAATCGCTCCCCGGCCTGCGCGAGCGGCCGGCAATCTGGCTGTTGCGCAATCTGGCGAAGGTGCCGGCGGCGGCGCGCGCGGCCGTGCGCAACAACGCGGGCGGGCACGTGAATCACAGCATGTACTGGCGGGCGATGTCGGCCGCGGGTGGCGGCGCGCCCGCGGGGCCGCTGGCCGATGCGTTGCGCCGCGATTTCGGCAGTGTGGAGAAATTCAGGGCCGAGTTCGACGCCGCGGGCGCGAAGCTGTTCGGCTCGGGCTGGGTCTGGCTGGCGCGGACGCGGCGCGACGGCGGCAAGCTGCTGGTGCTGACGACGCCCGGCCACGACAATCCACTGCAGCAGGACATGTCCCCGATCCTGGTCAACGACCTCTGGGAACATGCCTATTACCTGAAGCACCAGAACCGCCGGCCCGCCTTCCTCGAAGGCTGGTGGCAGGTGGCGAACTGGCGGGAAGCCGAGCGCCGGTTCGCGGCCAGCGATGCCGCCGCCGGCCAGTGCCAGGAGGATGAAGACCTGACGCCGCTCGCGGCGTAGCGGCTTACAGCCGCACCGCGCCGCCGGCGGAGAGCGGCACCGCGGAAACCACCAGCAGGCCCGCCGCGAACGCAATGGCGCGCTTGCATCGTCTCATGAGCTGCTCCCGACCGTTGTCGTTGTTGCTGTGCTTGCGACCTTACCGCAGGTGCGGCGTCGAATCGGTGCGTCACCACACCGAGGCGCGCGTTACGTGCGGCAGCGCACAGCGGCGCCGCGCGCCCGATGCAAGGCTGCCGCTCGTCAACTTGCGGGAGACGCAAAATGCGCAAACGCAGCCGGGCCGAAGGGGCGCGGGACGCGATCGCGCTGCTGCTCGAGGACCATCGGCGGCTGGCGACGATGTTCGAGGACTACGAGGCGCTGGTAGCGTTGGAGGGCGCCGACGACGACAAGGAGCGGCTGAGCGCGCAGGCGTGCGCGGAGCTCGCGCTGCACATGCAGATCGAGGAAGAGACTTTCTATCCCGCGGTGCGTGCTGCGCTCGACGACGAGGACCGGCTCGACGAGGCCGGGGACGGACATCAGGGTGCCCGCGAGCTGATGCGGCGGCTCGAGTGCATGGAAGCCGACGACCGGCGCTACGACGCCACGGTCAAGCTGCTGGGCGAGCGCGTCGTGCGGCATTTCGGCGAGGAACAGGACGAGATCCTGCCGCGGGCAGGAAAGGCGCGGCTCGACTTCGGCGCCCTCGGCCTGGAGATGCTGGCGCTCAGGCGCGCGTTGCTGGCGGAAACGAAGCTCGCGGAAGCCCCGGGCGTCGAGGACGGGATGCGCGCCGCCCGCCAGGCCGCGGACCACGACGGCAAGCCGGCGCGCAACCGGCGCGGCGGATGAAACTGGCCGCGACGGCCGAGGTCGCGGCGCCTGCGCCGGCCGAGGGCGCGGCGCCTGCGCCGGCCGGCGACGCGCAACCGCCGCCCGCGGCCGCATCGGCGCGCATGGCGCTGGTGGTGCTGGCGGTCATCGCCCTCGTCGCCGCGCTCTATTTCGCGCGCGCGTTCTTCGTGCCGCTCCTGATCGGCATCCTCGCGAGCTACGCCCTGCGCCCGGTGGTCGACGGGCTGCAGGCCTGGCGCGTGCCCCGGGTCGTTGCCGCGGCCCTGGTCCTGGCGCTGCTGGTCGGCGCCGGCTCGTGGATCGTGTATGCGCTGCGCAACGAAGCCGCGGCAATGATCGAAAAGCTTCCCGTAGCCGCGCGCAAGCTGCGCCAGAGCCTGGGCGCCACGTCCGGCGGCGCGCCCACCGCCCTGCAGAACGTGCAGGAAGCGGCCAGCGAGCTGCAGGCCGTGACCGCCGATGCGGCGCGCAAGCCGGGCGCGCGCGCGCCCGCGGCGCCGGCGCCGCAAGCCAGCGCGTGGCTGAGCGACTACGCGGGCGCGCAGTCGGCCCTGCTCGCATCGGTGGCGGCGCAGACGCCGATCGTGCTCCTGCTCGCGTACTTCCTGCTCGCTTCGGGCGATCACTTCCGGCGCAAGCTCCTGCAGCTCATCGGTCCCTCGCTGTCGCGCAGGAAGGACACCTTGCGCATCCTCGGGGAAATCGACGCGCAGGTGCAGCGCCAGCTGTTCGTGACGCTGGCCGCGAACGCGCTCATCGCCATCGGCACCTGGCTCGCGTTCAAGGCGCTGGGCGTGGAGCAGGCCGGCATCTGGGGCATCGCCGCCGGCGTGCTGCATTTCGTTCCCTACCTCGGTTCGGTGCTGGTGGCGATCGCCGCCGGCATGGCGGGATTCCTGCAGTTCGGGACGCTGCTGCACGCGCTGG
>Ga0326597_10004510_pt1 | contig 19601 bp, 21 predicted proteins | sample RVTome_12_FD_203789 | JGI IMG/M metagenome (GOLD analysis project Ga0326597, IMG submission 203789) | Soil microbial communities from uranium-contaminated site in the Upper Colorado River Basin, Wyoming, United States - RVT100D185 | ecosystem: Environmental > Terrestrial > Soil > Contaminated >... | reverse complement strand
AGGTAGTGCCATTGGGGACAGACCACGTTTTCTGCCTCTGGAAAACGTGGTCTGTCCCCGATTTCGGTCTATGACGTTCAAGTGCACCGATCGCTCGCCGTCATGGATGCAACACCGTCACGTGTTTGCTGCGTTCTTGGGTATTCGCCAGCAACTGCTCTATCCCCGCATCGAAGGTAAGCAACTTCATCCCGCTGCGGATGGCGGCGGTCAATAGCCATGCATCCGTGATTTGCCGGTGCCCAAGAAGCCCACCGGTGCAGGTGGCCCAAACATCGGCAAAGCCGAAATCCAGTGCCACCAGCCGGTGTTTGGGATGGGCGGTATTGCGTAACAGCAGTTCCGCTACCTCGCTGATAGCAATCGAGCGACCCGAAAACGCCGGTTGAGAAACGATGCGGACGAAAGCTGATTGCGTGAATGCTGTGCTCGCCCACCCGGCGCGTGCATGTTGGCCGAACCATTTGATCATACGCGGGTGGTGCTCGTGCGTGGGCCAACCGAGTGCAATCAAAGCGTTGGCGTCGAGCAGATGACTCACGCCGACTCGTCTAGCATCCGCTGTACTTGCCGCGCCGTTACACGCGGCGCGTCGGGCGGCAGGTCAAATACCCAGACACCTCGCTCTTGTTTGATCGGCAGCTTCTCCGCGCTACCCCGGCGAATCAGCTCCGACACCGCCTGCCCCAGCTTAAGCGCCCGCGCCCGGGCGTACGCTCTGGCCGCGATAAACGCATCGTCCTCAATGGTGATGGTCGTACGCATAATTGATGCTGTTATATAGAACTGATGCAATTTATATAAAGTCGCATCACTCGTCAAGGGACTGCGATGGCGAAAATCGGAGACAGACTGACTCTCAGCCTAGTCGGACAAATTGGGTTAAACCCGGGACAGGCCACGCTTTCCCCGCTTCCCTTCGCTAAACTAGCGCATTGACTATGCTACCCTTTCGTCCCTATGACCTGTTCGAAGCTCATTGCCGGACTTTGCACGGCGTTCGCGTTGACTGCAGCGGCGATTGACCTAGCCGGCGCCGCCGTCTATGTTTTCGAAGCTGCGGGGCAGGCGCCAAGATTCGCAAGCCATCCGGTCGACGCGTCGTTTCGCCTTCTGATCCGCGATGAATCGCCTGCGGGCCATGCCCTCACAGCGAACGACAATGCGACTCCGAATCACGCGCTGCAACGGCGCAGGGCGACGCTCGATCCTTTCATCCAACGCACCGCGGCCAAGCAGTTGGTCGATCCCGCACTGGTGCGCGCGGTCATCGAGATCGAGTCGCAGTTTCAAAATCACGTTGTCTCCCGCAGAGGGGCAGTCGGCGCGATGCAGTTGATGCCCGATACGGCCCGGCGCTACCGCGTCGCCGATCGCCGTGATGCGCGACAAAACATCGAGGGCGGGGTCGCTTACCTCAAGGATCTGCTCACGCGTTTCGACGGCAATGTTGCCCTGGTGCTCGCAGCCTACAACGCCGGTGAGCATGCGGTCGATCGCCAAGGCCGCGTGATTCCGCGTTATCGGGAAACGATGCTCTACGTACCGCAGGTGCTCGACGCCTACTTGCGCTATCGTACGGCGGAAGCAAGATGAAAACCCGGGGGTTTACGCTGCTCGAACTGCTGGTGGTCGTCGTGATCATCGGGCTGCTCGCCGCCTATGTCGGGCCGCGCTACTTCGGCCAGCTCGGCAAATCCGAGGTGACCGTGGCCAAGGCGCAGATGCAAGCCTTCAGTCGTGCGCTCGATCAGTATCGCCTCGATGTGGGTCGCTATCCGACGACCGAGCAGGGCCTCAATGCTCTGGTCACACGCGTGGCTAACGAGCCGAAGTGGAATGGCCCTTATCTGCAAAATGCGGTGCCGCTCGATCCCTGGGGCAAGGCTTACGGTTACCGCGCGCCGGGCGAGAAGGGTGACTACGATCTCATCTCCTACGGTAAGGATGGGGCGCCCGGCGGCTCGGCGGAGAACGCCGACATCTCTTTATACTGAGGTTTCGCAGTGCAATACGAGGTGCGAGCCCTGCAAGGCAATGCCGTTACTTCAGTGCGCATCGAGGCGCTGAACGAGGCCGACGCTCGTGCGCAAGCGCTGGCGCGCGCGCTGGCGCCGCTGTCCGTGCGCGCGGCCGGGCGCGGACTGACTCGCGGCGCCGGTTCGCGGTCGACGGGACTTTCCCTGCTGCTCTTTAGCCAGGAGTTGCTCGCCCTGCTCGAAGGCGGTCTGACGATCGTGGAATCGGTCGACGTGCTCGCGGAAAAGGAGGCGCGCCCGGCAGCCCACAACCTGTATGCTCGGATCGCGCGCGGTCTGGTGGAAGGCAAGAGCTTCTCCACATGCATCGAGGACGTGCCGGACGTGTTCCCGCCCCTCTACGTGGGTATCGTCCGCTCCGCCGAGAAGACCAGCAATCTGGGGGCAGCCCTGTCCCGCTACATCGACTATCAGACACGCGTCGATGCGGTGCGCTCGAAGATCGTCAGCGCGTCGATCTATCCGTGCATCCTGATCCTGGTCGGTCTGGGGGTGATCGGATTTCTCGGCACTTACGTCGTTCCCAAATTCGCGACCTTGTACAGAGGCACCGGCCGTTCGCTGCCGTTGATGTCCGAATGGCTGCTCGCCTGGGGCACGTGGGTGTCCGGCCATGCGCTGCAGTTCGTCGTGATCCTGGTGCTGGCAGTGGGGGCGACATGGGCTGGGCTGCGAATAGCACGCGAGCGCGGCTCGATAACCGCGTTCCTCGCGCGCTTGCCCGTGCTATCGGAGCGCGTGCGCATCTACGGCCTCACGCGCTTGTACCTCACGCTCGGCATGCTGCTCGAAGGCGGCCTGCCGGTGGTCGAGGCGCTGCGGCTTGCGCGCGCTACGCTAAGCGCCGATCTGCGCCCGCGGCTCGATGCGGCTGCATTGCAGATTACCAATGGCGAAAGTCTCTCGGAAGCATTCGAGCGTGCGGGACTCACTACGCCCGTCTCGGCGCGTTTCATGCGCGTAGGCGAGCATTCGGGCCGCCTGGGTGAGATGCTGAACCGTTCGGCGCGCTACTATGACGGCGAGATCTCGCGCTGGATAGAGCGCTTCACGCGCACCTTCGAGCCATTACTCATGATTGCAATCGGCGCCATCGTCGGGCTCATCGTCGTGCTACTGTACATGCCGATCTTCGATCTTGCTGGGAGCTTCCAGTGAATGCGCCAAACGTCCCCGAAGCGCCGCTGACCCGTGACATGGTCGCGCGCGCGCGCGCCGCGGCCCGGCAGTCGGGTCGTGGCGTGTATGCCGAGCTCGAAGCGCTGTCCGGAATGGAGCCGCGTGCTTTTCTGCATGCGTTGGCGGCTCTGCTGCGGATCGAGGTCGTCGAAACGCTGATGATGCTGGGTTGGACCCCGGCGCACGATCTGCTGCCGCTCGCACGAGCACTCAAGCGTGACTGCGTGCTGCTGCGCGCCGAGGACGGGTCGGTCGTTTCCGTGATTCCCGACCCCTTCGACACCGATTTGCAGGAGTGGGTCACCTCCATTGCCCGGGGTCCGGTCCAGCGTCGACTTGCGCTGCGCTCGGACATTCAGGCCTACCTCACCAAGGTGGAAGAATCCGCGCGCGCGATGGACGCAGTCCAGTTCTCCGTCATGGCGGGAACGGTGAGCGGCGAAGGCGGCGAACAGATCTCGATTCAGCGCATTCACGAGGATGAGAGCGAGGTCGTCAAGATCGTCAATTCCACCTTATATGATGCTATTCGAGAAGGTGCTAGCGACATCCATCTGCGCTCGGGCCGCGACGGCATGAGCGTCAAGTACCGCATCGATGGCGTCCTTGGCTCCGCCGGTCCGTTGCTGCACCACGAAGTCAGCAGCCGCATCATCTCGCGCTTGAAGGTGATGGCAAGTTTGGATATCGCCGAGCATCGCGTGCCGCAGGATGGCAAGCTCAAGGTACACGCCCTCGGCCGCGCTGTGGACGTACGAGTTTCAATCATGCCCACCATACACGGGGAAGACGCCGTGCTGCGTATTCTCGACAAGCGATCGATCATTCCGGCCGACGGCGTACTACGCCTCTCGGTCCTGGGGTTCGATCCGGACGTGCTCGCGGCCTTACGTAGTCTGGTCAATCTTCCCTATGGGATGCTGCTCGTCACCGGGCCGACGGGCAGCGGCAAGACCACGACCTTGTACGCGGCGATCTCGGAGACCAACACCGGACGGGAGAATTTTCTGACCATCGAGGACCCGGTCGAGTACGAGCTGCAGGGGGTCGCGCAGATCCCCGTGAACGAAGCTCAGGGGCTCACCTTCGAGCGGGGTTTGCGCTCGATTTTGCGTCACGACCCGGATCGCATCATGGTGGGCGAGATCCGCGACAAGGAGACCGCTGAGATGGCGGTGCAGGCCGCGCTCACTGGCCATTTGGTTTTCGCGACGGTACATGCGAACAACGCCTACGACGTGTTCAATCGCTTTACCTATCTCGGCATCGACATGTATGCACTGACCTCGGCGTTGAACGGAATCCTCGCGCAACGGCTGTTGCGCACCGTTTGCCACCACTGCGCGGTCGATCACCTGCCCACCGACGAGGAGCTGAGCGAACTGGGCCTCACCCGCCAGAGTGTTGCGGGCCGCCACTTGCGGCGCGGAACCGGCTGTGGTGACTGCCGCGCCACCGGCTACAAGGGCCGGCGTGCGATTGTGGAGATCCTCGCGCTCGACGATACGCTGCGCCGCATGATCGCGGAGAAGCGGCCGGTTGCGGACATAAAAGACCGGGCGCGCGCGAATGGCACGCGCTTCCTGCGCGAGGCTGCTCTCGAGCTTGCACTGGCCGGCGAGACGACGCTGGAAGAGGTGGCGCGTGTCACTCTTCAGGCGTGAGCATGTGTATGCTTCTGTAGAGTTCGATCGGGTGGCGTTGGTGCGCCTCGGCGCCGATGGTGCGGCTCGGGACGAGGTGGTGATTCCCTTGTCGCTCGATCCGGAGCGTCCGGAAGGGGCATTTAAGGACGTGGGCGCTGCGTTGGCGGCGCCGGCGTGGCGTGGCGCCACGCGTAGCGTTGTTCTGTCGGACCGGCTGGTGCGCTACCTTGTCATGCAGCGGCCCGAAGGCGTGCGCACGGGCGCGGAGCTGCGACTTGCCTGCGAGGCGCGCTTGCAAGCGAGCTTCGATCGTCCCGCGAGCGACTGGGAGATCGCGATCGACGCGCGGCCGTTCGTGCGGCACTTTTTTGTCTGCGCAATGCCGCGCCGCCTGGTCGACACTGTGCGCACGACGTTCGCGGGCGCGGGCGAGCTCGTGTCGCTGCGACCCTTCCTCGTCTGTGAGCTGCGGCGCCTGGCGCACCGTCTGCCTGCGCAGTGCTGGTTCGTCGCGATCGCGCGCGACTGCGTGACGCTTGCGGGCATCGAGGAAAATGATTGTCGCCTGGTCCGGATACTCGCCGCCGAGCAACCTGACATGGCTACAGTTCAGGAGGCGCTCGGGCGCGAATCGCTGCTGACCGACGCGATCGCCACCGATGCACCAACGCTGGTGGCAGGCGTGCTGCAAGGCGATACGAGGGCGGCCGGGATGCAGCGTGTGGACGCGCCGAGCTGGGGAACCCGGCCGCCGGGCTGGACGCGCGGCTACCGGCTCGCGCTCTCGGAGCGCTGGGGGTGAGAGCGCCCGACATCCAGTTCGTGCCGCAGCCGGCGACCTGGCGCACACTGGGCCTCGCGCTGCTGGTTGCGGGCATCGTCGCGGCGAGCTTCAGTCTTTGGCAATACGTGCTGGCAGTAACCGAGCTCGAACGCATCGAGGCCGAGATTCAATTGACTTCAGGCGCCGCAAAGCGCCAGCGTAGCGCCCCTGCTGCGCAAGGCGCAGCGCAGGTCTCGGCGCGGAAGGTGAATGCGATCAACGGTGCGATCGCGCGCCTCAACATCCCTTGGGGCGACCTGTTCGCGGCGTTCGAAGCGGACAAGCCTAAGGACGTCGCGTTACTTGCTCTGTTGCCCGATGCGCGCAAGAGGCGCCTCGTGGTGCAGGCCGAGGCAGCGAACCCGCGAGCAATGATCGATTTTGTCGAGCGACTGCGCGCCGTGCCCTTGTTCGACGAGGCGTTTCTGGTCAAGCACGAGCGCCGCGATCAGGAGACCGGACAGCCGTATCGGTTTGCGCTCGAAGTTCGCTGGACAGAGGAGCGCTGAGCGTGTCGCTGCTCGATATCGATCTCGCGCTGCGGCGCGCGTCCGCGCCCATCTGGATTGCGGGTGCGCTCGCCACCATGGCGCTCGCGATCTATGCGCTCGCGACGGCGCCGCTTAATGCGCGCATCGAGGAGCGCGCACGTGAGCACGTGCGAGTCCGGCAGGCAGCGGCGGAATCCGGCATCACGCGCCCGCCCGAGAAAACCTTGATCGAGGAGCGACTCGATGCGTTCGTTGCTACGCTCGGCGAGAAGCGCATGCTCACGGCGATCGTCAGCACCGTATTCGAGCAGGCAAGCATGCATGATCTCGCGCTCGCGCGGGCGGAGTACAAGCTCGAGTTCGACAAAGTAGGTGAGTATCACACCTACCAGATGACGCTGCCGGTGCGCGGCGCTTATCTCCGATTGCGCGAATTCGTCGACGCCACGCTCGCGCAGATTCCCAGCGCGGCCCTGGAGGATGTCGATTTCACGCGCGACGGGATCGGAGCGACGCAAGCCGAGGCAAAGTTGCGATTTGTCTTCTTCTTGAAGGACGCATCTTCGTGACCGCGACGAAACGCTGGGTCCTGTGGATCGTGCTGCTCGCGGGCGTTGTCGGCCTTATTGCGTTCGAGCGCGACAAACCGCAAGTCGGGGCGATCGTCGATGTCGCACCTCGGCACGCTTCCGGACAGTCAGGATCGGACGCCGCCGCGGGGTCACCGCGCGCTCGATCCGAGGCGCCGATGATCCTCGCGATCCGGCCGCGGACGTTATCGGGCAAAGTCGACGATGCTTTTCCTGTCCGCGACTGGAGGCCGCCGCGCTCGCCCGCAGCGAGACCCGGGCCACCGCCGAAGGCCGTCGCTCCCCGGCTGCCCTTCACGGTGCTCGGGAAAAAGCTCGAAGACGGCGCGTGGCACGTATTTCTCGGCCGCGATGAGCGGATTCTGGTGGTGAAGACCCTCGATACAATCGACAATGCGTACCGAGTCGACGAGATCCGCCCCCCTGTCATGACACTGACCTACCTTCCGTTGCAGCAGCGACAACTCGTAGCAATTGGCGGTGGTGAATGAATGCCTGCCGGATTGTCGCTATTGCGCTGAGGGTCGCCTTGTGCGCAGCGCTCGCCGGTTGCGCCTCGATGCAGACGTATCTAACCGTGGAAGCGTATCGCGAAGGACGTGCGCTTGCCGCCGAAGGTCGGATCGAAGAGAGCCTCGCGAAGTTTCAGGAGGCCATTCGCCAGGATCCAAGCCGTGCGCAATACCGCGCGGCCTACCAGACAACGCGTGAACGAGCGGTGAACAGCTGGCTCGCGCTGGCCGATCGGGCCAAGTCGTCGGGCCAGGCGAAGGCCGCCGAGCAGCTTTACCGGCGCGTGCTGGCGATTGATGCCGGGAATGCGCGCGCGCGCGCGGCGCTGGACGATGCCGAGCGCGACAAACGCCATGCCGTGCTATATCGACAAGCGCAGCTCGCCTGGGCGAAGGGGGATGCGCCCACAGCGCTTGGCCGTCTGCGGGAGATTCTGACCGCCAACCCGCGCAACCGCGCCGCCGCGCAGTTGCAAAGGACGATCGAGGAGAAGACGGTCAAGGCGCCTGTGTACCCGAAGCTCGACAATGCCCTTAGAAAGCCCATCACCATCGAATTCCGTAACACGCCGCTGCGGCAAGTCATGGAGGTGTTTTCGCGCACTTCGGGCATCAACTTCGTGTTCGACAAAGACGTGCGCCCGGATCTGCGCGCGACGATATTTCTTCGCAACACCACCGTGCGTGATGCGCTGGCCATGGTGCTGCTGACCAACCAGCTCGAGCACCGCGTATTGGATGCAAGCTCGATCGTCATCTATCCGAATACCGCGGCGAAGGCGCGGGAGTACCGGCGGCTCACCGTGCGCACCTTCTTTCTCGACTACGGCGACGTGAAAACCGCGGCGACCACGCTGCGCACCATCCTCAAGACGCGCGACCTGATCATCGACGAGAAACAGAACATGATCATCATGCGCGATACGCCCGAGGCGGTGCGGCTTGCCGAGAAGCTGATCGCGCTGCACGATTTGGCCGAACCCGAGGTGATGCTCGAGGTCGAAATCCTCGAGGTCAAACGCACGCGCTTGCAGCAGCTCGGTGTGCAGTGGCCGGGGCAGCTGACGCTGACACCGCTGTCAACGACCGGTGGCACGACGCTCACCCTCGAGGACCTGCGCAACATCAGTTCGAGCAGTTTGGGCGCGGGGGTCAGCCCGCTGATCATCAACCTGAACAAACAAGATGGTGACGTGAATCTGCTGGCCAATCCACGCATCCGTTCGAAGAATCGGGAGACGGCACGCATTCTCGTGGGCGATCGCGTGCCCAACATTACTACCACCGCGACCTCGACCGGATTCGTCTCGGAGAGCGTGACCTATGTCGACGTGGGGTTAAAGCTCGAGGTCGAACCGGTCGTGTCGATGAACGATGAGATCTCGATCAAGGTGGGATTGGAAGTAAGCAACATCGTGGAGCAGATCCAGACGCGCTCGGGGTCGTTGGCCTATCGGATCGGCACCCGCAGCGCCAGCACCGTTCTGCGCTTGAACGATGGCGAAAACCAAGTGCTCGCCGGACTCATCAACGACGTGGATCGCAACAGCGGCAACAAGGTGCCGGCGCTCGGCGAGATCCCGATCCTCGGCAGATTGTTCGGCGCTCAGCGTGACGAGTCGGAGAAGACCGAGATCGTGCTCTCGATTACCCCGCGCATCATCCGCAATCCGCCGCGCCCGAGCCTGAAGGAGTCCGAGTTCGACGCCGGCACGGAGGCGAGCCTGAGCAATCGCGGGCTCCGGGGCGCAGTCCCGCGAGTGGCAACGAGGCGCACGAGCAAGCCCGTTACGGCAGCGTCGCTGGCGCGAAAGCCTGCAGGAGCAGCCGGCACACCAGGCAGCCCTGGCGACGGGCCGGGATCGTATCCGACACCCGGTTCAGGTACAGCGGCGACGGGTGGCGCCGGTACGATCATCGGTGCGCCGATCGGGACCGTCGGCGGCACGGTTACGGGTCCGAGCCCGATTGTTACAGCCGGTGCGACTTCGTTTACTTTTCAGGGCCCAGCGCAAGCCGCGGCAGGCACGAGCTTCGATCTCGTGCTGTCCGTGCTGCCCGACCAGCCGATTACGAGCCTGCCGTTTAGCTTGGGCTACGATCCGAAGCTGATCGAGGTCGCTGCCGTGACCGAGGGCGATTTCATGCGCCAGGGGGGCGCCTCGTCGAACTTCATCACCAAGATCGATACGAGCGCGGGGCGCGTGTTTGGTACGGCAACCCGCGGCAGTGGCGACGGGGCTTCCCAGACCGGGACCCTGCTTACGCTGCGGGTGCGCGCGCTGACGGCGAACTCCAGCACGACGGTCCAGTTGATCGCCGCCTCGCCAATAGGCGTCGGTGGGCGGGCGGTCACGATTCAAGCACCGGCGCCGTATCAGCTGCAAATCACCCCGTGAAAATCGGGGACAGACCATTTTTTCATCGCAAGTGACATCGCTCTGCTGAAAAACGTCTGATGCCAGAGAGCTACCGAATACGTGGGCTGCCCCCGGTTGTCGCAGCTGGATTTACCCTAATCGAGCTGCTGATCGTACTCGCGATCGTCGGCTTGCTCGCGGCGCTCACGGTGCCGGTGGCCGAGGTGACGGTGCAGCGCAGCCGTGAACAGGATCTACGGATCGCGCTGCGCGAGATTCGTAGCGCGATCGACGCCTACAAGAAAGCATCGGACGAAGGTCGCGTGCCGAAGCAGGCGGGGTCGACCGGCTATCCGGAAACGCTAGCCGTACTGGTCGACGGCGTGGACGATGCCAAGGACGCCAGGAAGCGCAAGATTTATTTCCTGCGCAGGATCCCCCGCGATCCGATGCACCTGGATCCGACAGTGGATCCTGCCAACACCTGGGGCAAGCGCGCCTACGAATCCGGGCCTGACGAACCAAGAGAAGGGAAAGATGTGTACGACGTCTACTCCCAATCCACAACCACCGCGCTCAATGGCGTGGCTTACAATAAATGGTAATCGCCTCCGAGTCTCGGCATTCGTCAATGCGCGGCTTCACGTTGATCGAGCTGCTGGTCGTGATGGCCGTGGTGGCGCTGCTGCTGACCCTCGCGCTGCCACGCTATTTCCAGAGCATCGATGTGTCGAAGGAGACGGTCCTAGTGGAAAACCTGCGCGTCACGCGCGACGCGATCGACAAGTTCTATTCTGATACCGGCCGCTATCCCGACAGTCTCGAAGAGCTCGTCGGAAAGAAATACTTGCGTACGCTGCCTTACGATCCGATCGCCGAAGCGTCGGATCGATGGTTGATCATCGCACCGCCGAACGAAGCAGTGGGCAACGTGTACGACTTGAAAAGCGGCGCGGAAGGCATCGCGCGCAACGGCAAGCCATTTGATGAGTTGTAGTTTTTCAGTTGCTGAGCGCTGCGTACCAGGCCGCCGCCGCTTGAGTGTGCCTCCTTCGCGTCGTTTGCGGTGAGATGTTTTGATGTCACGGCCGAGCGAATGCGGTGGTTTCACTTACATCGGTGTGATGATACTCATCGCTATCCTCGCGGTGACGTCCGCCGCCGTGCTCTCGGTGGGATCATCCATGCAGCGGCGCGTGAATGAAGAGGAACTGCTGTTTATCGGCGGGGAGTTTGCGACGGCGTTCCGCAGCTACTTCGAAGCGACTCCGGTCGGGCAGAGGAACTACCCCGCGAAACTCGACGAGTTGTTGCGGGATCCGCGTTATCCAGGCATACGCCGGCATCTACGCAAGATTTATGTGGATCCGATGACCGGCACGGCCGAGTGGGGACTCGTCGCTGCGCCGGGCGGCATCATCGGCGTGCACAGCCTCTCGCAGCAGGCTCCGATCAAGATCGGGCAGTTCGACCCGGCGTTTGCCGCGCTCACAGGAAAGACAAGCTACGCGCAGTGGGCCTTCGGTTTTTTGCCCCCCGGCGTCGTGCCGGCAGGGAACGTGACGCTGGCGGGGACGAATCCGCTTCCGGTCGAGTCTGCGCCGCAAAAGCCATCCGGTACCCCGGCAGGTGCGTTACCGTCTGTTGTTCCATCACCTTCACCGTCCGCGCCAGCGCAACGCCCGCCTTCGTCCGGGGAGTCTGCCGAGACACCCGCTCCCCGCTAACGACTGGTCGGCGGCATCGGGCACGACCGCGGGGGTCGCTCAATGTGCAGCGGACAATTAAAACGCCCGGCACTCGCCGGGCGTTCCGCGGGACGTTAGCGAGTGATTGTTGCCGCTATCTGACGTCGCGAAATTCCTCGGGTACCAGGCGGATGTGGTGTATCCAGAGGCCGCCATCGGGACGCGGCGCCACCCAGATTTCTTTGAACCTGCCTCTGTGCACGCGCACACCCATCGGCGGCGACCCATCGGGACCCAGTCCGACGTCTGCTCGGTTCTTGTTGCAGCCTTTGCCCGGCGGTGCGGTGCAGCCGCCGCTGTCGGCACCCGATGCCCCACCATCGTAGCTGTTATAGCTGTCCGGGTGGAAGTACATAGAACCCAACAACTCGTAATCATGCGCGTTCGGCGAAATGCTATACGGATCCATGGAATAGTCCATGCAGGTTTGCTGGCTGGACCCATTCTCGCTGGTGTGGCCAAGGCCAAACAAGTGACCGATCTCCTGGCACATTACGTGGCGCTTTTCGTTCGGGTCGGCCCAGTACGACGCGTAGCTGTCATTTACTTTCGCGGTACCGCGATCGATGTGGCCGTTCGAATCCAGGCCGATGGTGGCCAGTCCGAGCCAACCATTGAACCCATACGCCGCGTTGCAGATGCGTATCTGGCCGGAAACCATGCGGCACTGTTTTCGGGTCCGACTTGAATCGTCTGGAGGGTCAGCAACGCCCATGTCAAGCACGCTGGATACATTCCATTCGGTTAGTGCCGTATCGAATTCGAACTGCCATTCGCCCGAAACGCTGTCGACGACCATGAGCGTTATTGGATTTGCCGTGCGCGCCCAATGATAGGTACTCCACGAATGATCCGCCCAAGCGGCGCCAGCATAGACCACCATTCCGAGCAGGCTGCTGACTATTCCGGTCTTGATCCATCGGTTCCACATAATTTGGGTCCTCAAGCTAGCTTGTTTTCTATCGAGGCGAATTGACCATCCCGCCATTGATGGCTGGGCCTTGTAATGCACCTTTAGCGTATGCAGTGTAAGTACGATCTTGTTAAGGGTATAGGGACTTTTTCGCGATTTTTGAGTGGAGAAGACGATCCATGGGCGCCTCCCTTAAATGCCGAATGGGCGACCTGGGCAAGGCCCTCCTCGCAGCACGGCCGGATGATCCAAGCACGCACGGATGGTTAACGGCTGCGAGGTAGCGATATTTAGCGCATTTATCGGCCGGCAAACTGCCTGCCGAGCACGGTCTCCAGCGCTTTTAGTACTTTGGCATCGTTACCCACGTATAGTACGAGCACTTTTCCCTGTTTGAAAAAATGCGGCGAGCCGATCCAACGGATGCGGCTCGTACCCACTGCGCTACCGTCGCGCGAGATCATCGCAGCGTTTGCCTCCATGTCAGCAGCGCTGGGAAACTCAAAAAGCTGGATATCGCCGCCCTCGAGTTTGATCATCGTGCCGGTGACGGACAAGAATGGCTGTTCTGCCGTTCCGGTCCGTTCGACACCTGCGCCCTGGGCCCGCAATCTGCTGATCAGGCTTGCGGTATCTGCTTCCACGCCGGCCTGAGCCTCTCCCTGAGGCGCCCTGGCCGGCAAGCGGTCGCCGCCACAGGCCGACAAACCGACGGCCTGTAAGAGCAACAATCCGCAAAACGCGAACAGATTTGCCCGATCGAAACATCTCCATACGCCGGCGGTGCAACGCTCACACGTCGTCCGGATTGAATTCCGACTTCGCAATAGAGCCACTGACCAATCGATTCCGATGTCGAGTACCGCCGGCCTCGCTTTGGCAATAAATCTTCGTATCCGACCGAGGTGGCCGTCGATCAATATGTTCGATTTGAGAATTTTCATCGAAGAACGTCCGCGGCCGTCATGGTACCCCGAGCTTTAGTTTACTGCGGTGCGCAAAGACGAGCGATACGGTCCTGGCGAGATCAGGACGCCAAGGCGCTGATCTGCACACTGTTCTGGCGCAGCCTGTCGGCCAAATTCTGCGAGAGGTTCTCGAGCAGCGCGATCTTCAGATGAGCGGATCCTCAAGTTCGGCGCGTGCCCGGATACAGGAGTAGACCAGCGATCGCCCCTCGTGCGCCAGTTGACGCCGGGTCTCCTGCAACACGTGTGCAGCGTTTGCATCGAGGCGGCTGACGCGGTGCATGTCGAGAATAAAGCTGTCGGCTTCTTCACAGAGTCCGGAAATGCGCCGGCCGACGTACTCGGCGCCGGCCAGAGCGACATCGCCCTGCAGGGCCAACAGACGCACTCGGCTGGCCCGCTCGCGCAAGAGCACTGCAGTTTCGGGCGGACGCACGCGCCGGGATGTCGTCTCCGCGCCCGAATACTCGCGGCGCAGAACGATGCTCGGCCGACGCAGGTTGCTGAACATGTGCAGACCGAAGTCCCTTGACAGCCTCTGGCACGCGGCAACGCCGCGCACGCTATTGCCTTTGTCATCGACGCGCGGGGAAAACACACCCAGGCCGAATCGCCCCGGAACGACGGCAAGAACGCCACCCGCGACACCACTTTTCGCCGGGAGAGACAAACAATTCAACTGCAGAAAATTGCAGCATTTCGGCGGGCTGGAAGGCGATGATGCAGCGGCCGCCCTGTATTGCGCTAACCCGCATATATGGAGAGTCCTCAAGTGGCTGGCGTTGAGGCTCATTGCTAGAAACTGGGCGGTGTACAGTTCCGACCCGGAAATCCCGCAGTACCGAACGGACTTTTCTTGCGTGCTCCTGGATGAAAACGGTTTGCGTCCAGGCGAGCAAGGTTATGCGCCGAATCTGAGCGACCTTTCCAAGAATTCCTACGACTGCGAAGAGTTGCCGGTACTGTAGGGTTCTAAGTTCATCGCAAGTCCCCGCCAATAACTTTGGTGGGGACCTCATTTCCTGACCTGACAGGGCAGCACAAATCGCAGGCCTTGCCAAACTGAAATCGCTCCTCTTCAACCCCGCCGCGATTACGGCTGGAACTATTGCCGCGGTCGTCGGCCTGTTCGTTCTATCTCCGGCGCTGCTGGAGACGATCGAGCTGATCTCGGTGGACCTGCGCTTTCGCATACGCGGAGCGCTCACGCCAGGCCCTGCGGTCGTGGTGGCGGCGATCGATGAAAAGAGCCTGGCCGCGGAAGGTCGCTGGCCCTGGCCGCGCGCCCGCATCGCCGCGTTGGTCGACGCGCTGTCGCGCGACGGCGCCAGGGTGATCAGCTTCGACGTCGTGTTCTCGGATGCCGACGAGGATCCCCGGCTTGCGCTCGTCGACCGGATCGAGCAAAGCGTCAACACATTGCCGACCGAGCCCGCCCAATTGCGCTTGAATCGCATGCTGCAGGATAGCCGCGAGTCGTTCGACCATGACGGCCAGCTAGCCAGGGCTCTCCAGCATTCCACCGCCCCGGTGGTGCTCGGCTACTTCTTCCACATGAACGAGAAAAGCCTCGGATTCGAGCTCGATGCGGCCGAGATCGGGAAAAGACTCGAGGCGATCGCCGGCTCCAAGTATCCGCTCGTGTACCGAGATCCGCAGGCGCGCGCGCCGCCATTCATCAAAGCTTACGCCCCGCAAGGCAATCGCGGCGGTTTCGCTTCCGCGGCGGCGTCCTCTGGCTACTTCAGCGTCGTGAGTGATCTCGACGGCGTGGTCCGTCGCATGCCACTGGTCCTGCAGGGCGGGGAAGATTTCTTCCCACCGTTGGGAGTGTTATGCGTTGGGCATTACCTAGGCAAGCCGCAGCTCGCCGTGCGCTCGGGTCCTTACGGCATCGAAAGCGTGCAGATCGGCGAGCGCTTCGTTCCCACCGACGAGGCCGGGCGGCTGTTCATCAACTATCGCGGCCCAACGGGAGTCTTCCCGACCTATTCGACCAGCGACATTCTGGCCGAGAGGCTCCCCAAGGGCACGTTCAAGGGCCGGATCGTTATCGTGGGTGCGACCGCTATCGGCATCGGCGACATCCGTACCACGCCGTTTGGGCCGCTGTATCCGGGCCCTGAAGTACACGCGAGCGTAATCGACAACATCCTCACGGGCGACTTCATCGAACGCCCACGTTGGTCGAGGATCTTCGACCTCTCTGCAATCGTCGTCCTGGGACTGCTGGTCGGGATCACGCTGCCGCGCACCAGTGCGCTTGTCGGTCTGCGATTTACTGGTACGCTGTTCGTCGGCTACGTGCTTACGGTCTATTGGCTGTTCGCGAGCGCGCGCATCGCGCTGAACCTGGTCTACCCGATGCTTGCGCTGGGCGCGACCTACACGATGCTCACCGTGTACCGCTACGTCAAAGAGGAACGTGAGCGCAGGCACATCAAGGAGACCTTTCAGCACTACGCGGCACCGGAGGTGGTCGATCTCATGCTCGAGGATCCCGCGGGCGTGCGGCTCGGTGGTGAGGAGAAAATCCTGACCGCGCTGCTCAGCGACCTGGAAGGCTTCACGAGTTTTTCCGAGCACCATACGCCCAACGAAGTCATCAAAGTGCTTGGCGATTACTACGCCGAAATGACCGACGAAGTATTTGCCGTCCAGGGCACGCTCGTGGAATACGTGGGCGACGAGCTGTTTGCGCTGTTCGGCGCACCGGTCACCCAGGCCGACCACGCCAAGCGGGCGTGCGCTTGCGCCCTCGCCATGCAGGCGCGCCGCCACGCGCTAGGCGAGGAGTGGGCAAAGATTGGCCGCCCACGCATCAAGGCGAGGACCGGGATCAATTCGGGCAACATGCTGGTCGGCAACATCGGCTCCAAGTACCGTTTTCACTACGGCGCCGTGGGCGACCCGGTCAATCTGGCTTCGCGCCTGGAAGGCCTGAACAAAATCTATGGCACCGAGATCATCATCAGCGCCGACACCGCGGAATTCGTTGGTAGCGCGTTCCGCTTGCGCGAGTTGGATCTGGTGCGGGTGAAGGGACGCACCCAGCCGCTCAGCATTCACGAGCTGCTCGGCGCGTCGGACTTCTTCCTGACCCTCGAATATGAGGAAATGCTTTCTCTGTACCAGATGGGCCTGAGCGCTTACCGCGAGCGGCGCTGGGACGAAGCGGAAGGGCTGTTCGCGAGATGCCTGCTGCGTTGCCCCGACGACGGGCCTTCGCGGCTCATGCAGAGGCGCTGCCGCACCTATCGCGACAACCCGCCATCCGAGGCCTGGGGAGGAACGTTCGAAGACCGCCGCGCTTGAACGAAAAACCTCTCTGCTACAATCAGCCGTTGTCCGCGGGCGGCGGCGTTTAGCACCGACCCGCGCATTAACATCACTCGGACATCCAGAGGGGAACCATGGCAGTCAGCAAGAAGAAAGTCCGCACCATCGCGGCCAAGAAACGCTACACCGACATCCTGTTCGAAGTAAAGGATCAGGTTGCCTGGATCACGATCAATCGCCCGCGCATCCTGAATGCGTTTCGCGAGCAGACGTTGGACGAGATGATCGACGCGGTAAAGTCCACGCGCGAGGATCCGTCGATCGCCTGCATCGTGTTTACCGGCGCCGGCGACAAGTCGTTCTCCGCAGGAGGCGATTTCTACGCCATGCGCAGGCTCACGTTTCAGAACGCGTATATGTGGAACGATCGCATGCTGGGCCTTGCCATGGCGATTCGCGGCGTGCCGATTCCGGTGATCGCGATGATCAACGGCTGGTGCATGGGCGGAGGCCACGAGTTGGCGCTGTGGTGCGACGTCGCGATCGCATCCGAGAATGCGGTGCTCGGCCAAACCGGCGCCAAAGTCGCCGCTTGTCCGACCGTCGGAGCCACACAGTACCTGCCGCGGATCATCGGCGAGCGGCTCGCACGGGAGATGATTTTCTTCGCCCGGCGCTTCACGGCGAAGGAAGCCGCCGAGATCGGCCTCATCAACAAGTGCGTGCCGCAAAAGGATCTGCTCGCCGAGACCTTGAAGTGGTGCAAGACGGTAAAGGGCCATAGCGCACAGACGATTCGCATGACCAAGAAGTCGCTCAACTTCGAGTCGGATCTGCTCTACGCGTCCTGGCAGCACGGCATGGAATTGCTCGCACATGTCTGGGGATCCGAGGAAAGCATCGAAGGCATGAACGCGTTCCTCGAAGGTCGCACGCCGCGGTTCCAGGAATTCCGCATGCGCAACAAGCGCGAGATGGATCGATACCTGGCCGGGAACCAGCGTGATCTAAATGCCCCGCCTTCGATGCGACGCAAGCGCTAAGCGCGTTCTGCACCATCGAACTCGCCATTCGCCACCGATGCAAGCCGAGAAAAACGAAGGTGCGTTAACCGGGCTGCGCGTATTGGATCTCACGCGTGTGCTCGCCGGACCGGTGTGCGCCATGATGCTGGGCGACATGGGTGCGGACGTCATCAAGGTCGAGCCCGTCGGTGGCGGCGACGATACACGCACGTGGGGCCCGCCGTTTCTCGGCGGCGAGTCCGCGTATTTCCTCGGCGTGAATCGTAACAAGCGCGGCATCACGCTCAACATGGCGGTGCCGGCCGGGCAAGAGGTCCTTGCCGGATTGATCATGAAATCCGATGTGTTGGTGGAGAATTTCAAGACCGGCACGCTCGCAAGATGGGGCTTCGATGCAGCGTGGTTCGAGCAGCACGCGCCGCGGGTGATTCGCTGCTCGATTACGGGTTACGGTACGACGGGCCCCAAAGCTGCGATGCCAGGTTACGATTTCATTCTGCAGGCTGAGTCTGGCTTGATGAGCATCTGCGGCGAACCCGACGGCGCGCCGATGAAATACGGCGTCGCGATTGTCGATCTGTGCACCGGAATGCTCGCCAGCAACGCCATTCTTGGCGCCGTCAATGCGCGCGCGCGTACCGGACGGGGCCAGCAGGTCGAGGTCTCACTGTTCGACACGGGGCTCTTCCTGCTCGCCAACGTCGCATCCAACCACCTTGCGTCGGGGCGCGACGCGCGCCGCTTCGGCAATGGGCACCCGAACATCGTTCCCTACACGGCCTACCCGGCGGCTGACGGCATGATCGCGGTGGCCGTGGGTAACGACGCCCAGTTCCGCAAGTTTTCCGAGCTGATCGGCCATGCCGAATGGGGAGCGGACGAGCGCTTCACACGCAACCAGGATCGCGTGCTCAACCGCCAGGCCTTGGATGGCATGATCACGGATGTGCTCAAGCAAGCGGGCGCGGAAAGCTGGATCGAAAAGTTGCGCGCGGGCGGAATACCGTGCGGTCGGATCAATAGCGTCGCGCAGGCCCTTTCCGATCCGCATACGGCAGCGCGCGAGATGGTGCGCACCGTCTGTCATCCCACAGCCGGAGAAATGCGCACTCTCGGCATGCCGTTTCGTTTCAGCGCCACGCCGACTTCGATCCGCCGTGCGCCACCGACACTCTCGCAACATACCGACGAGGTGCTGCGCGACGAGCTGGGGTATACGGCCGAGAGGCTCGCCGCGCTCAGACGCGACGGTGTGATTTAGCCGGCTGCCGCGTATCGAAACCAACGCGAACTCGGTGCTCGAAAAGGTCTCATGATCACAGGATTCAATCACGTTTCGATCGTGGTGCCGGACTTGCAGGCAGCGATCGAACGCCTGCAGTCGGTATACGGGTTAAGCGCGGGCGAGCCCAAAGTGAATGAGCAACAGGGCGTACGTCTGGTCTGGGTTGATCTCGGCAATGCGAGCCTCGAACTCATGGAGCCCTCTCGACCGGACTCGCCCATTGCGAAGTTTCTGCAGCGTAATCCCGCTGGTGGTATCCACCACTTTTGTTTCAACGTGGATACCGTCGACTCGACACTCAGCGCGTTGGCCGCACAGGGAACCCGCGCGCTGGGCGATGGCAAGCCGCAATTTAATGTGCACGGCGATCGCATCGCGTTCGTGCATCCGAAAGATTTTCTCGGAGCATTGGTGGAACTCGAGGAACACGTGCGGCACACCGAGTCCGCCGGCAAATGACGCAGGCTGGGAAAGGCAAGATTTCAGCCAGGGGGAAAATTCATGGATGATCAAGCAACAGCCGTGCAGCGCGTTTCTCCCGAAGTGTTACACGCATTTATTCAGCGCGCATTCGAGTGCGTAGGCCTCCCGAGCGGCGACGCGGCGATCTGCGCCGAGCTGATGGCGCGCGCTGACGTCAATGGCTCCGATGGCCACGGCGTGTTTCGGCTGCCGCAGTACATCCGCCGTATCAGTGGCGGGGCGGTGAATGTGCGACCGAACGTGCGCATCGTGCAGGAGGC
>Ga0326597_10004509_pt1 | contig 19602 bp, 17 predicted proteins | sample RVTome_12_FD_203789 | JGI IMG/M metagenome (GOLD analysis project Ga0326597, IMG submission 203789) | Soil microbial communities from uranium-contaminated site in the Upper Colorado River Basin, Wyoming, United States - RVT100D185 | ecosystem: Environmental > Terrestrial > Soil > Contaminated >... | reverse complement strand
TCGCGCTCGCGGGCCGCGCGCCACAGGTCGCCGAAGACCCCGTCGAGCTCGCGCAGGGAGGCCGTGCTGCGCGGGTGGTCGGGGCCGAAGCGCTGGAAGTCGTAGTCGAGGTGGGGGAGGTAGGCGAGCGTGAGGGTCGGCCCGTGCCGCGCGAGGACGCGCATGGCGGCGTCCGCGATCCAGCGCGTCGCCGGCAGGCCCGCGCGCGGCCCCCAGAAAGCGAGGAACGGGAACGCGCCGAGCGCGCCCTCGGTCTCCTCCTGCAGCTCGGGCGGGGTCGTGTACACGGAGAGGATCTTGCGCCCGTCGGCGGGGTAGAACGGCCGGGGCGTGATCGACCAGTCCACGCGCGCGCCCATGTTCCACCACCAGAAGAGCTTGGCGCAGGTGAAGCCGGGGTCGTGCGCGCGCGCGGCCTCGTACAGCTTCTCGCCCGAGACGAGCCGGTTGGACTGGCGCCAGAGCGCGACGTCCATCGTGGCCGGATCGAGCCAGCCGTTGCCGACCGCTCCGTGCCGGTCCGGGGTCAGGCCGGTCAGCAGCGTGGCCTGCGCGCTGCACGTCACCGCCGGCAGGACGGCCGTCATCGGCGCGAACGCGCCCGACGAGCGGAAGGCCTTCAGGTTCGGCGTGTCGTCGCCGACGAGCCGCGGGGTCAGGCCGGCGATGTCCAGGAGGAGGACGCGCTGCATGGCGGGCGGCGGATGCTAGCATCCGTGCGCGGCGAGCGACCATGGAGCCCCTGCCCGATCGATGCGTCCCGTGCGAGGGCGGCGTGAAGCCGCTCACGCAGGACGAGGCCGCGGCGCGCCTCGAGCTGGTGCCCGAATGGACCTGCTCGGGCGAGCCCGCGCGCCTGCGCCGCTCCTTCCGGCTCGAGGACTTCCGCCGCGCGCTGGCCTGGATCAACCGCGTCGGCATGCTGGCGGAAGAGGAAGGCCACCACCCCGACTTCCACCTGACCGGCTGGAACCGGGTCGAGCTCGTGCTGTGGACCCACGCCATCGGCGGCCTGTCGGACAACGACTTCGTCCTGGCGCGCAAGATCGACGCGCTGGCGCGGCGAGCGAGACCGCGAATCCGTTGAGGAATCCACCCGCCAGGTTCTTCGACGGATGGGCGGGGTGCGGGCCGTGCTAGGATCGCGCCGATGCTCGGCCGACTGTGGGAGCTGCTGCGCGGCAAGCCGGCGCTGATCAAGGGTGCGGGCAGGCTGGAGGAGGGCCGTGCGCGCAAGATCGAGATCGGCGACGTGCTGGCCGGGACGGGGGTCGAGCTGATCCTGTGCCGCGTGGGGGGAAGGCTCTTCGCGCTCGACGCGCGCTGTCCGCACGAGGGTGGCCGGATCGTCGACGGGCCGTTGATCGAGAGCCGCTACGTGATGTGCCCGCTGCACAACTACCAGTTCGACGCCACCAACGGCAAGGCCCGCGACGTGACCTGCCGCGCGGCGAGGACGTACCGCGCGCGCGAGCTGGGGAACGATTGCGAGGTCTGGATCTGATCCGCCGTGCCCGAGCTGCCCGAGGTCGAGACGATCGTGCGGGGGATCCGCCCCAGGCTCCTGGGGCGGCGCATCCGCGACGCCGAGGTGCGCTGGGCGCGCACGCTGGGGGGCCTCACGCGGCCGGAGTTCGACCGCCGCGTCGTCGGGGCGACGGTCGCGGCGGTGTGGCGCAGGGGCAAGCACATCGCGATCGACCTCGAGCGCCGCGGCCGCCCGGCGGGCTGCCTGCTCGGTCACCTGCGCATGTCGGGGCGCCTGCAGGTCGAGCCGCGCGCGGCCGACCCGGGCCCGTACGCGCGCGTGCGGCTCGGGCTGGGCCGGGGCGAGGTCCTGACCTTCGTCGACGTGCGCAAGTTCGGGCGGCTGCGGTTCGTCGCCGACGCGCGTGCGGCCCTCGCGCGGCTGGGCCCAGAGCCGCTCGGGCCCGGGTTCACGGCGGCTTGGCTGCGGCGCGGCCTGCGCGACCGGCGGCGCATGCTGAAGCCGTTGCTGCTCGACCAGACGTTCCTGGCGGGCCTGGGCAACATCTACGTCGACGAGTCGCTGCACCGCGCGCGGCTGCACCCCTCGCGCCGCTCGGACAGCGTGCCCGCGGCCGCGGCCGAGCGCCTGTGGGCCGAGATCCGGGCTGTCTTGAGCGAGGCGATCGAGCGCGAGGGCTCCAGCTTCGACACGTTCTACCGCACGCCGGCAGGGCGTCCGGGGAGCTACCAGGCGAGCTTCCGGGTCTACGGCCGCGACGGTGACGCGTGCCGCGCCTGCGGCGCCACGATCCGGAAGCTCGTCGTCGGGCAGCGCGGAACCCACGTCTGTCCCCGCTGCCAGCGCGCGCCGCGTTCGGCTATCATCCCCGCCCCATGATCGACACGGGCCAGTTCAAGAGCGGCGTGTGCATCAAGTTCAAGGGCGCGCCGATGATCATCACCAGCGTGACCTTCAGCACGCCGACCGCGCGCGGGGGGAACACCATCGCCAAGACCAGGCTCAAGAACCTGCTGACCGGCCAGGTCCTGAACGAGTCGATCCGCAGCGGCGAGAAGTTCGAGGAGGTCGATCTCGAGCAGCGCGCGTGCTCGTACATGTACAGCGACGGGTCGAGCTGGCACTTCATGGACGCCAAGAGCTTCGATCAGTTCGAGCTCTCGGCCGACGACCTCGGCCAGGACGTCGGTTACCTCAAGGACGGGCTGGAGGGCATCCGCGCGATGCTGATCGACGGGCGCGTGGTGAGCGTGACGCTGCCGACGACGGTCGATCTGCGCGTGGTCGAGACCGAGCCGGCGATCAAGGGCGCGACGGCCCAGGCGCAGCTCAAGAGCGCGCGGACCGAGACCGGCCTGGAAGTCCAGGTGCCCTCGTACCTCACGACCGGCGAGACGATCCGCATCGACACGCGCGACGGACACTTCGTCGAGCGCGTGAAGAGCTGATCGTGCCCGCGGGTCAGAGCCTGTCGGAAAAACCCCGTCGCGAGGCAAAGCGGGCGACGCGGAAGCGAGGAGGGCGACGGCGAGCAGGCGGAAGCGGCCTTTCTGGCCGCTGAGCACGGCTCGCCTAGCCCGACGAAGCAGCGGCGCCGCCCGCGAAGCCGCAGTAGGGTGTTTTTCCGACAGGCTCTCAGCCCGAGGGCGCCGCCGCGGGCTGGCGCTCCCGCCAGGCGGCCTGGATCTCCGGCACCGAGGTCCACTGCTCGGCGCAGATCGAGAGGTAGAGCGTGACGTCTTCGGCGGGATGCTGCCGGTCGAGCTCGGCTATGACCGCCGCGATCTTCTCCGGGTCGGGCTTGCACTCCTCGATGTTGGCGATCATCCCGTCGTCGTGCTCGACGCCCGTGCCGTCGAGGAAGGCCAGCACCAGCTCCTTGCGCTTCTTGAGGAGGTAGCTCCCGAAGAGCTCGTAGCACATCTCGGCCTTGGAGCCGCGCTCGAGGATCAGGCGCGCGCGCCGCGCGCGCAGCTTCAAGGGCAGCTTCTTGACCGCCTGGGGCCGGAACTTGAGCGCCTTGGCCACCTCGCCGTCGAGCGGACCGAAGCCGTTGTTGAGGAGCGCCTCGTAGATCGCGAGGAAGCGCTCCTCGCTCATCCGCTTCAACTCTGCGATCACCTGCATGCAGGGAGTCTAGTCGCCCCGGCGATGGTTGTCATCCACCCTCGCTTGCGCCAGGATCTGCGCGCATGAGCGCGCCCGTTTCCGCCCGCCCGTTCGGCATGAGCCGACCCGACGCGACCTTCACGCTGCTGGCCGCGTTCTTCGCGGTCGTGCTGGTGCTGACGAACATCATCGGCACGAAGCTGTTCGACCTGTTCCCCAGCGGTGGGCCGGCGTGGATCAACGGCGGGCGGCCGATCACGCTGACGGCCGGCATCGTCACCTACCCGATCACGTTCTGGCTGACGGACATCGTCTCCGAGCTCTGGGGGCGCGAGCGCGCCAACCTGATGGTGGTCCTGGGCTTCGGGATGAGCCTGTTCATGCTGCTCGTGGTGCAGGTCGGGGTGTCGCTGCCCGCGAGCGGGATCTGGGGCGTCCCCGCATCCTTCAGCGCCGTGATGAGCACCATGGACGTCCCCGAGGGCGTGCGCGCGATGCAGGTCGCCTACGGGGCGACCTTCCACAACCCGCGCCTGCTGCTGTTCGCCTCGATGATCGCCTACCTCGTCGCCCAGCTCTTCGACGTGCGGCTCTACCACTTCTGGTGGCGCGTCACCAAGGGCCGCGCGATGTGGATCCGCAACAACGGCTCGACCATGATCAGCCAGCTCGCCGACACGATCATCGTCAACGGCATCTTCCTGCGCTGGGGCCTCGCCCTCGAGTGGCCGACGATCTGGACCATCATCTTCTGGGTCTACGTCTGCAAGCTGATCCTGGCCTTGCTGGACACGCCCTTCATCTACGCCAGCCGCGCCCTGCTGCGGAGCTTCTTCGGGCTGGAGCACGAGGCGGCGCCCGGCGGGCCGCCGCTGGCGTGAAACCGGCTCAGCCCGGCTTGCCCGAAGCGACGCGGCGGCGGAAGGCGATCACCGTCAGGTCGTCGGGCTTGCTCGGCCGGCCCTCGGCGCCGGACGCCATGCGCTCGATGCACAGCGCCGCCACGCGCCGCACGGAGTGCTCGAGCGGCCCGCGCCGCATGAGCTGCACGATCTCCTCGGTGTGCAGGTTGTCGAACAGCCCGTCGCTGGCGATGAGGACCGTGTCGCGCGGCCTGAGCGCGATGCGCGAGCTCATGCCGACGTGCATCGAGGGGTCGCCGAGGCAGTTCGAGATCAGGTGGCGGTCCTCGTGCTGCATGGCGTCCTGCTCGTCCAGGAGCCCGGCCTGCACGGCGTATCCGACCGGCGAGTGCGAGATCGTCTGGTGCCTGATCCTGCCGCGCCCGCCGAAGACCAGCATGGCCGAGTCGCCGACGTGGTACGTGCGCAGCGAGCCGTCGTCGATCTCCGCCGCGGCCAGGGTGGTCGCGCCGCCCGGGGTGCGCTCGATCACCGCCGCGTTGGCGCGATCGAAGCCGGACAGGATCGCCTCGCGCAGGGCGCGGTCGTCGGCCAGCTCCTTCTCGACCGACTTCCGCAGCGTGCGGATGGCGAGCGCGGCGGCCCGTCCGCCCTCCGGATGCCCACCGACGCCGTCGGCCACGACCAACACCGCGCGCTTCTCGTCGACCGGCAGGATCGCGGCCGCGTCCTCGTTCCTGGTCTCCTTGTCCGGCGAGCGCGACGTGTGCACGACGACGTCTCCGAAGGAGAAAGGGCCGGGGCGCTCGTCGACCAGATCCCGCTCGAAGTAGAAGTGCGCGTCCTGCTCGCCCATCATCCTCTCGCGAGTTTCCTGGCGCACCAGGGGCACCAGTCCCACAGGCCCTGCACGACCCCCCAGCCGCAGCCCTTGCAGCGGCCCCCGGACTCCGCGATCGGCCATTGACGCTTCACCTTGGTGCGGCACCAGGGGCAGTAGCGCAGGAAGGGCATCAGCTCCTTGCGGGAGCAGCGCGGGTTCGAGCATCGCGCCACGTAGCGCTTGTCGCTGTACCTGCGCGCTTCGACCCGCCGGAATCCGGGTCCGTGGCAGTGAGCACAAAAACGCCAGTCGAGCTTCCGCCCACGCCCGCAGCGCGGGCAGCGCGCGGGCAGCGACGTCTCGCCGCGGAAGACCTTGGTCGAGCTCCCGCACAGCGGACAGCAGCGCATGCTCTCCGACATGGGGCCACCGCACCGGCCACAGCGGTGCTTGAGCTCGAGCACGCGCCGGAATCGTCGCAGGAAGAGCTTCTCGCGCGCCGTCTTCCAGTCGTCCGTCCCGTTGCCCGCGCCGCTGCGCGACTTTCGTCGCTGCCGAGCGAACAGCCGCCGCCCCTTCTTCAGCTTGCGGAAGGCGGCCAGCATGTGCGTCGCGTCCGGGAAGCGGCGGTACTGGTCGACCTGGAGGGAACGCTCGATCAGCGCGATCAGGTCCGGGTGCACCTTGCGCTTCACGCGCTCGATCCCGTCCGGCGGCCACGCGAAGGGCCACACGGGCAGGCTGCCCGAGAGCATGCGCCAGAGCACCAGGCCGATCGAGAACACGTCCGAGCGGAACGAGGGCCGACCGAGCGCCTGCTCGGGCGCGAGGTAGCCGACCGTGCCGGAGCCCGAGGCGCTCAAGGTCGCCTGCGACACCTTGGCGATGCCGAAGTCCGTCAGCCGCAGGTGGTGCCCCGGAAACAGGATCAGGTTGTCCGGCTTGATGTCGCAGTGGATGATGCTGTGCTCGTGCGCGTGGCCGACCGCCTGGAGGATCTGCTCGGCGAAGGACAAGACCGTCTGGGTCGTGGTGCGCTTGTAGATCTGGTCGCGCAGGGTTCCCGTGCCGAGCAGGGTCGTGACGACGAACTGGTCGCCGATGAACTCGGCGTTCTTGATCGGCAGGATGTGAGGGTGCTCGAGCCGCGCCACGAGCCGGACCTCCTTGCGGAAGGTCTCGAGCATGTGCTTGTCGACGAAGCGCGCACGCGGGACACGCAAGGCGACACGGACTCCCTCGATGGTGTCCGTGGCCTCGTAGATCGTGGCGAAGCCGCCCTCCGCCAGGCGGCGGACGATGCGGTACTTGCCCAGCTTCTGGCGTGCTTTCAGCAAGGGTGGGGCCGGCGAACGAGGACCGGGCTCAGGGCCCGTCCGCGAATAAGTGCTCCGTTTCGCCGGCCCTCGCCGCCCCTGGCTGCGTTGCTCCTCCTCGGCGTAGCCCTTGGATACGCGGTCGTCGTCGCGCCTTGCCAGGGACGACGATTGCTCGCCGAAACTGAGCACTTATTCGCGGACGGACCCTTATACCGGCCGGGGCCCGCCGGGCGCAATCACCCGCCCGTCCGCCGGCGGGCGCGAAGGACGCGCGCAGACATCCCGGCGGCCCGGGTCCGAGGGCCCCGCGGTCCACGGCCGCCGTCACGGACTCGGGCACCTCGTGAGCCGTTCCCGACGTCCTCGACCGGAAGGGCCGGGCTCCAGCTCACCCGTCGCGCCGCGGCTGCTCGACGAAGAAGCCGCCGATCGCGAGGCCGTCCAGACGGCCGTCGAGGAAGGCGCGCACGGCGTCCTGGGGCGTGCACACGATCGGCTCCTCGTGCATGTTGAAGCTGGTGTTGATCAGGCACGGGATGCCGGAGAGCCGCTCGTACACCTTGACGATGTCGTAGTAGCCCGGGTTGACCTCGCGCCGGATGAGCTGCGGCCGCGCCGTGCCGTCGACGTGCACCGCGGCCGGGCACTTCTCGACCATCCACTCGGTGCAGTCGAACGTGATCGTCATGAACTCGGCCGTGTGCTCGGCGCCCGCCAGGCCGCGGTAGCAGCGGCCGCGCTCCTCCCACAGGGTCACCGGGGCGAAGGGCATGAACTCCGTGCGGCCCAGGCGCGCGTTGAGCCACTTGTTCACGTCCGGCTCGCGACCGTGGTAGAGGATCGAGCGATTGCCCAGGGCGCGCGGGCCGTACTCCATGCGCCCGTCGAAGCGCGCGATGACCTCGCCGGCATGGATGCGGTGCGCTACCTCCCGCGCCATGTCGGCCGGGCGCGTGAACGCCAGGCCCTCCGCGCGCAGAGCCTTTTCGATCTCGTCGTCGCCGAACTCCGGGCCGAAGTAGGGCGCCTGGATCGCCTCGCCCAATCCGCCCGGCCAGCTCGTGTGCAACGCGATGCCGGTGCCGCAGCCGCCGTCGCCCATGTTCGGGTAGACGAAGAGGCCCTCGACGCCCTCGATCTCGTGGATGCGCTGGTTCATCTTGACGTTGGCCGCGACGCCGCCGGAGAGCACGACGTTCTTGCAGCTCGTCGCCTCGATCCAGTGCCGAACGAGCCGCGTGGCCACGATCTCGAGCACGCGCTGCCAGGCCGCGGCCACGTCCACCATCGGGTAGCGCACCGCGAGGTGCCGGGCGAAGTAGGAGTTCAGGATCTCGTGGATGCGGAACTCGGCCCGCGCCTGGTCGAAGCGCGAGAGCACCACGTCCTCGAGCACGCCCGGGTCGCCGTAGGCCGCCAGCCCGACGATCTTGCCCGCGTGCCGGTCGGGGTCAAAGCCGAGCGCCCCGGTCACGTTCTCGTAGAACGTGCCCAGGGAGTGGGGGAACTTCAGCCGGTGCTGGCGCCTGATGGCCCCGCCCTCGCCGATGCTGATCGAGCCCGCCAGGCCGCTGCCGTAGCCGTCGAGGGTCACGATCAGCGCGCGCTCGAAGCCGCTGACGAGGTAGGCGTTGGCCGCGTGCGAGAGGTGGTGCTCGGTCCGCTTCAGCTTCCCGTCGAGGCCGAGCTCTTCGAGCCCGGCCTGCAGCTCGGCGTTCCAGTGCCGGTGCGCGGCGATCGCGCGCCGGCCCCACGCGGCCGACTCGCGCAGCGCCACTCGCTCGGAGAAGCGCGACGCGCCCAGCAGCTTGTAGGCCGCGCGCTTGTGCAGCGGCCGCACCATCTTCTGGTTCGGCGTCGCCAGCCCGTGGATCGGCTGCGAGCGCTCCGGAACGAGGGCGTCGGCGGCTCGAAGAGCGCCGTTCAGCGAGTGCCGCTCGGCGTACTTGAGGAACACGCGCTCCTCCTGCAGCGCGGTCTCGATCAGCTTCGCCTCCTGCTTCCAGTCGAGGAAGGGGTAGGCGACCACGTCGATCTCCGCCGGGTCGCACCCGGTCGCGCGCAGCGCCGCCGCGATCGCGCCGCGCGGGAAGCCCTCGTGCTGCTTGTGCCGGCTGTAGCGCTCCTCCGCGGATGCGAACAGGATGCGGCCGTCCTCGACCAGCGATGCGCTGGCGTCCTTGTCGAGCGGGGAGATGCCGAGGACCTTCAAGCGACGTGGGGGGTGGGGGCGGAGCGCGCTGTCGGCGCGGTCGGTGCGGCCAGGAGCGGCTCGAGCTCCTGGGGCGTCATCGTGACGCCGCCCAGGTCGCCCAGGAACCACTCGAGGTACTGTCGGCAGGAGGCCAGGAGGTCCTTCAGGTCCGCTTCGGATCGAACGTAGGGGGTGCAGCCGGGGCGGAGCGAGGGGCTGTGGAAGCTGAAGCTCAGGATCCGCACGCCGCGCCGCAGGAGGGCGCGCGTGAGCCGCCGCAGGTGGGCCGGCGTGTAGCCCTCCGGGGACAGCAGCAGGCGCTCCAGGGCGCCGCTCCGCGACAGGATACCGGGCGCGCGCACCTGGCGCAGCGGCGCCCGCCCGGCCGCGCGGTGCAGTCCCGCGCCCCAGGCCGCCAGCCAGCCGACGAAGGCCCCCGTCGCCGGCAGCCCGAGCAGGCGCCCTCCGGGCCCGAAGCGGTACGCGTCGGGCGTGAGCCGCGACCAGTCGGGCCCGCCGTCGGCGGACAGGTCGAAGCCGGCGCAGGGCGAGAGGTCGCAGCGGAACCCCAGGCGCTCCAGGATGGCCGCGGTGTTGGGCCCGAATCCGTAGCGGCCGGCCTTGTAGATCGTCGGCCGCCGGCCCAGGTTGCGTTCGATCGTCCGCGCCAGGTGCGCGAGCTTCCTTTCCTCCAGCTCGGCCGGGAGGTTCCCGGGGTAGGAGTTGGCGTCGCACAGCTCCTCCTCGAAGGGCGGCGTCACCCAGGGGTGCAGGTGGGCGCCGATCACGGCGCGCCCGTCGTCCTGGTACTCCTTGAGCGGGCGCCAGCCGATCTCCTGGGAGGCGATCGGTTGGTCGATCACGTACACCGGCCGGACTCCGAGCCGGTCGAACAGCTCCTGCGCGCGCCCGACGTCGCGCATGGCCTCGACCGAAGTGCGCGCGCGGTCGAAAGGCCGCGACCAGTCGAACTCCTCCTCGGTGTCGATCACGACCAGCAGCGCCGGCGGCGCGTCCGCCGGCAGGCGCACGACCTCGCGCTCCCGCAACGGCGAGGTCTGCACGGGCGATCGGGGCCGGGCGCTCATCCGCGCGGAGTCTACCCCCTCGGGAATCGATGCGCCGGCATCGCTCCCGCCTCTCTGCCTGAGCCCCTGGCGCCCGCGTCACCTCTCCGGAAGGCCGGAAGGAAGGCCCGGGCGCGTCAGGGGCGCAGGGGCTGCATGCCGGCCGGGCCGTCGCGCGCCTGGCGCGCCGTCGCCCGCAGGATCGCAAGCAGGGCGACGAAGGGGCCGGCGAACAGCAACCAGGCGAGCGGGAGGCCGAAGGCGCCGAGCGCCCCGGTCCAGCGCGCGTACACCTCGCGCGCCGGGTCGTCACCGGCGAGCACCGCCAGCGCGAACACGACGTACACCGCGAGCTGGACCACGAACAGCCGGCGCACCAGCATCCACCCCAAGCGCAGGCTCGCGGGCGGCGCGTCGCCCCACGGATGCAGCACGCCGCGCGCCAGGCCGACGCCCGCCGCCGAGGCCAGCAGGACGCGCAGCAGGCGCAGCATGGCGGGGTCCGCGCCGGGCTCGCCCGGGAGGGCGCCCTCGAGCTGCAGCGCCAGGACGATCGCCCACGCCAGCGCGGCCAGGAACAGCGCGCTCGAGCGCCGGCCGCCGACCCGCGTGAACGCCAGGGGCACCAGGCCCGCGAGCAGCACGAGCGAGCCCAAGATCCCGAGCAGCGCAGCCGGGCCGGGCCCCCCGGACGGCGCGCTCTCGCTCTCGGCCGGCGGCGCGGCGCGCGCGACGGCCGAGCCGACCGAGACGAACAACAGGAACAGCCCGACCTGCAGGCGCGAGGCCGCCGAGCGCAAGCGGGCGCGGTGCACGTCCGCGATCATGCCGCCCACACCCTCGCACTCCGCGGGCGGCGGATCCAGGGCCTGGGAACCTGTTGGAGATAGACCCTACTCGCGCTCCGCCAGCTCGTCGGCGGTCGCGGGACGCACGTCGCGCACCCGGACCCGGTACGTCACCCGCTGGCCCGCCAAAGGGTGGTTGCCGTCCAGGACGACGGCCTCCTCGGAGAGCTCGATGACTCGCATCTGGAGCTCGTGGGTCCCGCCCTCGGGGTCGTCCGGGTCGTCCGGGTCCTCGTCCGGGCGGCTTCGCGCGGCGTCCGCTCCCCGCTCGCCGGCTCCGCCCTCCCCGCGCTCCCCGTCCTTCTCGTCGTCCTCGTCGTCCTCGTCGAGCGTCACCAGCAGGGAGATCCACTCGCCGACCTCGATCTCCTCGCCGGCCGGCAGGTCGGCGCGGGGGACCGAGACGACGCCCTCGACGTCGTACTCGCCGAAGGCCTCCTCCGACTCCAGGGTCACCTCCAGGTGCGTCCCGGGCTGCGCGTCCGCCAGCCGCTGCTCGAGGGCCGGCGGGATCTCCTCCAGCCCGTGCAGGTACACCAGCGGACCCTCGTCCGCGCTCGTCTCGACGACCGCGCCGGCGGCGTCCAGGAGCTCGTAGTCGAGCTCGACCATGAGGCCGTCGGCGACCTTCACGAGCGCGTCTCCAGGGCGGGCGCGACCAGCGCCGGCGCGCTCTCGCGCGAGAGGTAGGTGTACCCGCGCAGCGCCTGCTCGTAGCGGCGCATGATCGTGGCCGACTCCTCGAAGGTGATGCGTTCGTCGTCGAGCGCCTCCTCGACCAGAGCGCGCATCGCGCGCACGAGCTCCTTCTCGTCGAAGTCGACGTACAGGAGCACGTCCTTCACGCGGTCCCCGCGCACGACGTGCTTCAGCCGGGGCTTGCCCTGGGCGTCGACGTCCACGTGGACGATGTTCGTGTCTCCGAACAGGTTGTGCATGTCGCCCAGGATCTCCTGGTAGGCGCCGACCAGGAAGAAACCGAGGTAGTACGGCTCGCCCTCCGTGAGAGGGTGCAGGGGGAGCGTGCTCTTGACGTCCCGCAGGTCGATGAAGCGGTCGATGCGGCCGTCGGAGTCGCAGGTCAGGTCGGCCAGGATGGCCGGCCGGACCGGCCGCTCCCCGAGGCGCTGCATCGGCAGGATGGGGAAGAGCTGCTTGATCGCCCACGCGTCCGGCATCGACTGGAAGATCGAGAAGTTCACGAAGTAGGTGTCGGCCAGGTCGCGCTCGAGGTCGGCCAGGTCGTCGGGCACGTAGTCCAGGCGCTGCGTGATGCGCAGGATCTTCTCGTACGTGCGCCAGTAGAACTCCTCCACCCGAGCGCGCGTCGGCAGGGAGAGCTGGCCGACGTTGAACATCATCATGGCCCGGTCGCGCACCTCGCGCACGTCGTGGAAGACCTCCTGGAAGTTCCTGCCGTTGACGTCCTCGCAGTCCTCGGCGATCTCGTGCACGATCTCGTGCTCGTCCTCGTCCGGCGGCGCGGGGACCCCGACCGAGGTGAAGTTGGAGACGCCCAGCACGTCGGTCACGAGCACCGCGTGGTGGGCCACCAGGGCCCGGCCGGACTCCGTCAGGAGGGTCGGGTGCCCGATCTCGGCCTCGCGACAGGCCTCGGCGACGTGGAAGACGACGTCGTTCGCGTACTCCTGGACCGAGTAGTTGACCGATGACTCGAAGTCCGTGCGCGAGCCGTCGTAGTCCACGCCCAGGCCTCCGCCGACGTCCAGGAAGGAGATCGACGCGCCCATCTCGTGCAGGCCGACGAAGGTGTGGACCGCCTCGCGCAGCGCGCCCTTGAGCGAGCGGATGTTCGTGACCTGGCTGCCGATGTGGAAGTGGAGCAGCTGCAGCCAGGAGAGCTTCCCCTCCTCGCGCAGCTCCTCGACCAGGCTGACGATCTGGCGCGTCGTCAGGCCGAACTTCGAGCGGTCTCCGCCCGAGTCCCGCCAGCGGCCGGAGCCGCGGTGGCCGAGCTTGGCACGCACGCCCAGGACCGGCTCGATGCCGACCTCGCGCGCCTTGCGCAGGATGAGCTCGAACTCGCTGTGCTTCTCGATCACGATGATCGTGTTCGCGCCGACCTTGCGCGCCAGGAGCGCCATTTCGACGTACTCGTCGTCCTTGTAGCCGTTGCAGACGACCAGCGGGTTCTCGCGCCCCTGCAGCGTCATCACCGCCAGCAGCTCGGGCTTGCTGCCGACCTCGAGACCCATCTGTCGCCCGCGTCCTTCCTCGAGCAGCGCCTCGACGACGTGGCGATCCTGGTTGACCTTGATCGGGTAGACCGTGCGGTACGGCGCCTCGTACTCGAACTCCTGGCGCGCGTTGTCGAAGGCCTCGCCGATCTGGCGCACGCGCGTGCGCAGCACGCCGTCGAAGCGCAGCAGGATGGGCGTGGCCACTCCCCGCAGCCGGATCTCCCCGATCAGGTCGTGCAGGTCGACGCTGGCCGTGCTCCCCGCGCCGTCGGGGGTGACCTCGACGTGGCCGCGTTCGTTGACCCGGAAGAAGTCGGCGCCCCAGCGCGAGACGTTGTACAAGGCTTCGCTGTCGAGGTGGTTCCACTCCGCCATGGCTGTGTGTACGCGAGGGTCGGCGAGAAGGGGCGCGACAGTATAGGCCCGGAAGATCCGCGTGGCGCTACAGCAGCTCGCGCAGTCGGGCGAGGATCCGCTCGGGGTCCTGCTCGCGCAGCCACGTGGCGCGCCCCTCCACGGCCAGCCCGCCGGCCGTCCAGTGGCCCAGGAGCTGCTTCAGGCGCCCGGCCACGCCGCGCGGGCTCATCGCGCTGCGGGAGCGGAGCTCGCCGGCGTAGCGCAGCAGGAAGCGCGCCGCCTCGGCGGCCGGAACCCGGCGGCCCTCGAAGATCCACGGATCGCCGAGCGCCGCGCGCCCGACCATGACGTAGCGCGCGCCGGTCTCGCGCCGCATGCGCTCCAGGTCGGCGTGCACGCGCACGCCCCCGTTGCCGCAGACGGGGATCTCCACGCTGGCGACCGCGCGCGCCACCCGTCCCCAGTCGATCTGGCTCGAATAGTGTTCGGCGCGCGTGCGGCAGTGGACCGTCAGCAGCGCCGCCCCGCCCTCCTGCGCGGCGCGCGCGAGCTCCTCGAGCAGCGTGTCGTCGTCGTAGCCGGCGCGGATCTTGGCCGAGAGCGGCACGCCCGGGATGGCCTCGGCGCAGGCGCGCACCGTGCGCTCGAGGCCGGCGGGGTCGCGCAGGGCCGCGGCGCCGGCGCAGGTCCGCAGCGCGCCCCGGGCCGGGCAGCCGAAGTTCAGGTCGACCAGGGGCGCGCCGAGCGCGACCGCCCTGCGCGCCGTCTCCGCCAGGGCTCCGAGGTCTGCGCCCATGAGCTGCAGGCCGACCGGTGCCGCGTGGCGCCGAGGCCCGAGGTGCCGGCGCAGCGTGTGGCGCGAAAGCGGGCGGTCGACCACCCGCGCGAACTCGGTGAAGGCCCCGCCGAGGCGCTCGGGGCGGTTCTCTTCCAGGACCAGGTCGCGGAAGCAGGGCTCGGTCACCCCCTCCATCGGCGCCAGCAGCCACGGCCCGCTGAAGGGCAGGTCGGCACGCGCGCCCGGCGGGGACGCGGCTCGTGTCGTGTCCGGGCTGGTCACGGCCGGTAGAGTAGTCTACGCGGGCATGCAGCGGGGCGGGCGACGAGCGGGGGACTGGCGGCGTTTCGAGCACATCCGGGTGCGCGCGGCGGCCGAGCGCCTGGAGGGCGTCGTGCGGCGCACGCCGCTCTCCGCCTTCGACGCCGGCGACCCGCGCATCGAGCTGCGGCTCAAGCTCGAGAACCGCCAGGTGACCGGCTCCTTCAAGGCGCGCGGCGCCTGGAACCAGGTCGCGCAGCTCTCGGGCGAGGCGCGCGCGCGCGGCGTCGTGGCCTGCAGCTCCGGCAACCACGCCGGCGCCCTGGCCTGGGCCGCGCGGCGTGCCGGCGTGCCCGCCACCGTCGTCATGCCGCGCGACGCCTATCCGAACAAGATCGCCGCCTGCCGCGAGCAGGGGGCCGAGGTCGTGCTGGCGCCCACGCGCGAGGAGGCCGAAGAGGCCTGCGCCGAGCTCGTCGCCGGCGGGCTGACGCTGGTGCACCCCTACGACGCCGAACGCACCGTGCAGGGCGCCGGCACGGTCGGGCTCGAGATCGCGACGGAGTGGCCCGAGGTGGAAGTGGTCATCGTCCCCGTCGGCGGCGGCGGCCTGATCAGCGGCGTCTCGCTCGCCCTGCGCCAGGAGCTCGGCGACGACGTGCTCGTGCTCGGCGCCGAGCCGGCGGGCTCGCCCTCGCTCACGCGCGCCCTGGCAGCGGGCGCCCCGGTCGTCCTGAGCGCGATCACGACGCGCGTGCAGGGCCTGTGTCCGCTCTACTCGGGACAGCTCAACGCCGACGTGTGCCGCGCGGCGGTCGACCGCGTGCTCCTGATCGAGGACGAGAGCATCTTCGCGGCGCAGGCACGGCTCGTGCGCGCCGGAGAGGTCGTCGAGCCGGCCGGCGCGGCGGCGCCCGCGCTGGTTCTCGAGGGACTCCTCTCGGCGCGGCTCCTGTCCGGTCGCAGCGCGCGCGATCCGCTGCGGCTGGCGGCGGTGGTCTCGGGCGGCAACCCCGATCCGGCGCAGCTCGAGGCCGTGAGGCACGGGTCGTGAGCGCGCGCCTGGGGGTGGGGGGCAGGTGGGTGCTCTCGGGGTTGGCGCTCTTCGCCGGCGCCTGGTTCCTCGACGGGTGCGGAAACGGAAGCGAAAGCGGAAACGGAAACGGAAGCGGGAGCGGGAGGGGGGGGAGGCGCACGATCCTGCTCTTCGTCTGGGACTCGGTCGACGTCGATGAGCTCTCGCTGTACGGCAATCGGCACCAGACCACGCCGTCCCTGGCGCGCGTGGCGGGCGAGGGGCTCGTCTTCCTCGACCACAGCGCCTCCTCGGACGGCACCAACGCCGCTCTGGCCTCGATCCTGACGGGCCTGCGGCCGCGCCGGCACGGGATCGGATCGCTGCACGCCCCCGGGCGGCACGCGCTGGCCGCGGAAGTGCCGACTCTGGCCACCATCCTGCACGATGCCGGCTACCGCACCCTGGCCGCGGTCGCGCTCGGCCAGCTAGATCCGGACTTCAGCGGCCTGGGGCGCGGCTTCGACACCTACGAGGCCCCGGCGCTCGTCGCGCGCCGCGTGCGCCGCGCGCCCGAGACGTTCGACGCCCTCTGGCCGGCGCTGGACGAGGCGCTCGCCTCGGAAGCGCCGGTCTTCTGCCTGCTGCACTTCGCCGACGCGCGCGAGCGCCTCACCGAGCCCGCAGGCGACGCCGCGCGCTGGGTGCGCGCGCACCTGGGCTCGTGGCGCAATCCGGACAGCGCGGTGGCGGCCGCCCTGTCGCGGCTGGAGACCGATCCCGAGGGGGCGCTCGAGTCGTTGCGCGAGTGCCTCCTGCGGCGGCGCGGCGACCTGGTGCGCGAGCTCTTCGTGCGCGCCTTGTACGCGGCGCGCGTGTCGCGCATGGACGACCAGCTCGGGCGCGTGCTCGACGCGCTCGAGCGCCACGGCCGGCTCGCGGACGCGCTGATGGTCGTGACGGGCGGGCGCGCCGGGAGGCTCTCCGAGCCGCTCGCCCCGCGGCCCGCGCGCGACGACCCGGCCCCCGGTCCGCGCGCGCCGCTGATCGTGCGCAGCTCGAGCCGCACGGCGCCGAGCACCTTCGGCGGAATCACCCAGGACGTCGACGTGTTCGCGACGCTGCTCGGCGCGGCCGGGATCGCGGCGCCGGAGGGCATCGACGGCCGCGACTTCCTGCGGCCGCCGGCGCAGGCCGACCCGCCGCGCGCGGCGGCCTTGATCGAGGACGTGGCCTTCGAGCGGCGCATCGCGCGCGGCCGCGAGTGGACCTGGATCTCCTCGATCGAGGGCGACAGCGTCCTGCGGCGCGAGGGCGAGCAGGTGCTGCGCGACGCGGCCGGTCAGGTGCTGCGCGACGCCCCGCTGGGCTACTGGTGGCCGGCCGATCTGCTCGAGCTGGTGGGGGAGGTGTCCGTCCTGCGCGGGCTGCTGGAAGCCGAGCTCCCGCTGGGCGTGCTGCGCTTCTGCTCCTCGCTCGGACCGGGCGCGCGGCTCTCGCTCGAGATCTCGGTGCGCGACGGCAGCCTGGTCGCGCCGTGGACGGGGCTGCGGAGCGAGGGCCGCGAGCGCGCCGGCCGCAATCGCCGCGCGCTGGCCCTGATCGACACCGGGCCCGGGTCGCCGCCGTCCTGGTCGATGGTGAGGACGAGTCGGCGCGGCTTGCCGCTCGTGCTGCGGCTGCATCGGGCCGACGGCTACCTTGGCGCGCGCGACGTCTTCGTCGGCGGCGTGCCCCTGGCCGAGCTCGATCTGCCGATCCTGCCGGTCGGAGCGTCCGTGCCGCGCGAGGAGGAGGCGGAGGGGCGCGAGCCATGGATCATCGCGGTCGAGGAGGACGCACGGCACTGGCGCAGGGTGCGCGTGCGCGCTCCGGCCGGGGCACGTTGTCTCTTGACGCTCGACGTCGTGCCCGAGCCGTCGGAGCCGCTCACCGGGCTGCTGCGGCTCGGACCGGCTCCCGACCCGGTGAGCCGGTGCTCGCTGCATGCGACCCGCCCGGGCGCGGTGCTCGTCTTCGGAGTGTCCCCCATGGAGCTCACGATCGAAGGCCCGCGGATGAGCTCGAGTTCGTCGCTGTGCGTGTCGGCGGTGGTCGAAGCCGAGCGCGTGCCGCGCGCCCGGATCGAGCACCTCGGCGTGCGCCAGGAGCGCGCGCGCGAGCTGCAGCTCGCGATCCCGGAGAGCGCCTGGGTCGATGCTCGGCTCTACGGCCGCTCCCCGCCGCCCGCCGAGCGGCCGCCGGGCGTGTGGATCGAGCTGCTCGACCCGCCGCCGCCGGGCCCGCCGGCGATCCCGTCGAACCGTGACGAGCTCGAGCTGCTGCGCAGCCTGGGAACGGAGGAATGAAGCGCGTGGTGCTCGTCCGCCCGTCGGGCCCGCGCAACGCCGGCATGGTGCTGCGCGTGTGCGACAACTTCGGCCCCTGCGAGCTGGTGCTGGTCGCGCCCGAGCGCCCGGCGCTGCTGCTGCACCCCGAGTTCGAGCAGATGTCCCACGGCGTCGCCGGCGTGGATGCGAAGGTGCGCGTCGCCGACACCCTGCGCGCGGCCCTGGCGGACTGCACGGCCGCGGTCGGCTTCACCGCGCGCGTGCGCGACGACCGCGTGCGGCGCGGCTGGAACGAAGCCCGGCCCGAGCTGGCCGAGCGGGCGGCGGCGCCGGCCGGGCGGCTGGCGCTGGTCTTCGGCAGCGAGGAGAGCGGGCTCTCGGCCGACGACGCCGGCTTGTGCCAGGAGCTCGTCCACGTGCGCACCTCGCCCGATCACACGTCGCTCAACCTGGCGGTCTGCGTCGGCGTCGTCCTGCAGGGCCTCTTCACGGGCCAGGACGTGCACCGGCGCGAGCCCGGCGGCCACCCGCTGACGGGAGCCGAGCGCGAGTTCCTCAAGGCCAACCTGAAGTACGTCTTCAGCGAGAAGGTGGCGCGCAGCGCCGAGGCCCGGCGCGTGATCGCGCGCTCGATCGAGCGCGTCTTCTCGCGCGCGCCGCTCGAGACCGGCGACGCGCGCGCCTGGCACATGATGGCGCGCGCCCTCGGCAGCGCGATGACGCCTCAGGACTTCGGCCTCGACCCGAGCCCGAGCGAGCGGGACTCCCCATGGCAGGGGTGATCGGGAGCCGATGAGGGACCTGCCGGCCACGGTCCTGATCGGCATCGCGCTGGTCGACGCCTACGCGATCGCGCGCGCGATCGTGCGGCACCACGGCGTCGGCACGACGCTGGCCTGGATCTTCGCCATCCTGGCCTTCCCCCTGATCGGGGCGGTGACGTACTTCATGGTCGCGGTTCCGCGAGTGCGGCGCACGGCGCGGCGCAAGCGCGTCAAGGCGGCCGAGATCCGCGCCGCCCTGCGCGTCGGCGCGGCGCCCGGGAGCGCGGCTGGTGGAGGCGAGGGCGAGGGCGCGCGCACCGCGCTGTTGAGGCTGACCACGAACCTGACGGGCTTTCCGCCCAGCGGGGGCAACGCGCTCGAGCTCCTGACCGACGACGACCACGCCTTCGAGCGCATCGAGGCCGCGCTGAGCCGCGCGCGGTGCTCGGTCTGGGCCGAGTACTACATCGTCAGCAACGACCGCACCGGGCGCGGCTTCCTCGACCTGCTGGCGCGCAAGGCGGCCGAGGGCGTCGAGGTGCGCTTCCTCTACGACGGGGTCGGCTCGCTCGGGCTCGACCCGGGGCGCCTGCGCGCGATCCAGAAGGCCGGCGGGCGCTGCGAGGTGTTCTTTCCGCTCAACCCGCTGCGCCGGCGCTGGTCGTTCAACCTGCGCAACCACCGCAAGGTGATCGTGGTGGACGGCGCGCTCGGCTTCACCGGCGGCATGAACATCGGCGACAAGTACTCCGGCCGCTCGCGCCGGCTCGGCGCGCGGCACTTCCGCGACAGCCACCTCGAGCTGCGCGGGCCGGCCGTGGGCGACCTGGCGCGCATCTTCGCCGAGGACTGGCACTTCGCCACCGGCGAGGAGCTGGCGCCGGCGGGCCGTCCCGCGCGCGTCGACGGGGCGGATTCGGTCGTGGCGGTCCTGCCCTCCGGGCCCGACCAGGAGCTGAACGCCAGCAGCATGGTGTACTTCAGCGGCGTCGCCACGGCGCGCGAGCGGGTCTGGCTGACGAGCCCGTACTTCATCCCCGACGAGCCCCTGGTGCGCGCGCTGATCGGCTCCGTGCTGCGCGGCGTCGACGTGCGCCTGCTCGTGCCGGCGCGCAGCGACGTGCCGATCGCCGCCATGGCGGGGCGCTCGTACTACGAGCAGTTGGTCCGCGGCGGGGTGCGCC
>Ga0326597_10004506_pt1 | contig 19609 bp, 13 predicted proteins | sample RVTome_12_FD_203789 | JGI IMG/M metagenome (GOLD analysis project Ga0326597, IMG submission 203789) | Soil microbial communities from uranium-contaminated site in the Upper Colorado River Basin, Wyoming, United States - RVT100D185 | ecosystem: Environmental > Terrestrial > Soil > Contaminated >... | reverse complement strand
AGGTGGTGCTCACCGGTGACGGGGCCGATGAGCTGTTCGGGGGGTATGCCTGGTATCCGATCATGGCTGCGTCCACAAATGCAGGAACTACGAGATATGGAATCTCTTGACCCTCGGGCTGTGGCAGGGAGAGACATAGCGTCGCAGAATAGAGTGTAGTACTTGTTTTAGTAAGGGATAAGCTAAATGTCCGTTCAAACTTTCGAGGCAGCAGGTATATGAAACAGGTAAGTCAAAACTACAAGACAGGGGCGATACGTCTGGAACACACGAACGCACCCGCCATCCGGCCCGGCGGCGTTCTGGTGCGGACACATTACAGTGCCGTTTCTGCCGGTACGGAAGGCATGAAGGTCAAGGAAGGCAAGATGTCATATTTGGGCAAGGCGCGCGCGCGACCGGATCAGGTCAAAAAGGTGTTCAACACCTTTCGTCAACAAGGATTGGTGGCGACCTACCAGAAGGTGATGAACAAACTTGATAAACTGACACCCCTTGGATACTCGCTTTCCGGGGAAGTTATTGCTGTGGGGTCCGGGGCGGAGGAGTTCCTTGTGGGCCAGCGCGTCGCCTGCGGCGGCGCCGGATACGCGAACCATGCCGAGGTGAACTTCGTTCCGAAAAATCTGGTCGTGCCAGTGCCGGATTCGGTCTTGATGCACCATGCGGCGTACGCCACTGTCGGTGCGATTGCGATGCAGGGATTCCGGCAGGCGGAGCTGCAGTTGGGTGAAACCGCCTGTGTGGTTGGGCTTGGATTGCTGGGACAGCTTCTGGTGCAAATACTCCGAGCTGCCGGAGCGCACGTTATTGGCATCGACATCGTCGATCCGCGTTGCGAGTTAGCGTTGAAGTGCGGGGCAGCCGCAGCCATGAAGCCGGATGATCCAGGGCTCAGTAACGTCATCGGTCGCATGACCGACGGACACGGGGTGGATACTGTGTTCATCACGGCGGGAGGATCAAGTAATGGTCCCCTTGAGCTCGCGGTGGAAATCGCGCGCGACCGAGCCCGCATCGTGGATATTGGCAAGACGAAGCTCGATTTGCCCTGGAACGACTGTTATATGAAGGAACTGGATATGCGGTTTTCCCGGTCCTATGGGCCGGGGCGCTACGATCCCCGATACGAAGAGCAGGGCTTTGACTACCCAATCGGTTATGTGCGCTGGACCGAGCGGAGAAACATGACATCTTTTCTGGATTTGGTCGCCGAAGGTCGCGTGCAGCTCGATCCCATCATTACCTCCGTCCGATCATTTGAGGAAGCGGAGCGCGTCTACCAGGAGCTCGCGGAGGGCAAGGGAGACAGCCTCGGTACGATATTCGAATATGGACCGGGAGAGCTCGAGGAGCACCGCCCGACCGCGTTGCCGTCAATCGTAAAAACAAAAAGGTCTCCGGCTGACGGACTCGTGAAACTGGGCGTTATCGGCGCTGGTAACTATGCGTCCACGATGTTGCTACCGCACCTCAAGACGAATCGCGGGGTGCTCCTGAATGCCGTTGCCACCGCCTCGAACTTGTCCGGCAAAGATGCGATGCGGAAGTTCGGTTTTCAGCACGCAACGACAGACTATAAGGAAATCCTCGAGCGTGCCGACATCGATGCCGTTCTCATTGCCACCCATCATTCGTCGCATGCGCAAATGGTCGCCGAGGCTTTGCATTCAGGCAAGGCCGTCTACGTAGAGAAACCGCTGGCGCTAAACCTCGAGGAAGTGAGGTTGATCAGAGAAGTGATCGCTGAATCTGGCAACGACCGCCTGATGGTCGGCTTCAACCGTCGCTTCGCGCCCGCCATCAAAGAAATTGCGGCCCGTTTCAAGAAATCACCCTCACCCATGACTATCCACTATCGAGTTCATGCTGGTCACCTCGATCCGGGGTCTTGGTATCTCAATCAAAGTGAAGGATCGCGCTTCGTGGGTGAAGGTGGTCACTTTATCGACACGATTTCCTTCATAAGCGGATCACGTCCTGTTTCCGTTTTCGCGCAGTCGCTGCGGCCGGCGAACTTGACCGCTGACGATCTGGAGAATCTAGCGATTGTTGTGCAATTCGAGAACGGGTCGGTTGGAAACATACTGTACTTAACACAAGGCGGAGCCAAAACCCCAAAGGAATATCTCGAAGTCGTCGGTGGTGAGTTTACAGCACAACTATACAATTTCGAGTCTGTCAACTACTACGAAGGTGACCGGGCGACGAGGAACCGGTGGCGTGTGAACAAGGGCCAAAAGGAGGAAATGAACGCTTACATCGAGTGCATAAAGTCCTGCTCCCCGATGCCAATATCACTGACTGTTCTGTTGGACACGACTCTTGCAACCCTCGCGGTAGTCGAATCATTGAAAACAACGACTCGCGCTCATCTGGCTGATCTCTATCTGGTCACGGAATGATCCTGCATTACGAAGATATCGAATACGATGTATTTATGCCCTGAACAAAACCCCACAACGGACCACCATGTTGGTTCTGCCATCGCGTGACATAATGAGGGCAAGGCAACCATTTATCCAGCAACTCAGCGTGGTAGAAGCATTGGGGCTGATGGCCTGTTTGCGGTGCTGGAGGTAGATTGATGGAACCACGAGCCAGGAAATGTTTGTTGCCGATACAGTAGTAGGTCGACTCTCGCATTGTCCGCCGAGCAAGATTCGCAGAGACGTGGAGATACCAAATGATGGGATTTTCTAGCTGGGTAAAACCGCACCTCAGGCCGATCGGCAGAGTCCCTGTGCTCGGTCGTGGTTTAGTGCTCCTCTACCGGCTGCTATCAAACATAAAGGTATTAACGCGCACCGCATGGTATTTCTTGTTTTGGCTAATTCGGTCGAGGGAATACACTAATCTCACATATCGCCTAACGCAACGTAATGAAGCCCACTTAGCCTGCTTTGTAGCAGAGGTAACAGGAATAACATTTGTGCACGCAAGGCAATACTTGAATGAGCTGAACAATGACGTTGCACTGACGACCCACATTCAAGATTGTATCACCAATAGTGAAGATGGCTGCTTTGCCGATCTAGACGTGAGGTTCGGAAGGCGCAGTGGATGGTACGCGATTGTGCGAGCGCTCAAGCCGCGCATCGTCGTTGAGACAGGGATCGACAAGGGACTCGGAGCGTGTGTTTTGACGGCCGCGCTCTTGCGTAATGCAGAGGAAGGGAAACCAGGTTACTACTATGGAACCGACATTAATCCGAAGGCAGGATATTTGCTGCAAGGACGATACGCGCAGGCTGGCCAGATTCTTTACGGCGATTCTATCCAATCGTTGAAGGAACTTCCGGAGACCATCGACCTGTTCATTAACGATAGTGACCACTCCGCGGAGTACGAGGCTAGAGAATATGAAACCGTAGAGATTAAGCTTAGTCGTCAAGCGGTAGTGCTTGGTGACAATGCTCATCTAACTGATGCGCTGTTGAGGTTTTCCATACGGACCGGCAGGTCATTCCTATACTTTCAGGAGAAACCCCAAGATCATTGGTATCCGGGTGATGGCATCGGAATTGCCTTTCATAGAATCAGCAGCGATTTGCTATGACCCCCTGCTTTTGCACAGGTTACACCCCTAATGCATGCGCCTCCGCCGGTACTCGTTATGTCGGGGCGAGGAAGAACGTGTGAGAACAGTTAAAAGCATCCAGACGAGTCAAGGCGCAGGCTTCGGAAAGCTATACGCGATCTGTCTGGTCAAGAATGAGGACGACATCATCGGTCAGACACTGACTTATGCAACCCAATATTGTAACAAGATCTTCGTCATCGACAACGGCAGCACAGACCAGACGTGGGACATCGTACAGGATCTGGGCGGGCTACATCCGCAAATCGTGCCTTTCGCACAGAAGGATGAGCCGTATGACGAGGGATTGCGATGGTTTGCATACGATGCCCACCATCAAGAACTCACTGAGGATGACTGGTGGCTTATTCTCGATTCCGATGAGTTTCTTGCCGAGGACCCTCGCGCTGTAATTTCCCAGGCCATGAAGGAGCGTACGGACATTATTAAGTCATGGCAGATCCAATTCTATTACACCGAGAAAGATTACGAAGCATGGATGGCTGACCGCGACAATCGTGACCTGCCGATCTTCGTGCGTCGTCGCTATTACCGGATTGATTGGCAAGAGCCCAGATTGTTCCGAAATCAGTTAAAGCGGCATGTTATTTTCAGGCAGTCTAAGCTACTGACTGACAGTGCGTTGTGGGGCACTGCTGTAGAGCGTATCCAAGGGAGAGTGTCCAGTCGGCGGATCTTTAACCGGCACTTTCAGTATCGGGATCCGGAACAAATCGAACAGCGGCTTCGACTTAGACTGAAAACCCTGCGGGGTTTCCGCCATGTCAAAACCGCAGGTTCAGCAGATTGGCGCAGCGTTATGCGATCTTCAAAAAATCTCAGCTACTACGAGGCTGGCCAACCCTGGCGTTTCAACATTTCAGGTTTAGCCCACGCATACCGCGGGCGCCTCCTATATATCATCCTCAGCAGGTTTCTCCGTGCCCGGCGTTGGCTGACCAGGGTTCTGGCTGCCTGCTCCCACAAGATTTCTTGAGCAGGCTGCACAACAGATGAAGCACGAGCAAATAGAAAGCTATAAGTGGTAGAAAAGACCCCGGAACAATCGCTGAACGAAACCATTGCCAAAGCGACGGCAACCGAAAAACCGTTGGTGAGCGTAATTATTCCCACGTATAACCGTGCTGGAATGCTGTCGCGCGCTATCCGAAGCATTCAATGCCAAACCTATCCGCATCTCGAGATTATTGTGGTTGATGACGGCTCGACCGACGACGCAGCGGCAGTCGTCGAAAGTCTGGGAGACCAACGTATTCGTTATGTTCGTCACGAGATAAATCAGGGTGTGTCGGCTGCGCGCAATACCGGTATCCGTCTTGCGACCGGTGAGATCATTGGTTTTCTTGACGATGATGTCGAGTGGAAGCCGGAAAAGGTTGCACACCAGCTGAAACTTCTTGACCGCTATGACGTGGTCTTATGTACCCGGCCCGGAGCTGTCAGCAGCAGATATCGACGCAAGGAGAGGGTTACCCTTGAAAATTTGCGGAGAGGGCGCCTCTTGACTGGCGGCCCAAGCGCCCTGATAGCCCGTGCTGCCACCCTTAGGGATACCTTGTTCGATGAAACCCTCGGGTTCGCTGAAGACTGGGATCTGTTCATTCGTCTGGCGCAGAAGTATACCGTCGGCTATCTTAATGAACCGCTGGTTCGGAACATCGAGGGAGGGCATATGCGTATCAGTAATCGTATTCAGAATTGGGGGGCGCGTGAGATGGAAGCCAAAATTTGTCATATGCTTTGGAAGCACGAAAATTTTTTTGGTCCAAAGTGGTTTAGACGACACATGTGCACAAAGCTGCTCGCGGCGTGGGTTAGGACTCCGAGAGAAAAGATGACCGATATTCTTTATACGGCGAGACGATACGGTGCGGTCAACGTCGTTTGGTGGCTTGGCAAGCGCTTCTTACTTAGGAGAAGGGACGCCTTGCAACGCTTGAAAGCTCGTTTCAGCCATTAGCGGCACGCGATCCACGCTCGTGTCTAGCTAAGATGATTATGACAAACTCAGATCAACTTGTCAGCGTCGTGATTCCGACACACAATCGCGCGGCGCTACTGGTGCGCTCGATCCGGAGTGTCCAACGTCAAACGTACCCGCATCTCGAGATTATTGTGGTTGATGACGGCTCGACCGACGACACAGCGGCAGTCGTCGAAAGTCTGGGAGACCAACGTATTCGTTATGTTCGGCACGATATAAATCGGGGCGCACCGGCTGCGCGCAATACCGGTATCCGTCTTGCGACCGGTGAGATCATTGGTTTTCTTGACGATGATGTCGAGTGGAAGCCGGAAAAGGTTGCACACCAGCTGAAACTTCTTGACCGCTATGACGTGGTCTTATGTACCCGCCCCGGCAGTGTCGGCGACAAATATCGACGCAAGGAGAGGGTTACCCTTGACGATTTTCGGAGAAACCGCTTTGTGCATGGTGGCACCAGTATCCTCATGGCTCGTGCTGATGCTCTTAGGGATACCTTGTTTGACGAAACTTTACCGCGCTATCAAGATTGGGATCTTTTCATTCGTCTGGCGCAGAAGTATACCGTCGGCTATCTAAATGAACCGCTCGTCCGGGAAATCGAGGGAAGCCGTCCGCGTATCACTAATAGTATGGAGGTTATGTCGGCGAAGGAACGCGACGATGGATGTCAGATGATTCGTAAGCATGAACACTTTTTTGGTCGTAGATGGATTAGACGCCACATGTGCCGTACGCTACTCGCAGACATCGCGCCGGGAACTTCGAAGGAGAAGATGGCCGATATTCTATACACGGCGAGACGGTATGGTGCCGTCAATGTTGTTTTGTTGATTGGCAAGCACTTCTTAGTTAGGAAAAGGGACGGACTGCGGCGTATGTATGCTCGTTTCGGGCGCTGGTGGCAAGCGATCCGCGCTGGGTACCCAGAAAAATGAAGATCGGTATTCGCTTGATACGCTCCAGAGCAGTGACGGTTAAGCCAATCACGCGAGTAGGCCCATTGTGAAAACTAGCGCAAACCCCCAGACCCTTGAAGGAAAAATGCGGATTCTCTTTGTCCCAGGATTTGTGGCCGATACTTACAGTGAAATCGAGCGGTCGTTTGTAGAGCTATGTTCAACGTCGGATCTCGAACTCGAGTTCCTGTGGTTGGTGCCAGATATCTCTTGTAAGCTCAATAGTTTCGCGAGGCCGGAAAGCAGAAACACGCTGAAAGAACCGGTATGTGTGCCATACCTAAGAAAGAACAATATCCCATACGTTACTGGCAACATATCCAGGTACAACCTCTTCTCGAACTTCCTATTGTTTCGAGAAATCTTCCGTATTAACGGCATCGATGCCATATATACGCAGTTTGGTATTGAACGGTTCTGGGCAACCTTCTACGGTAAGCTCTGGGGAAAGGTCACGATATGGAACGAACACTGGCACTCCCTTGGCCGACGGCACACCCTTTTCAAGCGATTCTTCTACCGTCTTTTTGTCGATCACTTCATTGCCGTCTCGAAGTTTATAGCGAATACATTGCCCCCTTATAGCCGCGTGCACACAATTCCAAACGCTATACAGGCGGAACCTCACGTAAAGCTGACCCCACGCGAGATATTGGAACTCCGGAACCAGTTCGGGTTGACAGACGGTACCAAGATGGTGCTAATGGTCGCGGCATTCCGGCCAGAGAAACGTCATATGCTGGCATTAAAGGTTTGTGAACAAATATTAAAGAACCGGAAAGATATCGTTTTCATATTTCTCGGAAATGGAAGCGTGAGAGAGCTTTTTCTCGCTAAGGTCAGAGACTTGGGCTTAGATAGGCATATTATCGCTCCAGGACACGTGCATAACGTGGACGACTATTACTCGATTGCATCTGTCTGCATCCTATCATCGCACTACGAGCCGTTTGGTTACGTTGTGCTGGAAGCGATGCGACACGCGCTGCCGGTGGTCGCATTCGACACAGGGGGGCCGGCGGAAGTGATCCGAAACGGAGAGACGGGGTTCCTGGTGAAGGACGCCGATATTGCCGAATTCACGCAAAAGCTGCTTGAACTGATTGACAGCGAACCGCTACGGGCTGCTATCGGGGAGAGAGCGCGTCAAGCGGTTCGACAAGAGTACAACCGCGAGGCTTGGATCAGGCAAGTGAACACGACATTAAAGAACATTGTCACCGGACACCGAGCGCAGTCATTAAAAAGCGCTTGAAAAGTCTGTGGGCAACCCTTGTGGGTAGCGTCGCGCGAAATACAAGTGGAATTTCCGGATGAGAAAGTCAATCGCTTCGAACATCGAGTGGAAAAAGTGGGGACAGACGGATCCTCTGATGGGGGTAGCGACCCGCACGGGCAGGGACAAACACGGCCGCAACCCCTGGACACCTGAGGAATTTTACGAACTGGGCCGTTCAGATTGGAGCGATTTCTTTGAGCGCTGGAAGCGGCACGGTGTGGACACGACCAGTAGCTTGGAGATCGGGTGTGGCGCTGGCCGGTTTACGGCACAGATCGCCAAATCCTTCGGGGCAGTGTTCGCGCTTGATGTATCAGAGGGAATGATTGAGTACGCCCGGCGAAATATTGACGCCAATTCCGTGACTTTCTTGCTTGGCGACGGTATCCACATTCCCCTGGCAGATGTGTCGACTACTGCAGTTTTTTCGGCACACGTATTTCAGCACTTCGATTCGCTATCGCACACATCGGCATACTTTCGAGAGGTGGCGCGCGTCCTCGTCCCCGGTGGGACCATGATAATACATCTTCCAATACATCACTGGCCCGCAATGCCTGGCTTGTTCACTGCCGTCTACCGTATTCGGAAACGAATCGGAGACATAAGAGCATGGGCAAAAAGGTTGCTAATGCGAGCTGGATTGTCCTATCACCACTTCATGCGCGGGCTCAGTTACCCGATACCATATCTATTATGACTGCTTGTCACAGACCGGTTTTGTGGATATTGAGATTTCCGTCTTCCGCACAAAGGAAGAACAGATAATGCATCCGTTCGTTTTTGCGCGAGAGCTGTGATCGGTCGAAATACCTTAGTCGAAGGCGGGAAACACCGAGTCAATGTCGTTGTTGGGCAGGAGTCGATATGAACTTAACCAAGGCATGCATTCTTCTTGACAGTGCCCTACCGAGATACGACGCATGGAACTCCTTTTACTAAATCTGGTAGCCTTGTTCAGGCCACTGATGTCCATAAAGTATGTCGAATCGACGTTCGAAATCATCGGCGTCGGTCTATTTGGCGCGCTTGTCGCGGGCATGCTTGTGCACACCGCCCTGACGAAGTCGCTCAGGTTAAGTGCGATCGACGGGATAATAGCGGCGTTTACGATCTGGTGTGTGTGTATATATGTGATTTACTTCGAATATGCGAATGCCAGCGACGTGGCAAAGCTCCTTATTCCTCTATTCGGCTACATGGTCGTCAAGAATGTCGTCGACGATCACTATAAGTATACGCGATTACTCTTGTGGATTATCGTAGGCTTTTCCATTCCCACGATTGCAAGTGCTGCATTGATCGCTACCGGTAATCCATATGCTATTGAAACGATACTGTACTATTCGGGTTTGGCGCGCTGGGAAGGTGTTTACACTGGCTCGCATACTTTGGGCCATAGTATGACCCTGTTTGTAATGACCATGGTGCTATATATCACGCTGCGCCGGAATGCGGAGGGGAACACGGCACAACCGTCTCGGCAAGTGCAGAATATCCTACTCGGAGTGCTCAGCGCGCTGGCCTTGTATTGTCTCTATATGAGCCAAGTCCGCTCGGCATTGCTAGGTTTGTTGACTTTCGCTGTTATTTACCTTTATCACTATAGCAAAAAGCTACTTATACTCGGGGCGATTAGCTTGGCGGTAATAGCAGTATTGACCATTCAACAATGGCTCCCGGCGCTGAGCCCAGAGTATGCAGCCACGCAGAAGGGGGTTGACGTGGACATGATGGACATGGGCTCCGGCCGTCCGACTCGCTGGAAAAATGATATTATGACGTTTGCTAACGCACCCATCGATCAAAAGATCGCAGGTTTCGGAATTGGCGCGAGAGGCGAAGACCTAAGCCGCCCCGGTGAGCGACTTTATGGCCACAGCGACTGGCTAGAAATTCTCACGCAAACAGGACTTGTCGGCCTAATCCTATTCGCAACGCTCCAGATTCTATTTCTGAAGGCTATTTTCCGAATGCCGCGGACAGAAAGGTTCGCGTTTTTGGCACTTCTTGCCGCTGTGAACGTCATGATGGTTGTGAGCAACAGTTACGTATGGCGGATTCAGGTGTGCCAGCTGTACTACATGATTTTGGCGTTTATCGAGGTACCCGCTAATCGGGTACAAACCGAGCAATTTACTGTAAGAGCAACTAAATTAGGGACAACCGCATTTCAACGACCCACAACAACAGTCTGAGATTCTTGATATCTGAGATGGAGTGGCGCTGCGGTTCGAATCGCGAATCTCTGTTACTGGTAAATCGCTCTCATGAGTAAAGCCACAATCCTCTTATGCGGTCCGCCAGTATCCGCCGTTGGCGGAGGACCTACTCATATCAAGAACATGCTGGCCTCACCGCTGAAGGATCATTATTCGATTTTGCACTTTCTGAGTGGAAGTCGTGGAACGGAGAGCCCTGCCAAAGATGAACCGATGTTTGGGAAGATTTTCCGTATCTTAGTCAGTCCCTTGCAGCTAGTATGGCAGGTCGCGCGTTCTTGGCCCCATGTTGTCCACCTCAACAGTGCGATGGACCATAAAGCATTCTGGCGAGACGTGGTTTACCTGCTCGTGTGCAAACTACTGCGGCGCAAGGTGGTATTCCAGTTGCACGGGGGCTCGCTGAGAGGCTTGTGTCGCCCAGCATTGATGCGATTTGTTGCGCGAACCATTTTTTCGTTACCCGACGCGATAGTTCTCCTAGCAACTACAGAAAGAAGTGAATTCGCAGAGCTTGGCATTAGAGAGCGCGTGTCTGTTATCCCGAACGGAGTGGACCTGTCGGAGTACTCGCAATTCGGCGATCGGTTGCACAGTGGGAGGATGCGCCGAATGGCTTTCATGGGACGTCTCATTCGGCCTAAGGGGATGTTTGAGGCGATGGAAGCGGTTCGGCTCCTACATACGGAGCACGAATTTCGCGATGTGGAGTTATGGATTGCCGGCTCGGGCCCGGTAAAGGAAGAGATTGAGCGCTGGATTTGCGAGCATGAGATGAACGAACGCGTAAGACTAGTCGGTTCACTCTACGGACAGGAGAAAATAAAGTTTCTTCGGGAAGCGGATGTTTTCGTTTTCCCTACTTATCACCCGGAGGGATTACCCTACGCGATCCTGGAAAGTCTTGCGGCTGGCACACCAGTCATTGCCTCCAAAGTCGCTGGTATTCCAGACGTGGTGGTCGATCGGGTGCACGGCATATTGATCGACGCAAAAGATCCTCGGCAGATTGTTGACGCGGTGTACGAGCTTTCGCGTTCTGAGGTGCGCCTTCGGGAGATGTCTCGAAACTGCACCGTTTGGGCGACGCAGCAGTTGGGTCTGGAGAGATTGGCGACGCAGTTTGGGGATTTATACGAAAAGTTGCGGCCGTGACCGTGTAATCTGCTTGCAATACATCCGTAAGGTTTTAAATGTCGCCAAACACAACGGGGCTCGCGATTTCCATGCGCAACACGATGCCGGGCAGCGGGTATCGGCAACTGCAATAACGAACATCGACTAAGGAGCTTCCATTTGTGTGGGATTGCGGGCATCGTCGGATTGCCGGATCGCGAAGTGGTGACGGCGATGATCGATGCGCAGGCACACCGCGGTCCGGATGATGCAGGCGTGGTGGTGCTGGACGCGGATGGAGTGGCCCTCGGGCACCGGCGGCTCAGCATCATCGATCTGAGTCCGGCCGGACATCAGCCGATGTCAAATGAGGCAGGGGATGTATGGATAACATTTAACGGCGAGATCTATAACTACATGGATATCCGGCGCGATCTCGTCGCCCGCGGTTACAGGTTCAAGTCGCAGACCGACACAGAAGTATTGCTCGCGTCGTACGAAGCCTGGGGCGACGAGTGCCTCACGCGACTCAACGGCATGTTCGCTTTCACGATATACGATGCGCGGAGAAAGCGCCTGCTTGCGGCTCGTGATCGGTTGGGTATCAAGCCGTTTTATTACTACCACCGCGACGGTTTTCTCGCGTTTGCTTCGGAAATCAAGGCACTATTTGCGTGCCCAAACGTGCCGAAGCGACCCGATTTTGCTGCATTGGCCACACCCGCACGGTTTCAGGTCTCGCCGTACACGGGATTTGCGGAAATCTTCAAGCTCTCGCCTGGCCACATTCTCACGTATGAACGCGGTCGGTTGACCATTCAACCATACTGGATGATCAAGGTATCGGAACATGCCGCCACGACCGACGGCGAAATAGTGGAACAATTGGATGCGTTGCTAAAGGATGCAGTACGTCTCCAGATGATCGCTGACGTTCCGGTCGGGGTGTTCCTCAGTGGGGGCCTGGATTCATCGATCATTAGCGCACTCATGCGCGAAAATACACAGCAGGACATTCACGCCTTCACGATCCGGTTCTCGGAAAGGGACCAGCGATTCGAAAAAATGCCGGATGACAGTTACTACGCCCGCCAGGTTGCTGAACATTTCAAGTTCCGGTACCACGAGCTTGAGATCGAACCAAAGATCGAGGATTTGCTGCCGAAGCTGATCTGGCACCTGGACGAACCGCTATCGGATCCAGCCACAATCAATACTTACCTTATTTCGAAAGCAGCGCGAGAACAGAATATCATCGTGCTCCTGAACGGTATGGGCGGTGATGAGGTATTCGGGGGTTACCGCAAGCAACTAGCTTGCCTGAGGGCAGACCTTTACCAGCGCGTTTTCCCGAGGGTGCTACGTTCGGTAATAGAGGCCGGGTTCCAGCGAATTCCGGTAGCGACGTCGGCGCGCGGATTGCGCACGCTACGGTGGGCCAAGCGCTTTGCGTCATTCGCATCGCTTGAACAGTTCGATCGGTATCTAGCCTCGGATCTTTCCCTGTCCCAGGGACAGTTCGGCAAGTTGTTCCGCAACGGCATGGATTACCGGAGTTCGCACTTTTACACCACGCAGCGCCGTCGATTTGATTCGGTGAATGCGTCGTACCTGACCAAGATGTGCCTAAACGACACCAACGTATTCCTGCCGGAGCACAATCTGCTGTATTCGGACAAGGCGACGATGGCGGCCGGAATCGAGGGACGCCCGCCATTGATCGATCATCGGGTTGTGGAATTTATGTTCTCACTCGCGCCGAGACACCGCATCCACGGGAACGTGCAGAAGTATCTTTTGAAAAAGGTGGCGGAGCGCTATTTACCCGCGAATATCGTCTACCGACCGAAGGCGCCCTTCGGTTCGCCGCTGAGATCGTGGATTCGCGGTCCACTATCCAGGATGGTTGACGACCTTCTCTCCGAATCGGGTATGAGGTCACGGGATTTGTATGACCCGAAATACGTGCGCGAGATAATTTCGCGAGATCGGGCCGGTCTTGAGGACAACGCCCTGATCATCTGGACGCTGTTAACCAACGAGCTCTGGTTCCGGATGCACTTTGGCTGAATTCACGACCAGCCGGCCGTAACGCATGGTTGGGTACAGGCTGCTGATTGAATAGCGATACTTGGGTAGCAGCGCCAGTTCAATACAGACAGGGAAACGAATCAGATAACAAAAACTGAAACGCTGGCAGCGTCAAGCTGGAAAACGGCGAGCAATCGGCATTAAAGCTGGGCGATGCGTTGGTTCACAGTGAGTACGGCGTAGTCTAGACCGAGACCGGTGCTCGAAATGTGGGTCTTGCGGGTGGCACTCGGTGATTTAGTGGTAGGTCTGCCGAGCGATCACGCGTTCAGCATCATCACGGCTACAGCAGGTGCCCTGCGAACATAACAGGCGTTCCTCTCCTCATGCAGAGCCTAACTGTCAGCAGGGGGCAAATGTCGCTCGAAATCTCGAAAATTCTATGCGAAGCGCGATGTGGGTACGAGGCCGCAATTTAGTTGGACAAGATCCCCGAACTGGAAACAAGTGGAGGTGAAGCACATAAGTTATTCACCGCTTTAGCATCGTCACATTCAATCCGCCACTCCGAGGCCCGCCCTTGAATCATACCTGGATGGGCAAAGACCAACTTCTGGGGCGGAAGAATGGGCGCGGGCATAAGCAATAAATACCTGCTCTGGGGCGGTACGAAGTTTCCGCCAGTACGAATACGGCCCTCTAAACGCTTGAATTTGCCCAGACGCACCAACTGTATTTACTTTATACAGATAACAATGTTTATTGTTGGAGGTACAACTCGTAAAGGGAGTTGATGATGTTCTGACAATATCACCCACTGAAAGGCCAGCGGTATTCTCTGTTGCGGTACATCCTAAAGTCGTGCATCCAGTATAGGCTGTTTTTAGCGTAATAGATTTATTGATGTTCGAGTTGGTGCCGTTGTATGTGTAAAATGTTGAATTATAGAACACATTACTATCTACAATATTTGTAGATGGTGGAGTCCCATTTGACGGACTTCCGCCATCAATAATTACGTTGCATTTTATATCAACATTACTATGGTCACTAGTCGGCCATCCTCCGTGGGAATCAATAGCAGTATTCAGATATACCTCGTAGTCGTGCTGGTCAGGCATTCCCCCTCGAATCCAAACATTGATCGGTCTACTAGATGTACCTCCGGCGAATTGCTGAATATGATAGAAAAGATTGCCCAGGTATGAATTGTTGGGAGCAACATTATTGATTCCGATCTGGGCATCCGAAATGATATTATTCTGAAATAAAATGAAGTTATTGTTATCGTAATGCGTGAAAGCATTTCCATCTTCACCGTTGCAGCAAAGATTAAGATCAGTCAACCGAGTACCCCACAATCGATTATGAATGATTTTGGCGTGGTTACCAGCAGTAGCTTTAATTTTTACCGAGATAAGCGATTCGGCAGTTGAACAAGGGCCGGCAGTTGTATAGTGGCCAGCGCAGTCAGAATAATAGTCGGAGGTAACATAATAATCGTTGTTTTCCACTATCGTATTAAGATTAGTGGGTATATCATTATTCCCTAGTTGAGTTGCATGACTTGTCCAATTATATACCTCATTATTAACCGTATATAAATTATCACCAGCTTCCATATTGATAGCGACCTTCTCGGCGGGAGGGCCAGTCACCCCACCGTTTCTAAAGACGCTGTTTTGTACCCAGAGATTAGAATATCGTTGACCTTCGTTGTTGTCTTGGCTATAACCGTAATATCCAGCGTTGCCCCTGCCGTTTCCTTCGACATAAATACGATTAAAAATATGGTCGTGGAGGCCATTCGTCCATCCCGACACAACTCTGGGAGAGGTAGTCCCTCCGTTAGCAGGGAATGTTAGCCGGTGAATAATCCAATAATTAGCATTTACAAAAAGTTGATGTATCTTAACCTTGTCACCATCGCTCTGATTCCATGGCTCGTCGTTGTTGTCACCGGAACGGAAATATCGCAGCACTCTGTAGTTCCCGGCACTCCCCGATGCGGTGATTATGATTCTTCCTTTCCCAGTATAATCGCCGTTGGTAATACAAATGGGGCTTGATCCGGTATTAAGTTTTGATTCAATCGTGGATAAGCTGTCTACCGTAGTGATTGTTTGGGCGCAAGCAGCAGTAGTAAGTCCAACTACGTCAACATTGCAATTTGGCCCGCCAGCGCGGCACTCATACTGAGTGGTGTAGCCGTTAGGATCAGCGGCGAAAGAAGACCACGTAATAAGAAATATTATTAATGCCGGAATGATTTTTGTCATAATTACTTCCTCAGGTATTCCTGGAATTATTTAGTGAGAATTCTGGCACTAATATATAGTGGTTTCACTTGTTGTTCAGGATGAACTATACGATTCTACATTGTACATCAGACCATTCGTAGGGCACACGCGCTGTGTCATAGGCGTAGATCCTGAAGCATACAGTTGCGCCAGCATTCACACCCAGTTCCAATTCCGGTTGATAACTAATCGAGGGGGCGGATGTATCTAAGTTCGCTGTACCAATGGCCAAGTCAGAAGCAAGTGTGGTGGCTGTATCGGTCGTTGGTCCATAATAGACGTAGTAACCCGCCGCGGTTCCTGGGTAGGGTGACCAACTGATATTAAGTGCGGATCCAGCTATTTCCGTCTGTGCACTCGTGGTTACGCTCAATATAGCCGCTGATGTTGCCGCTCCGATGGCTTCAAGAGCCCCTGGGGTTGGCGAGGAGTTGCGGCACGCGCCGGAGAGATCCGCCGGGCCGCTTGTACATTGAGTCACAGAGAATGATGATGACCCGCCAAGACCGGAAATTCCGCCAAAAATGAGCGGTTCACATGCTATCAGTAATGCACTAATGCAGGTGATGGCTATTTTACTTGTGTGATCTAATGTAAGCGATGACACGTGACAATCCTTTGTCTGGGTAACATCCTATTTTGCTTTTCGCATGCCGCGGCCATACACCAATGTTGAGTGAACGAACAATGTGTTTTCATGCAAAGCAGGTGATCAAAAAACAACTCCTTATCCAACTTATTTAAGTTAAGTTCTTTATCAAGTCATCTAACTACAGGAATCGACTCTTTATCTGTAAGCCGATAGGGCTGGCGTTTCAGCCATCAAACTTGATCCCTTATCAAGAAAAGAACTCAGTCAGCGATCATCTAATGTGGTGTGTAGCGTAAGTATCGTAACCAGGGGGCAAATGCCAAATTATTTACGATACAAGCGGTGAATCAACGGATTAGCGGTAAAAGTTTCCTTAAGCCAAGCATCAACGGGGTGGCATGGTGGTATGGTTAGTTAGAAATCTGGGTTTGAGGCAATGCAATGGGCAGGGATATCTCTCTCGCCGCTGTACTGGGAGAAACTCGTTACATTAGCCTCTGAAATTATTTGCCAGGTAGTAAGCTTTGCGACGAAAAAGTAAACAAACAACTGAAAAAAGCACACGACTGTCTTTAGATCCCAGTTCAGGTGGCGCGCATACTATCCAATCGTGATGGAGGAAGTCAATTGGAATTAGTGGCTGTCATTTCGTGACAAATCTGGATTTAGAACAGGATTTTCAATCTCGATTTGATTCCTAATCCTGATTTATTGAGTAGGATATCATCAGTTTTTTCTGCATGGTGATGCATATCGTAGTTAAGTATTTTACAAATACTAACGACAGTTGGAACGCATCTTACAAAATCCATAACGATGTTTAGCGTGTCAAGTAAAAAAAGATAAGTGTGAAGACTTCAAAGTTTGATTCCCACTCAATCATTGTATGGTATTGGAACCGCCTGAAATGCATGTCCCCCGCGGAGATAGGGTATCGTCTCCTTGAGAAGTGCGTTTCTCTTTTACAAAAAATGGAGATCGGTACGGCGGGCACGATACCTCAACAGAATTTTTCGGAATCTGTACCTAATTTTATTGGGATTGGGTGCGGAATTCTGCCCCGGCTGTACATCGATGCCGCGGATAAAATCCTCCAGGGAAAGTTGCAAATTTTCGCTTTAAACCACGTTTTTGGACAGCTTCCTCAGTGGAACCAGGATCCTAAAACAGGAACCGTCGCACCACTGGCTTTTTCCAAATCGCTGGATTATCGCAACGAATCGCTTGTGGGTGATATCAAATATCTTTGGGAATTAAATCGCCATCTCCATCTCGTGACATTGGCGCAGGCTTACCGCCTTACCAATGAACAACGTTACTTGGACGGTTTGCAAAGACATCTAGAGTCCTGGTTTGATCAATGTCCCTATCTGAGGGGTCCGAACTGGACGAGCTCGCTGGAGCTCGCCATCCGGTTGATTAATTGGAGTATCGCTTGGCAGCTGATTGGCGGGATTGACTCGCTGATGTTCTCGGGAGAAGCAGGAAAGAAATTCCGGGAACGCTGGCTTGTAACGATTTACCAACACATGCATTTTATTCGCGGGTACTACTCGCGTTTCTCATCCGCCAATAATCACTTGTTCGGTGAAGCCGCAGGTATATTTATTGGCTCGATTACCTGGCCTTACTGGAACAATACGCAAGACTGGGGCTCGGAAGCGCAGGCCATACTCGAGCGCGAGGCGCTTTTGCAGAACACGCCGGATGGTGTCAATCGGGAGCAGGCAATTTCATATCAACAGTTTGTCCTGGATTTCTTGATGATTGCCGCACTGGCGGGACAAGCGAATAATCGTAAATTTTCGAATACGTACTGGAAACGCATCGAAGCGATGCTCGAGTTTCTGGCATCGATCATGGATGCCGGCGGGCATGTACCGATGATCGGCGATGCCGATGATGGCTTTGTAATGCGTCTCTCACAGGAGCCGGGCTTCTGTCCCTACTGCTCGCTCTTGGCCACCGGCGCGGTACTTTTTGATCGCGGCGATTTCAAGGCAAAATCCACGACGTTAGATGACAAAACGCGTTGGCTGCTGGGGGATCGGGCAGAGCCGGATTTTAATGCACTACGGCCGGATCCGAGTTCGCTTCCAATTCGACGGGCATTTCCGGAGGGCGGCTACTATATTCTAGGTGCTGATTTTGAAACGGAGCGTGAAATCAAGCTTATTGTGGACGCGGGGCCGCTGGGTTACCTGAGCCTGGCTGCTCACGGACACGCAGATGCGCTGGCACTCACGTTGTCGGTCGGGGGACGCGAATTCCTGATCGACCCGGGAGCCTATGCCTACCATACGAGCAAGGCCTGGCGTGATTACTTCCGCGGAACTTCCGCGCATAACACCGTGGTGGTAGACGGACAGAACGAATCGGTTATTGGCGGAAATTTCATGTGGGCGCACCATGCTCAAGCAAAATGCGAAGCCTGGGAACCCGGCGAAAACCAAGACCGTTTTGTCGGGAAGCACGCCGGATATCAGCGGCTGTCCGACCCCGTTACGCACCGGCGCTCAATCGTGCTCGACAAAAGGGCGCGTGTAATAGAGATCGAGGATAATCTGTTGTGCCGTAATGAGCACGTGGCAGAAACACACTGGCACTTTGCCGAAATATGCGAAGTCTCGCTGGAGCGGGATGGGTCGGTTCTGGCCGTGAACGGGGAGCGCAAAATACGCGTGATTTCCGGTGATAGCGGAGCCGAGATCGAATTGCGGCGCGGCAAGGCAGACCCGATTGGTGGATGGGTGTCGCGTCGGTTCGACGTGAAGTCCGCGACCACGACGGTGGTTTGGCGTACCAGGATTTTCGGAGACACGCAGCTTCAATCCAGGATCGAAATTCTCGATTGAACCACGTGGATGGATTACGTGCTCCGCGCAGCCAAAGTGAGATGGGAGGGTTTTTGAGCTGGTTTCCAGAGGCTATCTCAAAAACGATCTAGGGTGAGCAACTGTGTTTATCCCACGACGTTTTGGAGTTGCCATGGTGTATTGCTCCGGATCATTGCATTGAGGATGGTGAGGAACTTGCGCATGCAAGCCGTGATCGCCACCTTCGGTGGTTTGCCCGCCGCCCGCAGCCGCGCGTGGAAGGCACGGATCGCGGGATTGCAGCGAATGGCGCTGATCGTGGCCATGTATAACACCGTGCGCACCGCCGCCCGTCCGCCCCAGATACGGCGAGCGCCTCGGAACGTGCCGGAGTCGCGGTTAAGCGGGGCCACCCCCACCAGGGCGGCGATCTCGCGCCGATTGAGGCGGCCCAATTCCGGCACGGCCGCGAGCAACGTCACCGCGAGCACCGGGCCGGCCCCCGGGGCGCTGCGCAGGATGTCGTCCTTGAGCCGAAAGGCCTCGTTGGCCTCGATGGCGCTTTGGAGTTCCCCGTCGACATCCTTCAGGCGCTTCGTGAGCCAATCGATGTGGGCGGCGATGTCACGGCGCACGCGCGCCGGCGCCGCCTCCAGTCGGTTTTTCTCCATGGTAAGCATGTCGATCAGTTGGCGCCGGCGCGTGAGCA
>Ga0326597_10004505_pt1 | contig 19612 bp, 18 predicted proteins | sample RVTome_12_FD_203789 | JGI IMG/M metagenome (GOLD analysis project Ga0326597, IMG submission 203789) | Soil microbial communities from uranium-contaminated site in the Upper Colorado River Basin, Wyoming, United States - RVT100D185 | ecosystem: Environmental > Terrestrial > Soil > Contaminated >... | reverse complement strand
GGCCTCGGCCTCGTGACCGCAATGTTCTATGCCGCCTACCAGATCACGATCACCCGGCTGCGCACGCGCATGGCGACCTCCACCATCATGGCCTGGAGCGGCGTCTTCATGGCGATTCCACTCTTCGCGATCGCGCTCCTCACCGGCGAGCAGATATTCCCGGCCACCGCGGCGGGCTGGGCCAAGCTCGCCGCGCTCGCGATCATCGCGCAGGTGGCCGGACAGAGCCTGATCGCCTATGCCATGGCGCACCTTCCGCCCACGTTCTCCTCGGTGGGCCTGTTGCTGCAGCCTGTGATGGCGGCGCTCTATGCATGGATGCTGCTCGGCGAGACGCTCGGCTGGCTCGCCATCGCCGGCGGCGCGGCGGTCCTCGCCGGCATCCGCGTTGCACAGCGGGCAGAACTGGAGCGATAGCGCGCTTGCCCCACAGCAGTGCGTCAAATATCCTTACCCGGCTCGTGGCGTGGCAGCAGAACAGCGTGGGTCGTGGGTTGTGGGTCGATTGATGTAAGGTTCCGGTTCAAATGCTACGACCCACGATCCACGAGTCACGGTTGGGAGAAGAGATGCCATTCGTCAAGTCCGACGGCGTTCGCTTGTACTACGAGGAAGCGGGAAAGGGCACGCCCATCATCTTCGTGCACGAGTTCTCGGGCGACTTCCGGAGCTGGGAGGCGCAGATGCGCCATTTCAGCCGGCGCTACCGCTGCGTGGCCTTTAACGCGCGCGGCTATCCGCCGTCCGACGTGCCGGCAAGCGCGTCGCGATACTCGCCGCAGCAGGCGACGCTGGACATTGTGAGCCTCATGCGCCACCTCGCGATCGGGCGCGCGCACGTCGTCGGCTGCTCGATGGGCGCCTATACCACGCTGCGCTTCGGGATGAGCCGCCCGCGGCGCGCGCTGTCGCTGACGGCGATCGGCGCCGGGGCGGGCTCGGATCCCGCCACGCACAAGCCCTTTCTCAAGCAGAGCGCGGCGACCGCGCGGCGCTTCGAGGAAGGCGGGCTCGCCGCCGCGGCGCAGCCGTATCGCAACGCGGCCAACCGCATCCAGCTCGAGAACAAGGACCCTCGCGCGTTCCGGGAATTCTTCCGGCATTTCGCCGGGCACTCGGCGCTCGGCCATGCCCGCACGATACGCGGCGTGCAGATGCGGCGGCGCCCGCTGCGGGCCCTCGGACCGCAGTTCGCGCGCCTCGCGGTGCCGCTCCACCTCGTGGTCGGCGACGAGGATGAGAGCTCGCTCGACACCGGTGTCTTCCTCAAGCGCGCCTGTCCCGCCGCGCGGCTCACCATCGTCCCCGCCACCGGGCACCTGGTCAACGTCGAGGAGCCGGCGCTGTTCAACCGCCTCACGGAGCAGTTCCTGGCCATGGTGGATTCAGGCTGTTGGCGGCCGCGGGACCCCAGATCGCTTAACAAGTCCACCATGGCCAGGAAGGCGTGAGGCGTTAGGAGTGAGGAGTGAGGCGAATTGGCCATGTACCCAGTCCGCCTGACGCCTAACCCCTCACGCCTCACGCATTTATCGGAGAAGAAAGATGCCATTTGCTAATTCAAAGGGCGTGCAGCTCTACTACGAAGAAGCGGGAAAAGGCTTTCCCGTCGTTTTCGTGCACGAGTTCGCGCACGACATGGGAAGCTGGGAGCCGCAGCTGTGCTACTTCAGCCGGCGCTACCGCTGCATCGCGTTCAACGCGCGCGGCTATCCGCCGTCCGACGTGCCGCAGTCGGTCTCCCAGTACTCGCAGGCGATCGCGACCGACGACATCGCGGCCGTGATCCGCCATCTCGGCATCCGCAAGGCGCACGTCATCGGCTGCTCGATGGGGGGCTTCGCGACCGTCCACTTCGGGCTGCGCTACGCCCGCCTCGCGCGCTCGCTCACCGCCGTCGGCGTGGGCTACGGGTCCGACCCCGACAAGCGCGCGCAATTCATGCGCGACACCGAGGTGATGGCGCGCCGCTTCGACGAGCTGGGGACGCCGGAGGCGATCAAGGTCTACCAGATCGGCCCGGCGCGCGTGCAGTTCGCGAACAAGGACCCGCGCGGCTTCGCCGCGTTTTGCGAGGCGTTCGCCGGCCACTCGGCGCTGGGCTCGGCCAACACCCTGCGCGGCGTGCAGGCGAAGCGGCCGACCATCTACAGCCTGGAGAAAGGGCTGCGCCGGATGAAGGTGCCCACCCACATCGTCACCGGCGACGAGGACAACAATTGCCTCGAGCCGGGGCTCTTCATCAAGCGCGTGTGCCCGGCGGCCCGTCTCACGGTCGTGCCCGCGACCGGGCATGCCGTGAACGTCGAGGAGCCGGACCTGTTCAACTATCTCACCGACGCCTTCCTCGCGCTGGTCGACTCGGGCCGCTGGCGCCCGCGCGATCCGCGCTCGCTCAACCAATCAACAATGGCAAAGAAATAGTCCTCAGGCGCGCGGCGAGGACAGGCGCGGGCACGAGGCAGGCGCCGCTTCGCGCCTCGCGGGAGGCAGCGCTCCGGCGCGGGAATCAACGCGCCAGGTTACGCCTTGCGCGCGCGGTGAAATGCCACCGTTCCCAGCAGCACCGATTTTCCGACAACACCGGAAAAACCGGTCTCCGTGAGCAGGCGGGAAAACTCGTCCGTCGAATAGAACAGGCGGATGGCGTCGGTGAAGTAGCGCCGGCATCTCAGGGCCGCGGGCCCGCTGCGGAAGGCCCAGGAAATAAAGGCCACGCACGCCGTCAAGTACAGGCAGTACGCCTCCTTCACGAACGGGTTTGCCGGCCTCACCATGTCGCAGTGGTAGAAGCGGCCGCCCGGCTTGAGCACGCGGTTGATCTCGGACAATACCTCCATGACGCGCAGATGCCGCGTCGCCCACTGCAGCGTCACCACGTCGAAGTGATGGTCCGGAAACGGCAGGCGGTGCGCGTCCCCGATGAAAGACTTGATGTGGAAGCCGTGCGCTCCCGCCCTGCGCGCGCCGACTTCCTGCATCGCCGTGCTGCGGTCGGCAGCATGGACATCGAGCGTCGGCTCACGCTTCAGCAGCTCGATGCCGATGACGTTGGTGCCGGCGCACACATCGAGCACCTTCTCCCGGGGATGGAGCTCGATGGTCGAGACGAACTCGCGGCGCAATGGGTTCAGGAGCCCGAGCGTGGCGAAGTTGTTCGCGCGGTCGTAGTAGCGCGCGACATCGGCGAACACGTCGTCGAGCTCGTTGGTCCAGATGCCCTCGAACGCCCTCGAGCGCGCGCACTCCTTTTCGGCATACGTCAATTCCATGGCCGCCCCTTCATGATTAGCTTCCCCGCCACGTTACAGGCGACGGCGCCATCGGGTTTGATGTACATCAAACTCCCCCGTCTCCGCCAGGCGATTGCCCGGGTCCGCCGCCGATCTTTTTCTCCAGCCGCTCGATGTATTTCGCTTCGTCGATCACGAAGCGCTCGTGCTCGGCCTCGCCCACCTGCTCGACGTCGTCGAACACTTTCACCCTGAAGGTCAGCCGGCGCCGGTCGATGCCCACGAGCTCGACCTCGGCCCGGACTTTCTTGCCGATCGGGGTGGGCGCGAGATGGCGGATGTTGACCGAGAGCCCCACCTGGCCCTGGCCGGGCTTCAGATGCGGCAGTACCAGATGGTGGCACGCCATTTCGACGAAGAGCGTCATCGAGGGCGTCGAGAAAACTTTGTACCCGCCCCGGCTGGTACAAAGTTTTTCATCAACCTCCCATTCCAGCACGAGCGTCATGCCCGTTTTCAGCGTATCCATTTCTCTCCCCGGACAGGGTTGATGTGCAAGGGACGCTCGTCGCGAGCGCATATTGCGAAATGGGGCGGCGCTTTCACCATGCGGCTTGCAGAACCGCTTCGAGCGTCCCTCGCTCGCGCACGAACTCGCGCTTCGGGTCCGCGTTGAAATTGCAGAGCGAGATCTCGAGCACCTGCGGCAGCCGGTCGCGCGCGATGTCGAGTTCCGAGAGGCGCGTCGGCAGGCCGAGCTTGCGAAACTCCGAGTCCATCCGCTCCGCGACCCGCTCGTGGGCCGCGCCGGCTCCCGAAGCGAATCCGAGCCCCGCCGCGATGCGCGCCATCGCCTCCGGGTCGCGGTCCCCCAGGCGGCGCAGCACCGTTCCCATGATCGCGCTGTAGCCCTCGCCCTGCCCGACGCGCGGGATAACGCTGATGAGGGCGGTCGAGAACGCGTAGGAGACGCGCATCGCCCAGTGTCGCGCGAACTGCGCGCCGCCGTCGTCAGCCTCGCGATTCTGCAGGAGCGCTGCCGCGCAGAGCTCGAAGCGCGGCGCGGGGTCCGCGTCGTTGCCGATGCGCGGGAGGGCTCCGGCCGCAAGCCGATAGGACTGCAGGCGGTCGCCCTCCACCAGCGGGTTGTCGCCGATCGCGCCGAGGTTCATCACCGCGCGGTTCCAGAGCGTCGCCGCGCCGGTGCGGATCAGCGCGGGCGGCGCCGTCAAAAGCGCCTCCGTGTCCCAGAAGATCGCGACGGGGCGCGTCTTGGGATCGAAGAACTCCATGCCGCGCGCGGTGGCGTCGTCCTTCATGCGCGAGCCCGCGCGGTTCTGCGCGGTGGTGGGCGCGGTCAGCACATTGATGATCGGGCGCTTGGGCGCCAGGAGCCTGGGGCTCACCGCCGGGCCCTGCTCGGGATACTGCGTGACAAGCTGCTCGACTTCGCCCTTCTCCGCCAGCAGGATCGTCACGATGCGCGCGCCCTGGATGACGCTGCCGGCGCCCACGCTGATGACGAGATCCGCCCGCGCCGCGCGCGCCGCCTCCACCGCGCGCATCACGGCGGAGCGCGAGGTGTCCTTGTCCATCTCGTCGAACACCCCGGCGCCGCTCTCGCCAAGGAGCCCCCGGATGCGCGAGATCAAAGGCGTCTTGCGCGAGACCGTGCGTCCGCAGACGATAAATGCGCGCTTCGCCCGCTGCCGCGCCACCTCCTCCGGCAGCTTCTCGAGCGCGTCATCGCCGCTGTGCAGGCGGAAGGCGTAACCGGTGGCGCGGAAGGCGTAGCTATACATGGATCACCAACTGCGTTAGTGGTTAGTGGTTAGTGGATGTTCGTCGGCGCCTCGCGCCGGAATAAGCCCGGCACGACTAACCACTCACTACTCACCACTCACGCCCTTCCTGGCATGAACGAACCGTTCATGCCACGCGAGCGCCGCGAGCACGTGACCCGCGTTGGCCATCTCGTCGTAGACCGGAATGCCAAGCGCCACCGCCTTTGCCCGGAACGCCCGCTTGCGCTCCTCCAGCGCGGGCTCGCCGTCGGAGCGCAGCACCAGCACGAAGTGCGCCTGGCCCGGGTAGCGCGCCTGGACGCGCAGCGCCGCCTGCACCAGGTTGTCGAGCACCTCGGGGCGGGTGCGACCGGCGAAGGCCGACAGGTTGAGGTGCATCACCAGCGCATCGGGCCGGCCGGAACCGTGGATGATGTCGAGGATCTTCTCCGCGACGCGCCCTTCCTCCTGCTGCAGCGTGCCGACCGGGCAGTCGACGGGATTGGTGATGCTGGTGCCGGGGGGAAGCCGCAACGCGGCGAGCGCATCGACGGTGGCGCGCTCGAAGGGCTCGACGTCGAGGCGGAGCCGCGCGTAGTAGTCGGTCGCGAGCACGCTCGCGCCGCCCCCGTTGCCGAAGAGCGCGACGCGGCGCGTCGGGTGGTCCGGCTGAGGCGCGAGCGCCTGGAACGCGAGCAGCGTGTCGACGAACTGGTCGAGGGTCTCCGCCATGACGCAGCCGGTCTGGCGCGAAAGCGCGATCCACGCGCGGTCGTCGCCCGCAAGCGAGCCGGTGTGCGAGGCCGCCGCCGCCAGCCCCTGGCGCGTGCGCCCGCCCTTCAGGATCACGACGGGCTTCGCCGCGCGCGCCTGGCGCAGAATCTCGAACATCCGCCGCCCGTCGCCCGCGGTCTCGATGTACATCCCGATCACCTTCGTCTGCGGATCGGCCAGGTAGAACTCGAGCAGGTCGTTAGGGCCAATGTCGGCACAATTGCCGACCGTGATGAGCCCTGAGAACTTGAGCCCCCTGGCGAGGCCGCGCCGGATGATGTCGGTGCCGAGACCGCCGCTTTGCGAGACGATGCCGACGGGACCCGCCTCGCGCGGGCCAATCTCGGTGAAGGTGACGCGCCCGCGCGGCGTGTAGATGCCGAGGCAGTTGGGGCCGATCAGCCGCATGCCGCCCGCGCGCGCGGCGGCGGCCAGCTCGTCCTGCAGCGCCTTGCCCTCGTCCACTTCGCCGAAGCCGCTGGAGATCACCTGCGCGTAGCGCACGCGGCCCTTGCCCGCCTCCAGCAGCGGCGGCACCTGCGCGGCGGCGATCGCGATGTAGGCGTAGTCCACGGGATTCGGCGTCTCGCCCAGGCTGCGGTAGGCCTTGAGCCCGTCGATTTCGTCCGCCGCCGGGTGGATCGGGTAGATCTCGCCCGCGTAGCCGAACTCCCGTATGCGGCGGATGAAAATGTTCGGCAGCGCGTTTCCTTTCGTCGAGGCGCCGACGACCGCGACCGTCTTCGGCTCGAACAACGGCCGGAAGGCCTCTAGCACGTCATCAGTCATTCCCTGATTCCTTCGCGACGGGCAATCCAAAAAGTGACGATGACAGGTGACGAGAAAGAGTGACGAATAAGAGTGACGGACCGAGGCTGTAATGGCGCTTCGTCGCGATCATTTCGTCACCCCGTTCGTCACTTCCTCTCGTCACTTCTAGCCGTCACTCCTTCTCGTTACTCCTTTGCAAGCACAAACCGGGAGTCCACTGCCACGGCACCTTCGGCAGAAACGATGAGCGGATTGATGTCCGCTTCCGCAATGTCGGCGGCGTGCGTCATGAGGAGCCCGCCCTCGCCGCCCACCTTGAGGAGCGCGTCCACGATCGCTTCGCGCGATACGGGCTTTCTCCCCCGCGCGCCGTCGAGCAGCGCCGCGCCCCTCAATTCGGCGAGCATCTCCTCGGCATCCACGCGCGTGATCGGGCAGATACGGAAGGACACGTCCTTCAGGACCTCGACGAAGATGCCGCCGAGCCCGACCATGACGAGGGGCCCGAACTGCGGATCGCGGAGCCCCCCGATCACGATCTCCTGTCCTGCCGGGGCCATCTCCTCGACGAGAAAGCCGTCGACGCGCGCGCCGTTGATCTCCGGGTGCGCCATCATCGCGCGCACCGCCGCCTCGACCTCGGCCGCGCCGTTGAGCCCCACCGCCACGCCGCCGGCGTCGCTCTTGTGCAGGATATCGGGAGAAACGACCTTGAGAGCAAACGGCGCCTTGAGCGTCGCGCAGGCCGCGGCCGCCTCGTTCGCGTCGCGCATCATCAGGGATTTCGGCACGGCGATGCCGAACGCCGCGAGCAGGCGCTTCCCCGCCAGCTCGTCGAGCGCCGCGCGCTTCGCCTCTCGTGCTTTCGCAATCAATTCGCCAGTCTTCATCGCTCAAGAACCCCCCTTGGCCACCGAGATCACGGAGAGAAAGTTACAGGTCAAGAACGTGGCTTTGCCTAGCTTCATTCTCTGTGTTCTCTGTGCTCTCTGTGCTCTCTGTGGCTAGACTTTTTTGCCGAGCACCTCGGGGATCAGCCCCGTGTGCACCCGCCCCGCACGGAAGGCCTCCGAGCGCAGCACCGCCAGCACCGCCGGGATGTTGTGCTTGATGCCCTGGATCTCGAACGCTTCCAGCGCGTCGACCAACCGGTCGATCGCCTGCTCGCGCGAGTCCGCGTGGACGATTACCTTCGCGATCATCGGGTCGTAGTGCGGCGTGACGGCGCGGCCCTCGGCGAGCCCGGTCTCGATCCTCACGGCCTTGTCCTGCGGCGGGCGGAACACCTTGAGCGTGCCCGGAGAAGGAAAAAAATTCTTCGGATCCTCGGCGTAGACGCGGGCCTGGATCGCGTGGCCTCTCACCGCCACCGCGCGGGGCAGGATGGCGGCAAGCGTTTCCCCCGCCGCAGAGCGCACCTGGGCCTTCACCAGATCGACGCCGGTCACTTCCTCGGTCACGCCGTGCTCGACCTGCAGGCGCGTGTTCATCTCGAGAAAGCTCCAGGCGCCGTCGGCGCCGAGCAGCATCTCGACGGTGCCGATGTTGTCGTAGCCGATCCGCCTCATGATGCCGGCCACCTGCTCCGCCACCGCCTGCGCCGCCTCCCGCGCGACGCCGGGCGCGGGCGCCTCCTCGATCACCTTCTGGTTGCGGCGCTGCGTCGAGCAGTCGCGCTCGAAGAGGTGCGCGACCGAGCCGTGCGCGTCGCCCAGCACCTGAAACTCCACGTGGCGCGGGCGCTCGATCAGCTTTTCCAGGTAGACCTCGGCGTTGCCGAAGCCGCGCTCGGCCATGGAGCGGGCGCGCTCCACCGCCGCGGCGAGCTCCGCCTCGTCCTTCGCCGGCAGCATGCCGATGCCGCCGCCCCCGCCCGCGGGCTTCACCAGCACCGGGAAGCCGATCGCGCGCGCCGCGGCGACCGCGGCCTCCGTGTCGGCAGGCAGCACGCCCGAGCCCTGCGACATCGGCATGCCGTGGGCAGCCGCGAGCTCGCGCGCCCGGGTCTTGTGCCCCATCGCCTCGATCCAGCGCGGCGACGGCCCGATGAAGCGCGCGCCGCCGTCCAGCACCCGCTGCGCGAACGACGCGTTCTCGGAAAGAAAGCCGTAGCCGGGGTGCAGCCCGTCCGCGTGCGACCGCCGCAGCACGTCGAGGATCGCGTCCTGGTTGAGGTAGCTCTCCCGCGCCGGCGCCGGGCCGATGGCGTAGGATTCGCTCGCCATCGCGAGATACGGCGCCCCCGCGTCCGCCTCCGAGTAGACGGCAACCGAGTGCACGCCCATCTCGCCCAGCGCCCGCAGGACCCGGGACGCGACCGCCCCCCTGTTGGCAACCAGCACCTTGTTAAACATCAGATTCGTGAATAGTGAATGGTGAGTGGATCAAGGCGCTTCCGGCAAGACAGCGATTCGCGCGCATACCCGCCATGCAAGGTCCATTCACTATTCACCATTCACGCCATTGGTCAGTAGGAGGTCGGCCAGGTCCGCATCAGGTGCTGCCCGACGCCCTTCGTCGCGCGCAACCGGTAGACGTCGAGCATCCGGATCAGGTAGTCGCGCGTGTCCTCCGGGCGGATCACGGCCTGGGCCGCGTAGACCTCCGCGAGGCCCCAGACGTCCGCGCCCTTGCGGATGTCCTCGAGCTTCTCCTCGAAGCCGGGCTCTCCCACCCCCACCCCGTGCACGATCTTGGTCGCGAAATCCGGGCTCATGAAGCTCACCTCCGCCGTCGGCCAGGCTGCAACGTCGTCCGAGTGCCGGCCCCCGCCCATGCAGACGTAGGCGCGTCCGTAGCTCTTGCGGATGATCACCGAAATCCGCGGCACGGTGACGAGCGTCATCGCGTTCATGAAGTTCATGATCTTGCCCGGCGCGCCCGCCTTCTCCGCTTCGGTGCCGATCTGGAAGCCGGGCGTGTCCACCAGCAGCACGATCGGCACGTTGAACGAGTCGCACAGCACCAGGAAGTCCACGATCTTGCGGCACGCATCCGCGTCGAGCGCGCCGCCGCGGTGCAGCGGATTGTTCGCGACGATGCCGACGCTCTTGCCGCCGAGCCGCGCGAGCCCCACCACCGCGCTCTTGCCGAAGCGCGGCTTGATCTCGAAGAGCGTCTCCTTGTCCACCACCGCGCGAATGATGCGCTTCATGTCGTAGACCTGCGTGCGGCTCTCGGGCAGCACCGCGAACACCTTGTCCATGTCCGCGCCGGAGCCGGCGGGCACCGACGCGTCCGGCGGCGCCTCCAGGTGATGGCTCGGCAGGTAGGACAGGAAGCGCTTGATCGCGTCGAACACTTCCTCCTCCTTGTCCACCACCTGGTCGATGAGGCCGGTCACTTCCGCGTGCAGCCGCCAGCCGCCGAGATCGTCGGGCGACACTTTCTCGCCGAGCGCCATCGACACGAGGCGCGGGCTCGACACCGCGACGATCGATCCCTTCTGCATCACCGCGAAATCGGCCTGGCAGGTAAGCCAGGTCGAGGAGCCGAATGAAGGCCCCATCGCTGCGGCCGCCATGGGCGTCTCACGCATTTTCCGAAACTGCGTGATGTCGTTGCCAAGGAGCTGCCCCATGCCGCGCGAGCCCATCGCGTCCGGCAGGCGCGCGCCGGTGGACTCGCCGATCACGACAAGCGGCATCCCGCGCTCGGTGGCGGTGCGCTTCATGTGCGCGATCTTCTTGCTGTTGGTGGCGCTGGTGGAGGCGCCCTTCACGGTGAAATCGTTGACGACGATGCACACATCGCGCCCGTTGATCTTGCCGTAGCCGGCGAGCTTGCCGTCGGTCCGGGTCTCGTCCGCCTGCTCGGGATACACGCCCGACGCGCCGAACAGCCCGGTCTCGAGAAAGGTGCCGGGATCCAGCAGATAGGCGATGCGCTCGCGGGCGTTCCAGACGCCCGCGGCCGTGCGCTTCGCGTACTTTTCCGCCCCGCCGCCAGCGAGCGCCTTGGCCCGCCGCGCCTCGTATTCCGCCAACAAGCTTTCGAATGCCATTCAACACCTCAAACGCGTGATTCGTGATGGGTGATAGGTGACTGGATCCCGTCGATCTGACCCCGGGGATGCCCCGTGCCGCGTCCTGTTCCGTCAATCATTCAGCTTGGGACTAACCTCCGCTTCCAGGTATGGGATTCCATCGCGGTTTTCCCTATGATAATGACGTATGTTCCGATCCGTGAGTGACCACTCACTTTAGGGCGGTTTTTGCCCTCATGGGCGCACCCCCGACCGCCACTTCGGCCCCAGCCGGGTGCGCATGCCCGGCCAGGCCGCCTCGAGGAAACGGCACAGGTACGGGCGCGTCTCTCGCGGGTCGATCAGGTCTTCCACCGCGAACGCCTCGGCGGTGCGGAATGGCGACGCGTAGGCGCGGATTTCGCGCTCGATCTCGCGCTCGCGCGCGGCCGGGTCCGGGGCTGATTCTATCTCGCGCCGGAACGCCGCCTTGACGCCGCCTTCGATCGGCAGCGAGCCCCATTCCGCGGACGGCCACGCGATCTTGAAGTTGAGTCCCGCGCGATCCACGGTGCTGCCGCCGGCCATGCCGTAGCACCGGCGCACGACCACGGTGTACACCGGCACCGTGAGCTGCATGCCGACGTAACGGCCCTGCATGCCGATGCGGAGCATGCCCGCCGCTTCGGACTCGGCGCCGATCTGGAAGCCGGGCACGTCCACCAGGAACACGATCGGCAGGTTGAACGTGTCGCAAAGCTCCGAGAAGTGCGTCTGCTTGCGCGCGGCCTTGACGTCCACGATGGCGCCGTGCATCGGATTGTAGGCGATCACGCCCACCGCCTTTCCGGCAAGGCGCGCGAAGCAGGTAATGACCGCGCGGCCGAAGGTCGGCTGGATCTCGAACACGGAATCGCGGTCAACGACGAGCTGGATCAGCCGTCTCATGTCGTACGGCTGGCGCGGCTCGCGCGGAATGATGTCCGCGAGCGCGTCCTCGCAACGATCGACGGCATCGCCGCACGGCGCTTCCGGCGGCAGCTCCCACACGTTCGTCGGCAGGTACGACAGGAAACGCCGGACCTGCTCCAGGCAATCGTCTTCGTTCCCGGCGGCATTGTCGATGGTGCCCGCGGTGTCCACCGCCATCTTCGCGCCGCCGAGGTCTTCTTTCGCGATCTTCGCGCCGGTCGCGCGCTCCACCACCGGCGGGCCCGCGGCGAAGATCTGGCTCGTGCCTTTTACCATGACGGTCCAGTGCGAGAGAATCGCGCGTCCCGACGGACCGCCCGCGGCGGTGCCCATGACCGCGCTCACGACCGGCACGATGCCCAGCAGCTCGACCGAGCGCTCGAAGCCGTCCTGGCCCGCGCCGGGAAACGTGCTGTGGCCGCGGCGCCCGATCGACTCGACGCTGCCGCCGACGCCGTCGATCAGGTTGACGAGCGGAATGCGGTAGCGCGCCGCGAGATCCTCGATGAAGCCGCCCTGCCCGCCCTTGCGCCGCCCGCTGCCAGATCCGGCGCCGCCCTTGATCGTGTAGTCCTCGCCGCCCACCGCGACCGGCCGCCCGTCGATGCGGCCGATGCCTGCCACGTATGGATGCGGCACGAACGACTTCAGCTCCCCGTTTTCGCCGTACTCGGCGCGCCCCGCGAGCTTGCCCACTTCCTGGAACGTGCCGGCGTCGAGCAGCCGCGCGATGCGCTCCCGCACCGTGAGCTTGCCCTCCGCGTGCTGCCTTGCGACGGCCTCCACCCCACCGCACTGCTCCGCGAGCTGGCGCCGCCGATGAATTTCCGCGATTTCCGCAGTCCAGTTCACCTCATCCTCCCCGCAACCGCGCTGGCTCCGATCCAACTGGTTGAAAACCAGGCAGGTATGCTATGGGCGAGTGTCTATGTTGTCAATACGATTGTTGACATTCATACGTGATCCGCTTATCTTGGTTGCGTCCTTAAATCGAGTCGCCGGGGTGCTCCAATGACGGCAGACGCAGGGCTCATAGCTCGCACTTCCGGCGCCGCAGCCGGCGCGCCCCTCACGCTATCGCTGCCGGAGCAGATCGCCGCGCGCCTGTCGGAGCGCATCATCGCCGGGGCCTACGCGCCCGGCCAGCGCGTGATGGAGCAGGCGGTGTCCGCTGAGTTCGGCGTGAGCCGCGGTCCCGTGCGCGAAGCGCTGCGCCTTCTGGAAAAAGACGGCCTCGTCACCATCCTCCCGCGCCGCGGCGCGCAGATCACGCGGCTTTCCACCGATGAAGTTCGCGAGATCTTCGACATCCGCGCCGCGCTGAACGGGCTGCGCGATCGTCAGATCGCGGAAGATCCCGGCCGCGCCCGGCTGCTGCCCGCGCTCGAGAGCGCGGTGACGCGCCTCGAACAACTCGCGGACGCGCCGGGTGACGGAGACGAGTACGTCGAGACGGTCTTCGAGCTGAACCGCCTGCTGAACGACGCGGCGCCCAATCGCAGGCTGCGCGCGATCCTGTCCTCGCTCGCGCTGCAGACGGTGCGCTACTCGCGGCTGGGGCTATCGACGATCGCGCGCCGGCGGCAGTCCGTCGGCAACTGGCAGCGGCTGGTCAGGGCCGTGCGCGAGGGCGACGGGTTCGAGGCGCAGCGCGCGGCGGAGCAGCGGGTGCGGGATTCGCGCGATGCCGCTATCGCCCAGCTCGAAATGCGTGGATCGTGAATCGTGGATCGTGGGTCGCGACCAAAACCTGAAACGATTTTCTCAACAGACGTTTGGCCGGGTTCCATACAATCCTATCCACGACCCACAACCCACGACCCACGCTGTCAGGCGCTAGCCATCGAGAACGGCGACGACCTGCCCCTCCGCCACCGGTTCCTTTTCCTTGACCAGGATTTCCTTCACGGTGCCGGGGTCCTCGGTGATGACGGGAATCTCCATCTTCATGGACTCGATCACGATCAGCGTGTCGCCGGACTCGACGGCGTCTCCCGGCTTGCTCTTGACCTGCCACACGGTGCCCGTGATTTCCGACTTGATCTCGATGCGCGCCATGAACTCCCTCTGAACGATGCGATCCGCACACGAACGCGGAATGCGCGGCGAGTATAGCATGGCGGGTTGTGCGGCTTCGGGCCGCTGCGTAACATAGCGAGTCGTCAGCCGTCAGCCGTCAGCCGTCAGCCGTCAGCCGTCAGCCGTCAGCCGTCAGCGAACAAATTCAACAAGGAAGGCATTTCACGTCATGTCGGAATTGCCGAAGCTCAAGGACGCCGCGCTCGAGCTCGACGGGCGCGTCGCGGTGCTTACGTTCCGGCGCGACGACATGCGCAACGCGCTGACCGGCACGAGCCTGGTGGACGACATCTGCGCGACGCTCGAGTGGGCCAACCGCGCGACGGATGTGTCGGTTCTGATCCTGACCGGCGCGGGCGCCGCGTTCTCGGCCGGCGGCAACATCAAGGCGATGCGCGAGCGCGCCATGAAGTCCACGGCGGCGGAGATGGAGCACTATTACCGGAGCAACATCCAGCGCATCCCGCGTGCGATGGGGGCGGTGGAGATCCCGGTGATCGCCGCGGTCAACGGGCCGGCGATCGGCGCCGGCTTCGACCTCGCCAACATGTGCGACCTGCGCGTCGGCTCGACCGAGGCGCAGTTCGGGGAAACCTTCATCAACCTGGGCCTGATGGCGGGCGACGGCGGCGGCTGGTTCCTGCAGCGCGTCGTCGGCGTGCAGCGGGCGGCGGAGCTGACGCTGACCGGGCGCATCGTGAAAGCCGAGGAGGCGAGGGCGCTCGGCATCCTCCTCGAAGTCACCGAGCCCGTGCGGTTGGTCGAGCGCGCCCGGGAAATCGCCGCCGCCATCGCGGCCAAGCCGCCGCTCGCCGTGCGCTACGCCAAGCGGGCGCTGCGGCTCGCGCAGCAGCAGGGCCTTGCCGAGCACCTCGACGCTTGCGCGTTGTTCCAGGCCGCGCTGCAGAAAACCGACGACCACCTCGAGGCGCTGGCCGCGTTCTTCGAGAAGCGCGCCGGCGCGTTCAAGGGGCGATGATGCGACTGCTCGCGGCTTCGCTGCTCGCTGCGCTGATCGGGCTGCCGGTTCCGCTGCTCGCGCAGGAGCGCCCCCTCGCGCTGGTCGACGAGGCGCAATCGGACGGCACGTGGACGAGCTTCCGCGCGCAGCTGCTCGCCGCGGTGGAGAGGCGCGACCTGGAAACCGTGCTGAGCATGATTCAGCCCGATGTCCGCAACGGGTCGGACGCGCCGCACGGCATCGAGGAATTCCGCGTGCAATGGCATCTCAACGGCGGCGACACGCCGTTCTGGCGGGAGCTCGCCAAGGCGCTCGAGCTGGGCAGCGCCTGGCTCACGATCGACGGCAGGCCGCGAGAGCTCTGCGCGCCGTACCTGCTCGCGAAGTGGCCGCGCGATCTCGATCCGTTCCATACCGGGCTGATCTCCGCGCGTGATGCGCCCGTCAGGGCCGGCCCCTCCGAGCGGGCGCAGACGATCGCGACCGCGGCCTTCGTGCTGGTGCCGGTGGCCGACTGGGAGGTCAACGACAGCGACGCCGCGTTGGCGCGCAAGTGGGTCAAGGTCCGGTTCCGCGGCCGCGACGGCTATCTCGCCGAGGAACACATGCGCAGCCCGATCGAGCACGCGGCCTGCTTCGCCAAGACCGATGCCGGCTGGCGCCTCACGGTGTTCGGCCCGGCGGGGCGCGACTAGCGCGCCACGGCGCGCGCGCGTGACTTGTGACTCGTGACTCGTGACTGGGCCTGCCTTCCGCGTTCGTCCGCCCGCGGACGCCCGCGGGAAATGCCGATCCACGATCCCCCATCCACGATCCACGTGGTCTGCCGCCTGGCGCTGGCCGCCGCGCTCGCGATGACGGCGGCGGCGAGCCAGGCGCTGGATATCCAGGGCCACCGCGGCGCCCGCGGGCTCGCGCCGGAGAACACGCTCCCCGCGTTCGCGCGGGCGCTGGCGATCGGCGTCACGACGCTGGAGATGGACTGCGCCGTCACGCGCGACGGCGTGGTCGTGGTGAGCCACGACCCGGCGCTCAATCCCGACATCACGCGGGGACCGGACGGGAAGTGGCTGGAGCAGGCCGGTCCCGCGATCCGCAGCCTGACCTATGTTGATCTGCGGCAGTACGACGTCGGCCGGCTGAACCCCTCGCGTCCGTACGCGCAGCGCTGGCCGGAGCAGCGCGCAGTGGACGGCACGCGCATCCCGCGGCTCGCCGACGTCTTCGCGCTGGTAAGGAAGTCGGGAAACGAAACCGTGCGCTTCAACATCGAGACCAAGATTTCTCCCTTGACGTCAAACGAGACAACCGGCCCTGAAGATTTCGCCCGCAAGTTGATATCAGCCGTGCGTTCGGCCGGGATGGCTGAACGCACGGCTATCCAGTCCTTCGACTGGCGCACGCTGGCGGTCGTGCAGAAGGAAGCGCCCGAGATCGCGACCGTCTACCTCACGGTGGAGAAGGGATTCATGGACAACGTCGGCGCGGAGCGGGGTGGCTCGCCGTGGACGGCGGGACACCGCATCCGCGATCACGGCTCAGTGCCGCGCCTGGTGAAGGCCGCGGGAGGCGCGGTGTGGTCGCCATACTACGCGGAGATCACGCGCGAGCAGGTGAGGGAAGCGCAGTCGCTCGGGTTGAAAGTCGTCCCCTGGACCGCCAACGAGCCCGCCGACATGCGGCGGCTGATCGAGTGGAGCGTGGACGGGATCATTTCCGACTATCCCGACCGCCTGCGCCGGGTGGCCGGAGAAATGGGCCTCGCGCTTCCGCCCGCTACGCCCATTTCAAAATGAATCCGCCGATTTCCTGCGCGCAGCGTACCCGACACTGCTGACGGCTGACGGCTGCCAACTTGCGGCCGGCAGGCCGCATGTTGTCAGGGATGCACGTCCTGCGTGAACCACTCGGTCGGAAACTCGCGCCCGCGTCCCGCCGCCTTCGCCTTGCGGTAGAACGCCGCGCCGGCGGCGGCGAACTGGTAGCCCATGCCGATGTTGTTGAGGAAGCAGGTGATCTGCTCTGGCGACTCGCGCCCGGGCGTCCGGCCGGTAATCAGCTCGGGCAGCGTCGGAAGCTTGTCGAAGTCCACCTCCTTCAGCAAACTCCAGCCCCGGCCTTCGCTCACCTCGGGCATCACCACGCCTGGCGAGGTGACGTGCAGCGGTGCGGGGTCGCGGCCGTGAATCACCACGCGGCCGGCCCGGGCGAGCGCGGCGGGCTCGATCTCCGGCTTCTTGATGGAAGTGACGAGCATGCCCGGCTGCAGCCAGCGCTCGAAGAAGATGGGTTCCAGCGTGTTGGTCGCGCACAGCACGATGTCCGCGCCGGAGACCGCCGCCTCCGGCGTCTCCACCGGCACGATCTCCACGCCCGCCTGCCTCGACATCTCGCGAGCGAATGCCCGGCGCCGTTCGGGGTTGGGGCTGTAGCACAGGATGCGCTCGATGCGCCGCACCGCCGTCACCGCCAGTACTTGGCCGCCCGCCTGCCAGCCGCTGCCCAGCAGTCCCACGGTGCGCGCATCCTCCCGCGCGAGGTACTTGATCCCCAGCCCGTTGCACGCGCCCACGCGCAGACGCTGCAGGTAGCCGTCCGGAAAGATCGCGAGCGGCTCGCCGTTTTCGGTGCTGAACAGCAGAACGAGCCCGACCCAGCGGTTACCGGGCGCCGCGGGGACTTTCTCGCGGCGCAGGTTTCCGTCGCTGCGGGGCCAGGTGATGATGTCGGAATTGATGCGCACCGCCCCTACGCCCAGCTTGGGAACGATGCCGTCCATGGACTTGAGCGAGTAGAGCGCGTCCGGCCGGGTCGTGGGCGCCAGGGAATCCGTGCGCCGGCGGTTCACGCCGCGCCCTTCCGCAAGCTCGCGGTAGGCGTCCTCGAGCACCGCGATGCACTCGGGCATCGTCAGCAGCTCGTCCACGTCCTGGTTCGACAGGATCATCGTCATCCGGCACTCTCCATCGCGATTTCCGGCCGGGAACCCGCGGCCGCCGGAGGAGAATACACCGTCCGGTTGCCGTAGCGGGGTTCGGCCGGGAACCCGTGCTAGCATTTCGTTCCTCATCGCTGCGGAAACGCCCACCGGCGCGTTTCCGCATCGGTGCCGTCCCCCCTCGCCCCCGGGAGAGGGGAAGGGGTGAGGGTTGATGATCGACTGTCCGAACGCCATCGCCTCGATTGAATCCGGTTTCATCTGGAGGAAACACCATGGTCAAGCTGGAGTTCCACGATCCGTCCGGCGCGCTGGAAGTGACGCAGCCGTTCGCGCCGCGGCTCGCGACCCTCGAAGGCAAGCGCGTCGGCTTCGTCAGCAACGAGCAATGGCAGGCGTACCGCATGCTGCCGCTCCTGAAGGCCATGCTGGAAAAGGACGTGCCTGGCATCCAGGTGCTGCCGATCGACGCGTTTCCGCAGGGCAACGCCCTGATCGGCACCGAGGAGACCGCCGCCGCCGTCAAGAAAAGCGGGGTGGACGCGGTCATCGTCGGCAACGCGGCTTGAGGGGCCTGCGCCACAGCATGCGGCCGTGCAGCCGCTAGGATAGAAGCGCTGGGGATACCGACCGTCACCATCACGCGGTCGGATTTCGTCGGGGTCATGAAGAACGCCGTCGCCGGCGTCGGGCTCGCGCCCGATGCCGCCATGGTCACCTTCCCGATCCACATGTTCCTGCCGGGCAGCGACATCGGCCCGCTCGAGGCGCGCCGGCGCGAGGTATACGAGGGCCTCACCGGCTGGAAGTCGGGATTCGCGCAAGGCACCGGCGCGCCGAAGATGCTGGAAGTCGAGGGCGCGAGCTACGAGGACGCGCTCGTGAAGGCGAACCACCTGCTCCTCACCAACCTGTGGGGCGACGGGCTGCCGTTGTGGCCCGCCACGAAGGAGCGCGTGAGCTGGATCCTCGGCGGCTCTGCGGCGCCGCCCGATCAGGTGCTGGGCAAGTTCCCGCCGCGCGGCGGCATCACGACCGTCGAGACCTGCGCGATCGCGCTCGCGATGGCGGGCGGACGGCCCGAGTACCTGCCGGTGCTGGTCGCGTCGGTGGAAGCCTGCCTCGCCGCGCCGGGCTTCGACCAGCTGCAGGCGACGTCCGGCGGGCCGTTCCCGGCGGTCATCGTCAACGGCCCGATCGCGAAGCAGATCCGCCTCAATTCCGGATTTGGCTTGCTCGGTCCCGATCCGCAACGGCCGGCGGGGGCGAGCATCGGACGGGCGCTGCGGCTGCTGCAGCAGAACGTGGGCGGCGCGCTGCCGGGCGTCGGCACCATGGCGATCTTCGGCGCGATGCGCTACACCAATGCGGTGTTCGCCGAAGACGAGGAAGGGCTCCCGCCCGGGTGGCTGCCGCATGCGACGCAGCGCCACGGTTTCGCGCCCGGCACGAATTCCGCGTCGGTGGTATTCGCCGCCGGCGTTACCAACGTGCGCCGGCGTGGCGCGAAAAAGGAGTCGCCCGAAGAGGACGCGCTGAACGGCATGTGGCGCATGGCCGACTACATGCGCACGCCCAACCTCGCCGCGCTCGCGGGCTGGGAGAAGGGGACGCCGGGCATCATGATGCTCGCGCCCATCGTCGCGCGCCGCATGGCGGAGCTCGGCTGGACGCAGCAGTCGATACGGGAATTCCTGTGGGAGAACTCGAGAATCCCGATGGCGCACATGAAGCGCGCCGGCGCGCCGGCGTGGATCGAAATCGATTCCAATCCCGTGACGCGCGCGAGCATCGCCCTTGACCCCTGGCCGGTGTGCCAGAAGCCGGAGAACATCGTGCTGGTCGTCGCCGGCGGCGGCCACCCGACCCACAGCTACTGGCTGCAGGCGCACTCGCCGACGGTGGAGGGACGCGTCATCCGCGTGCCGGAAACGTTCGACAGGCTGCTCGCCGACGCGGACCGCGACCTGGGGTGTGGGGATGATGTCTGCCGCGTTTGAGTAGCGAGTGCTGAGGACTGAGGACTGAGGACTGAGGACTGAGTGCGGAGCGGCCGCTGGCGGCTAACGACTGTTGTGGGTCAGCCGAAGGTGCCGATGCCGCGCGCCGCCAGGACGGCGCAGAGCAGGATAAACA
>Ga0326597_10004504_pt1 | contig 19613 bp, 13 predicted proteins | sample RVTome_12_FD_203789 | JGI IMG/M metagenome (GOLD analysis project Ga0326597, IMG submission 203789) | Soil microbial communities from uranium-contaminated site in the Upper Colorado River Basin, Wyoming, United States - RVT100D185 | ecosystem: Environmental > Terrestrial > Soil > Contaminated >... | reverse complement strand
CGCCCGGTGGAGTCGATCAGGACCTCCAGGAACACCGTGCCCTCGACCTTCTTGACGAAGGCCTCCTGCGGGTACTGAGGACGCACCTGCTTGATGAGGCGAGGCGCCGAGTCGTAATCGAGCACCGGCCCGGTCCCGGTCCCCCCGAGCACACCACCGAGCACGCCGCCGGGGATACCGCCCACGACGCCGCCCTCGACCCCGATCTCCATCCCCTCGGGAACACCGAAGTCGCTGCCGAGCTCGCTGCCGAACTGCTCGTCGGGGGGCACCACGTCTTCGGGCCGCAGCTGGGCGACCTCGGTGGGAGTTGGCGTCTCGATGGGAGCGGTGAACTTCTCCTCGTCGGCGGGCCTCTCCGCCACCGGTTTGGGACGCTCGACCTCCTGTCGCGCCTGCGAACCCTTGGGCAGGGGTGGGGGTGGGGGTGGAGGCGGGTCGTAGAGAAGGACCGAGATGTAGTCCCGGTCGGGAAGGTCGGGAGGGATGAAGATCGGGACGAAGACGAGGGCGAGGAGAGCGACCGTGTGGACGCCGACGGACACCCGGTAGCGTCGCACCCAGTCGAGCAGGCGCTGGGAAGGGGTTCGCTCGGGCCGGGCGGACAGGACGAGCCCCGACGCGAACAGGTTGTCCTCGTTCAGGGCCCCCAACGTGTGGACGGGAGGCGGCTCGCCCATCGCACCGGCCATCACGCCCATCTTAGCACCCGACACTTCCCCTCCAGACGCTTGAACGAGACGGAGGAAGCTCGTGTTCCCGCCCCGGAGTGAAAGGACGTCAATCCCCCGGGCGGGGCGAAGGTCGGGACCGCCTCAGAGCGCGGCCCGGGCCGCCGAGGCGGTCTTCTGGCCGGCCCGCCCGTACCACCAATCCACGATCGGCACCGCGATGGACATCGTGGAATACGTCCCCACGATGATCCCCACGACGAGGGTGAAGCTGAAGCCGCGCAGGACCTCGCCTCCGAAGAGATAAAGACCGAGGACGGCGAGGAAGGTGGTCCCGCTCGAGATGAGCGTGCGGGTCAGCGTCTGGTTGATCGAGTCGTTGAGCAGCGTCGTCATGGAGTCCTTCTTGCGCTGCCGCAGGTTCTCCCGGGCGCGGTCGAAGATGACGATGGTGTCGTTGACGCTGTAGCCCACGAGGGTCAGCAGGGCCGCGATCACGTTCAGGGTGATCTCGAAGTTGAAGAGGGAGAGAAAGCCCAGGCACACCACCACGTCGTGCAGCGCGGCCACCGCCGCCCCCGCCCCCCACACGCCGCCCTTGAAGCGGGCGCCGATGTAGATGAGCTGGAACAGCAGACCCAGCGTCACGAGCAGGATCGCCTTGCGCCGCAGCTCGCCACCGACGATCGGCCCCACGATCTCCGACGACGACTCGATGACGGGATTCTCGTCGTACGACTCGGCGAGCGCGGACAGCGCCGCCTGGGCGGAAGCGTCGAGGTCGGTCTCGCCTTCGCGCAGGGCGAGCCGGACGAGGACCTTGTTGTCCTTCGCCTCGCCGAAGGTCTGGATGACCGCACCCGCGGATGCCGACTCGACGGCGTCGCGGATCCGGTCGACGGCGGGTGTCTTCTGGAACTGGACGATCAGCTGCGTCCCGCCCGAGAACTCGACGCCGTAGCGGAGGTGGCCGGTCGCCACCCACCAGGCAGAGGCGACGACCATGAGCGTGCTCATCACGATGAACCACCGGGCGCGGCCCAGGAAATCGAAGCTCGGATTCTTGAGGAACTCCATGGCCGCTCTCCTAGATGCTCAGGCGCTCGACGTGCTGCTTCCCGAGCACCCACTCGAAGAGGAACTTGCTCACGAAGTAGGAAGCGAAGACGTTGGCCACGAGGCCGATGACGAGGGTGACCGCGAAGCCCTTGATGGCCCCGGTCCCGAACTGGAAGAGGAAGGCCGCGGCGATGAGCGCGGTGGCGTGGGTGTCGAGGATGGTGATCCAGACCCGCTCGAAGCCGTTCTGCACCGCCACCCGAACCGTCTTGCCGTTGCGCAGCTCCTCACGGATCCGCTCGAACACCAGGACGTTGGTGTCGACGCCGACGCCCACGATGAGGATGATGCCGGCGATTCCGGGGAGGGTGAGGGTCGCGCCGCTGTAGGCGAGCGCCGCGAGCACGATGAGGAGGTTGGCGGCCAGGGCCACCACCGCGTTCACGCCCGAGAGCCGGTAGTAGGCGAGCATGAAGAGGACGATGAAGGCCATGGCCGCGATCGCGGCCCGGACGCCGTCACGGATCGAGTCGCGCCCGAGCGACGCCCCCACCGTGAGCTCCTGCAGATAGCGAAGGGTGGCCGGCAGCGCTCCCGCCTTGAGGATCTTGGCGAGCTCGTCCGCCTCCTCGGTGGTGAAGCGACCGGTGATCCGGTTGTCGGCCCCGAGCTTGCTCTGGATCGTGGGGGCCGACACCACGTCGCCGTCGAGGACGATGGCGAGCCGACGGCCGATGTTGCGGCCGGTCTCACGCGAGAACTTGTCGGTGGCCGTCGGGTTCAAGGTGAAGCTGATCTGCGGCCGCGTCGGAACCTCGGGGTCGGGGCTGACCCGTGCGTTCTTGAGGTCGCGCCCGGTGATGAGCGCCTCGCGGCGCAGGAGGAAGTGCTCGCGTTCCCCCGCGGTGTCCCCGGGTCCCGACAGGAGCTCCATGTTGTCGGGGACCCTTCCCCCGAAGGTCTCGAGGAGCGCCTCCTCGCTCGTCGCGGCGTTCTCGACGAGCTTGAGCGACAGCTGGGCGGTCGTCTTGATGATCCGCTTGGCCTGCTCGACGTCGGTGACGCCGGGGAGCTGCACCAGGATCTGGTCGCCAGCGGTGCCTTGGACCGCGATGACGGGCTCGGCCACCCCGAGCTGGTTGACCCGGCGCTCGAGCGTCCGTTTGGCCTCCTGGACCGTCTGCTCCTTGAGCTGACGGACGTACTGGTCGGTCATCTGTACCGTGAACCCGTCCTCGCCCTTCTCCCGCACCTCCCAGCCGCTGCGGAAGAAGTCGCGCAGGACGTCGCGCATGTCCTTGACCCGGGCCGGCTCCACGCCGGAAACGGTGAACGAGGTGGCGTCCTTGCGCTGGACCGAGCCGTACTGGATCCCCTTGCGGGTGCCCTGGTCGCGAGCGGTCGCGACGGCGTCGTCCACGGTGGCGTTGAGGGCGTCGTCGACCACGACCTGGAGGACGAGGTGGATTCCGCCGCGAAGGTCGAGACCGAGGTGGATCTTGCCGGGCTCGCCGTCTGTCTCGTAGGGCGGCCACACGAGGACGCCGCACGCGATCAGGAACGCGCCGTAGCCGATGGCGCGGACGCGGAGCTCCTGGCGCACGAAGGCATAGACGAGCCCGGCCAGGGCGGCGGTGAGAATGAGCCAGAGGGTGATGGGGCTTTGCAGGGCGGGCGTCATCTACTTCTCCGTGGCGACGGGTGAGCCCTGGAGGCCGGCGACCGCCGTCTTCAGGACCTTGATACGGGTCTTGTCGTCGACCCGGATCTGGAACGAGTCATTCTCGACACCGACGATGGTGCCGAAGATGCCCGAGTTGAGCACGACCTTGTCCCCGCTCTTGAGCTCCTTGATCAGCTCATCGAGCTTGCGCTGCTTGCGGCGCATGGGCAGGATCAGAACGAAGTAGAAGATCGCGAAGATCAGCCCCATCATGATGAGGCTGGCGAACGGGTTGGGCTCTCCCTCGCGGGGCGCGCCGGCGAGGGCCAGGAGGATGGGGGGATCGGCCATTGACGTCCTGCTCGGTTATGGGTGCTCTCTGCTGACCCGGGGTCTTCCGGCTTCGAGGCAGGGGATCTCGGGCGGCCTCAGGGGGCGTCGCGACCCTCTTGGTCCTCGTCCACGGCCGCGAGGCGGCGGAGGGTGTCCCTCCGGTACTCCTCGAAGCGGCACAAACGGATACTTTGTCGTATCCCTTCCATGATGTCAAGGTAGAAGAACAGGTTGTGGAGGGTCAGCAGTGTCGCGGCGGTCATCTCGCCGCTCATGTGAAGGTGGCGCAGGTAGGCCCGGCTCGCCGTGCGGCAGGTGGGGCAGCCGCAGGCCGGATCCGGGGGGCGAGGGTCGTCCCGGTACTTCGCGTTGCGGATCGAGAGACGCCCGCTCCGCGTGAACAGTTGCCCGTTCCTGGCGTTGCGGGTGGGCAGCACGCAGTCGAACATGTCGATGCCGCGCGCGACCGCGTCGAGGATGTCCTCGGGGGTGCCCACGCCCATGAGGTAGCGGGGCCGATCGTCGGGCAGGACCTCTCCCGTGTGGTCGAGGACACGGTTGCGGGCCTCGCGCGGCTCGCCGACCGAGAGCCCCCCCACCGCGTAGCCGGGCAGGTCGAGGGCCATCAGCTCGCGGGCGCTTCGCTCGCGCAGGTCGAGATGCCCTCCTCCCTGGACGATTCCGAACAGCCACTGGTCGTCCTTGCGGTGGGCGTCGCGACAGCGGCGCGCCCAGCTCGACGTGCGGCGAGTGGCGGCCTCCACCACCTCGCGGGGGGCGTCGCCGGCCGGGCACTCGTCGAAGGCCATGGCGACGTCGGCCCCGAGGTTCTCCTGGATCTGCACTGCCCGCTCGGGAGTGAGAAGGTGGGTGCTGCCGTCGAGGTGGCTCCGGAAGCTGACCCCCTCCTCGTCGATCCGGCGCAGTGCGGCGAGGCTGAAGACCTGGTAGCCCCCGCTGTCGGTGAGGAATGGACCGTCCCAGCCCGTGAAGCCGTGGAGGCCGCCGAGGGCGGCGACGAGCGCGTCGCCGGGGCGGAGCATCAGGTGGTACGTGTTCGCGAGGAGGATCCGGGCCCCCAGCGCCCGCAGGTCCGAGTGCCGCACGGCCTTGACGACGCCGGCGGTGCCGACCGGCATGAAGACGGGGGTCTCGACCCCGCCGTGCGGTGTGACGAGCACGCCGGCCCGGGCGCGGCCGTCGCGGGCGGAGACGGTGAAGGAGAACGCGCTCACGTGCGGGCGGAGTATAGCGGGGTCTGGACTTCCGGCGATCAACTGTACGAGACTCGCGGCTGGCATGAGGGTGGGGCTGCGCGTCGCGGTCGTCTTCGGGGGGCGCTCCGGCGAGCACGAGGTGAGCGTGCGCTCGGCCGCCTCCGTCGCCGCGGGCCTGCGACGGGACCACGCGGTCTGCAACGTGCTCGTCGACAAGGCGGGTCAGTGGCGGCTGCAGGACGGGGACGAGCCGCAGCCCTCCGGGGGGGAACCCGTGTTTCTCTCCCCGAGCCCGGAAGACCGGGGTCGCCTGCGCCGGCTCGCGGACGCCCGGGTCCTCGGGGAGCCCGACGTGTACTTTCCCGTGATCCACGGCCCCTTCGGCGAGGACGGCACGGTGCAGGGTCTGTTCGAGCTGGCGGCCGTGCCCTACGTCGGAGCCGGGGTCGCCGCCTCCGCCGTCGCGATGGACAAGGCGATGATGAAGGCCCTCTTCGCCGAGGCGGGGCTGCCCCAGGTCGCCTGGCGCGTGCTGCGTCCGGGGGACAAGAAGGCGGCGGGGCGGTTCGTGGGCGAACTGGGTCTGCCGCTGTTCGTCAAGCCCGCCAACCTCGGCTCGAGCGTGGCGGTGAGCAAGGTGCGCTCGGCGGGCGAGCTCGACCCCGCGCTCGATCTGGCCTTCGCCTACGACGACAAGGTGATCGTCGAGCGTGGCACGGACGCCCGCGAGATCGAGGTCTCGGTCCTGGGCAACGACGTGGCCGAGGCCTCCGTGCCGGGCGAGATCGTGCCCGACCGCGAGTTCTACGACTACGACTCGAAGTACGCGGCGGACAGCCGGACCGAGCTTCGCATCCCCGCCCCCCTGACCCCCGAGCAGACCGCGGAGGCGCGCCGACTCGGGGTCGCCGCCTTCCGCGCGGTCGACGCCTGTGGTTACGCGCGGGTGGACCTGTTTCTCGAACGGGCGAGCGGAAGGCTGCTCGTCAACGAGATCAACACGATCCCCGGCTTCACGTCGATCAGCATGTACCCGAAGCTGTGGGAGGCGACGGGGCTGCCCTATCCGGACCTCCTCGCCCGGCTCGTCGCCCTTGCCCTCGAGCGCCACGCCGCCCGCGCGCGGCGGCGAACCGACTCTCGTCGGTGAGAGAGCCTCTCCGCCGCCGCGACGTGTTCCCCCTCGCGCTCACGCTGCTCCTCGGCCTCGCCCCGCTCCCCGCCGGCGGAGGCCCTCGGCCGGACGCTTCGCCGAGCCCCGGGTCGAGCCCGGTCGATCCCGAGTACAAGGCGGCACTCGACCTCGTCTACGACGGCGCCTTCCACGACGCCGAGCGCCTCCTGGCCGATCTCGCCCGGCGGCAGCCCGACGACCCGGTCGCGCCCTATCTCCAGGCCCTCGCCCTCGAGTGGCGCCTCGAGCAGAGCCCGGCCGTCCACACCGACGACGAAGAGGTCCTGCGCCTGGCCGATCTCGCGCTGGCCCGCGCCGCGGCGTGCCTGGGTCGCCACCCCGGCGACGCGCGGGCCCGGCTCGCGCGCGGCGCCGCGCACGGCATCAAGAGCCGGCTCCATCTCTTCCGCTGGCAGAGAGGTCCCGCCACCCGCGAGGCGGTGCGCATGCGCGAGTCCCTGCTCGACGCGCGGGCGGCGGGGGCGAGAGCGCCGGACGTCGACTTCGGGCTCGGCCTGTACGACTACTACGCCGACGTCTTGCCCCGCTTCTTCAAGATCGTCCGGTTCCTGGCGGGAATACCGGGTGGGGACCGTGAGCGCGGCCTCGACGCGCTGGCGCGGACCGCCCGGGGCGGCAGCGTGCTTCACGACACCGAGGCCCGCGTGCAGATGTTCGAGATCCAGTCGTACTTCGAGCGGCGCCCCGACGGAGCCCTCTTCTGGATCCGCGAGCTGTGGCGGCGCCACCCGGGCTGGCCATTGTGGGGGCTCAAGCTCGCCGAGCTCCTCGGCGAGGGTCTCGGCCTCTTCGCCGAGAGCGCGGGGGTGGCGCGCCACATCATCGCGACCGCGGAGGAGGGTCGCCACGTCAACTATCAAGAGGTTGTGGCGGCGATGGGGCGGGTGGCCCTCGGCGAGGCGCTGCTCGCGGACCTGCGCCTCGCCGCCGCCCGCGAGGCTTGCGCTCCGGCGGAGGACGGATCGCCCCAGGCCTCGTGGGTGGGACCTCGCGCGTCACTGGTTCTCGCGCGCAGCCTCGAGCTCGATGGGCGGCGCGAGGCCGCCGTCGTGCACTACCAGCGCGCCGCCGCGGGGCAGGATCCACGGTCGGCGGCGCGGGCGAGGGAGGCGCTCGCCCACCCGATTTCGGCCGGGGAGCGGCGAGCGGTCGAGCTCCTCGCCGAGGCGCGGCGGCTCGCCGAGGGCGGACACGTCACCGCGGCACGCGAGCGGTGCCTCGAGGCACTGCGGGCCGAGCCCAAGAATGCCGAGGCTCGGGTCTGCGTCGCCGAGGGACAGCTCGAGGACGACGACGTGAACAACGCGCGGGCCCTCGTCCTCGGCGTGGTAAAGGAGCAAGACCATCCCCGGTGGCTGCGGACGCGCGCCCGGGTCGTGCTCGCCCGAGCCCTCGAGCACAAGGGCGAGATGGAGGACGCCCTGCGCCTATACAACGAGGTATGGGAAAACCCCTCCGGGCGTCCGTCCCAGCGTCAAGCGGCGGCGGCGGGGATCCTGCGGCTCGCGCCGGGGAGGGTGCTGCCGGTGGCGCCACGTTGGGATCGCTAACTATATAAAATACTATATAAGACAGACGTTTCATCGCCCGACGGTGATTCTGGCCGGGACCCTCGACGGAAGGCCCACAAGCACAGTGGCTTCGGGTCAGTGAGTCGCTATGAGTGGCTCCTGGAGCCAATCTGAGCGATTTCCACACGTCCATCCACAGCCTAACTCGCTCCACCTGTGGAGCATCGGCGCGTCTGGGCCCCGGATTTCGCTTGACACGGTGGGGGGGGCTCCCTACCCTACCGCTAGTATGCGAGGCTCCTTGAGACCCGAGATGTTGAAGCGAGCCTCGTGCGTCCATCTCTGGACTGAAAGGGGGGATTTCCCGAATGCCAGCCAAGAAGAGAAAGAAGGCCGCGAAGAAGTCCAGCAAGAAGAAGGCCGCCAAGAAGAAGTAGACGGGAGCTTCGGGGAAGCCGGGGGGAGCCCTTCGTGCTCCCCCCGCGACCTTTCAGCGTCCTTTGAGAATCATTTCCTGATCTGACGGCGCTTCTGGCGCCCGAAGGCCAGCCAGTGGAGAGAAAGGGGGGATAAACGGAATGCCGGCGAAGAAGAAGGCCAAGAAGAGCAGCAAGAAGTCGACCAAGAAGGCCGCCAAGAAGAAGTAGGGCCAGACGTCGCCACGGCCAGGGGGGTGAATCGTTTCACCCCCTTTTTTACCTCTGGGTCTTGCTGCGAATCGCGCCCCGGCGCGGAGCGCGCGGGCCTCAGGGGCCCGTCCAGACCTCGATCGCCTCGATCACGTCCCCGGGCCGGATCTTCTCCACCACCTCGATCCCGGAGACAACCTTCCCGAATAGCGGATAGCGTCCGTCGAGCTGGGGCTGGGGGGAGAGGGTGACGAAGAACTGACTCCCCCCGGTGTCGGGCCCCGCCAGAGCGAGCCCGACCGCGCCCCGGCCGTAGGAACGGCGCGTGATCTCGTCGCGCAGGGCGAGGCCCGGGCCACCGTAGCCGTCTCCCCGGGGGCAGCCACCCTGCACGACGAAGCCGGGCTCGACACGGTGGAACGTCAATCCGTCATAGAACCCGCGGCGGGCGAGCCGGAGGAAGGCGGCGCTCGTCAGGGGCGCTTCGACCACGTCGAGGTGGATCTCGAAGACACCGTGGCGGGTGTGCACAAACGCCCGGGGGGTGAACAGCTCCGGCCCGGAGAACGGGTAGAAGGGAGCCATCGCCGCGCGATAGTCGAGCGAGGGGCGATCCACCACCTCCGGGCCGGGCGCGGGAGACGAGGCTCCAAGCTCCCGCAGCGCCGCCTGCGCGCGCACCCGCACGGCTCGCGAGGGGTCGGCTCTCGCGATCTCCTCGAGCGCGGCGAGAGCGCTTTCTCCCTGCGCCGCGAGTGCCTGAAGCGCCATCAAGCGAGGCTCGAGTTCCCCGTCGCCTCTTCCCCGCCTCCAGGCCTCGAGCAGGGAGGGCACGAGCCCGGTGGCCTTCACCTTTCCCAGCTCCGCCGCCGCGGCCGCGCGGACCCCCACGTCCGGGTGCTCGAGGTGCCGGCGCAGGGTGTCGAGGGAGTCGCTTCCGCGTGCCTGGCGCAGGGCCGAGAGCACCGCCGGCAGGACCCTCGCGTCCTCGTCCTGCAGCATGGAGTGCAGGACGCTCACGCTCATCTCGTCGCCCTGCTTCCCCAGGGCGGTGGCGAGGGCGGCCCGCACGAACCACACCGGGTCCGGGTCCATGCCCGAGAGCACCAGGGCGAAGTCGGCGCGGTCGGTGTGGGCGAGCGCGGTCAGAGCCGCGGCGCGGATCCACGGGGAAGCGTCGCCCACGAAGGGCACGATCCGCCCCCGCAGCCGGCGGTCGGGGTCCAGGGCCGCGAGGGTGAGCAGCGCCTCGCGGCGCACGACGTCACTCGGGGAGGAGAGCGCCTCCGCCGCCACCGCCCGCCCGCGTTCGTCGCCGATCTTGCCGAGCGCGCGAACGGCCTCGAAGGCGACCCGCTCCTCCTCGTCGCGCGCGAGCGCGCCAAGCACGTCGAAGGCCGAGGTGGCGCCCAGGGCGCCGAGGCCGCGGGCGGCCAGGGCGCGCGAGAGGGGCTCGTCGGAGCGCGCGGAGGCGACGAGGACGGGCCGCAGCGAAGGGCTCTCGAGACGCATGGCGACCCAGGTGGAGACCCACCAGTCGAAGCGCGGCCTTTCCCGGTCGAGGAGGGCGAGCTGCGCGGCCGCCGCGTCCTTGAGCGCGCCGAGCGCCACGAGACCCAGGCGCAGCTCGATCCAGGGATCCCCGGGATGGCCGGGGTCGTCGCCGCGCACGGTGACCGCCCCCTCGGCGGCCGGGGCCGCCCCCACCACGAAGCGAGCCACCGCGGGGGCGGCCCGGGCCTCCCCGATCCGGCCGAGCGCCTCGGCGGCGCGGGCGCGCACATCCGGGTCGGAGTCGGAAAGGGCGGCGATCAGCCGGTCCACGGCCGACGAGTCGCGGGCGAGCCCCAGGGCGAAGGCCGCCATCTCCCTCACCCGGGGCTCCTGGTCGTTCATCATGCCGACGAGGGTGGGGAGGCTCGCGGGGTCGGCGATCCGCCCCGCGGCCAGCGCCGCTCGCCGGCGGATTCCCGGCTCGCGGCTGCTCAGAAGCCGGTCGAGCTCCAAGGCGCCGCTCGAGCGCGTGTCCTCCATCTCGAGGATCCGCCCCAGGGTCTCGAGGAAGCTCGGCGTGGCCTTCTCGCGCTTTGCCGTGTCCGCCCGTCCCGCCACGAGGGCCAGCAGGAGCCCCCCCGCGATCGCCCGTCCCCCGCGCGTCATCGGTGCACCATGTTCCGTCGATTATAGCGAGCGGTCCCGTGCCGACCCTTCAGGCGACGGCCAGGAGATCCCGGCCGTCGACGAGGCCGAGCCGGAGGGCCTCGGCGCGAACCCTCTCGCGCGCGCCCTTCTGGCCGACGGCGGCGAGGTGGAGCGGGCCGCGCAGCGACCCGGCTTCGGACACCGCGAGCACGGGGGCGCCGTGCACGCGGTTCCCGATCTTGCGGGGGTCGACTTCGATGAAGGCCAAGACGCGGTGGCCGGCGCCGATGAGGGCCCGCGCCCAGGCCTTGCCGACGGGGCCGGCTCCCCACAGGACGACCGGACGGCCCCGCCCCAGCGGTCCCCGGGCCAGCGCCTCGTGCTTGACCGCGAGGAACCGCGGCGGCGCGTAGCGGGGGTCGGTCCGGGTGGCGCGCGAGGGACGGTCCCGCCAACGCAGGAGGACGTCCTCGAGCTTCGCAAAGCGCAGCCCGGCGTCGAAGGCGCGCAGCCACAACTCGTAATCCTCGGGGCCGGCGAAGTCGCGATAGCCGCCCAGGGAGACGAGAGCCTCGCGCCGGGCCGCCACCGAGGGGTGGGCGATCGGTGAGTCGACAAAACGCTCGCGCGCCATCGACGCGTGGTCGAGGAGCCCGTTCAGCCAACGGGCGTGATCGCGCATTCCCCCCGACGGCGGCGCCCCCGCCTCCGCGACGTACTCGACCCGGCAGCCGAGGATGTCGACCGAGGGATCCGTCTCGAGCCGCTCGACCTGGCGGAGAAGCCGCTCGGGGTGGGACACGTCGTCGGCGTCCATGCGCGCGACGAGGGGAGCGCGCGCGGCGCCGAGCGCGAGGTTGAGGGCGGCGGCGATGCCCCGGGGCGGAGTGTGCAGGACCCGCAGGCGCGTGTCGCTCGCCTGCCTCTCGGCGAGGATGCGCAAGGTCTCGTCGCCCGAGCCGTCGTCGATTGCCACCACCTCGTGGTCGACGAGGGTCTGGGCGGCGAGCGAGTCGAGGCACTCGTGCAGCGTGGGCTCCGCGTCGCGGACGGGCAGGAGCACGCTCAGCCGGGGGGACCTCACGTTCCCGAGCTTCCGAGCCACGATCGTGCCATCGCCTTCAGCTCACGACCCTGGCCGCCCCGGGCGAAAGTCTCTCCGCGGCGCGGCCAGCCCTCGCGCGCGAAGGACCACCACCACGAGCGGCTACCCGTGCTCCCGGACGAAGGCGCGGGCGGTCTCCAGCGCGGCGGGCGCGGTGGCGGCCTGCACCACGTAGTAAGGGCTGGCCGTCCCGGGGCGCCACTCCTCGAGCGAGGCCCGCCGGATCTCCACGAGGAAGCCCCCCTCGTAGCGCAGGGGGTCGGTGAGCTCGTAGATCCACTCGCCGCGGCGAACGGTCGAGTGGATGGCGTGAGGGGCCCACAGGGGGCTCGGCATGTCCAGGGGCTCGTCGCGTCCGATCATCCGCTCGATCGCCTGCTGTCCGGTGTCGGGAAGGAAGAGGAACTCGATCCCGTAGCCCATGTAGGGCCACCCCACCTCCGGAGCGTCTCGCGTCACCCGCCCGAGCACGCGGACCCGGCCCTCGGGCTCGGGAAGGTCGATCTCGAGGTCGAGGTCCTCGCCCTCGATCTTCACCGGGCTGGCGAGGAGCATCCCGTGCACGCTGATGTTGCGGGTCAAGCCGTAGAAGTGTCCGTTGGGCGAGCTGCGCGGCGTGCCCACGACCTGCACGTGCACCGGAACGCGCGCCTGGACCCGGTGGGGCACCGAGACCAGCTTGGCCATCCAGCTCTCGAGGACGAACCGGTCGAGCGGACGACGCAGCGCGGCGTTGGCTCCCGCCCGCAGGACCTCGCCCTCGAACCCGATCGGCTCGGAAGCGGGGATCACCGCGAGGATCGAGACCCGGCCACTGGCCGGACCCCGGCGCAGCCCCTCGATCGCGTCCACGAGCGGGAGGTCGGGCAGTCGGGTGCCGAGCACGACGAGGCGGGCCGGCCCGCGCGCCGCCTCATCGAAGAGCTCTTGACCCTCGTGCACCTCGCGGAGGAGCCCGGGATCGCGCTGGAGGAAGCGAACCTCGAGCTGCAGCTCGCGGACGTCGAGGCCGGCGACGAGGATGCTCGCGTCCATCCGCTAGCTCACGGTCCTCTGGCGGCTCCGGCGAAATCGGAACAGGCGCTGGAAGCGACCGGGGAGCACCGTCTTGAGGGCGAAGAGGGAGGGTACCGTGTCGTATTCGAGAAAGACGCGCGCGTCGCGCCGGCCCCCGGAGGCAATCTCGCCCACGCGAAAGCCATAACGCCCGATGCGAGCCGCCGACCCCGGGCCGAGATCCCGGCGACCCGCGTCCTTGCCGTACACCGTCAGCTGCAGCCGGGGGGCGAGCAGCCGCGCCCGCAAAGCGTCGTCGCCGGCGAGACGGACCTTGGCTCGCAGAAAGTCGACCGCGGGCGTGCGCTCCCGCTCCGCGGGCGAGCTCGCGAGGATCCGCTCGACCTCCTCCCCGCTCATGCTCTTCGCCATGTAGTCCAGGTTGAGGGTGTGGATCTTCTCCTCGCGCGAGCCGGCGTCGATGAGGGTCGCGATCCGCGCCCGCAGCTCGTCGAGGCCGAGGGGGAGAAGGGCGGCGTCGGCCGCCGAGAGGTCGCTCGCGTCGAGTCCGTGGGCCCCGAAGTCGGCCCGGGGACGCTGGAGGGCGAGCGTGGCCGCCGCGGTGCGAGGGTCGGCCACGAGGGTGAGTCCCTGCGCGGACCAGCTCCCGTCTCGAGTGCGGTGGAGGCGGTCGACCGCGAGGTGGAGAGGCTGGTCGAACGAGACCTCGACGATCTCTCCGTCCCCGGGGCCGGGGAACGAGTGCACGAGGAGCCCGAGCAGCGCGAGGAGGATGAGGACGAGGGGGAGGATGAAGGTGCCGAAGATGCGCAGCTCGACGCCGGGGCGAGTCGGAGCCGCGATCCGGCGAACAGCGGGCTCGATCGTCCCGAGCCCCTCTTCGGGTCGCACCCGGTAGACGAACTTGCGCAGCAGCACGCCGTCATCGGCGAAGAACGAGGCGAGGGTCTGGGCGAAGGGGGCAGCGGCGGCGCCGTTGGCGGCGCGGACCATCTCGAGCACGAAGCCCGGCGACTGCTCGCGATCTCCGGCGACGGCCCCCTCCCCCGGGGGGGCGCCCACCAGCACCACGTACAGAGGGATGGACAGCTCGCGGAGGAGATCGATCGTCTTCTTGACGTTCTCGACCGCGAGATCCTGTCCCGGGGGGACGTCGCGCCAGTCGGCGGGGTCGGGGTCGACGATCGCGTCCGAGAGCAGCACCATGCGGAGGTCGGTTCCGCGGGGATAGGTGGAGGCGACGGCTCGGGCCCGGACGAAGGCGTGGTAGAAGTCCGTCCACTTCCCCTCGCTACGATAGCGCTCGGGATCGTCCACCGACACCTCGTCCTTGCCCCCGAACAGGATGAGCCGGTGGCGCGCGCCCTGGGTGAAACCGAGCATCTTCTGGAGCGCCGCCACCCGCTTTTCCTCGGGATCGAGGGGCGGCAGGGAGGCGGAGTTGTCGACCAGGAATATGACGACCGGGCCCTCGCTCGGGGGAGGCGGGGAGGGACCGTCGCCCGGCGGCGCGGGGCCCCCCTGGAGCGCGAGAGCGAGCAGGGCGGGCAGCATCGCGGACCCTGATTCTACACTGCGCGTCGGGTGTGCCCGGGAGGCACGCCGATATAATCACGGCATGAAGGCCGCCATCCTCGGATTGTCCCTCGCCGGAAAGAGCACCCTGTTCCAGCTCCTCACCGGTGCCCCAAGCCCTCCCCCGGGGGGACGGCCGGAGGCGCGCCTCGGCATGGCCCGCGTCCCCGATCCCCGCGTCGACGTGCTCGGCGACGTCTTCAAACCGAAGAAGAGGACCTGGGCCACCGTCGAGTACGTGGACGTGCCGGGGGTGGCCAAGGGCGAGGGAGGCGCGCTCGTCGATCTCCCCGCCCTCCGCGGCACCGACGCTCTCGTGCACGTCGTGCGCGCCTTCGAGTCGGACTCCGCGCCCCATCCCGAGGGATCGGTCGACCCGCTGCGGGACGCGAACCTTCTCGAGGTCGAGCTGATCCTCGCCGACCTCATCACGGTGGAGCGTCGGATCGAGCGCCTCGAGGCGAACATCAAGAAGGCCAAACGAGCGGAGGACGTGCAGGAGCGAGCGCTCTTCCTGAAGCTCAAGGACACGCTCGAAGCGGAGAAGCCGCTGCGAGAGCTGGACCTCACCGACGAGGAGACGAGGCGCCTCCGCGGCTACGCCCTTCTCTCCGAGAAGCCGCTCCTCGTCGTCGCCAACCTGGGCGAGGAGCTCCTTCGCGACGGTGCGGCGTTCCTCGAGAGAAGCGCGCTTGCCACCTTCGCCGCCAAGCCCAAGGTCGCCCTGTGCGCGGTGTCCGCGCCCATCGAGGCGGAGATGGCGGATCTGTCTCCCGAGGATGCCACCGCGTTCCGCGAAGACCTGGGCCTCGCCGAGCCCGGCCTCGAGCGCGTCATCCGGACCTCCTACGAGCTGCTCGGCCTGATCTCCTTTCTCACCGTCGGGGAGGACGAGTGTCGGGCGTGGACCATCCGCCGGCGGACCCGGGCCCAGCTCGCGGCGGGAGAGATCCACTCCGACATCGAGCGCGGCTTCATCCGGGCCGAGGTGGTGGGATACGAGGACCTCGTCGCCGCGGGCTCGCTCGCCGCGTGCCGCGAACGGGGGACCCTGCGGCTCGAGGGCAAGGACTACGAGGTCCGCGACGGAGACGTCATCAACTTCCGCTTCGCGGTCTAGCCATGACGGGCTGCCCCGCGTGCGGACGTCCGGTGGCGATGGCCCGCCAGCGCTGCCTGTACTGTGGGGCGGAGCTGCCCCCGGACCTCGTCGCCGCGGCGGTCCCCCAAGAACCCCGCCGGGGACCGGACGAGCGACCGACCGAGGAGCCGTCCCCACAGCCGGCCCCCTCCCGTGAGCTGCTGGTGATCGACTTCGGCCGGGCATCGCCCGCCGACCTCGAGCGCGCCCTCTCCCTCTCGCCCTACGAGGCCGCCCTGCGAGCCCGAAGAGGCGGGCTCCACCTCCACGGCCTCTTCGAGGGGAAGACGTCGGCACGAGAGCGGGAGCGGCTGCTCCGCGAGGGCCTGTCGGTCGAGGAGATCCCCGAAGCCGAGGTTCGCATCCATCCGCTGCATGCGCTCGGCGGCGATCGAGACGGGGAAAGGCTGAGGCTGCGGACCGAGGACGGCGACCTCACGCTCGTCGGGGAAGACCTGCTGATCGTCGTTCGGGGCCCGATCGCCCGGCAGTATCAGCCCTCCGAGAAGCGCAGGCGCCTCGGCTCGGCGGCTCTCGAGGACGGCCACCGCCTCCACCTCCACCGGCGCCCCGAGCCACGCCCGGTCGAGATCGACCCATCGAACTTCGAGTTCGGCTTCGCCGTCACCGGCTCGCCGCGCCTGGAGATCGAGTCCTGGCTCCGCTCCCTGGGGGAGGGGGTGGCGCTCGACGACAACTTCCGGTGGCTGCCTCCCGCGCTGGGGTACGCGGACCCGGCGCCTCGCTCCGCACTCTCCGCGGTGGGGCGCCTCGCCGCTTCGGGGCGGGGCGGAACCACGGGCAAGGGTGACCCCACCCTCCTCGACAACGCCGCGCAGTTCCGTTTCTACTCGGCGTGGCGGGCGGCGATCGAGCGGCGGCGCCAGGTCGACAGACGACCGGCCTGAGGCTCACCGCCGCGCGGGCGGGCGTGCTAGGGTGATCGCGCGATGGATGCCGGTCGCCGCCGCGACCTCCTGCTGAGCGTGCTGCTCGCCCTCGTCCCGGTGGCGGCGCACGCGCCGGCCTGGCACACCGGACGCCTCCTCGCTCCGGGCGAGGGAAAGGCGCTGCACCTCCCGATGCGGGTCGAAGCCTGGAAGGCGCTGGGCCGCGGCGAGGTCCCGTCGTGGAATCCCTCCTCGTTCTCGGGGACGCCGCTCCTCGCGGCGTACCGACCCGGAGCCTTGCATCCCCTGATGCTCGCGCTCGCGCCGGTCCCACCGCAGATCGCCTTCCAGATCCTCGTGCTCGTCTCGCTGGGACTGGCGGGGCCTCTGACCTTCGCCTGCGCGCGCGTCCTCGGAGCCGACGCCCTCGGGGCGTTCGTGGCCGGGACCTCCTTTGCTCTCGGACCGTACCTCGTGGCCCACCTCGGCGACACCGCGACCCTCGTCGGCGCGCCGATGGTGCCGCTGCTGCTCCTCGGCGTCCACGCGCACCTCGCGCGCCCGCGCGCGGCGACGGCGACCCTTGTCGCCGGGGCGGTGGCCCTCGTCCTGCTCTCCGGCTCCCGGCAGGCGGTGGGCGCGGCCGCACTCGTGCTCGCCGTGCGGCTGGCGCTGGGCGGCGCCGCAACCCCCGGGGCCGAGGTGTCCGCGGCGCGCCCGCCCCGGGGTCGACGAAGCCTCCTCCTGGCCGTCGTGGCCGGCGTGCTCCTGGCGGCTCCCCAGCTCGTGCCCACGCTGCTGGCGGTGAAGGAGGCAGGCGCGGCGGACTCGGGCCGCGCCGCCGCGACCGCCCTCCCCCTGGCCGGGGTGGCGGGCCTGGCGGTGGGCTACGTCTCCCACACTCCGGCGCCGCTGTTCGCCCTGGCCGCCGTCCCCCTGCTCGCCCGCCAGCCGGCGCTGCGCATCGCGGCGGCCCTGGTGCTTCTCTCTGGCTTCCCCCTCGCCCTGCGGGCGCGGCCCGAGGGGGCGGGAGCCCTTCTCCTCGCGTTCGACTTCTCTCTCGCGCTGCTCGGGGGGCTCTCGCTCTCCGCGCAGATGCGCGAGGGCGGCTCCCCTCGCGGCCAGAGGCTGCGGCTGCTGACGGCCGGGGCGGCGGTGTGCGCGGCCGCCGGCCTGTCCGTGGCGACCACCGTGACCGGTCCCCTCGCGCCCGAGCTCGCCGCGCCCCTCGGGCTGCTGGTGCTCTCCCTCATCCTGTACTTCCTGCTCGGCGATTCGAGAGATCCCGTGAGGAGCCGCGTCTTCCTTCTGCCTCTCGTGACGTCGTTTCTCCTGCAGCCCTGGGGCCGGGACGCCTGGGTGGGGGCTCCCACCTGGGCATCCCTCGTCGAGGGGACGGTCACCCGCCAGGCCATCGACCGGATCATGGGGCCGCGACGGGACGAGACGACGCTCTGCCTCGCGCCGTCGTGGCCCGAGGCGCACGCCGACGACCTGGCGTGGGCAAACCTCGCCACGTTCGCTGGCCGCAGGAACGCCAACGGCTTCGACCCTCTCGTCCCCGCCGAGCGGGGCGAGGCGCTCTCCGGGATGCGGGTGAACGGGACCCTGCCCGCCACGTTCCTGCGCGGCGACCCGGGTCGCCTGGAGCTGCTCGGCGTCCGGTGGGTGCAGGTGGGCACGGCCGATCTTGCCGTCACCGCCGACTCCGACGGGCTCGGTGACGCGCTCGACGCGGTGGTCGAGCCTCCCCGGCCCCGCCTGTTCGCGCTGCCCTCCATCACCGCCACCGAGGTGCGCCTCGCCTCGTTCCTGGCCGGCGCCACCCACGTGCGGCAGGGGGAGATCGTGGCCGAGTGCGTGGCCCGTCTCGCCACGGGTCGGGAGATCTGGCTGCCGATCCGCGCGGGCGTGGAGACGGCGGAATGGGCGTACGACCGGCCCGACGTGAGGCCGGTCGTGCGGCACGAGCGGGCGCGGGTGCTCGCGAGCTTTCCCACCCGCGAGGGCTTCCTGGGGCACCAGTACCTCGGGGTGTTCGCGCTGCCGGGTCGTTTCACCGTTTCGTCGCTACGGCTGCGCGCCCTGGCCGGCGCTCCACCTCTGTGGATTCTCAAGGCTGGCCTGCGCGACGCGGACACCGGGAAGAGCCGCGGGGTCTCTCTCGCCTCCGGTTACCTCAGCGAGGAGGTCCGCCTCGCGCTGGCCGCGGCCACTCCGGGGGTGACGCTGTTCCAGGTCCGACGGGGCATCGGTCGGGCCCGGGTCGTCGAGTCGCTCCGGAAGGCTCCTGACCCTCACCTCGTGAGGGACATCATCGGCTCGCCGACGCGGCTCGGTCTGGACAGCGCCCGCGAGGCGGTGGCCGACGCCCACGACGCCGCGGGCGTCTCCCTCCCGGCGGGGAGCCAGTCGTCGGCGGCGGTGCTCGCCCGCGCTCGCGGGGGCCGCCTCGTCGTCTCGGCCCGGGGGCCGGGTCTGCTCGTCCTCGGAGAGGGCTGGGACCGCGGATGGACTGCCCGCGTCGACGGCAAGCCGGCGCGGGTCCTGCGTGTCAACGGCGACCGGATGGGAGTGGTCCTCGAGGCGGGAACGCACCGCGTGGTGCTGCGGCACCACGCGCGGGGCTTCGGGCTCGGCCTCCTCCTCGCCGCTGCCGCCGCCGCCCTTCTCGCGGGCGTGGGGATCGCCGAGAGGCGTCGCGCCGGCGCGGTTTGACCCCTGAACAGGGCGCGTGCTAGCTTGCCCCGTTTCTCTTGTCCTCGCCGATGACCACCGAGAAGCCCGGCCTCAGCATCTTCTTCCCCGCCTACAACGACGTCGGGACGATCGCCAGCCTCGCCCTCGTCGCCCACATGACGGCCCGGGAGATCACGCCGGACCACGAGGTGATCGTCGTCGACGACGGGAGCCCCGATCACACCGGCGAGCTGCTCGACGAGATGGCGCGTCACTTTCCCTGGCTCAAGGTCGTCCACCACCCACACAATCGCGGCTACGGCGGGGCGCTGCGCACCGGCTTCGCCACCGCCTCGCGCGAGCTCGTCTTCTATACCGATGGCGACGCGCAATACGACCCTCGGGAGATGAAACGCCTGTACGAGGCCCTCGCGAACGATGTCGACTTCGTCAACGGATACAAGATCTCGCGCAACGATCCGCTCCACCGCGTCGTGATCGGGAGGCTCTATCACTGGTTCGTCAAGCTCGCGTTCGGCCTGAGGCTGCGCGACGTCGACTGTGACTTCCGGCTGATGCGGCGCCGTGTCTTCGACAAGGTCCAACTGACCCGCTCCTCCGGGGTCATCTGCGTGGAGCTTATGAAGAAGGTGCAGGATCAGGGGTTCCGCATCGCCGAGGTCCCCGTCCATCACTTCCACCGCAGCTACGGCAAGAGCCAGTTCTTCAACTTCCCCCGCGTGGGGCGGACGCTCGTCGACCTCGCGCGGCTGTGGATGGAGCTCG
>Ga0326597_10004503_pt1 | contig 19614 bp, 14 predicted proteins | sample RVTome_12_FD_203789 | JGI IMG/M metagenome (GOLD analysis project Ga0326597, IMG submission 203789) | Soil microbial communities from uranium-contaminated site in the Upper Colorado River Basin, Wyoming, United States - RVT100D185 | ecosystem: Environmental > Terrestrial > Soil > Contaminated >... | reverse complement strand
TTGTGACCCGGGTCACAAAAACGAGTCGGAACCTCCGCCGCGCCCGAACGCGCAAGCGATCCGCTCATCCGGAGCCCGGAAGCCATGCGGCGCAGCGCGACGCGATTGGCAGCCCCGAATCGATTCGATGAGCGCGGAGTTGCGCACTGCTGTGCGGGCCGCGACACGCAGCACCTTCGCGCTCACCCAACCGGCAAGTCTGGGTGTCGACCGCGTTTCCGGTCAGATCCGGATCATTCGCGTCACTACGGGTCGCGCCCAACTCGAATGGATGGCGCCCGCAATTTTCGATCGCACTACCAGCGTCCGCTTCCGGCCTTCATGTCTTTGGGCTCGAGCCTGATCGGGAAGTGCTCGCGAATCCTCGCGTCTGCCGCAGCGTCGATGTAGACCGGGAAGTGTTCCGACAGGATCTTCTCGACTTTTTCGTGGGCGATTTCGTAGGCGTCGCGCTTCCCGGATTCCTTCCAATCGTTGTAGGTTCCCCGATCGGCGAGCTGCGGATACAGGTATTCCGTCTGCATCAGCTCCAGCGTCTGCGGGTGATCGAGGAAGTGCCCGGATCCCTCTACGGTATCGCGAATCACATCGAAGGAGAGCGTCTCGTCGGTGACTTCGATTCCACGCACGGCTCGCATCACGTTTCCGATCATGTCGTCATCGATGACCATTGCCTCGAAGGAGCACGCCATCAAGCTACCCAGCATGCCCGCGGTTTCACCGATGTAATTGCAGCCCGCCATCGCGGCCAGCGTTGCCGTGATGCCTTTTTCGTAACCGGCTTGGGCATCGGGCAGCTTCGAATCCGACATGCAGGCGCTCACGCTGCTCGGCAGGCCGTAGAAGTTGGAGAGCTGCGCGATCGCCGATGAGACGAGCGCCTGCTCGCCGCTTCCTCCGGTGAACGAACCGGTTCGCAGGTCGGAGATGAACGGCCAGGCGCCCATCAGAAACGGTGTCCCGGGACTGATCAGATTCATCACAGCCAGCGTTGCCAGGGTTTCCGCGAAGGTCTGCACGAGCGATCCCGCGAGTGCTGCGGGAGCGGTGGCGCCCGCCTGGGAGGCGACTGCAATGTCGTAGGGAATCCCGAGTCTCGCGCACTTCACCAGGACCCCGGCGTTGTCGGCGCCAAAACGCAGGGGCGAAACGATCGGGCAGCCGCCGAAGTTGAAGAACGGACGCTCGAGGAATGCGCCTTCCCTGCCCAGATACAGATCGAGCAGGCTGATGAAATGATCGATGTGGTCGGGAGTTGCGGTGGACATTGCGAGCGCCTTCTGGGTCCCGGCCAGCTGCGCGTAGAGTGCGTTGATGTCGTGCACGAAGGCATCGCCGCTGTGTTCAGTTGCAACGACCGTCTGACAGAAGGCGTGTATGTTGGGAAGCCGATCGGCGAGGCGCGCAGTGTCGTAGAGATCGACGAGCGTCGAGGGCCGCGCCTCTTGGGTGTCGTAGTCGAAGATGTTGACGGCCTCTCCGCAGGTGCGAAAGTGGACCCGGTCGCCGCCGATCTGGACGTCATTGGCCGGGTTGGGCGCGTAGTGGGTGAACTCCTTGCAGCTGCCGTCGATCAAGTCCTCCATCAGGCTGCGGGGGAAACACAGGCGCCCCTTTTCCGAAACAATCGCGCCTTTGGGAATCGCGGCTTCGATGATGTCGGGAATCGGCTCTCCGATCCCGATTTGCTCCAGGACATCCAGCGCCGTCGTGTGGATGAGCTGCATGTCGTGGTCGGAGAGCGGTCGGAAGCGGCCTCCCGACAAGCCCGCACGCACGGCGTCGGTTCGGATTCCGTCGCCTCTCTCTTCGCGCAGCTTGTCGCGCGTGCTCCGCTTGCGCCTTCGTCGGATGGGATGGATCTGCTCTTCCCTGACCATGTTGCCTCCGGGAGCCGTCAGAGCGTAGGGAATGGCCCGTGTACGTGCACCCGAAGAGTTCTAGCAGAGCGGCCCCGCGCAACCGCGCGAGAGCACGGAAACCCGATCTTGGTCGGTCGAGTACTTCTAACCGGGAGTGGGATCGGTCGAACCAGCAGTGGCGCGTTTCAGTTTCTGGTTGATCTGCCATCCGACCGCGATGCTGAGCGCCATCACGACGAACAGTGTCGAGATGACGACCCTTCCCATCGCTTCGTATCCCACGCTCGCGATCAGCTTGCCGCTGATGAACGGCGCGAGGGCAACGCCGAGGTTGCCCGCCCCGGACGCCGCGGCCATCACCCGTCCGTGATGATCCAATTCGCCCGCGAGGCCGTAGATGTAGGACGAAATGAACATGAAGCACACGATGTAGGTGAGGATGCTGGCCGTGTAGGTCGAGATGACGGCGGTGGAAGTGATCACCGAGATACACGTTACGGCGACTGCGATTCCGACGCACACCGGCCAGATCCGCCCGTAGCGCGTGCCAATGCTCGAGGCGATGAAGCCGCCGATCACACCGACGAACAAGCCCGCACCCAGCAACCAGCCAATGACGTCGGCCCGCATGCCGATGTTGGTCGCAATTCTCTCGGAGAATCCCCAGATCGAGTTGTCGCAGAAGTGCCACATCACGATGCCGACCACGATCAACACTGCGGGCAGCATCGGCACCTTTCCCTGGTTGATATCGTCTTCGGGTCGGGTCTCGTCTTTTTCGGGTAGAAAAGACATCGGGATCAACATCAGTGCTACGACGATCGCCTGCGTGCCAAATACACCATAATAGGACCAGATCTCGGTGATGTAGCCCAACGACACGACGACTCCGGCCGTCACGGTCGCGAGCAACATCATCACCTGACCGTAGGCCTTCGACGGATCGTGGGAGGCGGCCAGGCAGGCGTTACCGATGGCGAGTGCCATCCCGGCTCCGACGCCCGCCAGCGCGCGGCAGATGACCAGTGCCTCGATGCTGTTGGTCAGCACCGACAGCGAGTGTCCAGCGACTGCGATCACGCCACCGAGCAACGCGATCTTGCGACGCGGCAGTATCCGAACTTTCGCGGAAATCGCGAACGCGCTGAGCGCCACGATCAACAATTCGGCCGAACCGATCAGTCCCGCCTGGTCGATTCCGAGCCCCATGCCGTCAGCCACGCTGCCGATCAGATACGGCATCGCGATGTAGGAAAGAAAGCCCGTACCCCAGATTGCCGCGTAGGCGGAAATCGCCAGCTTGAAGCCCGCGAAGGGCCGGAAATCCGAGTCCATTCTCGACCGCTCTCTGGTTCGCTTTAATTCGTTTTGGTTCGCTTGCAATGTCTGGCAGGCGCAACGTGAAGCGCACCGACACAGGCCGGCCCGTGTATTATCACCGGAATCCGTCGAGAGCAACTCTGCCGGACCACGGAAGACCCACGGACGAGTGAGCATGGATCCCATCTGTCACACGATGCTCGGCGCTGCGCTCGCGAGTACGGGGTTGGAGCGGAAGACGCGCTTTGGCCGTGCGACCTTGCTCGTCGGTGCGAACCTGCCCGACGTAGACGTGATCTCCTACGCGTGGGGCGAGGCCGCGGCACTCGGATTTCGCCGCGGCATCACCCATGGTGTTCCCGCACTGGTCGTTCTGCCGTTCCTGTTGGCGGGGGCGATGCTGCTGATCGATCGGCTGCTGCGCGGGAAATCGGCTGGATCGATCGCCGACTTCAAATGGCTGCTGGCGCTCTCGGTGATCTCCGTGGTCTCCCATCCGGTCCTCGATTTCCTGAACGTCTACGGGGTCAGATGGCTGATGCCATTCGACGGGACGTGGTACTACGGAGATACCTTGTACATCGTCGATCCGTGGATGTGGGCGATTTTCGCGATCGCGCTCGTCGCAGCGCGTTGGCGGCGAGGCCGCGGTGCTCTGCGTGTGTTCGCGCGACCCGCGTGCGCCGGCCTGATCGTGGCCTTCGCTTACGTCACTGCAATGGCGGCGGGCGAATCGATTTCGCGCCGCGTCGTGGAGGCGAGCCTGAACGAAGCAGAAGTTCCGAGATTGATGATCGCTCCGGCCCCGGTCGATCCGTTCCAGCGGGCGGTCGTGATCGATGGCGTACACGAATACCGACTGGGTGTCGTGGACCTCCTGCCTCGACCCCGATTTCGGCTCGACGAGCGCCGCATTCCCAAAGGCGAGACTGCGACGGCCCGCCTCGCGGCAGCCACCAGCGATGGGCAGATCTTTCTGCGCTGGGCGCGCTTCCCGTTTTTCGAATTCGACGATTCCGGAGCCGAGCGCACCGTGTACATCATCGACGCCCGCTACACGCTCGATCGAAACGACCTGTTCGGTGCAATTCGGATCCCGCTACCGAGGGCGGAGGCAGAACCCGAACCCTGAGCGGTCGATTTTGCGGCGGGCAGCGCACCGCAATCCCCGTGTGCGACCAACCCGCCGCCGATCACGTTGATAGATAGAAACTCCGCGCGGCCACGTAGAAACCCCACAGGACCAGAAGTGCCAGGCCCTCGTAGCGGATGATGCGCTGGTTGTGGGTCCGCGCGACGAAGAACAGGGATAGAGACAGGATCGCGGTGGCCGCGAGATCCAGATGCCCTCCCACCGGGATCGGCATCGGTGCGATCGTCGATGCGACGCCCGTAATGAGCAGGGTATTGAAGATGTTCGAGCCGACGACGCCGCCAACCGCAAGGGCAATGTCGTTGCGTCTGACCGCGACGAGTGTGGCCGCCAGTTCGGGAAGGCTGGTTCCGACAGCGACCAGCGTGAGCCCCACAATCACCTCGGGAACGCCCATCGCCCTCGCAACGCCGACACCACCCTCGACGACGAGGTCGGCTCCGTAGATCAGGCCGGCCAGGCCGACCGTGATCAGCAGGAGGTTCGTCAGGATGCGTCCGCTGTCTTCTGGTTGCGGGACATCCGCTGCCCAGTTTGGCGTGTCGCCAGAGGCCTCGCTTCCGTTGGCCCGCGCGCGCTGGATTCCGCGCTGCCGCCCGAGATCTCCCAGGGTGTAAAAGATGAATACGAAGAAGAACAGCAGCAGCACGAGGCCATCGCTGCGCGCGTAGGCGTCGCGCTGTTCGCCGAGGTCGATATCGAACGCCATGGCCATTGCCGCGGCGAGCGCGAGCAGCATCATCGGCAGCTCTCGGCGAATCACGACATGATCGATCGGCAACGGGTGAAGCAGCGCCGACAGGCCGATGATCAAACCAATGTTGGCCATGTTGGAGCCAAAGATGTTGCCGAAAGCCAGCGTGCCAGAATCCGTGAGCGCAGCCTGCACGCTCACGGCCAGTTCCGGGGCACTGGTCCCGAAGGCCACCACCGTCAAGCCAACGGCGAGTGGAGAGATTCCGATTCCGCGCGCCAGCGCTGCCGCACCCCTGACGAGAAGCTCGCCTCCAACAACGAGGATGACGATCCCCAGAGCAGCGATCGCCAGGTCAGTCAACATGGGGCATTCACGCCGTGCGCCGGCTTCACGTGCACCTGTATGTCGCCCCCAGCCGAACCATTCCCGTCACAGGTTGTTCCCGGTTTCGCGCGGTCATCCGGAAATTTCGCGTGCGGAGCGTTGGGAGGCACGAACTGCCAGTGCGGTCTTCGGCTGAATCAAGAGTTCTGGCAATCGCATCAACCCGCCACGCATCGTGTATCCAACCGCACCGCTTCGAGTGCACCTCATTCCCATCAGAGTCGGCCATTGGTCCCGCGATTGCACCGATCGAGGCTGTTTAGAATAGAGCAAGTGGCACGCGGAAACGATGACGGAGCGGTTGGCCGAATTGCTACGTTTGCGGGCAACTTCTCGACGCCCGGGGGTTTTCCCTGGGTGCTGGGCGCGACCGTTCTCGGGCCGCGCGAGGTAGATCGATTGTCGGAGACCTCGGAGCGGCAGCGCGAAATGGTGCTCGACATCGCCGAGCGCGTCGCGGGGCTGGGCTACGCGCTCTGGGACGAGCGCTCGAGATCCTACGTATTCGTATCCAGGCAGTACGCAAAGCCCTACGGGGTGACACCCGAGGAATACATCGCCCGATTCCACAACTACGGGGATGAGATCGCGGACATCCATCCCGACGATCGCGAGCGCTACGAAGCCCACTACCGCAGCTATCTCGACGATCCGAAGGAGTGCAGCCTGGAAGCGCGCTACTTCGTGCCCGGAGGGGGCATCCGCCACTCCAGGGAATTCTTTGCGCCGATATTCGATGCTTCGGGCCAGCTGATCCAGACTGTCGTCGTCGACCTGCAGATTTCCGAGTTGAAAAGCGCCGAGGAGGCGCTGCGCCAGGCCCAGAAGATGGAGGCCGTGGGGCAGTTGACCGGTGGGATTGCCCACGACTTCAACAATCTGCTGGCCGTGATCGTGGGCAACCTGGAACTCGTGTCCGAGCGGGGCGCTGACGCGGGCGTGTCCGCGTTCATCGAAATGGCAATGAACGCCGCGGAGCGCGGCGCGGACCTGACGCGGCGGCTCTTGACACTCTCGCGCAAGCAGGCCACGTACGAGGAGACGGTCGACCTCCGCGAGCTGGCCGACGGCATGTTGGAGTTGCTCCGCCGCACGCTGGGCTCCCGAATCGTCATCAACGTGAATGGCCCCGCGGACCTCTGGCGCTGCCGGGTCGACCGGGGCCAGTTCGAGAATTCACTGCTCAACCTCGCGCTCAACGCTCGCGATGCAATGCGCCAAGGAGGAACGCTCGCGATCGGGTTCTCGAATGTCGAAATCGAGGAAGACTACAGCGCGTTCGAGACGGTGATGAACCCCGGCCAATATGTTCGCCTCACAGCGACCGACACCGGGATCGGAATGACTCCCGAAATCGCCGAACGCGCACTGGAGCCCTTCTTCACGACCAAGAGCGCGGGTGCAGGTAGCGGACTCGGACTCAGCATGGTGTATGGTTTTTCCAAACACTGCGGTGGGCACCTCAGCATCGCGAGTGAATTGCAGCGCGGAACGACGGTGGAGATCTTCATTCCACGAGATTCGAGCCGGACCCCGGCAGCTGAATCGGATCTCGCTCCTGGTGAGCTTCCCCGATCGCATGGGGAATGCCTGTTGCTGGTCGATGACGACGACTCGGTGCTGGTGATGACGTCTCGCATGCTCGAATCGCTCGGGTACGCGGTGAAGCCGGTGAAATCGGCCCACGAAGCACTCGAAGCGCTGAATGGGCCGCCGCACGTCGATCTGTTGATGACGGACGTCATGCTGGGCAGTGGTTACAGTGGCCCTGAGCTGGCGCGCGAAGTCGAACGCAAGCGGCCCGACCTTCCCGTGTTGTTCGTGTCGGGGTATCCCCAGCAGAAGCTCGAGGGAAGCGGATTCGTGAATTCGGAAGTGTCATTTCTCTCCAAGCCATTCCGCAAGGCGGATGTAGCAAAGGCGATTCGCGCCGCGCTCCACGGCAAGTGAGCGCGAGTGGCTCTGTCGCGTACGCGGCGTTCCGGTGATCGTTCCGCGGAAGGACCGCGCCACTTTACTCTGCGATGATGATTTCGGGATCCGGTGCCCGCCCCGCCACCGGTAGCCCTTCGTCCCACTCGGGTTCGGGGCCGAGTTCTTCCGCCAGCCAATCGATCATTGCGCGAACCTTCGAAGAAACGTGTCGACTCCCCGGGTATACGGCGAGAAGATTCGTCTCATGCCTGGTGTGTTGCGTGAGCAGGGGAACGAGCCTACCCGAACGGACGTCATCTGCCAGCAGGAAGGTCGGGAGATACACAATTCCGTGACCAACGAGAGCGGCCTGCCGTAGCGCGTCGCCGTTGTTGACATTCAGTGTCGAAGTGACCTGGATCCGCTCGCCAGTCGAGAACCGCCAGATCGGCGCTCGCCCCGTGTAACCGAGACAGACGTGTTCGCCCAGGTCGTCTGGCGTGCGCGGAACGCCGCGGCGCTGGAGGTATTCCGGTGATGCGCAGATCAGGATTCGAATCGGACACAGCTTTCGCTGCACGTAGCTCTGTTCCCGGGGTCTGCCGATGCGAACCGACAGGTCCACCCTCTCGTAGACGAGGTCGACGATCCGATCGGTCGCGTCGACATCCACGTTGATGTTGGGGTAGCGCTCGAGGAACCGGGGCAGCCTCGGGGCGATTTGCAGGTGCCCGAAGGACATCGGTACCGCCAATCGGATCGCACCGCGCGGCGCCTGCTGGAGTTCGCTCACCGAGAATTCAGCGTCCTTGGCTGCTTCGACCACGCGCTGGCACCGCTCGTGGAACACTTCACCAGCCTCGGTCAGGCTCATCCGCCGCGTCGTTCTTCGGAGCAGCTGGGCGCCGAGCCGTTGTTCGAGGGCCGAGATTTCGCGGCTGACCGAGGCCTTGGAGAGGCCCAGCTTGCGGGCGGCCGCGCTGAAGCTCCCCTCTTCGACGACCCGCGAGAAGACGAGCATCCCAGACACATTGGGAAGCGGAGAATTGTTTCTCATATGAAACGATTAGTACTAAAATCTCGTATTGTATTGCAAGGGGTTTGATCCGATTTTCCTTCCAGGCACCGCGAAGGAGAATCCAGCATGTTCCAATTCAACCGCCCCCACCCCAGCGGCCACTTCCGGCCCGTCAGCCGCCTACAGCGCATCAACCGCCCTCGGGCCGTCAACCGCACCGATCCGCGGCGCGCGCAGCGATCGGACTGCGTCGCGCCTCGCCGTGATCCCGCAGCGCAATCCGGATCCGGGGCGTGGATCGCGGCGCGGGCGCGCGCGAGCATTGGGCTGGTCGCGCTGCTGGTCGCATGCGTCGGCGCTCCGCTGTCTGCGCTGGCCGAGGATTGCCCGCGCGCGGAGATCCGGGTCCTGGGACCGGGCGCCGTGTTCGACAGCGTGGAAGCGGCGGCACTCGCCGCGCTCAGCCATGCGCATCTCGATGCGACCCTGACGGATCGGCGGAGCTTGCGGGTGGGCGTGATCCACCGCGTGGCAAATGGCTACTCGTACACGGCTGCGAAGCGGTCCGCCGCCTCGTCGCCGCGGATGACTCGAAGCGTCCGCTATCGGCTGCGCGCGATCGACGTCGCGCGTTATCTCATCCCGCCGCGCAGCGAGAAGGTGCGCATCAATCGATACAACGAAGAACCGACACCCAAAGAGAAGCAGATCGTGGACGAACTCGATCCGGCGCACCGCCCGCTCTATCAGTTGACGCCCTCACTCAACGTCGTGCGCTACCGCCAGGGCGGTCGGACGACCGTCGTCGCCAATCTGAAGGACCTCGGGGCGCCCAAGGCACTGACGACGGCCAGCGGGGTGAGAGGCGCACGGGTCACCTCGGGTGCACTCTGCGCGGCTCGATCGACTACTCTCTTCGCGCGGAGTGCTCCGTTCACGGCTCCAGATTGAAGCGATCGCGGGGAGGTGCCGGCGATGAAAGCCATGGTCTTCGACGCTTGCGGCGGCCCCGAAGTGATTCACTCCGCCGAGGTACCGAAGCCCGACGTCGGCCGGGAGGACGTCCTGATCCAGGTGAAGGCCTGCGCGCTGAACCACATGGATCTCTTCGTGCGTCAGGGGCCCGCCGAACCCGGAAAGAAGTTTCCCTTCTGGGGCCTCGCGGATGTGGCCGGCGTGGTGTCGGAGGTGGGCGCTGGAGTCGATAGCTGCCGCCCGGGCGATCGCGTCATCGTCAACCCCGCACTGTCCTGTGGCGCATGCGAGTTCTGCCGATCCGGTGAAGATTCACTTTGCGTCGATTTCAAGATCCTCGGAGACGAGGTTCCCGGGGGCGCCGCAGAATACGTCGCGGTGCCCGCGCGCAACGTCACGCTCCTTCCGGTCGACTTCGGGTTCGAGGAGGCCGCGGCAGTACCGCTCGTCTTCCTGACGGCCTGGCGCGCCGTGACTACGCAGGCGCGGCTGCGGCCGGGCGAAGATGCCCTGATCCTCGGCGCGAGCGGCGGTGTCGCGAGCGCAGCCATCCAGATCGCGAAGCTCGCCGGCGCGAGGGTCTTTGCGGTGACGAGCGGAGCCGAGAAGGCGGCTCGCGCTCGGGAACTGGGCGCCGATGTGGTGTTGGATCGGAGCCAGCAGGATTTCGCGCGAGAAACACTGCGACTGACGGGCGATCGGGGCGTCGACGTCGTGTTGGAAAACGTGGGTACGCCGACCTGGAAGCAGAGCCTGCAGTGTCTTGCACGCGCGGGCCGCCTCGTGACCTACGGGCGCACCGCGGGCATGATCGGAGAGACCAATATCCGAGAACTCTTCATCAAGCAGACGCGCATCATGGGTACGACGATGGGAAATCGCAGGGAGTTTGCCGAGGTGACACGGCTCGTCTTCGCGCGCCGGCTGCGGCCGGTGATCGACGACGTCTACCCGCTCGACCGATTGCGCGCAGCCCACGAACGCCTCGAGGCCGGCGCGCAATTCGGCAAGATCGTCCTGTCAGTCGGAGTCGGAGTCGGAGTCGGAGTCGGAAGCTGAGTCTGCTGATCGGGCCGCATCGGCGGCAAACCGGCCGGTTGGGCGATCAGCCTCGGCGGCCAGCCAGCTGGCTCGTCGATTCGCAGGTACGATTCGACGAAGCGGCCGCGTCGAGGTCGTTGCGGCGACTCGCTGCGGATCCGCGCCCTTCTAATCGAGCGAGGGGTGCGAGATCACCAACCAGCTGTTCGCGGGAACCCGCTCGCGAACCGAAACTGCTCCGTCGGGCCATTTTACCTCGACGCGCCGCGCGAACGGCAGGCGCCCGAGGCCGAAGTGGGCCTCCGCGGGATCTTGAGAGGCGAAGTTGGTCCCCGCACGGATTTCCCGCAGCTGGCGTTTCGTGGAAGTCTCGACGAACACCCACGCGCCAATCCCCTCGGAGTTTCCGGCGGGCCCGCGAAGTTTCACGTTGAGGAAATTGAAGCGGTTGCCCCCGTCGTTTCGGTAGAAGCGCGGCGCCTCCTGATTGTTCGCGATGAAGATGTCGATGTCACCGTCTCGGTCGGCGTCGAAGCAGACGACTCCGCGCCCCATGCCCCGATCGTCGATGCCGTGAAGCACCGCGCTCTCTTCGAAGGTTCCATCCCCTTTGTTGACGAATAGCCGGGACGGATCGAACTCGAAGGCCGAACCGACCTTGGGCCAGCCGTTTACGTGGAAGAGGTCGAGGTCACCGTCGTTGTCCAGATCCTGGAAGCAGCTCCCCCAGCCCCAATAGCCCTCTCGCACTCCTGCGCGATCCGTGCCGTCGCTGAAATGACCCTCGCCGTCGTTGATGTACAGCCGATTGCCCGTCGTTCCCCAGTTGCCCTCGGGTTGATCGGAAGCGTCGTAGATGCTCGAAACGAACCAATCGAGGTCACCGTCGTTGTCGACGTCGCCCACCGCGCTGCCCATGCCGTTCTGATCCGAGATCACCGGAGTCGTCCAGTCTTCGAAGGTGCCATCACCGCGGTTGTGGAGCACCATGCTCGTCCCGAAATCTGCGGCCACGATCAGATCCACCCAGCCGTCGCCGTCGATGTCGGCGAAATTCGGCGAAAAGGTGTACTCGTGCTCGTTGTCGTCGCGGAACGGACTCTCGCGTGGCAACATGGCTGCGAAGCCAGATGCAGAACTGATGTCCGTAAACTGGCCGGCACCGTTGTTTGCGAAGAGCTGCTGAGGGCTAGCGCCAGAACTCGGCAAGCTGTTCCAGTGCGGCAGCGACAGATCCAGATCGCCGTCTCCGTCCAGATCGGCGAACGAAGCCGAGAAAGTGCTTCGTTTGATCGACGCGAGGCCCGATCCTTCCGTGATTTCCTCGAAGGTGCCATCTCCCCGGTTGCGGAACAGATGTGGCGTCGTGTTCAGTGTCGCGTTCACGATCAGGTCGAGGTTTCCATCGCCGTCGACGTCGGCGAAGGCCGGCCCGGCGCCCTGCCGATTCTCGATCGCCACGCCCGCGCTTCCGCCCACTTCTTCGAAGCTTCCGTCGCCGCGGTTGTGAAACAAGAGGTTCGCGCCGATGGTCCCTCGCACGACGTATAGGTCCACCAGGCCGTCGTTGTCGTAATCTCCGGCCGCCACGCCGCCCGCGATGATCTCGGGCTCGGTCCGCGGACCGGGGCGGCCGTCCCGACCGATTACGGCCGCGGTGTATCCGTGCTCGTAGTCGAAGCCCGCGTCGAGTGTGACGTCGGTAAAGCGCCACCAGTGGTTGGTCGGAGCGAGTTCGGCGGGCGTGTAGTGGTCTTTGCCGGCCGGCTTCGCCGCATGGTCGCTGGCGGGTTCTTTGGCGTTGACCGGTGAGCCGGCTAACAGGAAAACGAGTCCCCAACCGACGAAACCTACGAGAGTGAGTCCTATGCGTCGCATCGCTTGTGTACTCCTACTGCGTCGAGGCACTTCGGGCCATCAGCCGAACGGGTGCCGTGGGGAGAGATTTTGCTCCAGATTCCGGTCCATTATGGACTCTTTGATGCGTCGATGGGAAGTGCTGATTTTTCGGATTCGACAGCAGCTGGCAGCAAAGGGTTCCAACCGCCGGGCGTGAAAAGGAAATTGCTCCGTAGGGGTTTCGCCTGACACAGGCCCTCTTCCGTCAGGGGCAAGCTTGGGCGGGCCGTGGCGTTGGAATCCAACCCCTCCAACCCCCGTTGGAATCCAACCCCTCCAACCCCCGTTGGAATCCAACCCCCGTTGGAATCCAACTCCGACTGGGCGGCATTTCGGTCCGCGTTTCGCAGCGAGGATCTTTCACCGGTCGCTCGTCGATCCGCCCGACGTCGAAAGTCACTCGAAGGGTCCTCGGCTAACCTCTTTTCTTGCTATGAGCCGATGGCTGCAGATTGGAGGGCTACTGCTCGCGGTGGCGGCGTCGTCGTCGCCCGCGCGAGCGCAGAATGTCCCCGGGGAAGTTCCGCTCGCGGACGTGCTCGAGATCCTCGTCGTCGATCGGGAACTACTCGCGATCGACGCCGCGAGCGGCGGTCAAACCGTCGCCCGCTTGCGGCTGGGCGAGACGGTTCATTGGAAGGCTGCGCGCGGCAAGATCGGAGTGATCATCACCGACCAACGCGTACTCGCGGTGGCGACCCGATCCGCTAGCTGGCAGAACACCGATTACCATCGCACCGAGCTGCGCCCGGAGTCCGCGCTGCTCGGCGAGCGCGTGGCGCTGGCAGTCACCTCCGAGCGGGTATTGGGATTCGACGGAGAAAGCGGGAATCTGGTCGAGTACCGTCTGAATCCCCGCGAGAAAATTCTCATGGCGCGCGTGGGAGACAATGTCGGCGTGGTGGTCACCGACCGCCAGGCGCTCGGACTGTCGCCGTTTCTGGGCGGCTTCTTTGCGGTTCCGATCGGTCTCAATGATCGGATCGAAGCTGTCAGCGCGGAATCGAATCTCGTCACGTTGACGGGCGACCGACGAATTCTGATCTTTCGCGCGACTACGGGCACCTGGGAAGAGCGCGCGCGCGACGTACGCTGATGTGATGGGGGAGCGCTGAGGGGACACTTTCGCCGACCGAACGCCCGAATCCCGGCAAATGAGAAGGGCCGTCGGCCCGATTTCAGGTCTCTTCCGCGCGAATTTCAGAAGCCATGAATCTCGAAACCGAATGCGACGATCGGCAGCGCCGCGACCTTCGCGCCATCCTCGGCGATGGTGTGTCGTTTGGTGTGATGATGGGGCTCGGCGAGTCCTATGTCGCCGCGTTCGTGTTGGCAGCGGGTTTTGGTGACATCGCCGCGGGGCTCGTCACGACGGTTCCACTGCTGGCGGGTGCCGTGCTCCAGCTGGTCACGCCAGCCGGCGTGCGCTTGTTCGGCTCTCATCGCCGTTGGGTCGTGCTGTGCGCGGTATTCCAGGCCACCAGTTTCTTGCCGCTGATTGCTGGCGCGCTGGCTGGCAGCATCTCGTACGGTGTGATCCTGTTCGCTGCGGTCGCGTACTGGAGCTTCGGTATGGCGACCGGCCCCGCTTGGAACACCTGGGTTGGGACGCTCGTGCCTCCCCCTCTGCGCGCCCGCTTCTTTGCGCACCGCACGCGCTGGTCCAACGCCGCGCTCTTCGGCGCGCTGGTGGCGGGCGGCGTGATACTCGACCGAATTCACCCCACGAACGGTGCGCTGTTGGGTTTTGCGCTGATCTTTGCTCTCGCTGCGGCCGCACGCCTCGTTTCGGCGACGTTCCTGGCTTCGCAGAGCGAGACGCGCCCGATGCTGGACGGGCAACGTTCCGTATCGCTCAAGTCTTTCGTCGGTAGATTGCGGCGCCCGGGAGACGGCGCGTTGCTCGCGCACCTGCTCGCGATGCAGATGGCTGTCTACATCGCATCGCCCTATTTCGCTCCTTACATGCTCAGGATGCTGGGCTTTTCGTACGGTCTCTATACCGCGCTGATCGCGGCTGCATTTGCAGGGCGCATCCTCATGCTTCCCGCTCTCGGCCGTTTCGCTCACGCGCATGGCGGGCGTCGGCTGCTGATCTGGAGCGCGTGCGGCGTGGCGCCCGTTCCGGCGCTTTGGCTGCTGTCGTCCGATCCCAGCTATCTGTTTGTGCTTCAGATCGTATCGGGCGTGGCCTGGGGGGGCGTCGAGCTCGCGACCCTCATGATGTTCTTCGAGCACATCGATCCGAGTGAGCGAACGGCCGTTTTGACTTGTTTCAATCTGCTCAATGCCAGCGCGTTGGCGCTCGGATCCCTGCTCGGAGCCGGTCTCTTCTATGGCCTTGGCGAAGGCGCCCGGAGCTACTTCGTCATCCTGCTGCTGTCGTCGATTTCCCGGATCTCGACGCTTTCTTTGTTGCGCGGCGTCCGGTCGCAATCGATATCCTCGATTCCGATGCCATTGCGAACGCTTGCCGTGCGGCCCTCTTCCGGCGCGCTGCAGCGTCCGATCCTCTCGGCCGTGCCCGACCCCGAGAACGAACCCGCTCCCGCCGGTGAGACTCCGACCGCCAATCTTCCTGGGTAAAGACCCTAGTCGATCGCTTCGAACCGAGTTCGCCGGAGCACTTGATTCGTCTACAGGATATTCAAAGCGTGGCCGATGCTGGAGGTTCAACACACTGGGTGGATTCATCAGCATGGACATGGAATTGGTTACGCACGTCGTCACGATCGCGCTGAGTTTCGGCGTGGGCGTGCCAATTCTAAACAAGGCGCTGCGCGCCGGAGACCGGCTCGCAGCGCTTCTCGCGGGTTCCCTGGTTGTAGACGGTGTCGAGTGGGTATTCTGGGCGCTCTACCTCTACTGGCCCACGGCCGACCCTTGGATCAACGATGCCTTCGCGACCGCCTGCCGCATTGGGATCAGTATTTCCATTCTCTGCCTCGGCTGTTTTACGTGGCTCACCTTCCGGCCGCAAAGCCGCACGGCGGCATTCAGCTTCTGGGCTTCGCTCTGTGCAATGACAATTGGATTCCTCGGGAGTGGCGCTGTCGGTGATTGGCGCGGCTTCCGATCGGATCACGTCTGGATCTGGATTGAGAATCTCGCCCAGATCGGAGTCTACACTTGGTCGTGCACGGAGGCGAAGCTCTACTACCGAGATGCGCGCAAGCGCGCGGCGCTCGGCCTCGCAGATCCCGTCCTCGTCAACAAATTTGTCCTATGGGGAACCTACGCTGGCTCGTATGGCACGGTGCAGCTCTCGTTCCTCGTCTCGCTCGCGAGTCCCGAAGGTTACACCGAGCTCGGCTCTTTCGATATTCTCCTGACACTGATCGGAATTTCAGCTCTCTGGATCGCCTTCTTTCCGCCTCGGCGCTACCAGGCTTGGCTTCGCGGAACGACTTCGACTGACGGATAGTGGTCGACTTTACCGTGGAAGTTTCTTCTGCGTGAGCGCTCTTCGCGTGGCTCGAGCGAATTCCGCCAGGCGGAAAGGCTTTTGCAGAAACTCCATACCATCCGCAATTCGCCCGGGCCGGAGGAGCGCGTCCTCGTTATATCCCGACATGTAGAGTACGCGAAGGTCGGGCCGCTCGCGCAGCGCTTTCTCGACGAGATCTGTTCCACTCATCTTTTCCGGAAGCACGATATCGGTGAGCAACAGATCGACCTCTGTCGGCGAGCAAAGGATTTCGAGAGCCGGCGCGCCCGAATCTGCTTCGAGAACTCCGTAGCCCAGCGAACGCAAGATTCGAACCACCAGCGAGCGGAGATCGGGGTCGTCCTCTACGACGAGTATCACTTCGCCTCTCGCCTTCGACATTTTCGAGAAATCGACTCCAGCCGTCTCGGGGAGTTCTTTTCCCACAAATTTGGGGAGGAAGAGTTGAATGGTCGTTCCCATACCGGCTTCGCTTTCCACGCAAACGTGACCGCCAGACTGCTTGATGAATCCGTACACCATGCTCAGCCCGAGTCCGCTGCCACGTCCAACATCCTTCGTGGTGTAGAACGGATCAAATGCGTGCCGCTGAACGTCCGCGGACATCCCACTCCCGGTATCGCTCACTGCGACGAGCACATACTCACCCCGAGCGACGTCTGCCTGCGCGTGCGCGCAATCGTCGTCGATTCGAGCATTCGACGAGGCGATCGAGAGCTTCCCGCCAGCGGGCATGGCATCCCGCGCGTTGATCGCGAGATTCAGGATGGCATTTTCCAGTTGGTTGGGATCGGCGAGGCATCGCCACAGGCCGGTCTCCCGCACCAACTCGATCTCGATGCGCTCTCCGATCGTGCGACGCAGCAGCTCGAACATTCCCTGAACGAGTGCGTTGGCATCGACCGGCGCGGGTTGGAGCGCCTGCTTGCGAGAAAAGGCGAGCAGGCGCTGGGTCAAGCCTGCACCGCGTTCTGCGGCGGCGATCGCTGTCCCGAGCCATTCCGAGGCCTGCGTGGTCTCGTCGATCTCGCTTTGCACCAGTTCCAGATTGCCGACGATCACCGCCAGCAGGTTGTTGAAGTCGTGTGCAATGCCGCCCGTCAGCTGGCCAACCGCTTCCATCTTCTGAGCCTGTCGCAGTTGCTCCTCGGTCTGCTTCTGCTCCGTGATGTCCTGATTCGTGATGATGCTCTGGGTGAGCCGCCCCGATTCATCCCAGATTGGCTGCATGAGCTCTCGTACATGGACGATCTCACCGTCCGGTTTGGTCATGCGATACTCGATCTGAGTGATGGCCGGGTTCGAATTGTAGGCCTCGTCGTAGGCGCGGTAGCGCTCGCGATCATCGGGATGCACGGCTTCGAAGTCCTCGACGAAGGTCGTGAAGCGAACATTGAATTCCTCGACTGTAAGGCCCACGATCTGCGCAAATTCCTCGGAAACGCTTACGTACTTACGCTCCAGCTCGTCCCAGACTCCGTACCCGATCTTTGAATTTCGCGCGGCGCTTCGGAGGAGCATTTCTCGTTCCTCCCGCTCCGCTTCGGCGCGTCTGCGCTCGACGGCTTCTGCTCGGAGAGCGGCGTTCGCATCCAGAAGTTCCGCGGTTCTCGCCCGGACTCGCCGCTCCAATTCATCGTGCGCTTTCTGAAGAGAGGCTTCCGCTTGCTTGAGTTCCGTGACGTCCTGAACGGTTCCAATCTGTTCGACGACTTGTCCCGAATCATCAAGAATGCTTTCTCCGACTTCGCGGATGTGCCGGACTTCACCGTCCGGACGGACGATCCGATATTCGATTTCGTACGCGACTCCAGATTCGTCGAACTCTCTAAACTTGCACTCGACGCGTTCCCGATCGTCCGGATGGATGACACGCTCGATCTGGTGTGATGAAATCAGCTCGTGAATTTCGGAACAGCTTACTCCGTAAATCTCAGCGTACGCCTCAGAGCTGTCGATCAGTTCCCCTCGCGGCACCGACCAACGCCAATTGCCGATCCGGGTCATTCGCTGGGCGCGCTCCAGGTATGCCTGGAATCTGCGCAACTCGTCAGCGGCCCTTCGATGGCCGGCCACCGATTGCTCGAGTTCGGCGTTGCGCCGAGTGAGTTCCTCGAGCTTTGCGGCAAGCCGGGGCCGATCCAGCGCGTCCTTCGCGGGTCCCTGCGAAGCTCGGAAGAACTGGATCAGAGAACGAATCATACGCTTCTCGCGCGGCCCATTGGCGATGAAATCGGAGAGCTGCCCATCGCTCTATCGGTGGAACCCGCCCATCGATTGAGCGGCGACCGATATTTGCCTTTGGAAACGCCGATTCGGACATCCAGATGGTTCAATACACCAAGGCCGGAAATGGCATCCGCGTGGGGTTGTTCCTCCACCACACCGATGCCGTGCGTGAGTACGCATACGACAGGGAAAGCCACGTCGGCAAACTCGACGAGGCCCTCGACATGGCGGTTGACAACGACTGGGTCATCGTGGACATGAAGAACGACTGGAAGACTGTCTTCCCAAAATGGTGACTTCGAAGTGATGATCGGGTTTGAGGCGGGGCTTCGGGAGTTTCATTGGCGCCATGAGCGGCGGACGCTTTGGCACTTGCGATAGAATCGTCCACCGAACGACGCGATTCGCGGGGCGTGTGGCGACGGCACGTAATCGCCCGGTTGCGTCAAAACGGAGGCCGCCTCTGACATGGGCGCGCAATCCCAAGACTCGTGGTCGCTAGGGGCGCAACCAACCGTCGGACTGTCGCACGGTTTCGCGAGCGTTTCGATGCGGCTGTTTCTCTCGGTCGTACTCCCGCTGTCGGCCGTCTTCCTGCTGACTTTTGTCCTCGAGTATCGCGCACAGGTACGGACAGAACGCGCACGGCTTCTCACCCAGGAGACTGCCATCATTCAGCGCGGTGTTCGATGGGTCGAGCGCGAGCTGGAGATCGCGACCAGCGATCTCCAATTCATCGCCGCTCTCGTAACGGACGCCGTCGGAGCTGAGTCCCCGGATCGGATCACGGCGCTGGAGCAGAGCACACTCGCATTCGTGCGCAGTCGGCCCGGCTATTTCCAGATTCGCTTCATCGACGCCACTGGCCACGAGATCGTCCACGTCGAGAACGCGGCCGGTGGGCCGCGAATCACGCCCAAGAGCGAGCTTCAGGACAAGAGCGAACACAGCTACTTCACCGACACCATGCGCCTCGAGCCGGGCGAGGCGTTCGTCTCGCGCATGGATCTGAACGTCGAGCGCGGCGTAGTCGAAAAGCCGTACAAGCCGGTGGTCCGACTGGCGACACCGATTGACGACGCCTCGGGGCAGCGGCGGGGGATTGTCGTTCTGAATGCGCATGGCGGACACTTCCTGCGCGCATTCGAATCGAACACCGATGCGACAGGCATTCAGCGCATGATCGTCGATTCCGAGGGCTACTGGCTTCAGCACCGGCCAGAGGTCGCATGGGGCTTCGCGCTCGAGCACGGCAGGAGTTTCCAGCGCACGTTCCCCGAAGTCTGGGCGCAGCTGCTCCTACGCCCGCAGCACGGAGTGGAGGCTGGCGAAGGGCTCTTCTACTTCGATGCCGTCACCTTGCGGGCGGCCGCTTCGAGCGACGACGCGCAAATTCGCGAGCCGCAGCTCTGGATGTTCATCTCGCTGGTTCCGCGCCGACTCCTCGACGACATCGCCGTCCAGGTTGCCACCCCCCTGCTCGTGATCGCGATGCCGTTGTATTTTGCGCTTCTCGCGATCGGCTGGGCACTGGCCGCGGCCATTCAGAGACGCAGACTCGCCGACGACGCCGTGCGAAGCCTCGAGGCAGTCCGCAGCGCGATGATGCGAGCGGCGCTCGAAGGGATCGTCGTCATGGACAAAAAAGGTACTACATTGGAATTCAACCCCTCT
>Ga0326597_10004502_pt1 | contig 19616 bp, 20 predicted proteins | sample RVTome_12_FD_203789 | JGI IMG/M metagenome (GOLD analysis project Ga0326597, IMG submission 203789) | Soil microbial communities from uranium-contaminated site in the Upper Colorado River Basin, Wyoming, United States - RVT100D185 | ecosystem: Environmental > Terrestrial > Soil > Contaminated >... | reverse complement strand
TCGGCGGTGAGCGGCAGGGGCGCATCGGTACGAAGCCGAACCCGATCCCCGAGATGCTCGATGAGGTCGATGGAGGTCTTCCAGGAGTTACGGGGGCTGCCTTCGGGCTCACGTAAGTGAACCGTGATGGCGGCCGGCCTGATCGTGGCCAGGACTGGCCCCGACACGGAATGATCGGCGATGTGCAACAAGTGGCCGCCGGTCTCGATCACACCGCCTTGGGCTACGCCCCGGAAGAGGTTGGACCCGGCCAGGTCGGCCACATAGGCGGTGCGGGGTCGTAGCCGGATATCGTCTGCAGTGCCTGCCTGCGTGATCCGGCCTTGTTCAATCACATGGATCTCGTCGGCCAGCAGAAACGCCTCGGTGGGATCATGGGTGATAAGCAGGCGCGGTCCTCTGAACGACGCCAGATGCTCGCCCAGGGTTCGGCGGAGCTCGATGCGGGTGGTCACGTCCAGGGCCGACAACGGCTCGTCCAACAACAACAGGTCGGGTTCGATGACGAGAGCCCGCGCCAACGCCACCCGCTGGGCCTGCCCACCGGACAGAGTGGCAGGTCTCCGGGCCGAAAGACCTTGCAATCCCAACCGGTCGATCCACTCACCTGCCTTTGCCAGTGTTTGCTTCCGGTTCCGCTGACGGTTACGCAACCCGAAGGCGATGTTTTCCATCACGGACATATGCGGGAACAGGAGGTAGTCCTGAAACATCACTCCGACGCGCCGCCCCTCGGGAGGTACAAATACATTGCGATCAGGGTCGTCAAGGGTCTTCCCGCCGAGTGAGATCCGACCGTGATCGAGGGCGAGCAGGCCAGCCAGGGTCGCTACAGCAGTGGACTTGCCGGATCCGTTAGGACCGAGCAACGCAACCGTCTTCCCGGGGGTGATTGCTAGGGAGAGGTCGAGGTGGAAGGACTGGCCCCGCCGCACCTGCACGACGGCATGAAGGCCGTCTTGGGTCACAGCGGCTTCCACCAGCGATCACGGAGCGCTACCAGCACGATCAAGGAGACCGCCACCATGACGAGGCTTACCGCCACCGCGGTATCGCGATCGCTTTCAAGCGCAACAAACACAGCCAGAGGCAGGGTCTGGGTACGCCCCTGAAGGTTGCCGGCGAAGGTGATCGTTGCTCCGAATTCACCCAGTGCCCGGGCCCAGGTCAGCACCAGACCAGCCACCAGCGACGGCGCGATCATTGGCAAGGTAACGCGCCTCAGGATTGTCCAGCGGCCTGCACCCAGAGTGGCGGCAGCACCCTCGTATCTCTGATCGACGTTGCCGAGAGCCCCTTCCACAGTGATCACGAGAAAGGGCATGGCCACGAACGTTGTAGCAACCACCACCCCCCAGGTGGAGAACGGCAACAGCAGTCCGGTGGCCCGGTCAAGCGGCTCTCCGATGACCCCGCGACGCCCGAGAGCGAACAAGAGGGCGGCTCCTCCCACCACCGGAGGCAGGACCAAAGGCAATGTCACCAATCCGCGGACGATCGAGCGGCCGGGGAACTCCACCCGTGCGAGCAGCCATGCCAATGGGACTCCCAAAACGGCTGCAATGGTGGTGGCCGCCAATGACGTCACCAGCGAGAGTCGAAGGGCGTCGGCGACTACATCACCGGATAGAAGTTCGGGCAACCTGGCCCATGGAGTCCGGGATAACAGACCGATGAGCGGAACGATGAATACGATCAAACCGAGGCAGCCCAGCACGACCAGGACGGGGGTTGGGCGACGATGAGATCGTCGGTGCGGCCTGATGTCGGTCAAGGTGAGGAGAAACCGTAGCTGGCCAGGATTGCCTGACCCTGCTCCGACAAAACGAACGCCACGAACACCACCCCCGCCCCGGGGTTGGGTCCATTGCCCAGCACTGCGATCGGATAGGTGGCTCCCACATTGACCCCTTCGGCGATGTCAATCCCTTCCACCGTTCCGCCCGCCGCGAGGACGTCTGTGACATACGTGATCCCCGCATCCAGCTCGCCAGCTTCGATCTTGGTGAGCAACGCCCGCACATCAGGCTCAACGGTGTCGATGGCGGCGGTGACCCCCGCATTCGCCAGCGCCTGGCGGCCAAGGTCCCCGCACGGCACCTCCTCGGCGCACAGGCCGATCAGCAACTCCTCGTCGGCGAAATCCCCAAGGCCAGTTACCCCGGCAAGATTGCCGGCGGGGACTGCGATTTGCAGCAGGTTGCGGGCGAAGAGCTCAGGCTCGCCAAGCACATCGCCACCCGCCACCACCTGATCCATGTTCGACGCGTTGGCCGGGGCGAAGACATCGATAGGGGCACCTTCGAGGATCTGTTCTCGCAGCGCCGAACTGCTCGCCAGGTTCAACACCACATCGACGCCAGGGTTGATGATTTCGAACGCTGACTCGATGTCGGCAAACGCATCGGACAACGAGGCGGCTGCCGACACCAGCACTTCATCGTCTCCTGCGCCGCCGCACGCGACCAAACCCAGAGCCACCAGAGTGGTGACGGTCAGTCGATACACGATCTAAGCGGGCGGATACACCCCGGTGGTTTTCGACTCTTCGGTCTGCCAGAAGATCGTCGCAATGTCGTCGATCGCTGCCACGAGTTGCTGGGCAACTTCGATGTCAGTTGACTTCTTGGCGTCTCCGGCGGCCTTGATGGCCTTCCAGAAGAGGTCGTGCAACTGTGGAAACGCCTCTACGTGGTGGGGTTTGAAGAAGTCGGTCCAGAGGACGCTCAGGTGATGCTTCACCAGCTCGGCCCGCTCTTCCTTGATGAGCACTGCCCGCTGACGAAAGACCTCATCGTCGCTCGCCTGGTACTTCTCGCACGCCTTGAGGACCGACATCGCCTCGATCTTGGCCTGGGCAGGGTCGTACACCCCGCAGAACAGATCACAGTGGGCGTGGACAACATGAGTGGGGCGAAAAAGACCCATGACCGATGACCTCCGTAAGCCTGCTTGGTACCCCGACCATACTCCAACAAAACATGCGCCGATTTCTCGTTGAGGGCGATTCCATGGCTCCGGCCTTGCGCCCCGGAAATGTCGTCTATTGCCGTCGCCCGGGTCTGCCCCTTGGAAGAGGCGACTACGTGGTCTTCGGCCATCCCCGACGGGCGGACATGAAATTGATCAAAAGGGTCATCGGTCTTCCGGGCGAGACCATTGTCATCGACACCGGGGTGGTTCTCGTTGACGGTCGAGAGGGCCCAGATCGGTGGAGCGTTGGACTCACCTCGCCAGACGGTGAATGGCCGGTATCCACCGAAGAGGTCTTCGTGTTGTCCGACAATCGCTCCGCCACCATGGACGACAGTCGCAACTTTGGTCCGGTCCCCACCGCCAACCTGCGCCGGGTGTGGTGGGTGGTTCGGAGCCGGGGCGACTCGGGTTCTCCTCCCCCGTTACCCTGAAAACGATGAGCGGCCTTCCGCCCTCTCCCGAGCCGCCAAACCTGGCGCGTCGCCTCATCTGGGCGTTGGGGGGGCTGCTCGTGATCGGCGGGATGATGGTGGCCGTGACTCTCCTGGGAGACGGTAGAGGGTCGCCGATTGCCACCTCCACAACACCATCCACGACCGTAATGGCCCGAGAGACGACCACCACCCCGTCCTCAACATCCACCACGGCTGGACCCGCCACCACGGCAACCACCACTGCAGCCACCACCACCAGTTCCACCGCCACCAGCTCCACCGCCACCACCCTCGCCGATCCTCTCGCCGCTCTCGTCCTCAGCGAAGTGGGCATCGGAAGTCTCGGGTTTGGAGTCGAGGCGGACCGGGTTATTGCCGACCTCGATGAAGCCCTGGGCCCCAGTGATGAGGACAGTGGCTGGGTCGACAGTTTCTCCACCTTCGGAACCTGTCCCGGCACCGAAGCTCGCTTGGTCCGGTGGGCGAGCCTCCAGGGCTTTTTTACCAACGGCGAGACCGAGTGGGCTCCTGAGGGCATACGCCACTTCTTTCATTACAGCCAGTCTGTAGCCGCCGGTGAAGGGGAGGTGCTGGCCCTGGCCACCGACAAAGGAATCCGCCTCGGCGCAACCGTCGCCGAGCTCACGAGTGCCTACGGCTCCGACGTGTCTTTTACCGACGATCCCTTATTCGACTTGTTGTGGGAGGTGAACTCCGATCAAGGGACCCTGTGGGGGAGCGCCAGCTCCGCCGAGGACGACGGCCTCATCACCGTGATCAACGGTGGTTTCGGATGCGGGGAGTAGCGGGCCCGGCATTAGGCCTCCCGAGTCGACTAGGTTGCGATCATGACCGAGTTCGTCGTCCACATGGACAACCGGCCCGGAATGTTGGCGTCGCTCACCGAGGTTCTCGCGGCGGCCGGCGTCAATATTGAAGCCCTGGCAGCATTCGGTTTTGACGGGGAAGGGGTGGTGCGTTTGGTGGTTGATGACGCCAATCTGGCTCGGCGGGCACTGCGCGAAGCAGGGTTGTCTGCCGAGGAGAACCTGGTCCTTACCGCCTTCTTACCCCACTCCCCCGGTCAACTCGCCACGGTGGCAAGGAGGCTCGCCGACTCCGGGGTCAATATTGACGCGGTATACGTGATTAATGCCTCGACAGATGGCATCGAGCTGGCAATAGCAGTCGATCAGCCCGAAACGGCTCTCCCCCACCTGCCGGTCCATGGAGGAGTTGGCTGAGTTTGGGTGAATTCGAGGGGCCTTTAGGATGCCTCGAATGCGCCGCCTCTCCCTGGGTGTGTTTCTGGTGCTCGTCGCCTGTTCTACGCCGGCAGTAACGACAACTCAGTCGACCGACACCAACACCACCAGCGTTCCGATCACCACAACCAGTGCCGCTCCCGCCACGGCCACCACGACCACGGTGGTCGCCGGGGTCGCCTCCCCCCTCAATGGGATGTTGGTGACAGACGAGACCTTGCTCGCCCGCAGAGTGCTGGCAGTAAAGATCGACAATCACCCCCGGTCCCGGCCTCAATCGGGTCTCGACCTGGCCAACGCCGTCATTGAACTCCCGGTGGAAGGGATCACCAGATTCATTGCCCTCTTTCATGACACCGACACCACTTACCTGGGCCCTATCCGGTCAGGTCGGCCGAGTGATGGAAAGCTACTCAACCCGCTCGACGCAACTTTCGCCATATCTGGTGGGCAGCCGTGGGTTCAACAGCTGATCCGGGCCGAAGACATCCATCTGATTGGGGAAACCCATCCTGCCATGTTCCGAGTCTCGGGCCGCAGTGCTCCTCATAACCTCTATGGCGATACGTTGCAGCTCAGGGAGATCGCCGACGGTCGGGATTATCCGAATGACCCACCTCCCGCGATGTTCGCCTTTGGTGCGTTGCCTGACACCGCCCAGGCGGCCACGCAGATAGCAATGGACTTCGGCAACAACTTCGTGGTCACCTGGAACTGGGACGACGCCGGGTCCAACTATGTTCGCAACTTCGGTGGCTCTCCGGCGGAGTTGATGGATCAGGCGGGCGCCCGCCATCCGCTCACTGCCCAGACGCTCGTTGTCATCCTCGCCGAGCGTTATGTCGAGCAGCCGCCAAGCGGCGAAGGGAGCGCGGTGCCGGCCATGAACACCGTGGGAACCGGTGAGGCCTATGTATTTGCCGGGGGGCAGATGATCACGGGTACCTGGCAACGCGAAACCAGCGCCGATCTGATCACTCTTACTGCCGATGATGGATCACCACTCCCGGTTCCCCCTGGCTACCTCTGGATCTCGATCGTTCCCAACCAGTTCGGCATCGACTTTTCGTGATCGCCGCTGAAGTCGCCCGCGAAGTCACGGCAGGCAACCTCTCGGCGCAATCTGTTGCGAGCGAAGCCATCGAACGCCTCCATAAGGCACAAGAAGTCCTCAATCCGGCCACCCTGATTGACGCCAACCGGGCTCTACAGCGGGCGAAGGCGATCGACGACATGGTTGCTGAGGGAATCGAACCGGGTCCCCTGGCCGGTGTGCCGATCGTTATCAAGGATCTGATCGACCAAGCCGGCCGGCCAACGACGTGTGGATCGGGCTTCTATTCGGTGGTACCCGAGCAAGCGGCTGAGGTGGTGGAGCGACTCGAGGCGGCGGGCGCAGTCATCGTTGCCCGCACCGGACTTCACGAGTTCGCCTACGGCTTTAGCTCCGAGAATCAATGGTTCGGGCCGGTTCGCAATCCGTGGGATCCCGCAACATCTCCCGGAGGTTCCTCGGGAGGGTCTGCAACGGCCGTGGCCGCAGGACTCGCTCCCATCGGTATTGGCACTGATACCGGTGGGTCGGTGCGGGTTCCGGCTGCGCTCACGGGAACGCTGGGCCTCAAGGTAACCCACGGGCGGATCCCTACCCGCGGTGTTTTTCCCCTGGCTCCGTCGCTCGACACCGTCGGCCCTATTGCAACCAACGTGGTTGACCTGGCTCTTGCCTATCGGGTCATGGCCGGTGTGCCGGCGCTCCGGCCCTCTCCTCAGATAACGGGCTTGAGACTCGGACTCCCGATCCGCTGGCTCGAGGACGGCCCTACCCAAAGCGTCGTCACCACCGGCTTCGAAAAGGCCATCGACACCCTGGAGGGGCTCGGGGTGAGCGTCCAGCCGATCGAAGCGCCCGACCTCATTCCCTGGGGGATGATTCAGGAGTTGGCCGGGGCGGAGGCGTTTCACGTTCATCGAGGGTTCCTCGAACGGGGAATGGTGTATGGCGAGGAGATAGCACAGAGGCTGAGCAGCGCCTCCCGGGTCACCGCATCCCAGTATCTCGACGCCCAGGCCTGGCGAGCCCGACTCATTGAGGCGACCGCAGTGGTTTTCTCGTCAGTGGATGTACTTGCTACTCCAGGTGTAGCGGCAGTGAGCAAGACCATCGGCGTCGACGAAATCGATGGCCTGGCATATCGACCGGTCGTCTCGTGGTTCTCCGCCCTGGTCAACCACATGGCGTGCCCGGCGATCGTCCTCCCCCTCCTCGGTGAAAGCAGACCTCCGGTGTCTCTCCAGCTGATCGCTCCATGGTGGCGGGAGGACCGGCTGCTCGAGGTAGCGGCCCTGGCCGAGAGCGCCGGACTGGTGGGTTTTCGCTCTCCACCCCTTTACTTTGGGTAACTCGTCCTTGTCGTACACTTCAGTCGAAAAGGGCGCTCCTTTGCTCTCTACCGGGGCTGGGGCCGCGCCGATAACTTCTTGAAATCAAACATCCAGGAATCGAAGAAATCCAGTGGAGACCACTACCGCCGTCGAGTCCGAAACCGCGTCCGAAAAAAAGCTAACCGATAGGATCGTCATCCGTTTCGCCGGTGATTCCGGTGATGGAATGCAGGTGGCGGGCAGCCGCTTCAGCGACGCTTCGGCGTATTTCGGCAACGATCTGTCCACCCTTCCCTCTTTCCCGGCCGAGATCCGAGCCCCGGCGGGCACGCTCCCCGGGGTGTCCTCCTTCCAGGTGCAGATTGCCGATTTCGATATCCTCACCGCCGGTGACGCCCCTGATTGCCTGGTAGCCATGAACCCGGCCGCCCTCAGGTCGAACCTCGCCGATCTGCGTCAAGGCGGCACCTTGATTGTCAATTCTGAAGCCTTTGATGAACGCAACCTGGGCAAGGCTGGCTATGGCTCCAACCCCCTCGAAAGCGAGGCCGTGGCCAGCTTGCGCTTAATCGAAGTCCCGATGGACACGCTTACGAAAGAGGCGGTGAAGAACTCCGGCGTAAGCGGGCGAGACGTGCTCCGGTCCAAGAACTTCTTTGCCCTCGGGTTGCTCGCCTGGCTTTTCAATCGACCTCTTGAGCCGACTATGGAATGGGTGGAACAGAAGTTCGCCAAGAAACCGGAAGTGGCAGCCGCCAACATCGCTGCCTTCAAGGCGGGGTGGAACTTCGGCTTCACCACCGAGGCTGCCAGGACCACCATCGAGGTACGGCCCGCCCGGCTGGCTCCTGGTACTTATACCAATGTCACCGGCAATACAGCCCTCGCCTGGGGTCTCATTGCGGCCGCCCAGCTTGCCAAGCTCCCGTTGTTCTACGGCAGCTATCCGATCACACCGGCCTCCGACATCCTCCACGAGCTCTCGCTCCATAAGAACTTCGGGGTCCGCACCTTCCAGGCAGAAGACGAAATCGCCGCCATCGGATCCGCCATTGGTGCCTCGTTTGCGGGCAACCTGGCAGTGACCGGAACTTCAGGCCCGGGAATGGCCCTGAAAAGCGAGTCGATGTCGCTTGCCCTCACCACCGAACTGCCCCTGATCGTCGTCGACGTGCAGCGGGCGGGCCCATCTACGGGCATGCCAACCAAGGTCGAACAGTCCGATCTGCTTATGGCCATGTTTGGGCGCCACGGCGAATCACCGCTCCCGGTCATCGCCATTCCCACCCCATCCGAAGCGTTTGACCTCGCCATCGAAGCAGCTCGGATTGCGCTCAAATACATGACCCCGGTGGTCCTGCTATCCGACAATCATGTCGCCAACAGCTCCGAGCCTTGGAGATTGCCCCAGATCGATGATTTGCCGGACATCTCGATTCCCTTCGCGGCCGTCAGCAATGGCAACGGTCACTTTCTCCCCTACATGCGCGATCTCGATACCTTCGCTCGGCCCTGGGCCATACCCGGCACCCCCGGCTTCGAACACCGGATCGGCGGCATCGAAAAAGAAGCGGTGACCGGCAACGTGTCGTATGACCCGGCCAACCATCAGTTGATGACCGATTCCCGAGCCTGGAAGGTCGCCAACATCGCCCAGGACATTCCATTGCTCGAGGTCAATGCCGACGAGGGAGCGGACTTGCTGGTCATCGGATGGGGTTCCACCTACGGCGCCATCAGGGCGGCCATCAACCGGATGCGGGCGAAAGGACGGAGGGTGGCAACCACTCACCTGCGCCATCTCAACCCGTTCCCGGCCAACCTCGGTGACATTTTGAGGAGCTATCCAAAGGTGTTGGTGCCCGAACTCAACACCGGACAGCTACTCAAGTTGCTGAGGGCGGACTTCCTGGTTGACGCTCGCGGCTTCAACAAAGTGGCAGGTGAGCCGTTCAAGATCACCGAGGTCGAAGAGGCCATCCTGGAGGTCCTGGACAAATGACCGCGCCTACCTACAGCAGGTCCGACTTCCAGACGGATCAAGAGGTTCGCTGGTGCCCGGGCTGCGGCGACTACACCATCCTTGCCGCAGTCCAGAACTACATGGCCAGCATGGGAGTTGCCCGGGAGAAGATCGTGTTTGTTTCCGGGATCGGCTGCGCTTCCCGGTTCCCTTATTACATGAACACCTACGGAATGCACTCGATCCATGGCCGGGCACCCGCCATCGCCTCCGGAATCGCCGCCACCCGCTCAGATCTAACTGTCTGGGTGGTCACCGGTGACGGCGACGCCCTCTCCATCGGAGGCAACCATTTGATTCACTCCCTGCGCCGCAACTTCAACCTCAAAATCCTGCTCTTCAACAACCAGATCTATGGGCTGACCAAGGGTCAGTATTCACCAACCTCCGAGCAGGGCAAACAAACCAAGTCCACCCCGATGGGGTCGGTGGACTATCCCTTCAATCCGATCAGCCTTGCGCTTGGGGCCGAAGCCTCGTTCGTGGCTCGCACCATCGACATGGATCGATCCCACACCACCCAGATCCTCGAAGCCGCCCACCGGCATCAGGGCACGGCGTTCATCGAGATCTACCAGAACTGCAATGTGTTCAACGACAAGGCCTTTCTTCAGCTGACGGGGAAAGAAGAGCGCGCCATAAACCGGATTGACCTGGTCCATGGGAAGCCGATCACGTTCGGAGGGGCCGGCGAGAAAGCCGTGATCTTCGAAGACGGACGAGCGCAGATCGTCGACACCAATTCGGTCGATGCCACCCGCATACTCGTCCACGACGAGACCCGCTCAGACCCGACGGCTGCATTTGCACTTTCGAGGTTGTCCCACGGTCCCTATGGCCCGACGCCGATAGGGATCTTCCGCCGAGTGACCCGTCCCATGTATGAGACCGGTCTCAACCAGCAGCTATTAGATGCCAGGACTCGTAAAGGCCCCGGCGACCTGGAAGAGCTGATCAGGTCGGCAGGGACCTGGGAGGTCAAGAAGGAGGAGCGACCAGCAGGTACCCCCGCTGTCGCACCGTCCTGATCTCGTAGCCGAACGACTCCAGGCTGCGGCGGAGCCGCAATATCCGCACATGGAGAGTGTTGCGGCGAATTCGCTGTCCGAGCCAACCCGTCGCTAGAGCGGCTCAACGCCCTTGAGATTTTCCCCCGCGTGCCAATGCCGATGGGATCCCATGAGGTCCGTTGCCGATCTCGGACCCCAGGTGCTCCGCTGGTAGATCTCCACGGGTCGAGTCGTCCTGATGGCCGGGTCGACGATCCGCCAAGCCTCCTCGACCGCATCCTGGCGAGCGAACAGGCGTTGATCGCCCTCGAGGGCGTCCCCCAGCAGTCGTTCATAAGCCTCGGGTCCTTCCACCCCGAGCTCGTGTTCGGTTTGCACATCGAGATCAACTTCGTGGCTCACCAACCGCTCACCAGGGAGTTTGGCTTGAAGGCTGAGGCCTATCAGGTAGTCCGGCTTCATTCGAAAGTGCAGGGTGTTGGCGTGTGGAACCCGTTGTCCGTCTGCGAACAACATCCGGGGCGGCTCCTGGAACTCGACCACGGCTTCGGTGATCGTGGCCGCCAAACCCTTGCCGGCCCTGACGAAGAAAGGAACACCCGCCCATCGCCAGGAGTCGATCTCAACTTTGAGGGCGACAAAGGTCTCGGTTGAAGACTCAGGGTCCACCCGTGGTTCGGTTCGGTAGTCGTGATACTGACCGCGAATCACCTCTAGCGGATCGAAGGTCCGGATCGATTTCAGGACCTTGACGGTCTCATCGCGTAACGCATCGGCATCGGCCGAGACGGGTGGCTCCATCGCCAGCAGACTCACGATCTGCAGGACGTGGTTCTGGACAACGTCCTTCAACGTCCCTATCGAGTCGTAAAAAGCACCCCTCCCCTCGACTCCAAACGACTCGGCCAGCGTGATCTGTACGTTGTCGATGTAATGCCGATTCCAAACCGGCTCGAGTAGGGCATTGGAGAAGCGAAACACGAGCAGGTTTAGCACAGGCTCTTTACCGAGGAAGTGGTCAATCCGGTAGATACCTGATTCGGGATAGAACTGGTGGAGCAGAACATTGAGGTCCCGGGCAGAGGCAAGGTCGCGGCCAAAAGGCTTCTCCACCACCACCCTTCCCCGGTTGAGGCGAACCCGGGCCAGCCCGGCAATGACTACCGGAAAGAGGGCCGGAGGGATGGCGAGATAAGCAACGGGCATGACCGAGCCCTCCGCCTTGGCGGCCAGTCGATCGAACAGATCCGGTTCCTCGTACCGTCCGGCAACGTGGCACAAACGGGCAGCAAGCCTTTCGTAGACCTCCTCGTCGATCTTCTTACCGGCGTCCTCCAGGGATTCCCGGGCCCGGCGCCTCAAATCGTCGTCGGTCCACACCGAGGAAGACACGCCGATGATCGGAATATCAAGCCGACCTGATGCGGTCAGATCATAAAGAGCGGGGAAGAGCTTGCGCCTGGCGAGATCGCCAGATACTCCGAACAACAGCAATGCGTCGGCCTTCATTCTCAACCTCCGGCTGGCAGCTCCACATGCCCCCCGAACTGTTTTCGCATCGCCGATAGCGTCCGATCTGCGAAGTCCCCTTCATCACGTGAGGCGAATCGCTGGTACAAGGCGGCGGCTATCACATGGGCAGGCACCCCCAGATCAACAGCCGCCTGCACGGTCCATCGACCCTCTCCGGAATCGGAGACATGTCCGCTGTATTCGGATAGGTCGGGATCCTGATGGAGGGCAGCAGCGGTCAGATCGAGCAGCCAGGAGGTGACGACGCTTCCCCGCCTCCACACCTCTGTTACCGCCGCCACATCGAGATCGAATCCATACCGATCAGGTCGGCGCAAAGGAGCCGTCCCCGCACCAACACTTCCCACCGCCACGCCGAGATCCGCCCGGTCGAGGATGGCGAGCCCCTCTGCATAAGCAGCCATCAGCCCGTACTCGATGCCGTTGTGAACCATCTTCACGAAGTGCCCCGCTCCGACCGGGCCGCAATGGAGATAGCCGAGCTCTCCGGGTCGAGGGGCGCCGGTCTTGCCGGGTGTGCGCGGTGCCGACTCGAGACCGGGAGCAAGGGTCAGCCAGATCGGGTCGAGACGTTGAACGGTCTCGCTATCACCACCGATCATGAGACAGAAGCCACGTTGCAGGCCGTGGACCCCTCCACTGGTACCAACATCGACCAAAGAGACGCCTTTGGCCGCCAATCTCTGCGACCGGACCAAGTCGTCTTCGAAGAATGAGTTCCCACCGTCGATAACCACATCGCCGACCGACAGATGCGGCACCAAGTCGTCGAGAGTTGCTTCCACGTATGCCGCCGGGATCATGATCCATAAGGTTCGCGGCGCGGTGAGATGGGCTACTAAGTCCGCCGTCGAGTCGGCCCCGACGGCACCTTCACTCACCAGCACAGCAACCGATCCGGGTCGCAAGTCAAAGACGACACATTCATGTCCGTCCCTCATCAGCCTCCGCACGAGGTTGGCGCCCATTCGCCCGAGTCCGATCATGCCGATCTGCATCAGGCGATCGTTCCCGGCTCGGCCGGTGTTTCCGAAGAGGGGGTGAACCAGCTGAACATGTATTCCGGATGGTCGATGCCGCGGGAGAAGTCAGCCAATTTCAAAGGGCGGAACGTGTCACACATCACTGCCAGCTCGCGGGTGGCGGTGGCACCGAGCGCTCTCTCGGCCAGACCCGGTTGGGGCCCGTGCGGAATGCCGTAGGGATGGAGAGTGATCGATCCGACCTCGATCCCCTTGCGTGACTCAAAGTTGCCGGATACGTAATAGATCATCTCGTCGGACTGAAGATTGGAATGGTTGTAGGGAATAGGGACTGCCTGCTCATCCCACTCCAGGTTGCGGGGACAGAACGAGCAGATCACAAACCCCGGGCCCTCAAAAGTCTGATGAGCGGGTGGAGGCTGGTGAAGTCGACCCGACTTTGGCTCGAAGTCGGCGATGTTGAAGGTCCACGGATAGACGAATCCGTCCCAGCCAACCACGTTGAAGGGGTGGTAGTCGAGAACATACGTCTGGTGTCCGCCCCTCACCCGCACGGTCACCTGGAACTCCCCCTGCTCCTCGTGGGTTCGAAGCTCCGTGGGTCCGTGCAGGTCGCGGTGGTAATAGGGAGCATGTTCCAGAAGGTTGCCGTATTCATTCCTGTATCGCCGCGGCGTCTCGATTTGGCCCGGGCTAACGAAGACGAGATACTTCTGGGGGCCCTCAGGTACGAGGCGATAGGTGGTTCCGCGGGGAATCACGATGTAGTCCCCCTGGCGATAAGCGAGGTCGCCGAAAATCGATTCGAGCACGCCGGCACCCTCGTGGACGAAGATGACCTCGTCGCCCTCACCGTTGCGGTAGTACCCCTCCCGCGCCTCTGTGGGCCGGCAGAACCAGATCTCGACATCCTGGTTCCACATCAACAAACGACGACCGATGATCAGGTCACCACCTGGTTCCACATGGGCAGTCCCGAGCAGGTGGTGCTGGTGCTGTTCGGGAACCCACTCGGTCTTCTCGATCGGTTCAAAACCGCCGAGGGCCATGACCCGGCAGGGGGTCTGAAGGTGGTAGAGGATGGAGTAGTTGCCAGAGAAGCCCTCCATTCCCATGACCTGTTCGGTGAGCAGCTTTCCGTCCCGCCAGAGCTGGGTGTGCCTTTTGGACGGTACCTCTCCAAGTCGCATATACATGGGCATAGAGCCCGCAACCTACAGGTGTTTGGCGGCTTCCCGGCGTGACAACCCCGACAGGTAGGGCTCATTCTCGACCAAGAAGGTGCGAACCGCCTCGGGATCGACCCGGGCGTACTCCCGCAATGCCCAACCGATCGCCTTGCGGATGAAGAACTCCTTCTCGTGGGCGCGGCGGCGGCAAAAATCGAACAGCATCTGCTCGTCGGTGGCTCCCTTGTGCCGGAGTTGGGCCAGGAGGGCGGTCCGTCGCAGCCACATGTTGTCGTCATCGATCCACTTTTCGAGGATGGGCCGCATTCTTTCCCTCTTGTCGAGAACCACCCGGCCGACCAGATCGGAGGCGATGACGTCGACCAAGTCCCACCAGGCCCCTTCGACCACCATCCGCTGGTAGAGGTCGATCTGTTCGAAGACGATCAACTTCTTGAACGAGAGGGCATAGTCGATCGCCAGGTACTTCTCCTCCCGGTGTGCCACCGCCCACAGCACTTCCACGTTGTTGGTGTACTCCGCGGACGATCCTGGCGGAAAAAGCCGCTTCAGGTCGCGGGCGATCGGTCGCCGGGCCGGGCTGCTCACTCCGTGGAAAGGCATGTCCGTCTTCATGTAGGCGGCCATCGCAACCGCCCGCTCGGGGTCGGCCACGGCTGTAAGTGCCCTCGTCACGAAGGTGACGATGGCCGGTCGCTCAGGCAAGAGCGACCAAATCGAGCAGGGACTCGTCGAAGAAGAGCACCCGACCTTCGGGCATCATCAGTGCCCGGTCGGGGCCAAGGGAAGCAACGAAGTCTGTGTCATGGCTGACCAGAACCACGGTCCCGGAGAAATGGCGCAAGGCCTCCAGCAACGCCGTTTTCGCCTGTGGATCGAGGTTGTTGGTCGGCTCGTCCAACAAGAGCACGTTGGGGCCGCCCAGCACCACCATTGCCAACGCCAATTTGGTCTTCTCGCCCCCGGACAGCGTTCCGGCGTCCTGATCGATTTTGTCGGCCAGAAGGAAGTGACCCAACAGGGTTCGAAGCGGCTGGTCAGGAAGAGCTGAAACCGAACGGACGTGATCGAAAACGGTCACCCCGGGTCGGATTTGCTCGTGCTCCTGTGCGTAGTAGCCCAGGGTCGCGTTGTGGCCCAGATGCACCTCACCGAGGTCGGCGGTCTCCACCCCCGCCAGGATTCGCAGAAGAGTCGTTTTCCCCGCGCCGTTCAGGCCCATGATGATGAGCCGCTCACCTCGATTGAGATCGACGTCGATGTCGACGAACACGAGATTGTCCCCGAACGATTTAGCCAGACCCGACGCGGTCAATGGTGTTATTCCTGAAGGGCGGGGTTGCGGGAACTTCACCGCCACCGACTTCCCGCGCCTATGCACTTCGACCAGGTCCTTCTTCATACGCTCTACCCGGGTTTCCATCGAGCGGGCGACTTTGGCCATCTTCTCGGTGGTGCCCTTGAACCTGCGGATGTTGTACTGGAGCCGCTCGATGGCCTCATCCTGATGGCGCCGTTCGCGTTCGCGCTGCTCGCGCCTCTTTTGCCTCTCGACCAGGAAGCTCGAGTAGTTGCCCCGGTATGGCTCCAACTTGGCTTCGGCGAGGTCGAGGACGGACGTGATCGCCGCGTCGAGCAGCGGGAGATCGTGGCTGACCATCAGAATCCCACCCCGGTAGGTCGAGAGATAGTCGACCAGCCACGCCTTGGCGTCCAGGTCGAGATGGTTGGTGGGCTCGTCGAGCAGCAGAGTCTCCGTCTCAGCGAACAAGATCCTGGCCAGCTCAACTCGTCGGCGTTGACCTCCCGACATCGTCACGACCGACTGGTTCAATTCGTCCACTCCAACACCGAGGTTGGACGCCACCCGCTTTGCCTCCGCCTCCGCCACATACCCACCTTTAGTCTCGAACTCTTCAGTGAGCCTCGCATAGCGCCTTATGGCGTGATCCCGCGCCTCCCCTTCCAGCCGCTCCATCTTGCGCCTCGTCTCTTCGATTTTGCGCAACATCGCCCCGATCTGACGGGCGGCGAGGATCCTCTCGAGAGCGCTCATGTCGGGCCGCTCGAGATCGGGCAGGGCCGCTTCTTGGGAGAAGTATCCGAGGTTGCCGCTGCGCAATACGGTGCCGGCCGTCGGCATCTGATAACCGGCCAGCGTTCTGATCAAAGTGGTCTTGCCAGCCCCGTTGCGTCCCACCAGGCCGATCTTGTCGCCTGGCTGTACCGAAAACGACGCTCCATCCAACAATAGGCGCGTGCCCAACTCGATGCGGAGATCCCTAACGACCAGCATGCATTCCCTCGTTTAGGACCGGAGCCAGACCGTGGCTGACCGTCCGCGTTCGGGGCCAATAGTGAGAGTGTCGCCGTGACAGCTGATGATCGAAGGACTGGCCGACCCGATTGGCAACGGATACGAGCGTTGTAGAACCTGAAGGTCCGGGCCTGCCTCAAAGTAGTAGACGCCGGAGTCCGGCGGGTCGGTGATCTCAATGGGGGTATCGGCCCCGAAGGTTGTTTGCTCAATATCCGGAGACAGTACGAGTTTGCTCTCCTGCACTGACCAGGTCCCGATGATCTCCCCAGCCAGGATTGTGTTGAAAGAAGAGTCTTTCCCGAACTCGGTCTGAACGGTCAAGTTTTCGAAGATGCCCGCGACGTGACCGTTCTCCTCGAACGTGATGGTGGCCGATCCGGAATTAACCGACACGTCAGGAGTCCTCCCTGTGGCTCGGAGGGTCGCCTCGAAGGCGGCTACGAAACTATCGAGATCGAGGAGCCAGCTACCAACCACGCAGCCGTCAGCAACGCCGCTCCGAACAGCGGTCGTATTGGTAGTCGTTGCCGGGTGGGCGGTCGTTGATGATGCGTCGCCCGAGCCAGCACAGGCAGCGATCAGCAGCAGACAGGCGGTCAATAATCGCTTGTTCACGTTGACCGGAGCCAGACGGTTTCGGCCGAGCCTTGTACTTCTGGAGTGATGGAGAGTGTGTCACCCTCGCAGGAGATAGCCGAGCGAGATGAGCTCAAAGAGGTGTCGGGTTCGATCGGCAACGGGAAGGGCTCGCCGTCGACCAGGGCCTGGACGTCGATGCTGCTCCCGTCTCCGGGGTTGAGCACCAGGCTGTCACCTTCCACCGACCAGGTCCCCACGATCTGCCCGGAGAGAATCATGTCGATAACGGGAAGATCGGCTCCCAACTCGACCTGAACGGTCAGGTCGTCGTAGACGCCCGCCGCCTCGCCGTTGTCCTCGAAGGTCATCGAAGCGAACCCGGAGGTGACGTTCACGACCGGAACCGAGCCGACGCCTCCCATGGCCCCTTCCATCGAACTCGCAAAACTCTCGAGGTCCAGGTTCCAACTCCCGACCACGCATTCTTCATCGATGCCACTGAGTGCAGTCGTGGTCGTAGTGGTAGGTGCGGTCGTACTGGTGGTTATCGATTCCTCGACGGTCGTTATCGTCGTAGCGTCACCGGAACCGGCGCAGGCCGCCACGAGTAGAAAAGCGCCAGTCAGAAATCGTTTGTTCACCCAAACACTCTAAGGGCGGGTCCACCAGAGCGTTACGAACTGGCGGACATCGGTCCCGAAGAGGAACCTGCCGTCCCTCTCAATTATTTCGGGCTCGAGAAGTTGGTCGAGTTCCGTCCAGCGATCACTTGGCAGCACAAGCCGACGGCCATACAGCTCGATGATCTCCTGGCGTGACTCGAACCAAAGGTCGGGTGGTCGGGTCCAACGCTCCAGGACGGGTGAGATGCCCAGTACTTCCTCCACTACGGAGGCGAGGTCGTCGGCATTGGGACCGCTGGGCCGGGCCAGGCCATGCAGGGCCAGGTAGTAGGGGCCGAGGTGGGTCCACGGGTGCGTCTCGGTGAGCTCGATCACAACTCCGCCTGTGGCTTTATCGGCCAGTGACGACAAGAACGGCCCGACTTCTCTCACGTCATAGACCACGTGTGCGCACATCGAGACCGAATGGCGGTCGACCCGCCTCGCCACCGCAGGCCACGAGCCATCGATTACCTCCACGGGAAGGCCGGCTGCCAGCTCTTGCAGGCCCGCCAACATGCCGGGGTTGCGCTCGACCGCGGTAACGGGATGACCTAGACGAGCCAGCGGCAACGAGGCTCGACCGGTACCAGCTCCAACGTCGAGCACGGAGCCACCGTCACCTGCCATCGACGTCACCCGCGCCGTGGTCGGAGTCATCTCCCCCCGCTCGATGGCCGAAGCGGCTCTCCGCTTCCATAGGGTTTCCGGCCAGGTGTAAGGAGAGTCAGGAACGGCCGACAGGAGACGTTCCGGCAGGGCCCAATCGTCAAGCTGCCGTTGCCAACGTTCGGTGGCAGAGACCCTCAACGCAGACCGGAGAACAGATCGGTCTCGGGCAGCTGGCTATCCACCGACGAGAACAGTCTGAGGAACGATTCGGTCCCGAAGAACTCCCGTCTCACCTCGTCAGGAACGGTCAATAGAAACCAGTCATTGGGAATCTGGCTCCGATGAGCCCTCAGAGCGGCCACCTTGCGGTCGAGGTAGTCGCTCACGTCGATGACCGCTGAGATCTCTTCGTCCGGGAAGCCCCGGTCCTGACGCGCGAAATAGCTGTCGTCGTCGGTCTCTTCGTCGGTGGCGTCGTTGTCGCGCATGGCGCTGATCACCTTCATCCGTTCCCGGCCCCAGGCGTTCCAGTAGAGCTTTCGGGGGGCCCAATACTCCTCCCCTTCCGCCAGCGGGTACCAACCCAGGTCGCGGCTTCCGAAAAACGCGGCGACGCCGACTCGATGGACCTGAATGTGGTCGGGATGTCCGTAACCACCAAAGGGGTCATAGACGATCATCACTTCGGGCTGATAGCGGCGGATCAAAGCAACCAGTCGGCCCGTCGCTTGAACGAGGTTGGCCTGCCAGAACGCCTCGGGGTTCTGATTGGCTTCGGTGCCCATCATTCCCGAGTCCCGATAGCCGAGAAACTCATGGTGTTTGACCCCGAGGATGGCGAGGGCGGCGGCCACCTCCTCGGCTCTCATCTCAGCCAGCTTGGGCACCAATGATTCGGGGTTGTCGTAGTTGTGAATCTCGCCTTCGGCACCGTCGGTAGCGGTTACAACAACCACTTGCTCGCCGGCCTCGGTGTAGCGGGCGAGGGTGCCGCCCGTCCCGATCACTTCATCGTCGGGATGGGCATGGAAAGCAAGCAGACCGGGCATTGCCCCGACGTTACTTCAGCGGTAACGCCAGACGATGCGGCCTCTTGTGGGGTCGTACGTGGATACCTCGACATCAACCCGATCGCCCGGAAGAATCCGGATCTTGCGACCCCGGGACATCCTTCCCGCAGTCCGGGCCATTACCTGCAGCCCTCCTGGTAACTCAACCAGGAACGTGGCGTTGCGCAGGATGGAGAGGACCTTCCCCTCCATCCGCACATATTCTTCAGTGTCGCTCAACGAGAGTAGCCACCAGACCGGCTGCGATTCCGGTCCTGGGGACGGCGGTCGCCGCCACCCTGGGGCCGGGGCTTGGCCTCGTTGACCGTCAGACGACGACCATCGATGGCTGCCTCGGCCATCTCGGCAATGGCCTTGCGGGCGGACTCGTCGTTCATTTCGACGAACCCGAACCCACGGGAGCGACCCGTGTCGCGGTCGGTCACCACCTGGGCGGACTCGACCGTCCCGTACTTCTCGAACATCGTCTCCAGGTCCCTATTGGTCGTGGAGAAGGGCAAGTTGCCCACGTATATCTTCATCGTGCTCCGTTCCGTCGCGGCGATCCCCGACGATCCGACCGCGGTATCTACAT
>Ga0326597_10004500_pt1 | contig 19621 bp, 14 predicted proteins | sample RVTome_12_FD_203789 | JGI IMG/M metagenome (GOLD analysis project Ga0326597, IMG submission 203789) | Soil microbial communities from uranium-contaminated site in the Upper Colorado River Basin, Wyoming, United States - RVT100D185 | ecosystem: Environmental > Terrestrial > Soil > Contaminated >... | reverse complement strand
TGCCGGGCTGCACCTCGATGCGGTACGGGCTGGCCGCTTCGGCGCTTCGGGAGACCACCAGCAGGGCGGAGAGGCCGTGGCGCAGGAATGCCGGACCGAAGACGATCAGCAGGGTCGCGGCGACCGCGACGCTGGTGAGTGTGAAGAGCTGCCGGCGAAGTCCCTGCCGCTCGACGGCGCGGCCGTCGTCGATGCCGCGGCAGCGCTCGACGGCCTGTTCCACGAGCCGTTGGACCAGCCGGGGCGAGGGACCGGTCTCCGACGGGGCCGACGTCCGGACGGCGCTGGACTCGACGGCGCTCAGGATGGCCGCCTGCAGCGAGGGGTCGCACTCCTCCAGGTACATGGCGACCTGGCTGTCGGTCACGCGGCGCATCAGCGGACGCACCAGTCCCAGCCAGACCAGCCCGGCGAACACCGCGAACGCGATGAGCCGGAAGGACGTGATGGCGGCCGGACTGAAGCGCAGCGCCTCCAGGCTCGAGGCGGAGAGGAAGAGCGCGAGCAGGGTCCCGGCGACCACGATGACCGCGCCCCTGAGCGCCAGCTTCAGGCGCCAGCGGTTTCGAACGCGCCGGATGACGTCTTCGAGCTCGAAATGACGATCGGATCCGCTGAATCCGTCAGGCATGTTCGGTCCTCTCCCTGGCGAAGGTTCTGCTGACAGAATACACCCGCGGGGTCTAAAGAAAGCGCTCTTTCCGCGATAACTGGTTGGAAATCACCAGTTCGGCCGCCAGGATCAGCATGCCGGCGAGCAGCAGATACCACCAGAGCCCCTGCTGCCGCTCGGCGTCCTGGGGCAGGATCTCCGACGGCGCCTCGGCCGGTCCACCGCCGGTCGGCGCGGCGCGGCCGGTCACGGCGGCGACGAGCTCGCCGGGATCGATGGCCGCGAGGTCCGACTCGGCCGGATCGATGTTGACGGCGATCCGGTCCGCGCGTCCCGACGCGCCGCCGGTGGTCGAGCGGATCTCGTACACCCCGGCTTCGGCGAGCTCGAGGAGCCCCGGCTCGCTGGCGGGAATCGTGAGGCGCTCGCTCGACGGCGTGACGACGACGCGGTCGGCGCGCCCCTTGAGGGTGCCTGACAGATCGACGACCTGCCCGACCGTGAGCCATGCCGCCGGCGGCTCGTAGCGGGCGAGGTAGCGGACCAGCTGGTGCACGAGCGGCAGGAACACCGGCTTGGTCGCCAGGTCGTTCCAGGAATTGTCGAGCGTCGTGGTCCACGCGATCACGCGTCCCGTCCCGACCCGCCGCTCCGCCGCCGCGACGGCGCCATCGTCGAAGCGGACGAGGATGCGGTCGTTGGGATCGGTCTGCAGCGCGCGATAGCGAAACACGCGCACCGCGGTGAAATCGCCGCTGCGCGGCGCCTTGAAGACCTCGAGCACCGGGTGGCCGTGATCGAGGAACCCGAGCGCGGCGCCGCGGCCGCTGGTGCGATCCACCACCGGCCCCAGACGGCCGGGCAGCAGATCCGCCTCGGTCGCGGGGGTCGCCGGCCAGGAGGTCCGGTCGCCGACGGCGACGAGCAGGCCGCCGCCGCGCTCGACGAACCGCTTCAGCACGTCGCGTGAAATGCCGAGCGGCGCCATCGAGTCGTTGAGGATGAGGACAGCGCTCTTGTCGAGCATCGCCGGCGTCGCGCGGCTGGTGGGCACGACCTCGACCTGAAACGCGGGGGCGTTACCGATCGCGAGCGCCTTGGACAGGTAGAAGCTCGACTGGCTGGTGCCGCCGCTGTCGACGACGAGCACCGGCACGGGCCGGCTCGGCGTGAGCACGAAGTGGAACGCGTTGTCGAGCGCGAGCGGATCGGAGCCGGCGCGCACCGTGCCGCGCACCGCCGGCTCGGCCAGCGTGAAGGGGGCGAACGACACCGAGGCGGCGGCGTTCGCCGCGATGCTCACCGGAAGCGTCTCGAGCTGGATGCCTTCGATCTCGAGCGTCACCGCCACGCCGCTGGCCGCGCTGGCGCTCTTGTTGGCGATGCCGGCCGTAAGGGTGATGCGTTCCTGACCGGAGAAGGTGGAACGCGCGAAGGTGACCGACGGCACCGAAAGGTTGCTCGTGTCGTCGGAGGCGATCGACACCGGGATCAGGCGCGCGTTCTCGCCGAAGTCGACGTCCTCGGCGCCGGTCCATCCCGATTTCTGGAAGTCGGAGATCAGCACCACCTCGCGCCGCTGGAGGGTCGATTGGCTGAGCGTGCTTTCGGCGAGCTTGAGCGCCGGCCCGTAGCGCGTGCCGGCGGAGGTCACGCCCGCGGCGTCGATCGCCGCCTCGAGCCGGCCGCGGTCCGCGGTGGCGCGCATGTGCTCTTCCGCGTTGCGGCCGAAGAGGACGAGGGTGGCGCGGTCGTTGGGTCCGAGGGAGCGGACGACGTCGCGCGCGGCGTCGCGGGCCCGGTCCCAGTGATCGCCGTAGCCCATGCTCGCCGACTGATCGAGCAGGATGACGACCTCGCGGGCGCCGCCCGCGGCCGCCGCGGCGACCGAGCCCTGCGGGAAGAACGGGCGGGCGAACGCGGCGACGATCAGCGCCACGGCCGCCGCCCGCAGCAGCAGCAGGAACCAGTGGCGGATGCGGCGGCGGCGCACCGACTGGTACGGGATCCGCTGCACGAACATCAGCGACGGGAACTCCACGACGCGCTTGCGCTCGCGCTGGATCAGGTGCACGAGCACCGGGATCACGATCGCGGCGAGACCGAGGAAGAAGAGCGGGCTCAGAAAGGACATGGCTCGTTCACCGCACCCGCATCATCTTTTCACGGCTCGACAGGTAGCTGAAGAGCGCCCGGTCGAGCGGCTCCGCGGTGTTGAGGACCGCGTAGTCGATCCGCTGTTCGGAGAACTTGGTCGTCAGCGCGTTGATGTGCTCCTGGATCAGCGCCCGGTACTGATCGCGGAACGACTGGGGCACCACCGGCACCTGCTCCCGGCTCTCGAGATCCTCGAAGCTCGACGCGTCCTTGAAGTCGAAGTTGATCTCCTGCGGGTCGAGCACGTGGAAGACGATCAGCTCGTTGCCCAGGAAGCGCAGCGGCTTGATCGCCTCGAGCACGGCGTCGGGCTCGTCGTAGAAGTCGGAGATGAGCAGCAGGATGCCGCGGCGCTTGAAGAACTCGGCCATCCGGTTGAGCGGCGCGCTGAGATGGCCCGGCCGCTCCGCCTTCGCGCGGTCGAGCGTGTGGAGGACCATGTCGAAGTGCTTCGCCGAGGGGGGCACGTGCGACACGATGGCGTCGTCGAACGTGATGATCCCGACGCGGTCGCGCTGCTTGTGCGCCAAATACGCGAGGCACGCCGCCAGGTACGATCCGTACTCGAGCTTCGAGACGCCGCCGCTCGCGAAGCTCATCGAACGCGACACGTCGAACAGCACCGTGAAGTTGGTGTTGGTGTCGGCCTCGTACTGCTTCACGTAGTAGCGATCGGTCCGCGCGTACAGGCGCCAGTCCACCCGCCGGATGTCGTCGCCCGCGACGTAACCGCGGTGCTCGGCGAAATCGATCGAGGCGCCGAAGAACGGCGCGCGATGCAGGCCGTTGATGAAGCCGTCCACGACGGTCCGCGCCAGCAGCTCCAGGTTGCCGACGCGCGCGAGGACCTTCGGGTCGACGAACCGCGCGCCCGCCATCGCTTCGCCGCGATTGTCGTGAGCCATCCTCTCTCTCCTGTCGGCAGCGGCGGCCCGGCCACGCCGGCCGGGCCGGCGCCCGCCGCCCTACTACATCCCGGACGTCGGCACCGGCACGCGCTCGAGCAACTCGTCGATGATCGAGTCCGTGTTGACGCCCTCCGACTCGGCGCGGAAGTTCGTCAGCACGCGATGGCGCATCACCGGATGCGCGATCGAGCGGATGTCGTCGAACGTCACGTGGTAGCGGCCGCTGCACAGCGCCCGCGACTTCGCGCCGAGCACGAGGTACTGCGCCGCGCGGACGCTGGCCCCGAACGCCACCCACTTCTTCACCGACTCGGGCGCCTGGGGCGACTTCGGGCGGCTCGTGCGGACGAGCGACAGCGCGTAGCGCAGCACGGCGTCCGCAATCGGCACCCGCCGGACCAGCCGCTGGAACGCGACGAGATCGGCGCCCGTCACCGGCCGCGTGAAGTGCGGATCGATGATCGCCGTCGTCGACCGCACGACCTCCAGCTCTTCGTGTTCCGGCGGATGGTCGATGACGATGTGGAACATGAAGCGGTCGAGCTGCGCCTCGGGCAGCGGGTAGGTGCCTTCGAGCTCGATCGGGTTCTGCGTGGCGAAGACGTAGAACGGCTCGTCGAGGGTGTACGTGCGGCCCTGGATCGTGACGCGGTGCTCCTGCATCGCTTCGAGCAGCGCCGACTGCGTCTTGGGCGGCGTCCGGTTGATCTCGTCGGCGAGCACGATGTTGCTGAAGATCGGCCCGGGGGCGAACATCATCTGGCGGCGTCCCGTCGTCACGTCCTCCTGAATGATGTCGGTGCCGGTGATGTCGGACGGCATCAGGTCGGGCGTGAACTGGATGCGGGTGAACTTGAGGTCGAGCACCTGCGCCAGCGTCTGGACGAGCAGCGTCTTGGCCAGCCCGGGGACGCCGACGATGAGGCTGTTGCCGCCGACGAAGAGCGTCTGCAGCACCAGCTCGATCACGCCGCTCTGTCCGATGACGCGCTTTCCCAGCTCGGCGATGACCGCCTTGCGGCCCGCATTCATGTGGTCCGCGAGCGCCACATCGTCGGGCGAGTCGAGATTCATGGAGTCCTGATCAGCCACGACACCCTCTTTTCCTCGCGGGGTCCCACCCCCGCTCGAGACACCTTCGCGCTGCCCGCTCGGGCGCAACCTCTATGTCGACATAGTTCTACAGTACTTTTCGGGGCGATGCGGCCCCGTTCGCGGCCACCCGCCTAGGCTCCTAGAACCCATCTGGCGTGCCCTCGATCCGCGGGTCAACCCCTACAGTCAGTGGGTCAACCCGTACAGGACGTAGTTCACGCCGAGCTTGTACGCTTCGTTCGTCTCCCATGTGGGATGGAAGCCCATGCCCGCCTCCTCCCAGTACTCCGAGATGTCGGTGTTGTAGTTGATCATCGCGATCATCCGTTTCTGCGGGTCGTTGTCCTCGAAGACGGCGCGCAGCACCGGCCGGCCGACATCGTACGCCTGCGGCAGGATATCAAAGGAATCGATCTGGAAGAACGAATGAAAGATGTTGTGCGACGGGTCGAGGTCGTAAAACCTCGCCTCGGGCAGCACCCGCCGGAACGCGTACTCGAAGCTGGCCCAGCCGCCGCGGTCCCCCGAGAAGTCGTCGAAGATGACGAAGCCCCCCTTGAGCAGATAGGCGCGGAAGGCGGCCGCCTCGGTCTCGGTAATCAGCCAATAGCCGGGCTCGGCCATGTAGGCGATGGGGTGCTTGAAGAGCTCCGGATCGTCGAGGCCGTAGATGCTGGTCTCCTCGGTCTTCGGCCGCACGTAGCTGACCTCCTCGAGGATCTTCATGAAGTGGCGCTCGCCGGTCGGGTAGTCGTGCGACCAGGGGAGCCGCTGCGAGACCATGCGGGTCTCAGGGCCGTAGCGCAGCCGGACGAAGGTGAACTGCCCGTCGTACGGCGGATTGGGGAGGACCGGCTGTCCGAAGCCGTAGGCGCGTCCCTGTCCGACGCCTGGCGCGCGGGCGCCACCCTCGCCGGGGGGCGCGGGAGAGCCGAAAGGCGCCGTCGCGGCGCCGGCGAGCAGCGCCAGCGCGACGAGCGCCCGCGTCATTTTTTCGCCTCGAAATCTCTGATCGCCCGCGTCTTCAGTGCCAGCTCGGTCAGCAGCTTCTCCAACTCCTGCTCGTACTGACCCGCGTCCATGCTGTCCTTGCGCTGCTGCAGCGCGGCGACCCGCCGTTCGAGGAGGTCGCGCTCCTCGACGAGCGCGCGCAGCTTCGGGTCGGCGCCGGCCATCTCCGCCGACCGCGACCGCGGGGGCGCGAGGAACTGCGTCGCCGCGAACTTGCCCTCGCTGCCATCGTCGAGCGTCGCGTGCTCGGTGAGGAGGTGGCCCCCCTGCTCGTAGGAGGTCGCCACCTTCGTGCGGGCGTAGTCGAACGCCTCGAGCACCGACACGCGGCCGTTGCGGTCGCGATCGGCCTCGTCGCCGTCGAGCGCCTCGACGAAGAAGGCGGGGAAGCGCGTCTCGTTGCGCTCGCCGCCGGTCTTGGTCGCGGTGACGATCGTGCGCCCCGGGCCGGCCAGCGCCTGCAGGAACGCGCCGCTCGAGCTGCCGGTATTGACGAACACGATGCGCTGCGTCGTGAAGCGCTGGAGCAGGAGCGCGTAGTCGCCGGCCGTCAGGTCGGGGCCGGGAAGGTTGAACGCCCCCTGCCGGCCGTCGAACGTGCCGTGCCCGATCAGCAGCACGAAGATCTCGTCGTCGGGTTTGGCGCGCGCGGCCAGGTCGGCGAAGGCCTTCGTGACGTTCTCGCGCGTCGACCGCGCCTGAACGCGCGCGGCGTCCTGTTCCGGCTTTTCTCCGAGGTAGGTGACGTTGGCCTCGGCGACCCCGTGGCGCTTCGCCGCATCCGCCACCGTCGACGCCCACTTGTGGAACTGCGCCGTGTGCTCCGGGGATCCGCCCACGCCGGCGATGACGAGCAGGTGCGTGTCCTGCGCGACGGCCGGAGCCGCCGCCATCGCCAGCAGCCCCAGGGTCATCAATGCCCGGGCTGCCCGGGATGCCGGGGCCGCCACGCGCGAGCCGCCGCGGCCGGCCCGGCCGCGGTCGATCATGCCAGTCCTCGCGTCCGGCGGTAGCCCCACTCGGCCCCGACCAGCGTGAGGAGCAGGAGGAGGACCGCCGGCATGTCCCACAGATCGCGCTCTTCGACCACGGTGACGCCGCGGCCGCTGACGCTGATGGCCTCGGCCAGGTCGCCGCCCGTCTCGGGCGTGAAGAAGCGCCCGCCGGTCTCCTCCGAGATCCGCTGGAGCAGCGAGGAGCGCATCGCCGCGTCGAAGTACTCGCTGTCGCCGGCCGACGCGCGGGCATGCGTCACGCTGGCGCCGAGGTCCTGTCCGCCGCGGATGGCCGTCGCGCGCACTTCGTGCAGCCCCGGCTCGTCGGAGACGAAGCTGCCGCGGTACTCGCCGTCTCGCGTGACGGTCCACTCCAGCTGCACGTCGGTCGTCTTGCCCGACGGCGCGATGACCTGCGCCACGACCTGCGCGTCGTTGACTTCGACAAACGCCGGATCGACGACCTCCGCCGAGAGCCGGATCGGCTCGCCCGGCTCGACGCGATCGACCGCCGTCGTCAGCGACACGTGATCGGGCACTCCGTCCACGAGCCAGCGGACCATCCGCCGCCAGAAGGTGGCGTGCGTGGTGTCTTCCACGGGGATCGTGACGTCCATCTTCCAGTTCCAGGAGTCCTGAATCGGCAGCGCCAGCGACTTGCCCCGCCCGTACCGCTGGAACGCGAGCACGATCTGCTCCTGCGGGCCGCCGTCGGTGCCGGTGAGCAGGACCGTGGCGCCCGGCTTGGCGACGCTTACGGCATTCACCGAGCTGACCTGCGGGAGCTCCTCCCACCGCGCCATGGAGGCCTGCTCGGTCGCGGCGAGCTGGGTGACGGGGTAGGTCGCGCCCGCCCGCGTGGGACGGACCGCCAATTGGGTGAAGAAGGGCGGCGCGTTGCCGCGCGCCGCGTTGGCGTCGAAGCTCACCGGCAGCACTTCGGCGACCGGCGTGCCGGCCCATCCGCCTTCGGCGAACGCCCGCCGCCCGCCGATCATCAGCAGCCCGCCGCCGCGCTTGCTCACGAAGTCGGCCAGCATGCGCAGCTGGTCGGGAGAGAACGACGCGGCCTCCACGCTGCCGAGGATGATCGCCCGATAGGCGAAGAGCTCTTCGCGCGTCTTCGGAAACCCGCCGACGAGCTCGTCGGCGCTCCCGACGTCGAGCCGCAGGTACTTGTCCTCCGCGGTCCGCTGGAGGATCACCACCTGGAGGTTCTTGTCGTCTTCCACCGCCCGGCGGATGAACTTCACCTCGAAGCGAGGTTCGCCCTCCATGTAGAGCACCCGCTCCCGGCGATCCGACACTTCAACCAGCGCATCGCGCGCGTTGTTCTGGGTGACCTGCTCGTTGGCCTGCGGCGGCACGCGGAAGCGGAACAGCCGCGGGCCGGCGTCCGTCGCGGTGAAGTTCACCCGCACCGTCGTCGAATCGCCGTCGGCGGGCAGCCTGACCTCCTGGGAGCTGACGATCCGTCCCTCGTCCTCGACTTGGAGGGGCACCGTCGTGCCGGCATAACCGGTATGGCTGACGACGACGTCCACCGCCAGCGAGGTGCCCTTGAGGGTGAAGCGCGGCGTCTCCACGCGCGTAATCTGGATGTCGCGCTCGAAGCGATCCTGGCCGACGCCGACCGTGAACACCGGAATCGAGCGCGCCCTGAGGCTGGCGAGCGGCTCGTCGAGCGAGGCGTCCGACGTATCGGCCCCATCGGTGACCATCACGAGCCCGGCCAGCGGCAGGCCGGCCAGCTCGTCGCGCGCGCGCTCGAGCGCCTGGCCCAGCCGCGTCGACGTGCCGGCGTACGTGAGGTCGGCGGCGCCCGCCAGCCGATCGGCCGACGAGGAGAACCGGAAGAAGCGCAGGACGAAGCGCTTCGAGAGGGCGGCGAGCAGCGGGCTCTCGGGCGTGCCCAGCTGGTCCTGCACGAACTGGGTGCGCGGCTGGCCGTCCCGGTCCGCGATCGTCATGCTGCGCGAGTCGTCGATCAGGATGCCGAGGAAGTTCTGCTGCGGCACGGCCGCCTTGAGCACGAGCGTGGGACGGAACAGGCAGAGCAGGAGCACCGCCACGAGGGCGAGGCGCAGCCCGATCAGCACGATCCGGTCGCGCAGCGGTTCTTCGCGCGACAGGCCGCGGTACGTGATCAGCGCGGCAACCGCAACGGCGGCCACGCTGGCGATCACCAGCGTCATCTGCCGGGACGCCGAGAAGGTGAACTCGCCCTGCTCGAACACCAGCCGCGGATACTTGAAGAGGAATTCGAACAGCCAGCCCATGATCACCCCGACCTATTCCCCCGCGCGCGTCGCACACGCTCATGTTACCGGAGCCGGCGGCGCGGAGGTACAGACACTTATTTCACGTTTCGCGCGCCGCGGGTAGCCCATTCTCCGGATTCCGGAAAATCCGGTCGGGGAGGCTTGAACCCCAGCCGCGCGCGGTCGGGTCGCTTGAATCCGCCAGGGGCGAAACGCGCCGCTGATGGGATTCATTACGGCTGGTGTCAGCAGCCCAACAGTTTCGCGAGCGGCGTCGAGCCGGCGCGGTCGGAGATTCAATCGAAAAGCGGAAAGGATTCCGCCATCGCGCCGTCTGGCGGCTCGAACCTGGTCGAAGCGGCTGGTGGCATGTCGGTTGCTCGAATCCGGATCGCAACCCCCATCAACTCAACGAAAGACGAGGGGAGACGGAATCGCCCGCCAGTCGGCTGGACTCCAAGTCCCACCTTCGAGCCATCAGCCAGCCGACGGAAAACGCCCTCCATTCCATCCCGGGCGGCCGACTTCACCGTCGCCGCCCGCGGCCAGATCCCGGATTCCAGGAATCAGCGATGCCACAGCGACCGACCGGCGGCTCGGAGATTAGGTAGATAGATCGAAGGCGGCGATGGACGCGTTCCGTTCGTCCACCGCCGCCTTCGTGTGTCAGCCGCGGGTCGTTCTACTTGGCGAGCGGGTTCGGGCGTACCTGGAACTTGACGGCTTTCGAGCCGTGCCCCATCGTGCCGGCGCCCTCGACGTGCCACGGGGCGTAGCTCGAGAAGCTGGACCAGAGTCCCTTCCCCTTCCAACCGGTCTTCGAATCGTCAATGCGGCCGTTGGCCGACCGGGAGAAGAACCCCATCGGATAGGGCACGCGCAGGGTGACGAATCGTCGAGACTCCGGCAGGAACGCCACCAGCATGTCCGTATTCACCGTCCCGTACAACGGCACGTCCTTACCCAGACTGAGCGTATCGTGCCGATCGACCTGGGGGAGGTAGGTCATGTCCGCTTCGATGTTGGTGCCGGCATACGTGGGACCGCCCAGCAGATGGACCGTCCAGCCTTCCGGACAGCCCTGCCCCGTCGCGGCGGCCGGCCCGTTCGTCACCTTGCACTTGCGGCGGTCGAACGAGGTCAGATGCTGGCTGCCGCGCCAGATCATCCAGACTACGCCTTGACCGTCGATGGTCGCATGACCGGCGCCGCTGATTTCCGGCGTCTGCCCGGTGGGCGGGCGGTAGACTTCAGCCTTGCACGTCTCCGGCGGATTGGGTCCGCGCTCCACGCGCGTCAGCCTCACGTTGTCGCCGCACCAGGCGACGCCGTTCTTGTTGTTCGGGTCGACGCCGACCTGATAGCAACCGAACTCGACCCGCTGGTCCTTCTTCGGATCGGCCGGCGCGCCCGGCTCCGTCCACTCCGTGATCCTTCCGTCGGCGTTGGTGTCCACGATGGCCGGGCACCACCCCTGCGACGCCTCGGCGTTCTTGGTCTTGTCCCAGGTGGTCGTATCCATCCACCACACGGCGTTGTCGGCGCCGAAGTAGAGGTGGTCGTCCGGCCCCATCTGGTTGTGGTCGAGCGTGAAGCAGGTGTCGGCGATCGGTGTGAACTGCCGCGTCTTCGAGTCGAAGTACGTCAGCTGGCGCCCGATATCGGCGCCCCCGCCGCCACGACCTGCTCGGGTCGCGGCCGAGTAATAGCGCGCGAACTTGTTCGTCTGCGACGTGCAGAAAGCCGGCAGCCCCGGCTTCTCCCGCAGCCTGGCGGTCAGCCACACGCGGCCGCTCGCATCCATCGCGACGCTCCGGGGCTCGGCTTGACGCCTCCAGATCGCCTCATTTTCCCAATACGCGGAGGGCGGCGACTTGGCGTCGACGACCGGGGCGTTCGACGGCACTTTGAGGACCTGGGCGCTGTTTTCGACCGGGTCGAGGATCGTCAGCACGTCGTCGGACCGCGACACCATGTAAACGCCCCCGTTCGGGTTCACGTTCGCGTTACGCAGGTCGCTGGCCGCAGCGTCGGTCCGGCCGTCGAACTTGGTGCCCCAGTCCCACAGCGACACGACGATGTTGCGCTCGACGCCAGTAGGCCGCGCCGGCGCCTGGCGTGGGACCTCCCCCTTGGCCACGCGGTCCGTCCAGGTGGCGAAGGCTTCGCGGTCCGCGCCGAGCCGTTTGAAATTGGCGAACATACCCGGGCCGGACGGGCCCGTGGCCGTGCGGCGATCCCACGCTTCGAGCGACGTCTTCACCGCCTTGGTGATGCTGGCGGGGATCTCACGCGTCGCCTTGTTGCCAATCTGATGGCAGGCCAGGGCGCACCCGGCGACCGGCTTGTCCATCATGCCGGCCCAGTAGGCGGCCGGATAGTACTGCGCGGCCGCGGCCGGGGTGGGTGCCACCTGCGCCTTCAGGGCGAGCTGCTGGCCCGGCTTGGCCGGCTGCCGTGCCGAATCCACCAGCCCGTAGCCGCGCACGAACACCTCGTAGTTCCCACGCGGCAGGTCCGGGATCAGGTACCGGCCCTGGTCGTCGGTGACGACAATCCGGGCGAACTTGGTCGGCAGCGAAGTGGTTTCGGCGATGACCCAGACGCCGGCTTCCGGCCCCTTGGCGCTGGTCACGACACCGCCGATGTCGTCGGCGTCGGTCGGGACGGCCCCGCCCTGGGCGTTGAGCCATGCCCAGGAAGCCGCCACGCACACGGCGACGGCGGCCGCTCGCATCAGGTTCGACTTGCCTCTGCTTCTCATATCCGGGCCTCCATTTGCCTTTACTGCACGCGCGAAGTCGTCCGAACTCTCGTTTCTGATTTCTATGCCGTGGTCCCTTCAAGATGAGGTTGCACTGTAACATTGAGACGCGTGAGCCGTCATTTCTTTCTCGACCGCGACCGCTCCTGGGGATGAGCCGGGGCGGCGGTGGCGAGGATTATCGAACGAAACAGCCGCGTGATAGCATAACGCCCCTCCCGCCGCCCGGGCGTCCTGCCGGCGCGTGTGGAACGGGTGCCTATCACGTGCCGGGCACGCGCCTGGGTTCGAAAAGGGGGCTGCGCGGCGGCGTGTTGTGCGCCAGGGAGCCGCCCAGTGCCGAACACAATCAAGTCCATGCTGACAGAGAAGGGACGCTCCATCTGGGCGCTGTCGCCCGCCGCGTCGGTGTACGAGGCGGCGCAGATGATGGTCGAGAAGCGCGTCGGAGCGCTGCTGGTGATGGCCGGCGACAAGCTCGTCGGCATGGTCTCGGAGCGTGATTACGCGAGCAGGTTCATCCTCCCGGGGAAGAACGCGAAAGACACGCGGGTCGCCGACATCATGACCAGTCCGGTCTTCTACGTGAGCCCGGAGCACACCGTGGACGACTGCATGAGAATCGTCACCGACAGGCGCATTCGCCATCTTCCGGTCGTCGACAACGGGAGAGTGGTGGGGCTGGTGTCCATCGGCGATCTCGTGAAGAGCATCGTCCGGCAACAGGACGAGACGATCCAGCATCTCGAGAGCTATATCACGGGAAGATATCCCGGGTAACGGCTCGCCTCGCTTGACCGCCGAGCCCGCCCCGGCACAGACTGCGGCTGGGTTCCTGTGATCTGCATATGCGCGACTGATGGCGGTTCATCGAGTCAAACGAGGGCTGGGGCTTCCGATCGAGGGCGAGCCCGAGCAGGTCGTCGCCCGGCACCACACGCCCACTCGCGTCGCTCTGCTGGCTGACGACTCGGTCGGCCTGCGGCCGACGATGCACGTGGCGGAGGGCGACGCCGTTCGCCGCGGCCAGCTCCTTTTCGAAGACAAGAAGATTCCAGGGGTTCGCCACACGGCGCCCGGCGAAGGCCGCGTCGTCGCGATCAACCGGGGCGAGCGCCGCGCCTTTCAGTCGATCGTCATCGAGCTGTCGTCGGCGGATCGCAGCGGGCGCGGGAACCAGGTGCGCCTGGCGTCGTTCTCGGGCCGCCACCCCTCGGCGCTCGGGGGCGAGGCGGTGCGCGAGCTGCTGGTCGAGTCGGGGCTGTGGACCGCGCTGCGGGCGCGCCCGTACTCGCGCGTGGCCGACCCCGCCGCGCGGCCCCGCTCCGTGTTCGTCACCGCGATGGACACCGACCCGCTCGCGCCCGACGTCGACGTCGTCATGAGCGGCCGCGAAGACGACCTCGAGCGCGGGCTGACGGCGCTCACGAAGCTGACCGACGGGCCGGTGTTCCTGTGCACCTCGGAGCGCTTCCCGCTGCAGGTTCCCTCGATGGACCGGATCAGGCACGAGCGCTTCGCGGGCCCGCACCCGGCCGGCACGGTCGGGTTCCACATCCACACGCTGGATGCCGCCGGACGCAATCGCGTCGTCTGGCACGTCGGGTATCAGGACACGCTGGCGATCGGCCGGTTGTTCGAGAGCGGCTCGATCGACGTCGAGCGGATCGTGTCGCTCGCCGGGCCCGCCGTCGCGCGGCCGCGCCTCGTGCAGACGCGGATCGGGGCGGCGACCGACTCCCTCGTGGCCGGCGAGCTCGCGCCGGGCGACGTGCGGGTCGTGTCGGGGTCGGTGTTGTCGGGCCGGACGGCCATGGGACCGGTGCTCGGCTTCCTCGGGCGCTATCACCGCCAGGTGGCGGTGCTCGCCGAGTGGCGCAACCGCGAGTTCATGGGGTGGGCCGGCCCGGGCTTCGACAAGTTCTCGGCGATTGGCGTGTTCCTGTCGCGGCTGCGGCCGGGCCGCCGCTTCGCCCTGACCACGGCGCTGAACGGATCGCCGCGCGCGATCGTCCCGATCGGCATGTACGAGAAGGTGATGCCCTTCGATCTGCAGCCGACCTTCCTGCTCAAGGCGCTGGTCATGCACGACGTTGAGCGCGCCGAGCTGCTCGGCTGTCTCGAGCTCGACGAAGAGGATCTCGCGCTCTGCACGTTCGTCTGCCCGGGCAAGAACAATTACGGTCCGTACCTCCGCGAGGTGCTGACCATGATCGAGAAGGAAGGCTGATGCTCCGCCGCTTCCTCGACCGCCAGGCGCGTCATTTCCACAAGGGGGGCAGGCTGGAGCGCTTCTTCGCGCTCTACGACGCGGCGGACACCTTCCTCTACACGCCGGCCAGCGTGACGCCGGGGGCGTCCCACGTGCGCGACGCGCTCGACCTCAAGCGGATGATGTCGCTCGTCATCGTCGCGCTCCTCGGCACGATCGCGATGGCGCTCTACAACACGGGGTACCAGGCGCACGTGGCGATCGAGTGGGGCGCGCGGCCGCTCGAGACCTGGCAGACCGGCGTCATGGAGGCGCTGGCGCTGCCCTTCGCGTCCGACGACGTCCTGGCGTGCACGGTGCACGGCGCGCTGTACTTCATGCCGGTCATGCTCGTCACCTACGCGGTCGGCGGCGCGTGGGAGGCGCTCTTCGCGCAGGTGCGGGGCCACGAGATCAACGAGGGCTTCCTCGTCACCGGCATGCTGATCCCGCTGACGCTCCCGCCGGCGATTCCGTTGTGGCAGGTGGCGCTCGGGACCTCGTTCGGGGTCGTCATCGCCAAGGAGATCTTCGGCGGCACGGGGATGAACATCCTCAACCCGGCCCTCACGGCGCGCGCGTTCCTCTTTTTCGCCTATCCGGCGGAGATCTCGGGCAACGTGTGGGTGGCGGCGGCGTTCGGCGGTAACGGCGTGGCGGCGGCCACCGTCCCCGACGCGTATGCCGGGGCCACGTGGCTGGCGTCGGCGACGACGAGCGGGGTGGCCGCCTTCGCCGGCCTCTCCTGGTGGGATGCCTTCCTGGGGTTCATCCCGGGCTCCATGGGGGAGACGTCTGCGCTCGCATGCCTGGCGGGGGCCGCCCTGCTCGTGGTGACGGGCGTCGGCTCGTGGCGCATCATGCTGGGTGTTACCATCGGTACTATCGTCACCGCCTGGGGCCTGAACACGATTGGCTCGTCGACCAACCCGTATTTCGACGTGCCGTTCTGGTGGCACATGGTCCTGGGCGGCTGGGCGTTCGGCACGGTGTACATGGCGACCGATCCGGTGACCGGCGCGCAGACGAACATGGGGAGATGGATCTACGGGTTCCTGATCGGCTTGCTGACCGTCCTCATCCGTGTCGTCAACCCGGCATACCCGGAAGGGATGATGCTCGCGATTCTGTTCATGAACGTCTTCGCGGCGACGATCGACTATTTCGTCGTCCGGGCGAACATCCGGCGGAGGCAGGCGCGTGCCGCAGCGTAGCGACGCCGCCTACACGATTGGCTTCTCGGCGGTGGTCTGCGTCGTCTGCGCGGTGCTGGTCTCCTCGTCGGCGGTGGCGCTGCGCGATCGACAGGCGGTCAACATCGAGCTCGATCGACGCAAGAACGTCCTCGCGGCGGCCGGCGTGCTGAAGGACGGCGAGTCCCTCTCGCGCGAGGAAATCGAGCGGCGCTTCGCGTCGTTTCAGGTCGTCGCCGTCGATCTGCGGAGCGGCGAGGAGGATCCGTCGTTTCCCATCGAGGGCTACGACGCGAGACGCGCGCTCGCCGACGCGAGCGCGAGCCGGCCGGCCCCGCGCAACGACGCGCAGATCCTCCGGGTGCCGAATCACGGTCTGGTCTACAAGCAGCTCGACGCCGGCGGACGGCTCGACCTCATCGTCCTGCCGGTGGAAGGCAAAGGGCTGTGGTCGACGCTGTACGGCTTCCTGGCGCTTGGCGCCGATCTGACGACCATCCGCGGGCTGACCTACTACCAGCACGGCGAAACGCCCGGACTCGGCGGCGAGGTCGACAACCCGCGCTGGAAGGCGCTCTGGCCCGGCCGCAGCGCGTTCGACGAGGGCGGCGAGCCGGTGATCGAAGTCACGCGCGGGCGCGCCGGAACCGTCCAGGAGGATCCCCACCGCGTGGACGGCCTCGCGGGCGCCACGCTGACGAGCCGCGGCGTCACCGGCATGCTGCAGTTCTGGCTCGGCGAGAACGGCTACGGCCCGTATCTGGAGCGGCTGAAGAAGGAAGGGGTCGATGGCCAAACCCCGTGACGTACTGATCGATCCGCTCTTCAACAACAATCCCATCGCGCTGCAGGTGCTCGGCATCTGCTCGGCCCTGGCGGTCACGACGAAGATGGAGACCTCCGTCGTGATGGCGGTCGCCGTGGTGTTCGTGGTCGCGTTCTCGAACCTGTTCATCAGCGCCCTGCGCGCCATGATTCCGACGAGCATCCGGATCATCGTCCAGCTGACGATCATCGCTTCGCTCGTGATCGTGGTCGATCAGTTCCTGAAGGCGTATCTGTTCGACGTGTCGAAACAGCTGTCGGTCTTCGTCGGCCTCATCATCACCAACTGCATCGTGATGGGCCGGGCGGAGGCGTTCGCGATGCAGAATCCGCCGGCGCTCAGCTTCATCGACGGCGTCGGCAACGGGCTGGGCTACGGCGTGCTCCTGCTCGTGGTCGGCAGCGTGCGCGAGCTCTTCGGGGCCGGCACCTACTTCGGCCTGCCGGTGTTCGCGCTGGCCGCCGAGGGCGGCTGGTACACCCCGAACGGCCTGATGGTGCTGGCGCCGGGCGCGTTCTTCCTGATCGGCCTGTTCATCTGGGCGCTGCGCACCTGGAAGCCCGAACAGATCGAGAAGCCGGAGGCGTGAGATGGCCGAGCACTATCTGAGCCTCGCCGTGAAGGCGATCTTCGTCGAGAACATGGCGCTCGCCTTCTTCCTCGGCATGTGCTCGTTCCTCGCCGTGTCGAAGAAGGTCGAAACGGCCCTCGGCCTCGGCTTCGCCGTGGTCGTCGTGCAGACCATCACGGTCCCGATGAACAACCTGATTTACCACCACCTGCTCACGCAGGGCGGGCTCGCCTGGCTGCACCCCTCGCTGGCCCAGTACGACCTGACGTTTCTCGGCTTCCTGACCTACATCGGCACGATCGCGGCGGCCGTGCAGATCGTCGAGATGATCCTCGACCGCTACGCGCCGGCGCTCTACACGACGCTCGGGATCTTCCTGCCGCTCATCGCCGTCAACTGCGCGATCCTGGGCGGCTCGCTGTTCATGGTCGAGCGCGGGTACACCTTTCCCGAGAGCGTGGTGTTCGGCTTCGGCTCGGGCGCCGGCTGGGCGCTGGCCATCATCGCGCTGGCCGCCATCCGCGAGCGGATGCGCTACAGCAACGTGCCGGAGGGCCTCCGGGGCCTCGGCATCACGTTCATCATCACCGGCCTGATGGCCATCGGCTTCATGGCGTTCGCGGGCATCCAGCTGTGAGGAGCGCCGTCTGCCGTGCCAGCCGAGGAGCTACGGGTTCGAGGTCAGTTCGCGCTCGGGTGGACCCCGGCTGGGTTAGAGGGAGCGCCTGCGGCCATGCCGAGCCGAGGACATGGGAATCCGAGGCGAGGCATCGGCCATGACGACCATCGTGATGGGCGTGGGCATGTTCACCAGCGTGATTCTCGCGCTGGTCGGCCTGCTGATCGTCGCCCGCAACCGGCTCGTGGCCTCCGGCGAGGTCGAGATCGTCATCAACGACGATGCGTCCAAGGCGCTCAAGACGCCGGCCGGCGGCACGCTGCTCAGCACGCTCGCGGCCAACCACATCTTCATTCCGTCGGCCTGCGGCGGGAAGGGCACGTGCGGTGTCTGCAAGGCCACCGTGCTGGAGGGCGGCGGCACGCTGCTGCCGACCGAGCGCAGCCACGTCTCGCGCGGCGAGGAGCGCGAGGGCGTCCGCCTGACCTGCCAGGTCAAAGTCAAGAGCAACATGCGGATCGAGCTGCCGCCCGAGATCTTCTCGGTCCGCGAATGGCAGTGCAGGGTCCGCTCGAACCACAACGTGGCGACCTTCATCAAGGAGCTCGTGCTGGACCTGCCGCCGGGGGAGTCGGTGCCGTTCCGCGCCGGCGGCTACATCCAGATCACCTGTCCGCCCCACGTCGTGAAGTACGCCGACTTCGACGTCGAGCCCGAATACCGGGGCGACTGGGACCGGTTCAACATGTGGCGGTACGTCTCGACGGTCGACGAGCCGGTGACGCGCGCCTACTCGATGGCCAACTACCCGGAGGAGAAGGGCGTCATCATCACCAACGTCCGGATCGCGTCGCCGCCGCCGCGCGCGCCCGAGAACGTGCCGCCGGGCAAGATGTCGTCGTACATGTTCGGCCTCAAGCCCGGCGACGACGTGACCATCTCCGGCCCGTTCGGCGAGTTCTTCGCCAAGGAGACCGAGGCGGAGATGCTCTTCATCGGCGGCGGGGCCGGGATGGCGCCGATGCGCTCGCACATCTTCGATCAGTTCAAGCGGCTCAAGACCAGGCGCAAGGTCACCTTCTGGTACGGCGCGCGCAGCCTGCGCGAGGCCTTCTATATGGAGGATTTCGACGCGCTCCAGCGCGAACACGAGAACTTCAAGTGGCACCTGGCGCTGTCCGAGCCGCTGCCCGAAGACAAGTGGACCGGCTACACGGGCTTCATCCATCAGGTGGTCTTCGAGCACCATCTGAAAGCTCATCCAGCGCCCGAGGACGTCGAGTACTACCTCTGCGGCCCGCCGCAGATGCTGCAGGCCTGTATGAAGATGCTGGGCGACCTCGGCGTCGAGCGCGAGAACATCCTCTACGACGACTTCGGGTAACGGACGGGAGAAGCAGCATGGGGGACGTCGCCCGTCTCCGCGCGCGGCGCGCGCGCGCCCTCGCGGCGTCGATCGCGGTCGCGCTGGCCGCCGCCTGCGGCGGCGGTCGACCCGATCGCCGCACCTTCGATTTCCGCGGGCCGACCATGGGGACGACCTACTCGGTGAAGGTCGTCACCGGGCCGGAAGGCCTCGGCGGCTCCGCCCGGGCCACCCTCAACCAATCCATCCGCGGCGAGCTCGAGCGCATCAACGCGCTCATGTCCACCTGGGACCCCGAGTCGGAGCTGTCGCGCTTCAATCGATCGACGAGCCTCGAGCCGCTCCCCGTTTCGCCCGAGACGTTCGACGTGTTCCGCTGGGCTCTGGAGCTGGCAGCGCTGACGGATGGAGCGCTCGACGTGACCATCGCGCCGCTCGTGGACGCCTGGGGATTCGGTCCCGGCGGCCGGCGCGGCTCCACCCCGGGCGACGACGAGATTGCGCGGCTGCGCGAGGCGGTCGGGACGACCCACCTGGAGCTCGATGCCGCCGCCTCGACGGTGCGCAAGAGACGCCCCGACGTGCGCTGCGACTTCTCCGCGCTGGCGCCCGGCTATGCCGCCGACCGGCTCTGGACGATGCTGTCCGAGCGCGGGATCGCAGACTTCCTGGTCGATGTGGGGGGCGAACTGCGGGCCCGCGGCAGAAACGACGCCGGCCATCCCTGGCAGATCGCCATCGAGCGGCCGGAGGCCGTCGGCCGCGTCATCGAGCGCCTGATCCCCATCGCGGACCGGGCAATTGCGACGTCGGGCGACTATCGGAACTATTATGAAATGGAGGGCGAGCGCGTCGCCCACATCCTGGACCCACGGACGGGCCGGCCGATCCGGCATCGGCTCGCCTCGGCGACGGTGATTGACGAGCTGGCCGTCCGCGCCGACGCGCTGTCGACCGCGCTCATGGTCCTGGGGCCCGACGACGGCTTCGC
>Ga0326597_10004499_pt1 | contig 19621 bp, 19 predicted proteins | sample RVTome_12_FD_203789 | JGI IMG/M metagenome (GOLD analysis project Ga0326597, IMG submission 203789) | Soil microbial communities from uranium-contaminated site in the Upper Colorado River Basin, Wyoming, United States - RVT100D185 | ecosystem: Environmental > Terrestrial > Soil > Contaminated >... | reverse complement strand
GCCTGAACGGCCACGAGCAGGTCGTCTTCGGGGCCGACGCGGCCAGTGGCCTGCGCTGCATCATCGCCATCCATTCAACCGCCCTGGGACCCGCGCTGGGCGGCACGCGGATGTATCCGTACGCCAGCGAGGATGATGCGCTGGTCGACGTGCTGCGGCTCTCGCGCGGCATGACCTACAAGGCGGCGTGCGCGGGCCTGGACCTCGGTGGCGGCAAGGCTGTCATCATCGGCGACCCAGCCACGGACAAGTCCGAAGCCCTGCTGCGCGCCTTTGGACGGTTCATCGAGTCCCTCAACGGCCGCTACGTGACGGCCTGCGACGTCGGGACGTACCCGGCGGACATGGCCATCATCGGCCGCGAAACGCGCTGGGCCACCGGCGCCGACCTTGCCCACGGCGGCTCCGGCGATTCCGGGATCATGACCGCGTACGGCGTCTACCTCGGGATGAAGGCCACGGCCGCCCACGTCTGGGGCACGGACTCCCTCGCCGAACGCCACGTCGCCGTGCAGGGCCTTGGCAAGGTCGGCCGGCGCCTGGTCCGCCACCTGGTTGACGACGGAGCCAAGGTCACGGTCGCCGACGTCAACCCCGCCGCCGTCGACGCGGTCGCAAGCCTTCCCGGTGTCAGCGCGGTGGCGGCCCACGAGATCATCACCGTCGACGCCGACATCCTGTCTCCCAATGCCCTTGGGGCGGTCCTGACCAAGGACACGATCCCAACACTGCACGTCCAGGCGGTGTGCGGCGGGGCCAACAACCAGCTGGGTACCGATGATGACGCGAGCCTCCTGCGTGATCGTGACATCGCCTACGCCCCCGACTACGTCGTGAACTCAGGCGGACTCATCCACGTCTCGGACGAGCTGGGCATCGGTGGTTACAACGCCGACCGCGTGAAGTCCAAGGCCAACGCGATCGACGACACCCTGCGCCGCATCTTTGCCCGCGCCAAGGCCGACGGCACGACCACCGAGGTGGCCGCCGAACACGTCGCCCAGGAGCGCATCGCCGCCGTCGGCCGCCTGCGCCAGATCCACCTCGCCCACTGACCCCGCGTTGCGGGTCGATTTCGCTCCGACCGCGTGGAGCGGAATCGACCCGCAATGCGCGGGTGCCACGCGCGGCGCGTTGCGGGTCGAATTCGCTCCGACCGTATGGAGCGGAATCGACCCGCAATGGGCGGGCGAGGGGTCTCAGGTGAGGCCGAGGACTTCGCCGCCGCCCGGGACAACCTCGCCGGCGATCCAGGCTTGCACGCCACGGTGGGCCAGCAACGCCACGCATGCGTCGGCGTGCTCTGCGGCGACGACGGCCACCATGCCGACTCCGCAGTTGAAGGTCCGCCACATCTCGGCGCGCTCGACCGGCCCGGTTTCGGCCAGCCACACGACCAACGGGGGCCACTCCCAGGTCGAGGTGTCCACGCTGATGCTGAGGTGGTCCGGGAGGATGCGTGGCAGGTTGCCGGGCAGGCCGCCGCCGGTGACGTGGCACAGGGCGTGGAGATCCACCTCGGAAGATCTTGCGAGGGAGAGGCAATCCAGCGCGTAGATGCGCGTCGGTTCCAGCAGTGCCGCGCCCAGCGTGGACCCGTCGCCAAGCACGTCGGCGTCCAGGTCGTGGCCGTCGGCGATCCGGCGGGCCAGCGAGTAGCCGTTGGAGTGCAGGCCGCTGGACGCCATGAACACGACCGCATCGCCCTCGCGGACGCGATGCGCACCGAGGAGGTCGTCCTTCTCCACGATCCCGACCGCGAACCCCGCAAGGTCGAACTCGTCGTCGGCCAGCAGCCCCGGGTGCTCGGCGGTCTCGCCACCGACCAGGGCGCAGCCGGCGTCGGCGCAGCCATCCGCGATGCCCCGGACCAGGTCCGCGACGCGACCGGGGTCAAGTCGGCCCACGGAGATGTAGTCGTTGAAGAACAGGGGCTCTGCGCCCACGACGACCAGGTCGTCCACGACCATCGCGACGACGTCGCGTCCGATCGTGTCCAGGATCCCCATACGGCGTGCCAGATCGACCTTGGTCCCGGCCCCGTCGGTGCCGGACACCAGGACGGGGTTGCGCCACTTCGACAGGTCGAGCTCGAACAAACCGCCGAAGCCGCCGAGGCCGCCAAGGACCTCCGGGCGGGTAGCCCGCTGCACCACTTCCTTCAGCAGGTCGACGGACCGCTCAGCTGCGTCGAGGTCGACCCCGGCGTCGGCGTAGGTGAGCGGCGCCGGCGACGACGTGGGCGTGGATGGGGTCGGCTCGGTCGGAATGGTCACGCGACGTCCGCAGGGTCGAGGTCGCGGGAAGGGTAGGCAGCCGCGTCCGGGCCGACGCCGCCGTGGGGCACAAGGTCATAGGGTCGCGCGGCATGGCCTCCATCAGGATCCGAGGGATGAAGCCCGGCGATGCGGCGGGCGCCTTTGCGGTGCGCGCCACGTCCTTCTCCGGTGCAGACCCTGGTGACCACGACCCCGCCGACGAGCGCCAGTACGTGGCGGCGAATCGCCGGTTGGTCGCGGTCGACGGCAAGCGAATCATCGGTCACCTTGCCGCGTGGCCGCTGAAGCAGTACCTGCTGGGCAAGCCGGTCAAGGTTGCCGGGATCGCGAGCGTCGCCGTCCTGCCACACGCGCGCGGCCAGGGCATCGCATCCCAGCTCGCTGAGCGTGCCGTCCACGAGGCCAACGACGACGGCCAGGCGTTCGCGGTGCTGTTTCCCAACACCCAGGGCGTCTACCGCCGCGCCGGGTGGGAGGTCGCCGGCACGTGGACGGTCAACGAGGTGCGCGCCGCTGACCTGGCCCGGCTGCCGCATCCCGACAGCGACGTCACCTTGCGACCACCACAGGCGGGCGACGGCAAGGCGATGGGTGCCCTCGAAGCCGCCGCCGCCGTGGACGATCACGGTCGCGTCACCCGCGGCGTTGCGCGACGCCGGATGTGGCTGAGCGACCCGGCGGTGCGATCGGTCGTCGCCGTGCGCGACGGCAAGCCGTCCGGGTTCATGCTCTGGACGATGGGCGACGACCCGAATGCCGCGGGAGACCGCACGAGCCTGCGACTGCGGGTGCACGAACTGGTCGCCGCCGACAGCCAGAGCTGGTTGGCGCTGTGGCACGTCCTGGCGTCGCACCGGTCGGTCGCGGGCGCCGTGCGCTACGTCGCACCTCCCATCGACCCGCTGACCACGTTCCTGCGCGACCAGGCCATCGAGCGCGCTGGCTCACCGTGGCACTGGATGACCCGCGTCCTCGACCTCGACGCGGCCCTGGGCGGGCGCGGGTGGCCGCAGCACGTCAACGTAGCTGTCCCGCTGACCATCCACGACTCCATTCTGGGTGATCGCAGCGGCGTCCTCCACGTCGCGTCGGGCAGCGCGCATTTCACTGCAGGCGACGATGCCGGCGTCCACGTCGACGTGGGAGCGTTCTCCAGCCTCATCACGGGCGGGTTCACCGCGACCCAGCTGGCGTGGCTGGGTCGGCTCCAGGGAGCCAGCCGCGACCACCTGCGCGACCTCGACGATGCCTGCCGAGCCCCCACCCCCTGGACCGCCGACCACTTCTGATGGGCAGGCGTCCGGGGCCCAGCCTGGGTCAGCGCGGGGTAGGGGTGGGCTCGAACTTGGTGGCCGCCAGGCTCGCGTGCTCGCCGGGTACCTCGATGGGATAGATGCCGTCGAAGCAGGCACGGCACAGGTGGTCCTTGACCACGGGCGTGCAGCCGACCAGGCCGTCGAGCGAGATGTAGTGCAACGAGTCCGCGCCGATGTAGTCGCGGATCTCGTCGACGGTCATGTCCGCGCCGATGAGCTGTGACCGCGTGGCGAAGTCGATGCCGTAGTAACAGGGGTTGGCCACCGGAGGGCTGGAGATCCGCAGGTGCACGGCTGCAGCACCGGCGGAGCGCAGCATCGCAACCAGCTGCTTGGTCGTGTTGCCCCGGACGATCGAGTCATCGACCACGACGAGGCGACGGCCCTCGATCATCTCGCGCACAGGCGACAGCTTGAGCCGAATCCCGAGTTGGCGCAGTGACTGGGTGGGTTCGATGAACGTACGGCCGACGTAGCGGTTCTTGACCAACCCGTCGGCGAACGGGATGCCGGACTCCGCCGCGTATCCCGTGGCGGCGTCACGCCCGGCTTCTGGGACCGCGATGACGACGTCCGCATCCGCGGGCGCCTCGCGTGCCAGGACGCGTCCCATCTGGCGGCGCGCGAAGGCGACGCTGCGTCCCTGCTGCACCTGGTCCGGTCGGGCGAGGTAGACCCACTCGAACAGGCAGTGCTTGGGGCTGGGCTCGGCCCAGATCCGCGAGCTGATCCCCTGCTCGGAGATCACGACCAGCTCGCCCGGCTCGACGTCACGGACGTACTGCGCCCCGACGATGTCCAGCGCCGCGGTCTCCGAGGCGATCACCCAACCGCCCTTGGCGATCCGGCCGACCATCAGGGGCCGAACGCCGTTGCGGTCGCGGAACCCGTACACCCGCTCCTCGTCCATGACGACGACCGAGAAGGCGCCCTGCAGCGTGGGGGCAATCCGGACGATGGCCTCCTCGATGGTGAGGTCGGGGTCACGCGCCAGCAGCTCCGCCATGATCGCCGAGTCGTTGTCGGCGCGCCGATCCATCGATCGCGCCAGGTCCGCCGTGTTGACGAGGTTGCCGTTGTGGCCCAGCGCAATCGCGCCGCCGGCCGGCGTCTCGACGTACTGCGGCTGCGCGTTCTCCCAGCTGGATGACCCAGTCGTTGAATAGCGCGTGTGGCCGATGGCGAGATGGCCATCGAGCGCCGCCAGTGACGACGTGTCGAAGACCTGGTTGACCAGCCCCATGTCCTTGTGGACGACGACCCGTGTGCCATCGGACACCGCAATGCCGGCGGACTCCTGGCCACGGTGTTGCAGCGCGTAGAGGCCGTAGTAGGTCAGCGTCGCCACGTCCTCGCCCGGGGCGTAGATGCCGAAGACGCCGCACTCCTCGCGCGGTCCCTCGGCAAGTCGCGCCACCTCGCTCTCGGCTGAGAGTGGCAAGGTGCGACGGACGGCCATCGACGGCTCCACTGGGGGGAGGGGTCATCGTACGACCGAAGCCGGCATGCTCGGCCGGCTTCGGCCGCACCAGCGCTCAGCCCTGGGAACGGACCAGTTCCGCCTCGATCTCGATCCGGACCTTCTTGCCGACCAGGACGCCACCAGCCTCGAGGGCCTGGTTCCAGGTGAGACCGAAGTCCTCGCGGTTGATCTCCGTGGTCGCGGTGACGCCAAACCGCTGGTTGCCCCAGGGGTCGATCAGCGCCCCCTCGAACGTGGTGTCCAGCACGACCTCGCGCGTGATCCCGCGGATGGTCAGCTCGCCTGCGATCTCAAAGCGGCCAGCGCCCGTCGCGGTGAGACCGTTGCTGCGGAACTGCATCGTCGGGTGCCTGTCCACGTCGAGGAAGTCGGGCGAACGGAGGTGCCCGTCGCGCTGCTCGTCACGTGTGGCGATGCTGGCGGTGTCGATGCTGACCTCGACCGACGACGCGAGGGGGTCCTCAGCAACAACGGCGCTTCCGGTCAACCCGGCGAACCCTCCACGGACCTTGGCGACCTTCATGTGACGCACGACGAAGCCAGCGTGCGTGTGAGATGCGTCCAGCGTGTAGGCGCCGGCCACCGGGAACTCCACACCGTCGAGGGTGCGGACGGCAACGGTCTGGGTACTCAACTCGGTCTCCTCCAACCCGGTACGGGTTATTGTCTGCGCAATTATTGCGCTCGCAGGTAACTGTGACACCAAACAGTTGCGGACGCAACCTTCTGTCGTACCCTGCGCGAGTGACGCGCACGTCCCATCACCGAGGAGCCCGCGTGGATCGCGACCCGCTCGACGACGACCGCCTCACGCTGGCCGGCCTGTTGTTCGAGTCGACGACAGGCGTCGCCCAAGCCTTGGAGGCGGCGTTGCGCGACTGCTCCGGCATGTCCGCCCAGTGGTTCGAGTTGCTGATCCGCCTGGCACGTTCGCCCGGCCGGCGGCTGCGCATGTCCGACCTGGCCAGCCAGACCGCACTGACCCCCAGCGGCCTGACGCGCGCAGTGGACCGCCTGGTGGACGCTGAGCTCGTGGCCCGCACGACGTGCCCCACGGACCGCCGAGGGGCCTACGCCGAGCTGACGGAATCAGGCCTGCAGCGCATCCGGAACGCCGTGGAGCCCCATCTCAGCCACATCGAAGAGGTCCTGCTCGCGCCGCTGGACCAGGACGACCGCCGCGACCTGGAGCGGGTCCTGCGCAAGCTGCGCGACCACGTCCGGCCCAACGCGATCGCCGGGGTCACCACCGACGCCCGATCCCAAAGGTCCGAGCGGAGCTGACCCCGGAGACAGCCCGGACGATCAGGCAGGCTCGACCGCCCGGGCGAACCCGGACTCGTACGCATCGACCATGGCGGCCAGCAAGAGGTCGACGTGGCCGTCGATCACGAAGTGGTCGCCACCAACGATGCCCACATCCACGGCGTCGATCCCGGCGGCTGCGGCCCGCGCCACCACCTCGCCGACACGGTCCGGCGCGACGGACACCACGACGCGTCCGGGCGACTCCGAACACAGGGCCTGGGCATCCGACAGACCGTCGCCGTCGGGCAGGGTCACCGCGACGCCGCGTCGGCCACCGACTGCCGACTCGGCCAACGTCACCAGCAGGCCACCGTCGGACACGTCGTGGGCGGAGTGAAGGGCCCCCGCCGCCGCAAGGTCGACCAGCACGTCGGCCAGCGCGGCCTCCACTTCAAAGTCTGCCGGTGCCAGCAAGCCGCCCAAGGGCGCCCCGAGGAAACGCTGCAGCTGCGACCCCGCCAGGCCCGCGGCGGTCGGCGCCCCGATGAGCAGCACGCGATCGCCGTCGGCCCGAAACGACGAGCCAACCGCGGCTGCCGCGTCGTCCAGCACCCCGACGATCCCAATGACGGGCGTCGGGTTGATCGCGCGACCCTGCGTTTCGTTGTAGAGGCTCACGTTGCCGCCCGTGATGGGCACGTCCAGCGCGCGGCACGCCTCGCCGATGCCGGCGACCGACTCGGCGAACTGCCACATGATCTCCGGCCGTTCCGGGTTGCCGAAGTTCAGGTTGTTGGTCGTCGCCAACGGTCGCGCACCGGTGCAGGCCACGTTGCGGAATGCCTCGGCCGTGACGCGGCGTGCTCCCTCGCGCGGGTCGATCTCACACCAGCGGCCGTTGCCGTCCGTGGCGCACGCGATGCCCTTGGCACTGTCGGGCAGCCGGATGACACCGGCGTCGCCGTCGCCCGGGCCCAGCACCGTGCCGCCGCGGACCAGGTGGTCGTACTGCTCGAACACCCAGCGCTTTGACGCGATGCTTGGGGAGGCGAGGAAGTCCAGCGCGAAGGTGTTGCGGTTGTCCGGCAGGTCGAGTGCGTCAGCATCGATCGCGGCGTAGTCGTCCAGCCACGCTGGTCGTGCCATGCGACGGTGGTAGGTCGGGCCCTCGTCGGCCAGCGAGCGTGCCGGGCAGTCCGCAACCACCTCGCCGTGGCGGGTCAGGGTGAGGTTGGAGCCCTCGACCACCTCGCCAATGACTGCCGCGGGGACACCCCAGCGCTTGGCGATGCCGAGCACCTCGTCGAGCGCATCCGGGGCGACCAACGCCAACATCCGCTCCTGGGATTCCGAGCAGAGGATCTCCCAGGACTCCATCGACGGCTCGCGCAGCAGGACCTTGTCCAGGTCCACGCGCATCCCCATCGATGCCTTGGAGGCCAGTTCCGAGGTGGAGCACGCAATCCCCGCCGCGCCCATGTCCTGGATGCCGGACACCAGGTCGCGGCCGTACAGCTCGAGGCAGCACTCGATCAGCAGCTTCTCCGCGAACGGGTCCCCGACCTGGACTGCCGGGCGCTTGGCGCCGGCTGCCGCGTCGAACTCCGCCGATGCGAGGATCGACGCCCCGCCGATGCCGTCGCGGCCCGTGGACGAACCCAGCAGGACCGCGATGTGGCCGACTTCCTCGGCGCGAGCCAGCTGGAGCTGGTCAACGGGCAGCACGCCGATGGCCAGGACGTTGACCAGCGGGTTGCCGGCGTAGCAGTCGTCGAACTCGACCTCGCCGCCGATGTTGGGGACGCCAACACAGTTGCCGTAGCCGGAGATGCCGCGCACGACGCCATCGATGAGGCGCCGTTGGAGGGCGTCGTCGGGGTTGCCGAATCGCAGCGGGTTCATGACCGCGATCGGGCGCGCACCCATGGTGAAGATGTCGCGCAGGATGCCGCCCACTCCGGTTGCCGCGCCCTGGTAGGGCTCCACGAACGACGGGTGGTTGTGCGACTCGATCTTGAACGTGACCGCCAGCCCGTCGCCCACGTCGATGACGCCGGCGTTCTCGCCCGGGCCCGCCAGTACGTACGGACCGTCGGTGGGCAGGGTGACCAGGTGGACCTTGGAAGACTTGTACGAGCAGTGCTCGGACCACATGACCGAGTACATCCCGAGCTCGGATGTGGACGGGATGCGACCGACCGTGTCGACGATGCGGTCGTACTCCTCGTCGGCCAGCCCAAGCTCGCGGGCCAACTCGCGCGCGCGAGCTGGGGCCAAGGCCTCCCCGGGTGGGAAGACGGGGTCGACGGCCTGGTCGATGGCGGTCATGCGCGTGCTCCAATGAGTCCCTCGAACAGCGCTCGTGCGCCGGCACCACCGGCCAGCACCGCCTCCACCGCGTGCTCCGGGTGGGGCATCAGCCCGACGACGTTGCGGCCCGGGTTGCAGACGCCGGCGATGTCACGCACCGAGCCGTTGGGGTTCTGGCCGGGTGCGTAGCGGAAGACCACGCGGTCGTCGGCCTCCAGCGCATCCAGCGTGGCCGCGTCGGCGTGGTAGCAGCCCTCCCCGTTCTTGACGGGGATCGGCAGTGATGTGCCCAGCGCCAGCCCGCCAGTCCACGCGGTGGGTGCCGTCGCAGCCACCTCAATGTCGACCATGCGGCTGACGAACCGCAGGCCGCTGTTGCGCAACAGCGCACCGGGCAGCATGCCTGCCTCGCACAGGATCTGGAAGCCGTTGCAGATCCCCAGGACCGGCCCGCCGGCAGCGGCGAAGGCCTTCACGGCCGGCATGATCCGGGCGCGGTGGGCGACGGCGCCGCAGCGCAGGTAGTCGCCCCAGGAGAACCCACCCGGCAGGATCAGCCCGTCGACGTCGTCGATGTGGTCGTCGTCGTGCCACAGCGAGACACCGACCCCGCCGCAGACATCGACCGCATGGATGGCGTCCCTGTCATCGAGGGAGCCCGGGAACGTGATGACGCCGATGCGCACGCGCAACCACCTTTGCGGGGGCGAGGGAGGCGGACGTTTTCGGGAGGGTAGGGCGGCCGGCTGGCGTCGTTCGCGGTCGCGTGCCCTGCGCTCGACCGCCGCTTCCCGACCTGCGGTCAGCCCGGGTAGCCGGCCTCCCGGAGCGCAGCCATGACATCGCCGATCTCCCGCAGCTCCCGCGCGTCGATGCAGCCGCGCGGTGGGTCACCGCGCGACACCAGGTCGCGACACAACTGGTCCTGCACGACCATCGCGGCCTGCTCCTGCTGCGCGGTCACCGACAGCAGCGGCCAGCCGTCGGCGAGGTGGACCAGCTCGTGGGCGAGCATGGGCATGGCCTCGGCGGCATCGTCGAACTGGAACTTCGCGTTGAGCTCGATGACGATCGCGCCGTCCTCCACGCGCGTCGTGGCGTCGACGCCCGACAACTCGAACACGGCGATGCGCAGGATTCCACCCGACTGCTGCCAGGCGAGCAGACCGCGCCGCACCGCCGGATCGGCATCGTCGACGACACCGCACAATGCCGTCAGGGCCCGCCGTCCGGTCGCTATGCCTCCCTCGTCACCAAGCAGGGTGACGCCGACCGCGCAGGCCGGCCCCTGCTCGGTCCGCTGCGCGTCCGCCAGGACCGCACGACCGCGGTCGTGTGTCATCTGCGTCGTGCCCGGTGGGCGCCGCGCCGCCGCCGACAGCGGATCGCGGGACACGTGCAACGTCGCCCAGACCGTGACGACCATGCCGAGCGGGACCGCGATCAGCAGGAAGATCGCGAACCAGCGCGCCAGGACCGGCTCCCCCGTGTCCAGGGTCGGCCGACCGCCAACGCCGTCGGGGCGGAACCCGCGGGCACGGTTGGAGGATTCCGGCTGGTTCGACGCCGCCTCCAGATCGCCGGGGTGGTCGTTCCCATCGGCCTGGTTCACCATCGCGCGGCCGTCAGTCGAGGACCCGCCATTGGTAGGTCTCGATGACCGGGTTGACGAGGTAATCCGCGCACATGCTGGCGACAAGCGCGGCAAGGTCGTCGCCCTCGGCGTCCACGACCAGTTCGAGGTGCTTGCCGATGCGGACGTGCTCGACGCCGTCGTAGCCCAGGCCCGGCATGGCGCTCTCGACGGCACGACCCTGCGGGTCCAGGATCTCGTCCTTGAGCATGACGTCAATGGCGACACGCGGCATGGCTGGGCCTTCTGAAGCGGCGAAGCGGGACGATTGCGGCCGCAGGGTAGCCCCACCGCCACCACGCCAGAGGTGGAGCCGACCTGCTTGCGCGTGGGGCCATAGGCTGCCCCCGCGTTGCCCGCGTCGCACGCGTTGTCCCCAACGCGTCGCTCGGCAAGGAGCTGCCATGACCAACCCGTTGGGTGACGCCGTCGAGGCGTGGCTGGCCATGGTCACGCCACACGCCCAACACCATGACGCGATCATGGAGGCGTTCGGGGTCACGGCGCGGCTGGTCGACGCGGACCGTCGGCACTCGCGTGGCGAGCGCGAGGCGATCCGGCACACGTTCGGCGACCGACTCGGCCTGGACCTTCCCGCCGACGACCTCAAGCTGTCGCAACTGATCACCGCGGCCGCGGCCGAAGCCGGCGTGCCGCTCAGCGTTCGCTCAGCGGCTGCAGCATCCCACACGGCGGGCGAGCCGCATCCGGGCTGGATGGCCTACCGGGCAGCCATGGACCTGGCCCACGCCGCCGCTGCTCTGGACGCGTTCACCGGCTCGGCCGAACTGGACCAGCTCACCATCATCCGCAACGAGCTCCTGACTGCGCTGGATGCGGCCGGGGTCCCTCGACCCGGACCTGCCGACGCGTTGAAGCGCCTGCGTGATCAGGTCCTGGATCGGATCCGGGGCGAGGCGGGCATCGGCGCCGAAGGCATCGAGGCGGGTGCCCCGGAAGCGGCGCAGGACGCCGCGGGGGCCGTTGCCGCCGACGGGGTCGCCCATCGGTCGACGGAGGACATCCTTGCCGACCTCGACCGACTGGTCGGAATGGAGCCCGTCAAGGGTCACGTCCGGCAGCTGGCCGATCTGCTCCACGTCCGTGGACTGCGCGCCGAGTACGGGTTGGCCAATCCTGGGCGCTCGGAGCACCTGGTCTTCGTGGGCAACCCGGGCACCGGCAAGACGACCGTGGGGCGCATCGTCGGGGAGCTGTACGCCGCGCACGGTGTGGTGAAGAAGGGCCACCTCGTCGAAACCGACCGCAGCGGCCTGGTGGCGCAGTTCGTCGGCCAGACCGCACCCAGGGTGGTGGAGGTCTGTGCCAGTGCGATGGACGGCATCCTGTTGGTCGACGAGGCATATTCGCTGACGCGCGGTGGCGAGAAGGACTTTGGACGCGAGGCCATCGACGCACTCGTCAAGCAGATGGAGGACAACCGGGAGCGCCTGGTCGTCATCGTGGCGGGCTACCCCGAACCGATGGCGGAGTTCCTGTCGAGCAACCCCGGGTTGTCCAGCCGTTTTCCGACGATCATCGCCTTCCCCGACTTCTCCAACGATGAACTGACCGACATCATCGAGTTGATCGCCGCCGACAACGACTACCTGCTCGACGACGTGTCACGTGTGCGGGTCAGTTCGATGTTCGCAGCGCTGCGGCGGGGTCCGACGTTCGGGAACGCCCGCGATGCCCGCAACCTGTTCGAGGCCGCGTTGGCGTCGCATGCCACGCGCGTTGCCAAGCAGGACACGCACACTGAGGAAGACCTCTACGTGCTGAACACCGACGACGTGCTCAATGCGTTCGAGCACCTGCACGGCTTCCGTCCCGTCGATCCGGCGGGCCCCAACGACCCATCCACGACTGACCCAGGGGAACAGCAATGAGCAGCACCGAGGGCGGCTTCCGCCGGTTCTGGAACTACCTGAAGGCCGTCATGACCTTCCGGCTCAACGAGCGCGCCGACCCGCGCATCCAGCTCGAACAGGCGATCAGCGAGGCACGCGGCAGCCACCGCCGCCTCAAGGAACAGGCTGCCAACGTCATCGCCAACCAGAAGCATGCCGAGCTCAAGCTCGATCGCAAGATCGACGACGCCGCGAAGCTGCAGAGCAACGCCAAGCAGGCGCTGCTGATGGCCGACGAGGCAACCCGAAAGGGCGATGCCACCAAGGCGGCCCAGTTCGAGCGCACCGCCGAGACCATTGCCACCCAGCTGATTGCCGTCGAGCAGGAGGTCGAGGACCTGCAGGACCTGATGCTGCAGGCCGCCCAGGCCACCGATCAGGCGAAGGCCGCGGTGGAGCAGTCCAGCCATCTGCTGCAACAGAAGATCGCGGAGAAGCAGAAGCTGGTCGGCCAGTTGGACCAGGCAAAGATGGCCGAGGCGCTGAACGAAACGATGGGCCAGTTGACCGAGGAGGTCGGCAAGGACGTCCCGACGTTCGACGAGGTGCGCGACAAGATCGAGGCGCGCCTGGCCAAGGCCCAAGGGCACACCGAGCTGGCTGGTTCGTCAGCGGAGGTGCGCATCGCCGAGGTCGAAGCGGCCGGCCGCAACATGGAAGCGCACTCGCGGCTGTCGGAGCTGCGCAGTCAGCTGGGCATTGCCACCGAGGCGGCTCCCGTCGAGGCGCCAGCCGTGGTCACGGCCGACGCGCCCTTGGCCGACGCGGACGCGGCCGAAGGCGAGGCTGCAACCTCCTGATCAACGCGCCGAGGAACGCCGACCAGTCGCCATGTGGACCGGCGCAACGATGGCCCGCGGTACCCCGACGCTCAAGCGTGCGTCGGGGTTCCGGCAACTTCGGGACGCGGGCGGTCGTCTGGGAGCTCCATGACGAAGGCCGTCCCTGACCCGTTGCGATCCTCATGGCGCAAGGTTCCGCCGTGGGCAGCAACCATCTCGGCGCTGATCCACAAACCCAGGCCAACCGAGTCGGGATGGTCACCTGCGGCAAAGCGGGTGAAGAGGCGCTCCGCCAGCTCCGCGGGCACGCCCGACCCACCATCACTGACGGTGAGCCGGACGATCCCTTCAGAGCGCTCAGCAACCACCTCGACGGGCGGGCCGCCGTGGCGGCGGGCGTTGTCGACGAGGTTGGCGATCACCTGTCCGATCCGACCCGGATCGCACACCAGCATCAGCCCGGGCGGCGCGTTGACACTCACCTCGGGGCCGTAGCCCAGGATCGACTGCCTGATGAGGTCGCCGAGGTCGGTCTGCTCGCGTCGCAGGACGAACTCACCCTCGTCAAGCAGGGCGATGGCCAGCAGGTCATCAGCCAGTACCAACGTGGACCTGGCCTGGCGCAGGATGGTCCGAATCATCTCGTCGCGACGCTCCGGAGTCAACTCGTCGCCACGTTCGGCAAGCAGTTGGCCGATCGACACGACAGTGGCAAGCGGTGCGCGAATGTCGTGGCCGAGCGTGCTGATCAGCCCCGCCCGCCAGGTCTCACGCTGCTGGGCGGCGGCCAGCAGCTGGGTCAGTTCGCGCCCACGGCGGCGCTGACGCGCCGACCGAATGCGGCCCGGCTCGCCCTGCCGCCACCTCCCGCTGCGTCCCAACGCCACTCCGATGGCCGTGCGATGGCCACGACGGAGTCTGCCGCACCGTCCAATCGAATGCAGCGCAACCATGCGACGCTGGGACGAACCTGCTTCGATCCCTGATCCGGACACGACGGCAGTCGTATCCTGCGCCATCGACCTTTGGGGACTTCGGTGTCTGATCGATCCACTGCACCGCGCCCGTCCGTTGTCGCCTTGCTGCTCACGTTCGCCATGATTGCCGGCGTGGTCGCCGTTCCGGCCCTGGCTGCCCAGCAAGGTCCAGGCGTCGACGTTCGCTGGCACTACTTCGGCAACGTGCCCGCTGAGGCGAAGGCCGCAATGGAGGACCACATCGGCGCACTCTGGTCGGAGATCATCGATTCGAATGTGCCCATCGACATCGAGGTGACCTGGCAGTCCCAGGGATCGTCGATTCTGGCATCCGCAGGCGCATCAGACTTCGGCACGACACCGAACGGCCCCGTGAGCGGGGTCGCGTACCCCATCGCGCTCGTCGAGGCCCTCGATGGCCAGGACAGCGATGCGGACGCCAACCCGGAAATCGAGGTCACGATCAACTCGGACATGCCATGGGACTATGCGTCCGGCTCGACGCAACCCGGGAAGGTCGACTTCATCGGCACCGTCGTGCACGAGGTCGGGCACGGCCTCGGGTTTGGCGGGTTCCTCACGCGGCGATCCGACGGGACGGGGCACTACTTCGGCACCCCGACCATCTTCGACATGTTCGTCGCCGACCAGACGGGGACGCCCATCATCGACAAGTTCTCCGAGAACTCAACGGCTCTCGGCAACGCCTTGATCTCCGATGCGCTGTTCTGGAACGGGGCCGACGGCGTCGCGGCCGCCGGGGGCAACGACTGCGGCCCCTCGCGCAGCCAGGCCTGCCCCACATCACCCAAGATCTACGCCCCGTCGCCGTGGGAATCAGGCAGCTCGCTGGTCCACTGGGACGAGGCCACCTACCCGGCGGGGCACGCCAACGCCCTGATGACCCCAACGGCAATCGGCAACGAGACCGCGCAGACCATCGGACCGATGACCGTCGGGATGATGCACGACATCGGCTGGCCAGAACCGGGCACCGCGACCGAGCCACCGACCGACCCGCCCACTGACCCGACGACCGACCCGACCGACCCGACCGACCCGCCCACAGCCCCACCGGGAACGGGCGACGTCGGGGGCGGCGCCTGGGACGGCGATCCCGCAACCACCGAGCGGGTGGGGACCAACTCGCCGGTGGCCACGGCCATCCGGATGTCACGGGCCCGGTTCGTCGATGACTTCGGCGCCGCCTGGGTGGTCCTGTCGCGAGACGACGTGTTCGCCGACTCGCTCTCGGGTACGCCCCTGACGTCGCTGGGGCCGCTGCTGCTCACACCCAGCAACACCCTGGACCAAACCGTGCGTGAAGAGATCGACCGCGTCCTGATCCCCGGCGATCCGGTCTACCTCCTGGGCGGCGAAGCAGCGCTGTCCGCGGCAATCGAGGCGGAGCTTGCGAACGCCGGTTACGAGATCCGGCGCCTCTCAGGCGCCAACCGTTTCGAGACGTCGCTCGTCATCGCGGATGAGGTGCGCTTCCAGTTCATCGACGGCGGGCAGGCGATCGTCGCCCGGGCCTTCGGCACCGAGACCAACCCGACTGCCGGGTGGGCCGACTCGGTGACTGCAGGCGGATACGCCGCCTACACGGCGACGCCGATCCTGCTCTCGCCCACCGAGGGTGTGACCCCGGACGTCAACATCTGGCTCGACTTCGACAATCCCACAGTGACCTGGGTCATCGGTGGCCAAGCGGCCCTGTCCGACCAGGTACAACGCGACGTCCCCAAGGGCGTGCGCGTGTTCGGCGTGGACCGGGCAGCGACAGCCCTGGCCATTGCCGAGCAGATGTGGGGGGCCACGCGCGGCACCGGACGATGGATGATCGTCGACGGGTTCGGGACCAACGGCTGGGCGTTCGGCCTGGCTGCGGCCGGCCTCTCCGCGGACGGCGAGGCACCACTGATGCCCGTGCGCCGCGACGGCGTGCCGTTCCAGACCGGCCAAGCGCTGTCCAGCTGCGGCGCACCCGCCGTGGACCTCCTCGTGATCGGGGGCAGCGGCATCATCGGCGACGCGGTTGTCGCCGACCTCGACAACCGCGACGGCCACACCTGCTGACCCGACGCGCCACCCGCGGTCAAGCGTGTGAAGGAGGGTGATGGGACGCCATGGCACAGGACTATCACCAGGCACAACGCGATTTCCAGGACCGCTTCGACACGCGCCGGCTGGCAGATCGCCTCGCGGAATCCACCACGGACGTCATGTCCGACCACCACCGCGCCTTCATCGAAGCGCGCGACATGTTCTTCATCGCCACCGCTGACGCCGATGGCCGCCCCCAGGCCTCCTACAAGGGCGGCGAGCCCGGCTTCGTGCGCGTCGTCTCTGACCGGCAGCTGGTCTTCCCGGTCTACAACGGCAACGGGATGTACCTGACGGCCGGCAACCTTGCGGTCAACCCGCACGTGGGCATGCTGTTCATCGACTTCGTCGGGGGCAGTCGGCTGCGCCTCACGGGTGAGGCGTCGATTGACCTCGGCGACGACCTGGTGGCCACATACCCGGGCGCGGAATTCGTCGTGCGCGTCACCGCCAGCGAGGTCTTCGCCAACTGCCGACGCTACGTGCACCGCTACGAACTCGTGCAGCGGTCGCCCTTCGTGCCCGTCGCCGACGCCGATGCCCCGGTGCCCGACTGGAAGCTCGACCCGTGGTTCGACGGCACCCTCGCGGCCGACGATCCGGCGCACGACCCTTCCCGGCCCGTCGCGCCGTCCATCCCGCGCTTCGGCGCGGAAGGCTGACCAGCGCCACAAGTGTCGGCGGCCGCGCCGCGTAATGCCGGGGCCCCCGGCGGTCCGTCCCGCAGGCCGGGACCGATCACGGTGGACCAGAGGTCGCGAACCTCGTCAGCGTCGGCCGGCGCCCCGGGCCGGGGCGACATGCCACGGATGAGCCCGGTGGGATCGTCGCGGAACAGCGCCGCCGGTCGGTCACCGACGCATTCCGGCAGGACGCCGCGCCCGTCTCGGCCGCCGCGATTTGGCGGAGGTGGTCGTCGAGGGCGGCAACGTCGATGCGCCACGGGGTGCCCATGCGGACGTGGGGGGGTCGGTGGGCTCGAGCTACACGGTTCCCCGTGGCACGACCCAATCGTGGGCTTGACCCGTGACCCCGGCGATGCGTTCGAAGTCGGCGTCGTAGTGCAGCAGTGTGAGTCCGGCCGACTCGGCGGCCGCCGCGATGACCAGATCCGGGATCGGCAGCCGATGTTGACCTCGCTCTGCCAGCAGCCCCTGCACCTCGAAGGCCCTGTCCAGCACGTCGTCGTTGATCTTCGCGCGAGGCAGCGAACGCCGTTCGCGGCGGATGTCGCGATGAACAGCGGCGCTCTGAGCGGAGAATCCGATCTCGAGATCGATGATCCCGCACGTCGCCACCAGGCCGTCGACCAGCAACGGCTCGAGTCGGGCATGCACGGCCGGGTTCGGCATGCGAGCCAGCGCGCTCTTGTCCGCCAAGTAGGCAGGGCTCAACGCCATGCGCCCGCCATGACCTGGTCGTTGTCGAGGTCGAGCCCGTGCATGCCAGCAAGCCGGTCGGCGTGGACACGGCGCTCGGCCAGCAGCACGACTTCCAGCAGCGCACGGTTGACCGCGTCCTTCATGGTGTCGGCACCGAGGATCTGTGTTGCCCGAGCCAGGGTGTCCTCATCGATGTCGATCAGCTTCTTGGTCATCCGCATCTCCACTCGGTATATCCAATCATCGGCAAGAATATATACTCCGGTCCGTTGGACCCACAACCGTGTGCCGCATACACCGAAGTCTCGACGGTTGTCACTCCCGGGGTTGTCCCGTGGTTACGGTCGGCGCTGTGAACCTGGTGCTGCTCCACCCGCTGCCGTTTGACGGGTCCGTGTGGCCGGAGGAACTGAACGAGTTCGCCGACCGTGTCGTGGCGCCGACGCTGTACCCGTACGGGGACAACATTCAGGACTGGGCCCGTGGCGTGCTCGATGAAACGGGGCCCGGGCCGCTGGTGGTCGTCGGCAACTCGGCCGGAGGTTCGTGCGCCATCGAGATCGCCCGGCGGGTGCCGAAGCGTGTCCGCCTGCTCGTCCTAGTCGGCACCAAGGCGGGCCACCGGCCCGACCCGCAACTTCGCGACGAGGCCATTGGAATCCTGCTGGACGAGGGCATGGCTGGGGCGTGGCCGCGTTACTGGGCGTCGCTGTTCGCTCCGGATGCAAACCCGGCTCTCGTCCAGCGGGCTCGCCTGGTTGCCGAGGCTCAGGAGACCGCGGATGTGATCCGCGGTGTTCGGGCGTTTCATGGTCGGGCGGACCGCGACGGGTTCCTGGCGTCATACACCGGTCGGGTCGTCGTGGTCAGCGGAGTTCATGACCGACCCGCCCGTGCCCGGCAGATGGCAGCCGGGCTACGCGATGGCTCGTTCGTCGCCGTCAAGGGAGCTGGCCATTTTGTGCCGCTCGAGCAGCCTGGAGTGCTCACGGGCGTCGTCCGTAGGGCTCTCAACGAGCTCGCCTCGGACCGTTGAGCGGACCAATGTCTCATCCGACCATTGCCCGCATGGACCGAAGTCCAGCCCGCGGGGGATGGAGCGTCCCGTGTGCTGGGTGCTGTGGCTTCATGCCAGCCAGTGCACGTAGTGGTAGGGGTCTGTCATCTCTTGGGCCCACGCGTGGAGCTTGGTGGCCAGGGCGTGGCTCATGGCCCTCGAGCCGCGTGGGAGGTTGCTCTTGAGCGCGATGACGACAGCTGTGACGTCCAGGCCGGCGGCGATGCGGGCATCCAGGAGCGGGAGGAAGTCGGCCGCGTTCTCGGTCACGACAACACGTGCCTGGGTGGCGGCGACGATCAGCAGGTCGGAGTCAGGCGCCGCAAGCAGCCCGAGCTCGGCGACGTGCACAGCGTCGTGGCCGTCATCCCGTAGCTGGCTGGCCACGTCCTGGCTGAACATCTCATCGATGAGGAACTTCACGAGGCCAGCAGACGCTTCCGTTGTTCGGCCAGCTCACGGGCACGCGTGGCCGCTTGTTCGTTGAGCTGGATCCGCTCCTCGATCTCGTCGGGGTGGGCGGAGGCGAAGTTGACGGCCAGGCGGATCAGCCGTTCGGGCAGGCCCATCTGTTCCGCGGCGTCAGCGATCCTGGCCTCGCCGTGCCCCTCGGCATGTCGCACCCCGTTGACGATCTCCCACACGTCAGGGCCGGTGGCCAGCGCCGCACGTCGCCCGGTCGGGCCGTCGCGGTAGACGATGCCCGGATGCGCGGCGACCTTCAGGCCTTCGTCGAGCAAGCGTGACACCAGTGCTGTCTCGGTGGCGCCCTCCGCGTCAGCAAGCTCGGAGATGCGACGCTTGAGCTCCTCATCGAGCCGGTATGTGGCCGATACGGTCATGGTCAAGATCCAGTTATGCAATGTACAGCAGTGTATTGCAATAGCGGTGCGGCAACAAGGTCCAGGCCCCAGGCAGGACAGGGAGACTCAAGCCGAGCCTCCGGTCCTGCGCCGCGAGTCCCGAGGTCCAGACCGCTAGTGATCGCGTGTTGTCCCGTGTTCTGGCCGCCCTGACGCCGTGGGCTTAGAGGCCGCGCCAATAGGGATGCCGGGCTCGCGCGTCCCAGGCGGCGCATCGCTTCGTTGACGCGCCTCCCACGTACCACCAGTATGCGGTTCGGCGTTCGCCTCGC
>Ga0326597_10004498_pt1 | contig 19625 bp, 23 predicted proteins | sample RVTome_12_FD_203789 | JGI IMG/M metagenome (GOLD analysis project Ga0326597, IMG submission 203789) | Soil microbial communities from uranium-contaminated site in the Upper Colorado River Basin, Wyoming, United States - RVT100D185 | ecosystem: Environmental > Terrestrial > Soil > Contaminated >... | reverse complement strand
AGGAGTCGATGATGAGGGCCTTGAGCGGCGCTTCGCGATCGCCCGACGGAGCAGGAATGCGTGCAATGACCGCCTCAAGGATGTCAACAACACCTTCCCCGGTTTTTGCGCTGGCGCGCACCGCCTCGTGTGCATCGATACCGATGATGTCCTCGATCTCGGCGATGACGCGGTCAGGTTCGGCCGAAGGAAGATCGATCTTGTTAAGAACTGGGACAATCGTAACCCCTTGCTCGGTTGCCGTATAACAATTCGCGACCGTCTGCGCTTCCACACCTTGCGATGCGTCGACCACAAGAAGAGCGCCTTCGCAGGCGGCCAGCGAGCGCGAAACCTCATAGGAAAAATCGACGTGCCCGGGCGTGTCGATCAAGTTGAGCCGATACGTTTTCCCGTCGCGGCTTTGGTAGCTCAACGCCGCTGTTTGGGCCTTGATCGTGATGCCGCGCTCGCGCTCCAAGTCCATGGAGTCGAGCACCTGAGTGCTCATCTCCCGCGCGGCAAGCCCCCCGCAAAGCTGGATGATGCGATCGGCAAGTGTGGACTTGCCGTGATCGATGTGAGCGATGATGGAAAAGTTACGGATGCGATGCATATCAGTAGGTCGCCGGCCACTCTCGGCCGCGGCGGCAGTCCAGGACCGAGTTCATAGTCACTGGACAGCCGAAACACAGCGTCACGCCAAGCAGGCGTGCTCCGCCCTGGTCGCGGGCCGTATTCTAGCGGAATGCAGCGAGATACGCAGTAACAGCGCCGCGGTCGAGGAAGTAGTGACAGAGCGTCGACTCCGCGTGAACGAGTACCGGGACGAGTTCGCCATAGCGGCGCTCCAGTGTTTCAGACATATCGACGTCCACAACGTCGATCTCGAACTCATACTCGGCGCGCATGGACTCGAGCGCGGACAGCATTTCCTCGCACAGATGACAGTAGCGGCGTCCGTACAAGGTCAGCCGAACGGGTGCTCGCGGGGACTCGTCGCTCACTCTATTCGCAAGGGAATATAGATCGATCCGCCAGCACGCCTGACGAGAAGCGCAACGCTTCTGCCCTTGTCGAACTGGCCGATCAGCTGAGAAAAGTGCTCCACCGACTTCACATTTTGACTGTTGATCGCAATGATCAAATCACCGCGCCGAATGCCCGCACGCGCCGCGGTGCCAGTCGCTTCTTCAACCAACACGCCCCCGGAAATTTTCAGTTCCTTCAGCTGCTCGTCCTTTAAGTCAGTCAAGGTCATCCCGAGTTTGCTAATGGTCGCCGTTTCCGGAGCGGACTTGCCGGGATCCCCGCGGCGGGACCGGCGGCCCGCGCTGCGATCGTCCGGCATCTCGCCTACTGTGATGCTGAGTTCGCGCGAAGCTTTTGCACGCCAGACCTGTACTTGCGCGCGTGTACCGGGTTTGGTATTGCCTACGAGCCGTACCAGGTCATCAGCCGAATTAACCTGCTTACCATCGAAGCGCAGAATGACATCGCTCACCTGGAGACCTGCCTTTTCAGCCGGGCTCCCCGCCTCCACCGCGTTGACCAAGGCGCCAGCGGGTCTTGGCAGACCGAAAGATTCTGCCATTTCCTTGGTCACCGGCTGAATACCCACTCCGATGCGCCCGCGCGTTACTTTGCCTACGGTACGAAGCTGCTGTTGAATGTCCATTGCAACGTCGATGGGAATGGCGAAGGACAGGCCCATGAATCCGCCGGTGCGGCTATAGATCTGGGAATTTATCCCGACTACCTCGCCGCGCATGTTAAATAGCGGTCCCCCCGAGTTACCCGGATTGACCGCTACATCGGTTTGAATAAACGGTACGAAGTTTTCCTGCGGTAGCGAACGCCCTTTGGCGCTGACGATGCCCGCGGTCACGGTGCTCTCGAAACCGAACGGAGACCCAATGGCCGCGACCCATTCCCCGACTCGCAAGCGTTTAGGGTCACCGATCGTGACCGCGGGTAGGCCCGTGGCGTCAATTTTTAGCAGCGCGATATCGGTCCTGCGATCTGCGCCGATGACTTTTGCCTTGAATTCTCGCTTGTCATTGAGCTTGATCGTAATTTCATCCGCAGCCTCCACGACATGGGCATTCGTGAGCATGTAGCCGTCGGAGCTGATGATGAAGCCAGATCCCAATGATCGGGCCTCGAACTCGCGCGGGCCGGCGTTCGGCGGCGCGAAGCGACGAAAGAATTCGTAGAATGGATCATCTTCCGGCACATTGGGCAGCCGCGGTCCACCTCGTGCCCCACGTCCATTCGAGGTCGTACTCACATTGACGACCGCTGGTCCTTGTTTCTCGGCCAGATCGGCAAAATCTGGCAGCTGCGCCGCTGCACTAGCGGCAAATATCAACAGCACTAAGGCGACAGCATACGTTCTAGTCATGGGAGGATAAGAGGAAAAAGGTCGAGTTGTAATTGCGTGGGACCAGGGTTGCGATCGATCGCGCTCGAGCCGATCGTAATTAACGTTTGATACGCAAGGTCACGGAATTTCCAAAGAGCATTACGGTTGCCGCAGGTGCCTCGCCCAGTGCGGTAATGACATAACCGGCGTGCGTGCGGGTGAAAGCATTGATTGCGCCTTGGCGGGCGAGCTCCTGCGCGGCGCGCGCACCGGCAATTCCTGGCTCGATAAACACCGACACCGCCGCGAGACCATCGGAGTATACCAGTTGGGTCGCCTGCCTACCCTGAATGGTCCGCATGGTTTCCAACACCTTGCGAAAACCTGCAGGTTGATTAGGCACCGTCCAGCGCAGATCCTGCTCGGTACCGATCGCTAGTGCGGATTGATCGAGCTTCCACCCTGGAGCCGTAGCGTCGTAGCGCGGTTTGACTTGCTCATGGCTGATTGCGGCCCCAATGTCGACTTGGGTAAACGCGAACATCTCGATCGTCTCCCCACGCTCGTTTAGCGTCTTGGCGCGTAGCGGTAATCCCGATTTGAGCTCCGAACAAAACACGCGACCATAACGCAATAGATCACGCGGTTCGAGAATCGTAACCTGACAGTCCAGTCCCGCGACTCTTGCAATACCGCCTTTGCGCACTGCGTAGTTGGTGACGATTGCCGCAAGCTGTTCAGATACCACCGCGGGGAAACGGCGCGCTGCGCGCCAGTTTTCAACCTTGGCGATCTTGTTAAACGGGCGGTAACAGATGACCTCTTCGTTCTTGCGAACGATCTCTAGCGGGGGGCCGTCGAGCGTCTCTAAGCGTTCGTAGATACCCGAGGTGTTGGTCAGGTGCCAGATCCTAGCGGTCTCGATCTGATCGCCGTGTTTGTAGACGAAGGTACCCGAGTAGTTGGACTGCCGCGCCGCGCTCGCCATTTGCCGCAGCAAGCGCATTCCCTCCGCGGGCGAGGTCGTATCCGCTGCCGCTACCGGACTGGATAATGCCGCGATCAGCAACAGCCCTGCGGCGGCGGCTTTCACTTAACGTCCCGACTCGGCGGTACCGGTCGAGACGCTACGCGCGTATGAGACCAGACCTTGCATGGTTTTACTAGGCGAGAATTCCCGATGTGCCTGCAAATAGGCATCGATATTTCTGGCCGGGAACTGTATCGACGGGGGGGGCGTTGATAGGTAGACAGGCTGGACCAGATCGACTAGGGCATTGGATTGCGGTGTCATTGCCTCTGGCAAGGCAAGTTCTGCCACGGGGGTAGAGATGCTCGGGCTCGGCGGCCCTTCGTGGGTTTGCAAGCCAATCCAAGCTAGCGTCGCAACGGCCGCAGCGGCCGCCATGCTTGGTAAAGCTAATCGCCACGCAGAGTCGACCAAGCTTCGGCGCGGCGCGAGGATTGTGGGCTCTTGATCTAGACGCGCGACGACGGCATGTATCACCTTCACGTCGAGGCAGCGCTCGCCGCGTAACGCGTCCCCGATCAAATGATAAGTGCTCCAGGCATCGCGCAGTTCCTCTTGCTCTTTCATCCCACGAACTACGCGCGCGACTTCATCGCGATCGAGTTCTCCGTCCACCAATGCCGAGATTCGCTCCATTTCACCATCTCCTATCTTTACCGGTTCCCAGCTGCGGTCGCAGCTTCACGGCAATCGCTTCCCGCGCCCTGAATATCCTCGAGCGGACGGTCCCGATCGGGCAATTCATCATGCTGGCGATCTCCTCATAGCTCAGACCTTCGATTTCGCGCAGTGTTATTGCGGTTCGCAACTCCTCTGGCAGCGCTTCAACCGCGAGGCTCACGGTGTCGACAATCTGCCTGCTCATCAGTTCGCTCTCGGGTGTATTGAAGTCCGGGACTTGCCCCCGCTCCTCGCTACCCTCGCCGTCTAAACTCTCCGTATCGGTTACCGTCGGCGCACGCCGGCCAGAGGCGACCAAGTAGTTCTTCGCAGTATTGATACCTATTCTGTATAGCCATGTATAAAACGCACTGTCGCCGCGAAAGGATGGCAGCGCGCGATAGGCCTTGATGAACGCCTCCTGCGCCACGTCCTCCACTTCAGCTGGATCGCGGATAAACCGAGACAACAGCCGTATGAGCCTGCGCTGATACTTCGCAACGAGCAACTCAAACGCTGACTTGTCGCCCTGCTGTGCACGCGCGACCAGCTGCTGGTCGACTTCACGTTCACCCATCGTTCCGTTTCCTGGTTTTTCTAATGTGGGCGAGCGACTTTCCCGTCCCTCTCCTCCTTCGAAAGACGGGCCGGTCTACTTGGACGCACATTCACCGCGTGGGCCCGTAAGTATACCGTTCGCACCCCAGCCGGGAAACGGACTCCGAGCTGATATTGCAGTGACACTCGCCTTGCGGTATTAGTTCACGTGAAGGTATCCGTCTGACCGGAAATCGTCCGGCGTCCCAGCGGGAACACGACTTCTGGACCAGGGGTTGCACTGCCGCCGCGTCCGGACAGGGCGCCGAAAGTCCGCGGCGCTCGGTCCAGTCAAACGCTGCCTGAACTCACAGCGGCAATCCGACAGCCGGAACGGCCTCCGAACAAGGCGACCCGTTGTCACTCAGCGCATGAGCAAATGGAACCCTTTCTAGAACCCTCCGGCACCTGTAACATCGGCAATTGTTGCAGCGCAAACATTTGCCACGGCTGAGGTCTAAAGCCCGCGAGGGCGGATTGCACCGCCGATGGAAACTCGGTGATCCCTACCGAGTTCTGGCTCTTAGTTGCATGCCAAGACTTGAGCGCCGAAGGGCTTAGGGACTATCGTCCAGGCCACTCGCCGAGCCGCGTAAGACAGGCGGCAGGTGTTTACCCGATCAGACGTGACGTCTGGCGCTAGTAGCGCGCCGAGAAACCGTCGACGCCGGAACATTCTTACGAGCCAGGAATCTTGATTATGCGCCCGCTCGATCTGGTGCCCGCTGCCTGAACGCGTGTGCCGCGTCCAGCATGGTCATGAACTGTGCGCCTTCGCCCGCCAGGCGCTCAATGAGTCGTTCCAGCATTAGCATGCGATGTCCCCGCCCGATCACAAATGGGTGCATCGTATAGGTCGTCACACCCCAGTCTGTGCTGCGCTTCATATAGAGAAAATCGTCGATCCAGTTCGACAGCACATCATTGGCGTTCATCATGCCCTGCAGGATGCTGCTCGATGTTCGCAGGAACTCGAAGTGTGGATAGTCATCCGTCGACCAGGAGATCGGCATTTCGATGAGCCGAGTCGGCTGGCCGAATACGGCAGGTTTGTGCAGTTCGATGACGTCGCCTTGGCGCACCCGATAGGGCATCCAGTCGTGTCCCATCATGCTCGAGTCATAGGTGAAACCGTGTTCTAGCAATAACTCGACCGAGTGTGCGCTCAAGTCCCACGACGGTGAGCGGTAGCCTAAAGGCGTGGCTCCGGTCAACTTTCGAATTGCTTCAATCCCGCGGACCAGACCGTCCTCTTCCTGCTCGCGAGACATGTCATTTGGTGGCACATGGGTCCAGCCGTGATGAGCAATTTCATGCCCCGCGTCTGCGACCTTGCCGCAGACCTTGGGATAGGTCTCTAGCGTGTGGCCGGGAATGAACCATGTCGCCTTGATGCGATAGCGAGCAAGCAGATCGAGAATCCTCGCCGCCGCCACGACGCCGAACTCTCCGCGCGAGATCGGTGTGGGACTGCAAAGCCCGCGAGCGATGAATCCGGACATGGCATCGAAATCATAGGTGAGGCAGACGATGTGCGTAGCCAATTGCATCTCCCGGCTGATGATTAATGCGCGAACAGCACTCAATGCATCTCTGGATGTGCCGAGTATAATCGGCCGCACATCAAATGGAGCCCAAGCGATGAGTGCACGCGACTACGATCTTGAACCGTTCTGGATGCCGTTTACGGCCAATCGGCAATTTAAGGCCGCACCTCGTATCGTCGTCGCCGCAAAGGACATGCACTATACGGCCGAGGACGGGCGCAAGATTCTCGATTCAAGCGCGGGGCTGTGGTGTGTAAACGCCGGGCACTGCCGCGAACCGATCGTTCGGGCGATCAAGCAACAAGCCGAAACCTTGGATTTCGCACCGTCGTTCCAGATGGGGCATCCCGGCCCCTTCCGCCTGGCGCAGAGCATCGCACAACTTGCGCCGGCCGATCTCGATTATGTCTTCTTTGCAAACTCAGGTTCGGAGGCAGTCGACAGCGCGCTGAAAATCGCCCTCGCCTATCACCGTGCACGCGGAGAAGGCCAGCGTACGCGCCTCATCGGCCGGGAACGTGCGTACCACGGTGTCGGCTTCGGTGGCATGTCGGTGGGGGGGATGACCCTCAATCGAAAGGTTTTCGGAGCGATGCTGCCGGGGGTGGATCACCTTCCGCACACGCATAACCTCGAACAGATGGCGTTCAGCCGCGGGCAACCCGAGTGGGGAGCGCATCTTGCGGACGAACTGGAACGCATCGTCGCGCTGCACGATGCTTCGAATGTGGCCGCAGTTATCGTCGAGCCGGTTCAGGGCTCGACTGGCGTGATCGTGCCACCCAAGGGCTATCTCGAGAAGCTGCGCGCGATTTGCGATAGGCACGGCATCGTGCTGATCTTTGACGAGGTCATCACTGGATTCGGTCGTCTCGGCAAAGCGTTTGCCGCTAATTATTTCGGGGTGATTCCGGACCTCATTAGCTTTGCGAAAGGCGTTACTAGCGCGACCGTACCGATGGGTGGCGTCATCGCGCGTAAACACATCTACGATGCATTCATGACCGGCCCCGAAGGTATCGAGCTGTTTCACGGCTACACCTATTCAGGGCATCCACTCGCCTGCGCAGCGGGAGAAGCGACGCTCGCTCTCTATCATAACGAAGGGCTCTTCGAAAACGCACGTACGTTGTCGGCACATTTTGAAGACGGCGCGCACTCGCTTAAAGGCTTTCCGAACGTCGTTGATGTGCGCAATCTTGGTTTGATGGCGGCGATCGAGCTTGCGCCACGCCCCGGAAAACCTGGCGCGCGCGGTTATGAGGCGCTTGTACGCTGCTTCGAGGCGGGCATAATGATTCGTACCACTGGCGACATCCTCGCCTGCTCGCCACCGCTGATCGTGAGCAAATCTCAGGTCGACGAGATCTTTAGCAAGATCGGAAACGTCCTGAAGGCGATCGCGTAAAGCGAGAATACAACGGCGTTCGCAAGCCATGTTCGCGTTGACCGGCTATCGAGGCGCCCCTAGAATACGCATCTCTCTTCGCTCTGGCAGTCGGTCAGAGCCGAATTCCCCGATAGCTCAGTCGGTAGAGCAACGGACTGTTAATCCGTGTGTCGTAGGTTCGAGCCCTACTCGGGGAGCCAAACAAAAACAAGTAGTTATGGCGATTTCAGGGAAGCTCTGAAAATCTCATGTGTCCACCATGTGTCCAAGACGCGCCCGGATCGCCCGATTAGCGGTCACATGGTGCAAGCATGCATGCCCACGGCATAGGCCAGCTTGCCCAAGCGCTACGCCTCGCCCGGAACCGCGCCGCCAGCATGCGACGCGAGCCCCGCAAACGCGCCAGAATCGCGCCGTCCGAAATTTGGCTAGGGTGGTGGAAGCGGCGTGGGGGTCAAGCGCGCAGCCTGCGCAGCGTGGTGAAGCCGGAGCTAGGCAAACAGCGCCGGGACAATGCGAGCGCTCGGATAGCGCAGTAGTCACGCTTGAGCGCTCGATCGAGGGTGCGTAAGGCGCGGCGGTCAATGTGGACATGCAGCGCCGTGCTGGCTGTATGCGAATCCGCCAGCGCTCGCAAACTGCCCTCGCAAGCCGGGATCGGTGCGGGGTGTGGAAGGTGCGATCGACATCGGGGTAGCGCCGGTCGACCCTACGGAATCAAGCCAATGCGGCCAGCGCGCGTTGCAGCGGAGTGAGTGCGACAACAGCATCGGGCCGTCCGAGCTCTCGCGCGACATCGTTGTAAGCAACATCTCGCAGCGGCTCGATTTCCGGCGCATCGCCTTGGCGAGTCTCTTCGAGCGCTTCGACGAGCTCCTGGTCGGACATGCGCACCGACTTGGCTAACAACGCTTGATACTTCCGAACGTCAGATTCGTTCTGGGCGGCCTTGTCCGTCGGACGAATCACAATCAGCGCAGCGCCGAAGAGAGCGAACAGGACGGCGCCAGTGCCAGTAAGCAACCTGGGTAGTTCCCCTACGACGGTAGCGACGGCCGCGCTGCCGCCCACGATGGCGAGGAACATAGAGACCGCCTGCACCCTGCGATACAGCCGCGCTGTCCGCTCGCAAAGGCGGATCGCATAGCGGATCTCAGCTTGTAGGTCTTCCTTGGTTTTCATGGTGACGGATTCGTCGGTGTAGGCGTCGGAGAAGGTTGTGGCGCAGGCCTCGGTAACGGCCTCGGTGGCACATGTGTCCTCGGGACGCGATCTCTGCTACCGCTTTGGACTTCGATCAAAATGGGCCGGTTCCTGTGGGGGCCGTTTGCCCCGATCGAAGTATACCGCCAGCGCCCATCGTGAAGACTTCGCGCAGGCCTTCGAGGAAACCCACCGGGCTTAGTGGGTCGGTTTTTAAGTCACCCCTCCGGGCCTTTCGTATCCTCGCCAATCGTCACGGTCGGGGGGTAGCCTTTCATATGCATGGCTCCGGTCGGTGGCTCGCCAAAAAATGCGATGCCGGCTACAGCGCCATCTTCATCGCGAATCAGTTCTTTCACCGTGTCCGAATGTTCGAGCCACGAGAGGATGGTCGACGTTTCATGGCGAAGCGCTTCCGCCTCTTTGTGCAGTTCGTCACCCGCCCTTTTGTAATAGAACCGGGCAACAATCCAGGTCACCAGCGCGCCCACTGCGGTACCGATAAGCGATTGAAACCAAGACTCCTTGAATAAATCTAGCACGCGCTACAGCTCCGGCAGCCTTTGCAGAGCGCGTTCAAAGTAGGTCGTCGGCGCGACGCCTTGAAGAGTGCGTTCCGCGCGTTGCCTCTCAGCTGCAAAGTAATGCGTCAGATATGAGGACAACAACGCAGCCACGATCGCCACGCCGAGAGCTATTAGGTAATCGATACGCTTGCGTGACCTTTCAGCTCGACGCTCGGCCAATTCGTCTAACCGAAGGTAGCCTTCGGACGTTATAAAGATCCTTACGTCAAAATCGTGTGCGGAGTTTTGTTGGGCGCCGTCAACCTCGAAAGTCTCGCCTGCCTTGAGCGTGAGCGTACAAAGGAAAACCGATGTCTCGTGGGTGTTTAACCCGAGTTTCCCAGCTATCTTGGTCCCTCCAAGGGTGACTGTTGTATCGGTGCTGATATAGCCAGCGTGCAGCAACGCTGCCACAGGGTAAAAATCGACGTAGGTCCGGTCCGGCCGAGGCACAACCTCCAGAAAGTCACGCGCGTTCATCTCGCCGCGGTCGGCGAGCAGCTGTAGCAATTGCTCGGAGTTCGCTTTCTTCACGCCCGCAGGGCTCGTTGCAGGACGTCGACGAGCTCGCCGACCTTATCGACCTCGATGCGCACCTGGTTGCGAGTACCGCACCAGCGTTGCCCGTCGCTTATCTCCAGCGCGATATCGACAACGGGCGCAGGCTCACCCAGCACGCTACGCACAACAGCGGTCAACCGCCGCCAGGGGGACAGCTCGACTCTGCCGATAGTGACGGGGAACGGGCGCGCGCCGCGAATAATATTCCGCGCGCATGCCGTGCGCCAGCCCGGCCGGGCAGACTATGCTGCCAGCTTGAGCGGTTCTACCTTGGGCCTGCGCTTCTTTGCTGCGTGCCACAGGTCATGAGCGGACTGCATGGCGAGCCAGGATTCCGCAGAGCCACCGAGCGCAGCTGCGAGCCGCAGCGCCATGTCAGCGCTTACGGCAGCGCGCGCATTGACCACACGGGAGAGCGCCACGCGGGACACGCCCAGGTAGCGCGCGAACTCGGATACGTTAAGCCCACCGCTCGCCAACACGGTGTCTTGAAGAATCTCGCCGGGGTGTGGCGGGTTGTGCATGCGCGTTGCCATAACTGTTTCTCTCAGTGATAGTCCACATAGTCGACGTTCGCAGCGTCTACACCGTCGAAAGCAAAAATCAGTCGCCAGTTGCCGCTAACTGATACGGACCAATAGCCCTTTAGGTCACCTTTCAGTTCGTGACAATTCCATCCCGGCATTAGCATGTCGCGAGCGCTGCGGGCCGCATCTAGTCTGCCAAGCTGCAGCCGCAATCGCTTCGCATGCTGCGGATTAATGCCGGCCTTCGAGCCAGTGCGAAAGAATTGCTCGATCCCATCGTGACGAAAGCTCTTAATCACGGGGCGTACTGTATCGCGTAGATATACACTTGGTCAAGTGCAAACGCCCCACAACACAGCGCCGCCGCGTCAACTGCTGACGCTAGGCCAGCCCCCTCCAACTCGTCGGGCTCGCGGGCCAGCATGTCTTCCCACCATTGCCGCGTGTCTTCGCGTAGCGCCGCCAACGCGGCCTGGTAGGCGTCGTTGCGCCTGGAGCCGAGCAGCTTGTGCGCGCGCCGGGTGATTTCCTCGTCGTCCTGCAGTTCGCGGACGTCGTCCTCGGTGTCGCTTGCCGTCGCACGGATGGCATCGACGACACGCTGGGACTGGTCGGCGGCGTCGAGGTGCACCACTGCCGCCTTCACTGTCTCGCGATACGGCGCGAGCGTCTTTTCAAGCCCGCGCCGGTGGGCGGCGGCCTCGGCCAGGCGCAGGCGGCGCTTTCGCCATAGCGATGTCGCGTTCGCTTAAGGCTCGCTTGTCCATGCCGGTCATCTGCTCCCGGTGGGAAGCCACGGATCGATCACTTCGATCCCGCAGCCTTGGTAGTCGCCCGTATTGCGCGTGGCCACGGCCGCCGCGTGGGCGCGGGCGATGGCGGCGATCTGGCAGTCGAACTCGCTGATCGGACGGCCGGCGGCGCGGTCGAAAGGCAGGATCCGGTCGCGGAAATCTTCCTCCAGAATGCCCTCGATGGCCTTGGCGAGCGCGGTGCGTCGCCGCCCCGTCGGCAGGATCGCCACGCCGTGTCGCAATTCAGCCTCGCCCACCGCCGTGAAATAGACCGTCGCACCGTCCTGCGCGGACAGCCACGCCTCGACCTGCTTGGCCGGTGCCGGCCGCAGAAGCTCGGAGACGACGTTGGTGTCGAGGACGATCATCACCGCCCCCGGCCAAACTGCGGCGGCTCGCGCATCGGTTCACGTGCAGGCAGGTCGAGATCGACGCGGTCGGAGGGTGCGACGCGGGCGCGGATCGCGGCGGCGAGATTGCGTGGCGGTGCGCCTTCGCCCATGACCCGGCGCAATATATCCCGCGCTTCTTCCTCCATCGAGCGGCCGTGCTCGGCAGCGCGAACTCGTAAGCGTTGCTTGATGTCGTCTTCAAGGTTGCGAATCGTGATGCTGGCCATGATGGCGCTCTGCGCTCCGATGTGTTAGTCAGAGTGTAATCGATGATTTCAATGCAATCAATGCGTTTTTACGTAGGGCGACGCTCTGCAAAATGGGCGATCGCTCGCTCGGCGCGGCTCACAGAGGCTTCGTCGGCGAACAGTTCGGCTTCGAAGGCTTGCGCAGCGGCTGCGCTCGCCGTCCCGGGTCCATTGCCAGCCGCGTGTCCAGCCCGGATTGAGGAAGCCCGCCTTGTGCAGCTTGTTCACGTCGATCGAGCGGCAGGGTTCCACCTTGTTTCGACCCGAGCCGCTCGGGCGCCGTGATCCGAAGCATCCTCGACCCGCATGCGCCAGTGTGAAGCGATCGCGCCCCTCCTTACCGGGGTGCGTATCGGGATCGAGACTGTCTTCGATTGCGGGAGGAACGGGGCAACGCTTTACCTTATAGGACAAGCGTATTTGCATCTTGGCATGTCCCGTCCGCTGCGTCTGGAATTCGCTGACGCGTTGTATCACGTCACCGCGCGCGGCAACGCACGCGAGGACATCTCTCGCGATGATGGGGACCGCGCAACGTTTCTCGATCTGCTCGGCCGCCGCCACGCGCAGGCGTATCGTTGTGTGATTAATCTGCTGCGGCGTGTGGTGAACGATCCGATCGTCAAGGTGGCGCGGCGTGCCGGAATTTCCGCCCCACGGGTAGCACAAATTCAGGCCGCGGGGAAAGCGCTAGGCCGCAAGGGCGGATGCGGAAACTGTTGGATCACTATAAGGTAAAGCGTTGACCCCATTGGTTTCCGCTCGTGATAGCGCATCACCGTGTCGATTCTGGCGGCGTCGTGCATGGCAGCGACAACCGTGCTGCCAGGCGTCAGCCCCGCTGCCCGGTGATGTAGTGCTCAAGTTGCTCGATGATGAACTGCTGCTCCGAGATGGTGCCCTTGACCAGATCTCCGATCGAGATGAGACCCGATCACCTTGCCGGCGACAACCTTGAGCGTGCCCTTGAATCGATCCTTGTCCATGGCTCCTTGAACTGAAGTTGAAAATCTGCGTGGCTGTGGCTGAGCCCGGTGAGCGCAATGAAGACGACAGGTGGCCAGTGGCTCGGCGTCTGTGCGCCAACGACCTCAGGAACTCGGCGCTCAAATCCGTCCGACGATGCACGGCTGCGCAAGCTTCAGGAAGAGTCCGGCCTGCATGAACTGGCCACCGGGGGTGTCCACTGATTGCGCTCGACAGTGCGTCGCCGCGTCACAAACTGCTACGCAGCGGACGATCGAGTGTGCAGCTTTAGCGATGCCGCGCGCACTCGCGACCAAATGCTGTGTTCGCTGCCGTACATACACCGGCCGCGAACGGTGCGAAGCTGCGTCTTGTCTGTTGATTGGAGTTCCCTCCGTGATCCCTGCGCATGAGGCACACCACCGCGGGGTCAACCACAGCTTCGCAAGTGAGCTTGCGCAGGACAAGCCGATCGAACTACAGATGGCTGCTCCGCCGTCCTGGCGCACCGACGTGACGAATTGACGCGACTGACCTCGTCGGCGTGGTCAACTGTGCGGTTGTGTGGGTTGGCACATCCGCGGCAGCTGGGGTCGTAGGTTCGAGCGCGTGAACCGGACGGCTATAAGGATCTGCTTTCGGCCGGCAGCCAGAGTACAAGGCCGCGCGCCAAGAAGCTGTCGTGGCGAGCGCGGTTTCGCGTGGCGCGTTCACGACGGCGGCGTCGCTGATCGAACGAAATACCGCGTCCGAACCACGTGATCTTGGAGCTGCCAGATGATCTTCGATGCCATCCGCGAGAGCCACGACCTGCAACGCGACCTGTGCCGCAAGCTCACGGCATCGCGCCGCGACATGGCTGCGCGTCAGGTGCTATTCCTGCAGTTGAAGGTCGAGCTGATGGCGCACGCGGCGGCCGAGGAACGCCACCTGTACGTACCGTTGCTGATGGAGGACGGCGGCCTCGACGCTTCGCGCCATGCGCTGCACGAGCACCACGAGGTTGACGAGTTGCTGGACGACTTGTCGGTGCGCAACAAGAAACAGGCCGGGTGGATCGCGACCGCGAAAAAGCTGAGCTTCAAGGTGCGCCACCACCTGAAGGAGGAGGAGGCGAAGTTCTTCCAGGTCGCCGGGCGCCTGCTGACGGCGGCGAAGAAGAAGCAGCTTGCCGGCAAGTACGGGCGCGAAATCGTGCGCATGCGCAGGCACTACGCTGCCGAGTACGAAACGGTGGCCGTCGCGGCGGCGAGCGGCCGCGTCAAGCCCGCGAAGCGCGCGGCGGACAAGCCCGCGAAGCGCGCGGCGGACAAGCCCGCGACGCGCGGCAACGCGCGCACGGGCGCCCAACTGCGAGGCAAGAGCGAACCGCGCCGCACGCGCTGATCAGGCGCCAACGAGCCAGCGAGAGTGCGCAGCGGACGTCCGGCGATGCCGTCAGCCCGCCGGTGCGAGGTGTTGCGCACGAATCCGTCGGCCTTCATGACTTTCACGAAGGCGACGAGCAGTCTGCGATGATCTTGAGAGCCCCGCCGCCGCAGTTCGGACAGTGCTTCAAGCTAGATCAGAGAAGCGGTTGAGCAACCGTGCCCAGCCCAACACCTGGATCGCTCCAAACCGGCCCTCCACCAGTGCCGGCTTATGGCCGGGAAGAGCCATGTGTGTTGCTCCGCAGCAGCCGTTCCAAATCTGGAAAGCAGTCGTTCAAATGGTGAGGCGATTCCGGCATCTCACACTTACCGCCTGCCCTCATGCCGCCAGCCGCAGTTCCCGGACCTCCGCAAGAATGCGTCGAAAACTTGCGTCCGGCGCTATACACATGGTTCGATACGTGCGCAGGAAGGGGAGCCAAACCATCAGTTCCCGGCACTTCACGGAACCAATCGCCGGAAATCGGCGGGCTGTAAGTGTCCAAACTTTGTCCCTTGTCCGCGCCAAAGATCGTCCCGGTGGTTCTCAAAACAACGCTCAAGCGCCAAGTGGCGCTGCTCGTCCGACGTGCCTCGGCTGAAATGCAACGCACAACGTTGCGAAAAATCCGAGCGCTGCACCGATTTCATTGCAGACTTCTCGCCGCCGAGGTGTCACCGCGCGCAGACGCATACTGCACCCGCGGGACACATCGGTAGCAGGTCCGCGCCGGCAAGATTAGTGTGTACCAGGATTAGTGCCGAATTCCAACTGTCCGGTTACGTCAGATCGAAGGGTCAGATCCATGATTTCGTCATAGGATCTATACGTTACGCCAAGCGGGAATCTTAAAACCCTGGGAACGGTCGTAGAGATACTGACTGGCCGGGGCCACGACCCGCAGATCCGCGCTCATTTACATTCCGCAATGCGAGCAAGCCTCTTCCCTACCCCACGTATTCGGCTTTCTCGCCCGGGACGGGGGATCCTTGAATCGCGCCCTTAGCGGAAACCTTTTCCCGCCCGCCGCATTTTTCAACCAGCGCGGATTGATCGCGAAATGCCATGTCGTCCAGCGCCTCGGGATCGACCATGCCGCGGAGGATGCCATCGTATTGGCTGACGACATCGGCATACTCTGTGTCCTGCGCCAGATTGCTGAGTTCTTCCGGATCTTTTTCTAGGTCGAACAGTTCGGGCTCGTAGCCTACGTAGGTGATGAACTTATATTTGTCTCTGCGGATCATAAATGAAGCCCGGTCGGCGCCAGCGGCGTAATATTCGCTGAACGCCACCCGCTCAGGATCATTGGCTTCGTTAGCGAGCTTGATCAGAGATCGTCCAGGCAATCTCTCGTGCGTCGCGATTTCGTCATGACCAATGGCGTCCAACGCCGTCGGGCCGATATCGACCAGCGTCACGGGCGTCGTCGAGACTTTGCCTTCAGGCACGCCCGGGCCGGCAACGATCATCGGGATCGCTGCCGACTCTTCATACATATTGTTCTTACCCCAAAGCTTGCGCGCGCCGAGGTTCTCGCCGTGATCGGTGGTGTAAACGATGAGGGTGTCATCGCGAAGCCCCGCTTCTTCGAGAGCGGCAATCACTTTACCGATATTCGAATCGAGGTAGCTCACGCAACCGTAATAGGAATTCATCAACACCTTCTTGGTTTCAGGTGTGAGAAAGTCCTCGTGATTGCGCGAGCGTTGCAGCAAATGAATCCACGGATGCAGCGACACGTCCGGGTCGCTCATCTTCGGCCGCGGAAAATCGATCGTCTCGTAGAGTTCGTAAAATTCCGGAGGCGCGATATGCGGCGGGTGCGGGCACACGAACGAACACATCAACGTCCACGGCCGGCCGTTCCGGTTTGCCGCCTTGTCTTTCAGCCAGGCGCACGCTTTTCCCATGATCTCGTGGTCGTATTTGGTGTAGGAGGATTCACCCGGACCAATACGTTCGGCCGTTTTGCTGCGCTTCAACGGCGGCGGCATGGGACGCTTCACGCAACCGCGTATATCCCCAATTCCGCCGGCGACGTTCATCGGAATAATGGACGCATCGAAACCCACCGGATCCTCGTCGCTGCGGAAATGCAGCTTACCAATCGATGTTACTGCGGATCCGTGTTCGCCCGACAGGTGGTGCCAGCTTTTCACACGGCCGTCATAACCGTGCGAGTTATCCCAGTAATGCGTCTCGTTAACGTAACGACCCGTCGCGAGTGAAGCCCGTGCCGGCACGCAGATCGCAGAGTTCGTATAGGCCGTGGTAAAGCGGGTGCCGCGCGCGGCTAAAGCGTCGATATTGGGGGTCTTGATAAAGTCATGCCCATAGCACCCGGTCACCTTCTGCTGATGTTGGTCGGACATGATGAAAAGAACATTGCGAGCGATCATAATCTCCTCCTAGTTTCCCTCCGGAACTGAATGAACTCTACACGGTTTTGCCGGACTCGAATTTGGTGCTGCCGAAGTGGATGAACCGCTCTATCGTCGCGACCAAGAGTCGCCGGTCCGGGACGGGTCGCAATCTCGCGCTATCCATACCTTTTTCCTTAGGAGATTTCGGCTAGGAAATCCCTCGCAGCGCGAATAAAGCCCACTGTGTTGTCTAACGTGATGTGATGGTCGGCATCGGGAACGACAGTCGTCTTCACCTGCGGCGCACGTGTTTGAACTTCCGCGATCGCCTTTGAGCGCATGCGCGTGCTGCGCCCTCCCTGCATCAGCAGGGCCGCAATCCTGATCTTGTTCCAGAGCCCGAAACTATCCACGAGCTCCCGATTCGCATACACCCTGCGGTCGACCTTGTGCCGCCAGCGGCCGTCGTCGAAGCGGCGCCCACCGTGTTGTGCGATATGGCGCAGCGCTTCGGGCGGAGCCGTGCTGCCGCCGGGACGGACGCGGTAGTTTGCGATGAACTCCGCTTCAGTGGCGTAGTCGCGGCCTTGCCGACTCCCGACGGCGTTGAAACCCGCGATCCTCTCGGGGTTCATGTCGAGGTTCGAGTCCACCATGATGAGCGCTTTGGCACGACCAGGGTAGGTTGCCGCGTACACACTGGAGACCATCCCGCCCATCGAATGGCCGATCAGAATGAAGTCTTGCAGGTCGAGTTTTTCCGTCAGCTCGTGGAGATCCGCCGCATGGCGGCTGTAGTTGTAGTTCGGCGGATTTGTATTGTCCCAATCGCTATCGCCGTGTCCGCGCAGGTCCACGGCACGCACGTGATAGTCTGCATTGAAGCCGTGGGCGACGAAATCGTACCAGTGGGCGTTTGCAGCGCCCCCGTGAACACAAAGCATGGGCGGCTTGCACAAAGCACCATAGTCCTGAACGTGCAGCCGGAGACCGTCGATTTCGACGAAGGACTCGACATACGTTGCAGGTTCGAGTCCTGTTTGCGCATTAGGCGGTACTGACATCGGCATGGTCTCCATCGGCTCGGATCAACAATCGCAAAGATACCGTGAAATTCGCCTAGACCAGCAGCGCGATTAGCGCGCCAAGTTTGGGTTGTTGCGTATTGCCGATTCTAGCTTCAGCACTACAATGTCACGCTCCTCTGGGCACTGGGTTTCTACACCGCACCCGACAGCCGTTTCCCATTACTATCAGCACCAGCGGCGACGACTTTGGTTCGGGGTGGATGCTTGCCTTGGTGTTGCCGCTTCCAGCGTAGCTGAGTAAGCCAGGCCACGTTGGCGCCGTCGTGGTTGGAAATTTGCTCTACCATTGCAGCGAGACGCGAGCGGCACTATGCGGTTCATATGGCATGAAGCCCTCTGGCTATTACTCGCGGTACCGATCCTGGTCGGCACCTACGAGTACATCGTTCGTCGTGCTGCCATTAGACAACCAATACGCTTCACCAACGTGGGCCTGGTGAGTGAAGCCACCAGTCGATCACAATGGATCCGGCGTCGTATCCCGCCATTGCTGTTCCTGCTCGGGATCACCGGATTGCTTTTTGCCGTCGCGCGTCCCGCTGCAGTCTTCCTGGTGCCCGCACAGCGCGGAACCGTTGTATTGGCAATGGATGTTTCCTTGAGCATGGCAGCGACGGACGTCGAGCCGACGCGACTTGCAGCCGCGCAGGCGGCCGCAACACAATTCGTAGAGACGATACCCGCGGGCATTCGTGTGGGCGTCCTCGTATTCGGTGCTTATGCTGAAATGGCCATTTCGCCGACGGCTGACAAGGCACGAGTTTTGAGAGCCCTTACTGGCCTCAAACTTCAGCAATACACCGCGCTTGGCACCGGACTTCTTGCGGCGCTGCTGATGATTCATCCCAGGGCCACTGTGAATCCGCAATACGACCTGTTCAGTCGCGTCGAGGACTTCCCCGAGGCCCAATCCGGGTTCATGCTGGGCCCTCCGCCTCCACGCATCAAACCGAAACACGATCCAACTCGGCCTGCGATTGATCCGTCGACGCTCGTCATCCTGGTCAGCGACGGTAAGGGAACGTTGGGCGTGCCCGCTCACAAAGCAGCGGAGGTGGTGGCCGACTACGGGATACGCGTCTATACCGTGGGGATTGGCACGCCTTACGGAGGCGTCGCACGGGTCGAGGGATATCCAGCCACGCACGCAGAGTTCGAGGAGGAAACCCTCGAACTGATCGCCGACATCACTCAGGGGAAATATTTTCGGGCGAGCAGCCTCGCAGATATCAAGTCGATCTACGACGACTTATCTCGGGACTCGGTTCGGGAGCGCAAAGAAATCGAAATCAGCGCGGTGTCGGTGGCGCTCGGAGGGATATTACTCGTGCTTGGGGCAACATTGTCTCTGATCTGGCATAGCCAGCGCGGCTGGGCACCATGATCGCAGATTGCCACCGCCCGCTCGAGTTTGCTCTATTGCGCAGCCCAGAGCGCGGCGACCCGTCGTGCGCTGCTACAGAATGCGTTTAGTCCAGGTCAAAGACAAGAGCGCGCCCGCGATCGCAGCCAGGGCGGCCGCAGCCGCAAACAACGCGGTGATCTCAGTGTATGTCTCTTCTGGTGGCAGATCCGGGCGTATCGACTCCAGTATCCACCGCCAGTCGATCCCGGTTTTTTCGCTAAAGTATCTGCCTTGTGTCGATGTTGCTATTTCCTTGAGCGCCGCCTCATCAAGTCGCACCCGCATCGACCAGCCATTAACGCTCATGGCCCTGCCCTGAATGCTGCCTATCCCTATGGTGTGAACGCGAACACCTAAATCCGCGGCGAGGCGCGCTACCTCGATGGGATCGGGGCCACGAGCAGATTGACCGTCGGAGATGAGTACGATCGCTGCAGCCGAATACGATCCAGGCGCCGGGTCCACCCGCTGCGCGCGCGGCCTAGTGTCGATGCGCCTACCGGAGAGTGCAGTGCTGCGCGCAGAACGCCC
>Ga0326597_10004497_pt1 | contig 19627 bp, 19 predicted proteins | sample RVTome_12_FD_203789 | JGI IMG/M metagenome (GOLD analysis project Ga0326597, IMG submission 203789) | Soil microbial communities from uranium-contaminated site in the Upper Colorado River Basin, Wyoming, United States - RVT100D185 | ecosystem: Environmental > Terrestrial > Soil > Contaminated >... | reverse complement strand
ATGCCCGGACCCATGCCATAACCGGGGCCGTATCCGCCACCGCCACCGGGACCGTAACCGGGACCGTAACCACCCATCATGCCCGGACCCATGCCATAACCGGGGCCGTATCCGCCGCCGCCACCGGGACCGTAACCGGGACCGTAGCCACCCATCATGCCCTGACCATAGCCGCCCATCATGCCGGGGCCCATGCCGTAGCCAGGGCCATAGCCGTAGCCGCTTCTCGGACCGCGTTCAGCATCAGTTCCTGTTGCCGGGGTGCGATCTGATCGTGAATCCGCCGCCGCGCCGCCCATCATGCCGGGGCCCATTCCCGACCCGCCCATTTGTGCGAGTGCGGGAGGGGCGGTTCCAAGAATCGTTGCGCTGGCAAGTCCAGCGGCGATCAATGTCTTGCGAAGATTCATGCGTTTCATTCTTGAACTCCTAGTAATTACATTGGAAGATGACGGGTGGCCGCCGATCGTGCACCGCGCGCGCGACGAGCGACAGGCGCGACGACGCTCGATTTGCGCGCGTCGCGCCCTGCAGGAACGGGCTGATTAACTGCGGAAGTTGCCGAACAGAATGAAGCTCGGCTGATCGCCTGGTCGGGGATAGCCGCGCAGCACCGTGGACAAGGCTGCCGCGACAAGATGCGGAGAATTTGCGGAATGGGCGACGTGAGCGGCACCGTCCTGATCCTCCGGCGATGTCGTGTTCACGGCCAGATCGCCGTGGGTCGCGTGATGACAGTGAAGGTGTGTTGGGCCCGCCGTAGGCAGGCAATCCATCGCGTCCGGAAGAGCGGCGGGCTGGGCGGTCACGACGTCGCTGCCGGCGACGGCAGGCGTATGCACGCCACTGCCCGCGGTTGCGGACAACGGCCACAACAGCGCCAAAATCACCAGCCACCGCATCACTTTGGCCCTTCCTGTTCCTGCATAGAAATCATGGTCAAACCGTATCATTCGAGCCGGGCTCGCCGGTTGATCTGGATCAAGCCTCCGGCCCTCTTTGACCACGGCCGGTCACTGCTTAAGAGACTCACGGACCCGCTCGAGCTTCGACCGTACCTCCTTCGCGATCGCATGCACCGCGGGCTTGTCCGATTCGACTTCGCATGCGGGGAATCGTTCCACGCCCCGGAGCCTTGACGGTCTGTTCGTTCGCTTTCCCGTTGGGTACTCGAGGGTTATTCGCATCTGGAATCAGCGGGAAAGTGCGCAATTGGACGGAAGGTTTCGGGGATTTTGCACGTGCCGTGGAGTTCGCCGCCGGCCTTCCACTAACGACGCGCGGTTGGAAAAGACTCCGGCAGGGCCAGCACGGGGCGCCCGACCGGTGCTTCGTACGCGATCTTCCAGCGGCCGTTCTCGACGATCCAGTACTGGCGCTTTCGCGTCCGCTGGGCAAACGTGCTCGAACGGTAATCCTGGTCGAACGTGACAACGACGGGATTCCCCGCGGCGGGGCTCCGAAACACGCTGACGTTTTCGAGCGCAACCTTGATCCACGTCTTGCGCGCATTGACTTGCCGCTTGTGGGCATTCCATGCGCTGACATCCATTTTTCCCGAACGGAAGGTGCGCGCATAGTGCGCAAGATAGCGGTCGTGGCCGAGGCTCTCCCAGTCTCGCCGCCACGCTTCCAGCTGCCGCATGAATTCATCGCTCTCCGCGCGCCGCGCGTCCGGCGTCACCCATTCCACGCGCTCGGCGATGATGACCGGTGTCGTGCCGGGCTGCACCCGCTTCGCGAGCATCACTATGTCGGGATTGGCGAGCGCGATGCAGCCGTCGCTCGCGAGCGGCGCCCGCGCGTAGGTGTCCGACGGGACGCCATGGAGCCAGATCCCGTAGCCGGTCTTGCGCTGCAGCCGGTCCCATTCGTTGGGGTAGTTGATGGGAAACGCGCCCCAGCCGTAGAGGTCGGGCAGCTTGCGGCCCGGAATCCGCGAGGTTACGTAGTAGACGCCGATCGGCGTTTTCTGGTCTCCCTCCATTATCTTCTCGACGCCGCGCTTGCCGATGGTCGTGTAATAGTCTTCGGCGAGCCGGGGCACGCCGTTCCGGTTTTCGTAGACGTAGACACGCGAGCGCCCCGCATCGACGACCACGGCATTTTCCTGCCCCGGTGCGAATTGCAGAAGATGGCGCGGAACCAGACTCTCAGGCGGATGCTCGGCATACGCGCGGACGCGCGCGTAGGTTTCGGCCCGCAGCTCTTCCAGGCGGTCAGGCGCGGCGTGACCGGTATTGCCGATGCCGGTAATGGGCCGGGCCCGCGCCAGCAACAGGTCGCCCCGAACGAGATGGGCGAGGCGGAAATTCGGAAAGGCGGCCGTCAACTGGTTCGCCGCCTCGAGCGCCGTGCCCACCTTGTTTTGCGCGATCTCCTCGAAAATGCGCTGGAGCCGGCCTTCGGCGCCGGCGGGATTTGTCCTCGTGTGCGGCCCTTCGGCGGCCCCCGTGCCCGACACGAGGGCGAGGAGGGCCGCGGCGACCCAGGGCGACCTCGAAAAACCCGGGCGTTGTCGCGCTGTATCCGTCATCCTTTTCCGCATTTTTTTCGAGTGCCGGTTTTGCGTCAGGAGGCCGTTACTTCGCGGCTTCGAGCGTGATCACGGTGTAAGCACCCCCGATCTTCTCGGCCGTGAACTTGATCTTGTCGCCGGCCTTCACCTGGTCCAGCATCGCGGTGTCCTTGACGCGGAACACCATGGTCATCCCGGGCATGTCGAGATTGGGAATCGGACCGTGCCTGATGGTGAGCTTCTGTGCATCCTTGTCCACTTTTCTCACTTCGCCGCCGACGAGCATCTTGGAGTCCGCGACCATCTGCGAACCACCCATGCGGTCCGTTCCCGATCCTCCGCTTCCCATCATCGAACCCATGCCGGATTGACCGGCGGGCGTTGCGTCCATCATGCCATGACCACCCATTGACTGCGCGCCAGCAGCGGTGGAGAGGCCAAACAGTAAGATCAATAAACCGATGCGTTTCATGTCTTGCTCCTTTTCGATCCGATGCAGGCCGCCGGCCCGCGGTTAGCGTATGACGTCAGTGAATCAATGTTTCGCGCGCCCGTTCGGTTTGCGCGCGTGAAGCTCGTTTTTCGCGGCCGGCGCTGTTGCGGCACGCGGCGCCTGCGGCACGGCGCCCTTCCATTCGTACGAAACGGTTCCCGGCGGGTGCTTGTACCAGCCCGGATCTTTATAGTCGTTGCGCGCAAGCCCTTCGCGCACCTTGACCACGGTGAACATGCCGCCCATCTCGATCGGCCCGAAGGGGCCTTGGCCGGTCATCATGGGCAGCGTGTTCTCCGGAATCGCCATCTCCATCTCGCCCATGTCGGCCATGCCGCGCTCGCCCATCACCATGTAGTCGGGCACGAGGTTCATGATCTTCCGCGCGACACCGCGATGGTCGACGCCGATCATGGTCGGCACGTTGTGGCCCATCGCGTTCATGGTGTGGTGCGACTTGTGGCAGTGGATCGCCCAGTCGCCCGGCGCGTCGGCCACGAATTCGAAGGCGCGCATCGCGCCGACCGGCACGTCGATCGTCACTTCCGGCCAGCGGGCTGACTTTGGCACCCAGCCGCCGTCGGTGCAGGTCACTTCAAAGTCGTAGCCGTGCATGTGGATCGGATGGTTGGTCATGGTGAGGTTGCCCATGCGGATCCGCACGCGGTCGCCCTTGCGCACGACGAACGGGTCGATGCCCGGAAAGACGCGCGAGTTCCAGCACCACAGGTTGAAGTCGGTCATCGTGTTCACGCGCGGGGTATGTGCGCCGGGGTCGATGTCGAAGGCGTTGATGAGGAACACGAAGTCCCGGTCGACGCGCATGAAGTTGGGGTTCTTCGGATGCACGACCAGAAAGCCCATCAACCCCATCGCCATCTGCACCATCTCGTCGGCGTGCGGGTGGTACATAAAGGTGCCCGACTTCTTCATCTCGAACTCGTAGACGTAGGTCTTGCCGACCGGGATCTGCTTCTGCGTGAGCCCGCCGACGCCGTCCATGCCCGAGGGCAGCAGCACGCCGTGCCAGTGGACGGAGGTGTGCTCCGGCAGCTTGTTGGTGACGAAGATGCGCACCTTGTCGCCCTCGACGCACTCGACCGTTGGCCCGGGTGACTGCCCGTTGTAGCCCCACAGGTGCGCCGTCATGCCGGGCGCGATCTGGCGGCGCACCGGCTCGGCAACGAGGTGGAACTCCTTCCACCCGCGGTTCTGCCGCGAGGGCAGGGTCCAGCCGTTCAAGGTCACCACGGGCTGGTACGGCCGCCCGTTGGGCGGCGCAAGCGGCGGTTGCGTCGCTGCGGTGGTCTGGACCGGTGCGTCGGGCACCGAGCCTTGCGCCGCGCGGCCCACCATGGCCGAGCCCAGCAGGGCCGCCCCGGTCGCGCGCAGGAAGTTTCTGCGTGTTCGCATATTGAGTTTCCTTAAGTCCCTACCAAAAAGGAATTAACCGCCAAGACGCCAAGGCGCCAAGAAAAGCTGGTTGCCTGGAACCGCCGCGGCGCAAGGCTCAAGGGCCAACGCCGTTTGTTCAGAAATACGAAGACTTGGTGCCTTGGCGTCCTGGCGGTTCGAAATAAACAGGGTTTCTTGGCGAGCTTGGCGTCTTGGCGGTTCAAAGTCATTTTCATTTCGTTGAAGGTTCGGGAATGTTTTAATGGCCGGCCGGCTCGCCGCCGGCGGCAATCGCGCCCATGCCGGCTCCGCCACCGGCGATGGCGCCGGGGGACTTGCCGGTCATGGCCAGGTCGAGGCTCGCATCCGCGATCCAGAACTCCCGCAACGCCTCGATGTAGGCGTTCACCGCGGCCACCTGCTGGCGCGCGTCGGCCAGCAGCTCGAACACGCTGATCAGCATGCCGTTGTAGCGCAGCAGGTTCTCGTCCGAGATGCGCTTGCGCAACGGCACGATCTCGTCACGGTAATGCCGGGCGAGGTCGAACGCGGTGCGGTAAGCGGCGTAGGTCTCGCGCACTTCGGATCGCGCCCGCACGGCAATGTCCGCTGCGCGATTCACCGCCTGCATGTAGACGTATTCGACCCGCACCACGCGCGCGCCGCCCCAGTCGAAGACCGGCAGCCGCAGCTCGATCTCGTAGCCGGTCTGGCGCGGCCTTCCACTCTCGCTGTTGCGCAGGTAGCCCAACTCCAGCACGCTCACGAAGCCGGTGGCCTTGGTAAGCCCGAGCGATGCCGCGATGTTCTCGGCTTCCTTCATCGCGCCCTGCACGTCGAGACGCTGCCTCATAGCGCGGGCCTCGAGATCGGTAAACTCGCGGACCTCCTTGGGCAGATCGGGCAGTCGCTGCGGCAGCGTGAACCGGGCGTCCTCGCCCCACAGCCCCATCAGCCGTGTGAGCCGCTCGCGCTCGGCGAGCGCCGCCTGTTTCACGCGGGCGAACTGCGCCGTGACCTCGGCGTAGAACAACTGCTCCCGCGCCCGGTCGAGGTTGCTGAAATTGCCGGCTGCCGCCATGCGCCGCGCGAGCTCGGCGCTCGCTTCCGCGGCGACCTTCACCTGTTCCATGTATTTGACGCCTTCCTGCGCGGCGACGGCACCGTAGTAGGCGCGGCGCGTGTCGGCCGCCACCTGCAATGCCGCGGCCGCAACCTGGCCCTGAGTCAGCTCGAAGCGCCGGCGCTCGAGGTCGGTGCGGATCGGCATGGTAATCAGGCCGAGCAGGTCGAACAGGAAGGCGCGCTCGATCTCGACCTCGTCGCCGCGTGTTAGGCGCGCGAAGGAAAAGCCCGGGTTGCGCAGCCGGCCGGCCTGGACCAGGTCGGCCTCGGCGATGCCGAGCTCGGCGTAGGTCGCCTGCAGGCCGCGGTTGTTGAAAAGCGCGATCTGCGCCGCCGCATCGGCGGTGAGCGGCGCGGCGGTCAGCTTCTTTACCGCCGTCCGGACCTGTTCGGCATCCTGCGCGCTTCTCACCCATTTGACGTCCTGCCCGGTGCGGCCGCGGGTGATGGAATCGACAGCGCCGAGGCCGCCGTCCTCCGAAAAGCTCGCGCAGCCCGCGAGCAGCGCAGCGGCGGTGGCAACGGCGAGGACGCGCACGGGGGACATGCGGCTTGGCGGCGCTCGCTTCATTGCGGACTCCTGTATCCGGCCGCGGGCGATGTCGCCGGCGAGGCGCTGTCGCCGGCGCGCAGCACGCCGATGTGTCCGCCGACGCGGGCGACCTCGTCGTTGAGGTCGCGCCAGGACGCGGGTTTCTCGTCGCGGTACGGCCGGTATGTCGAGAACGCCGATTCGTAGCGCGGCGCGGGAACCGCGGCGGCCGGGTCGGCGGGGTGCGCAGGCTCGGCGGCGGCCGCGCCGGCCGCACAAGCGGCGAGCGCAACAAATGCGCAGATGCTTGATCCGTATTTCATCCTGATCCTCGATTGCAGATGCGTTTAGGCAGCGCGGCGAGCCGCGCGCCTCCTCGTGCCCGCGAGCGGGCACTGCGCGCACCAGGTGCGCGCGGCTACGGGATCAGGCCAGAGGGACGGGCTGGGGCTGCTCGAGGAAGTGAAGGGCCGGCGAACGTGCATCCACCGGCGCGAACGCTGTGGTGAAGCCGGGCGGCCCGGTGACGGCGACGCTCGGCAGGCCCGACAGGAGCTGGTGGCAAGCGAGGTGGCCGGCGTTACCGGTGTCGCTGTCCGTGCCGTCCTGATCGTGGCTCGCGTGGCCGCGATCATGGGGGTGGTCCCCTTGTGCGGTTTCGCCTGCGGCGGGCGGCGCGCACAGCAGATGCGAGAGCGACGCGGCCAGCCCCTGGAGCGGCAGCACCAGGAGCAGCAGCAGGACAGCCGATATTCTCAGGTTGTGGAGCACGCGGCGGATTCTAGATGAAGAGTCAAGGCCCTGCAATACGTCCACGTGGACCCCGCGCCCGCCGAAAAGTTCGCGTATATCGCCCGCGCAGACGATAGAGTGCTGCGGCAGCCATACGAAAATATCGCCGGCGGTGTGCGTGCCTTCATGATGTCCCGGCGGGCTTCGCGGCCCGCCGCCGGAGCGCCCGTTCGTGGACGTTGCGAAGCCGGCGCAACACGCGGGGCCTCAGGCGCGCCGTTCCCCATCGGCGGCTAACCGTTGCCCGGTTGGAAGATCAGGAAATACTGGTTGGGCAGGAAACCGTGATCCGCGGTCTGGGCGTAGCCCGCGCGCTTCATTTCCGCTCTTACCCGTTCGGGCGCCATGCGCGCACTGACCGGCGGGCCCATGGGCGAGTCCAAGCGGAAGTCGATGATCGCGACGCGGCCGCCGGGCTTCAGTGAATTCTGCAATTGGCGGAAGTAACGCTCGCGGTCCTCGACGTGGTGATACACGTCGACCAGGATGACCAGGTCCGCCTTTTCGGGGAGGCGGGGATCGTCGGGCTTGCCGGCGACGGCGGTCAGGTTCTTAAGTCCCTCGCGTTTTGCGCGGTCCGCCAGGTACTTCACCATGTCGGGCTCGGTATCCACGCCGTAAACGCGCCCTTGCGGCAGCATGTTGGCGAAGCGCGCCGAGAAGTAGCCGGTGCCGGAGCCGATGTCCGCGATCACCGCGTCGGGCTTGAGCGCCAGCGCCTGGATCACTTCATGCGGCTTCTGCCAGGCGTCGCGTTTCGGGTCGTCGAAGATCTGCGCCCATTTCTCCGCGTCGCCGAAGCTGTGCTGGTGGGTGTCCGGCGCCTGACCCGCAGCCGGCCCGGCCAGTGAGAGCGCGCAGCTTAATGCAATCAGGGGCAGTGAGATATCTCTGAAACGTTTCATAATTTCCTCCTCACGGGTCAATGATAGTGATGGGGCGGGTTGCCCCGCCCCATTTGCGGCTAGTGAGCGTGCTACTTCGTGGCCGGTGCTTGAGGCGTGGCACCGAAACGCGGGCCGCGGTGTTCGGGCAGCGTGATGCCCTTTTCCGTGGCGCGCTTCTGCATCTCGGTACGGGTCGCCTCCGCGATCTTCTGGCGCTCTTCGGGGGTTGCGTTGCGCATCTTTTCCTGCAGCGCGGTACGCTCTTCCGGCGTCATCAACTGCGCGCCGGCTCCGTGGCCCATCGCGCCGGGACCGCGGCTACCTTGCATCCCGTGCTGTGCGCCGCGCTGCATTCCGCGCTGTGCGCCGTGCTGCATGCCGCCTTTCATTCCGTGCTGCATGCCGCCCTGTGCTTGTGGTCCGGCGCCGCTGCCCATCTGCCCGGGGTGGGCGAAGACGGCGGCTGCCAAGCCGAGGCTGACCGACGCGGCGATGCCGGCTGCGATCTTGTGTGCGAGTTTCATGGTCATTTCCTTTCAATGGTTGGGAATCGTTACCTGGATCGCCTGCCAGCTCCGGAGGATTCCGGCGGCTCCAGCGGTCTCAGCAAGGCCGATTAGATCAGCAACTTGTAAGTGGTCGATGTCGGGACGGCGGCTTTTTGTATCGCACCCTTGCAGCGGCGGGCGCTGTTACACTGCGACACAATTTTTTGGCGCGACGGTTGATCTACATCAACAGGCCCCCGCTGGGTTGCTGCAAGAATCTCCGTGTCTGCTGCGAGAAGAAACCCATCGGAAGGAGCTGCGTGCCTCTTGTTTCTGCAGTCCGGCTTGTGAAGACCTACCGGGCCGGCGACGTGGATGTGCCCGCCGTGCGCGGCGTGGATTTCGCGATCGAGCCGGCATCATTCGTCGCCTTCGTCGGACCCTCGGGGAGCGGGAAAAGCACGTTGCTCAACATGGTAGGCTGCCTGGACCATCCCACCAGCGGCACGCTCACCGTGCTCGATACCGACGTGGCGACGCTCGATCGGCGCGCGAGCGCCGAATTTCGCGGTCACAACATTGGTTTCATCTTCCAGGATTTCAATTTGATCCCGGTGCTATCGGCGCGGGAGAACGTCGAGTATCCGCTGCTCATGGTGCAAAACTGGCCCGCGGAGAAGCGCCGCGCGCGAGTGGCGGAGTTGCTCGATGCCGTCGGCATCGCCGACCAGGCCGACAAACGCCCGGATCAGCTCTCCGGCGGACAGAAGCAGCGCGTCGCCGTGGCGCGCGCGCTCGTCGCCCACTCGAAGCTGGTGCTCGCCGACGAGCCCACCGCCAATCTCGACCACGATACCGCCTACCGCATCATCGCACTCATGAAAAAGATGCGCGACGAGTTCGGCACCACGTTCGTGTTCTCTACCCACGACCCCAAGATCGTAGGCGAGGCAGAGGTCACGTTTGCGCTGGAGGACGGACGGCTCGTAAACAACAGCGGAGCCACTCATGCTTAAAGTCCTCAAGCTCGCGGCCCGCAACCTGGCGCGCTACGGGCGCCGCACGCTGCTCACCACGGGGCTCATCATTCTCGGCGTCGTTGCAGTTCTGCTGTTCATTGCGATCTCCGGCTCGTTCAAGGGCCTGATCGTCGGCCAGATCACCGACTCGGTGCTCGGCCACCTCCAGGTGCATCGCAAGGGTTACGTCGCCTCCATCGACAATCTGCCGCTCAACCTCAACATGAAGCCCGGGGCGGTAAGCAAAGTCGAGCAGGCGCTCAAAGGCATCGACGCGGTGGCCGTCTGGTCGCCACGCGTCAAGTTTGGCGCGATGTTCAGCAATTTCAGCGAGACCACGAGCATCCGCCTGAACGGCGTGATTCCCGAGCAGGAAGCGGCGGCGATGCCGCTGCTGCCCGGCCGTCTGGTGCAGGGCAGTGCCGCGGACGGCCTGCTGGCACGTGGCAAGGTCCTCATTCCCGAAATCCTGGCGCGAGGAATGAAGATCAAAGTGGGCGACACCATCGTGCTCATCGCCACCAACCTGGACGGGTCGGTCAACGGCAAGACCTTCGTCGTGCAGGGCGTGTTGGGCGACGTGACGGGGCCTGGTGGACGCGACGGCTACGTGCACATCGAGGATGCGCGCGAGCTGTTGCGCATGACCGGGGCCGAGGTGAGCGAAATCGCCGTCCGCCTCAAGGACCTCGGCAAGCTCGCCAGCGCCAAGGCGCAGGTGGTGCAGGCGCTTTCGGAAGTTCGCAATCCGCAGGGCCAGCCGGCGCTCGACGTGCACGGCTGGGACCAGCTCTCGCCGTTCGCCAATATCGCGCGCATGATCGACCTGCTGGATATCTTTATCCGCGTCATGCTGGTCGGCATCGTGCTCATTTCGGTCATGAACGTGATGATGATGGCGGTGTACGAGCGCATCCGCGAGATCGGCACCATCGCGGCAATCGGCACGCCGCCGCGGCGCATTCTCGGATTGTTCCTCAGCGAGGGGCTGCTGCTGGGGCTCATCGGCACTGCTATCGGCACCGTTGTGAGTCTCGGGCTCGTCTATGCGCTCAACCTCTGGCCGGTGCAATTCAAGTTCGGGCGCCAACTCGATCTCGTGCTCACGCCCTCCATCGCCGCCGCTGATGTGCTGCTGATCGCTGCGACAGTCCTGTTCGTGGCGATCGCGGCCAGCCTGCAGCCGGCGTGGAAGGCTTCGCGCATGGATCCGATCGCCGCGCTGCGCCACGTATAGGAGAACAGCTATGAATTGGGCCAAACGGGTCGGGACGCTGATAGCCCGCGAAATCGGCAGCAAGCTCGAGGACGCCCTGAAGGAACGCAAGATCCGCGCCGTGATCGCGAGCGGCCCCGCATCCCGCACCGTGAAGGAGTCGCGGTGATGAGCGGCGGCGCACGTTATTCGTGGCGCGGCATGCTCGCCGCGGCGATGCTCGTTCTCGCCGCGTCGCCGGTCTTCGCCCTCGACGGCAATGAGATCCTGAAGAAGGTGGACCGGAATCTCGAGCCCGAGGCGTACGAGATGTACCGCAAGCTCATCAACATCGAGCCGGACGGCCGCCGCAAGGAGTTCGTGCTCTACTCGGTGAAGAAGGGCCGCGACAAGATCGTCGCGCTGTTTCTTTCGCCTCCGAGCGACGCGGGCCGCGCAACGCTGCGGCTTGGCGACAACATGTGGCTCTACATCCCGAACGTCGGCAAGCCGGTGCGCATCACCAGCCTGCAATCGGTGGTCGGCGGCGTTTTCAATAACGCGGATATCCTGCGCGTCGATTACTCGGTCGAGTACAACGCCGAATCGGTGGTGGAGGAGAAGGACAGCTATCTGTTGAACCTCAAGGCGAAGACCGGGGAGGTCGCGTACGACCGGTTGAAGATGTGGGTGGACAAAAAAGTGCTGTTGCCCGTGAAGATCGAGGCGTACGCCGCGAGCGGCCTGCTCATCAAGACGCTCCATTTCAAGGAGATCAAGGACTTCGGCGGCGGCATCCGGCGCCCGGCCACGGTGGAGACGGACAGCCCGCTCTACAAGGGCCACCGCTCGGTCATGCTCTATTCGCAGCTGAAGAAGCGCGATTTCCCGGACGAAGTTTTCACGCTCAACTACCTGTCGCGGGTCGAAGACCTGCGCAAGTAATGCTGCCACGCGCGCTCGCGGCCGCCGTCCTGCTGCTTGCCGTCGTTACGGCGCATGCCGCGGAGCAATTCAGCTTCGATGCCGCCGAATTCCAGAGAAAACCGGTCGAATTCGGCGGCTACCTCGAGTTCAAGCAGAACCATTTCGGGCTCAACCAGGACGGCGCGCTCTACCTCCTCAATAATTACAACCAGCCGCGTGAGTCCCTCGACCAGTCGACGCTCACGTTCAAGCCCTCCGGCAAGTTCCGGTACGGCGGCGGCAGCCTCAATTTCCGCGCGCACCTCGAAGGCGACTGGGAAACGCGCGAGTTTCAGCGGACGACGCGCTTCGACGAGCTGTATCTTTCGTACAAGCCCGACCCCGGACTGACGGTCGATGCCGGCAAGGTTTCCCTCAAATGGGGCAAGGGCTACGCGTGGAGCCCGGTTGCTTTCGTCGAGCGCACCAAGGACCCGAACGACCCGGACCTGGCGCGCGAGGGATTCACCCTGCTGACCGCGGACTGGATCCGGAACTTCGACGGGCCGCTGCGCACCGTGGCGTTCACTCCCGTGGTGCTGCCGGCGAGCCCGGACTACAACCCGGACTTCGGGGCAGGGCGCCATGTGAACATCGCGGCCAAGCTCTACCTGCTCTACCACGATACCGATATCGACTTGCTGTTCCTGAACAACGGCAGCCGCAGCCGCCGGTACGGCGTCGATTTTTCGCGGAACATCACCAGCAACCTGGAGGTTCACGGCGAGCTGGCCCGCATCGAGGACGTGCAGCGCCAGGCCATCACGGCAGCCGGGGAGGGCGTGCCGGTGCGGGAGAACGCCACGAGCTATCTCGCGGGGTTGCGCTACCTCACCGAGCGCGACACGACCTGGATCCTCGAGTACTACCGCAACGGCCCCGGCCTGAGCGAGACCGACATGCGCAATTTCGTGCAGTTCGTGGATACCGCGTATGACGGCTACCTTGCCACCGGCAACGACGCGCAGCTGCTGCGCGCGGCCAGCCTGGGCCGCGGCGGGTACGCGCGGCCGAACCCCGGGCGCAACTATCTTTACCTGAGGGTGAGCCAGAAGGAGCCCTTCGACATTCTCTACCTGACCCCGGCGCTGACGGCGATCGCGAACGCGGACGACCGCAGCACCTCGATCGCGCCCGAGCTGCTCTACACCGGCTACACCAACATCGAGCTGAGACTGCGCGCCATCTTCCTCAACGGGGGCGCGGGGACCGAGTTCGGCGAGAAGCAGAACAGCCGCCGCTATGAGGTGCAGGCGCGGCTGTACTTCTAGCCGGGCGTGCCCGTGAAAACGGTGTGCCGGATCTTCGCCGTTGCGGTGGCCATGCTCTTCATGGGCTGTTCGTCCGTTCGTGACGACGTCCCGCGCCCGCCCTCGTATGCGATCGATCGTCCCGAGGAGACTTTCCTCGGGCGCACCTTCGCTTCGCGGCTCGCGGCGGCGCCCGGCCAGTCCGGCTTTCATTTGCTCGTTTCGGGGCAGGAAGCATTTCTCGCTCGGGCGGCCCTGGGGGAGGCAGCGGAGCGCACGCTCGACCTGCAGTATTACATCATTTCGGAGGATGCAACCGCCACGCTGCTGCTCTACCGGGCGCTGCGCGCGGCGCAGCGCGGCGTGCGCGTGCGCCTGCTCATCGACGATCTATACGCCGTCGGCCGCGATTTCGATTTCGCGACCTTCGCGGCGCATCCGAACGTCCAGGTGAGGGTGTTCAATCCCTTTCTGCGCCGCGGCCCGCTGGGCATCTCCCATTTGCTGGAATACATCGGCGACAGCGCCCGCCTGAACCGCCGCATGCACAACAAGCTGTGGATCGCCGACAATGCGGCCGCCGTGATCGGCGGGCGCAATCTCGGCGACGCGTACTTCAACGTGGGCGAAGAAAGCGATTTTGCGGACCTCGACGTGCTTGCCGCCGGGCTCGTCGTGGCGGAGGTCTCGCGCAGCTTCGACGAGTACTGGAACAGCGAATGGGCGGTGCCGATCGCTGCTTTTTTGGGCGAACCGCCGGGAACGCCGCAACTCGACCTGATCTTGTCGCACATGGCGGCGAAGGCCGAGCGCTTCCGCGAAACGGAGTATGCGGCAACACTGCGCGCGACGGACCTCGGGCGTCTTGTGCGCAGCGGCCAGTTCCCCCTCGTTCCGTCGCGCGCGCGCGCCATCTATGAGCCGCTCCCCAGGCCGGGAGCCGCGACCGGCGAAGGGGAGGCGCAGATCATGTCGGTCTTGCGCAAGTCCGTCGAGGCGGCACAGCGGGAGGTGATGCTGATTTCGCCCTGGATGATCCCGAGCGAGCGCGGCGTGGGCGTGCTGTGCGCGCTCGCCCGGCGCGGGGTGCGCGTAAGGGTGCTCACCAATTCTCTGGCGTCCACCGACGTTCCGGTCGTGCACGCGGGCTACGCGCGATACCGGCCCCGTCTGCTCGCATGCGGTGTGGAGATGCACGAGCGCCGGCCGGGCGCCGCCCGATCCGGCAGCGCGCGCCTGGGGTTGTCTTCCGAGGCGAGCCTGTCCTCGGGGTCCACCCTGCACGCCAAGGCGGTTGTGGTGGACCGAAGGCTCGTTCTCGCCGGTTCGATGAACCTCGATCCGCGTTCACGGCTCTCGAATACCGAGGTCGCGGTGTTGATCGAGAGCGCGGTGCTTGGCGAACGGCTCGGCACACTGTTTGACGAAGCCGCGTCGCTCGATCAAGCGTTCCGCGTCGAGCTGACCGAGCTCGGCAACGAGAATGCGCCGCTTTCGTGGACCGGCCGCGAGGAAGGCAAGGTGGTGCGCTACGGCAGCGAACCGTTGGCGAGCTGGTGGCGGCGTCTTGTCTCCAGCGTGCTCGGCGCGCTGGCGCCGGAAGAACTGCTTTGACGGCCGCGGGCGGGACCGCGCATCGCACGGCATCTGATCCAGATCAATCCGGCGGCATCCGCGGCCGGGCAAACTAGGGACGGCTCCCGGTCCGAGGGGTTCGGGCTGCACGCGAAGCAATGCCTTTGAGAGGAAATCACCGATGAGATGGCCGCATGGTTTTTTGCTGGCGGCGATGGTCGTCGCAGGCACTGCCCATGCGCAGATGGTCGGCAACCTGGAACATGACATGGCCGTGATCGAACGCGCGCTCGCCCCTACGCTGTCGGCCACCAGCGCCGGCGACCAGGACGGGTCCCGCCTGGCGGTGGCGGAACTCTACCGCCTGTGGCGCACCCTTCGCCGCATGAACATCGAAGAGCATCCCGAGGATCCGCAACTCGTGCCGGACCTGGAGACGGTCGAAGCGCGGCTCTGGGCGGCCAGCCAGCTGATCGACGAGCGCGAGCTGTCCGACGCGCACGCACTCCCATTTGCGGACCGCTCGCACGACGTGACGGTGCTGATCACGACTCTCGAATTTGTCGCCGATCCGGCGCGCGCACTTGCTGAAGCCGTTCGCGTCGCGCGGGAGGGAATCGTACTGGGTGTATTGAACCGGTGGAGCCTGCTGGCGGTGCGTCGCCGTGCGTCCGGCAAAGCGATGTGGCGGTGCGCCCGTTTCTTTGGTCCCCGAGAATTGGCTCTGCTGGCGCGTCGGGCCGGTGGTTCGCGGGCGGGCAAGATAGTGTGGCGGACGGCGCTGTGGCCGATCCCCGGCCGTCGCGACCTGCCCCTGCCCTGGGGCGGATTCATCGGCCTGGCGATGCAATTGCAAGGGGAGTCGAAGGCATGAGCACGAAGCGGTGCGATCGATTCCGATGAGAAGCATCATCCTTTTCCTGCTTGCGAGCGTCGCTTGCACGTGGGTGCTGGCGTCGGGCGGCCCTCAGCCGGACTACGCATTGAACATCGCAATCGACGTGCCCGCATCCAGATTGGTCGGCACGGCGAGGATCGATCTGGCTCCGGGAGCCGAGGTGCCAGTTGACTTTGGAAACCTTCGTGTGCTGTCGCTCACCAACGCGCGCTTGCGCAGCGTTCGCGACCCGGAGGGAATCGAGTCCGTCGTCCTTCATGCGGAGGGCCCGGTCGCGATCCGCTATGAAGCGATCTACCCCGACCCGGAGGGTGACGTGATCGATCGGGACAAGATCGTGCTGCGGGACGTCTGGTATCCCGTTTTCGAGGGCACGTATCGCCACCGGCTTACCGCCACGCTTCCGAGCGATTTTCTGGCGTTTTCGGAGGCCGACACGGTGCACCGCACGGTGACGGGAGAGGAGGCGACATACTCGTTCGAGCTTCCTTATCCGCAGAGGGATTGGGACGGCATAACCTTCGCCGCTTCGAGGCAATGGGTCTCGCGATACTCGCGCTATAGGGACGTCGGGCTTTCGGTGCACCTTCTTCCCGGCAACGCGCCGCGCCTCGACGAGTTCATCCGGCTTGCCCAACGCAATCTTCAACGGCTCGAAGCGCTGCTCGGCGACTACCCGTTCAAGCGTCTCGCCATCGTCGAGAACCCCCTTCCGGTCAAGTATTCGCTTTCCATGCCGACCTACATCCTGCTCTCGCAGAAGTCGGTCGCCTCGAGCGTGCCCGAGGACAACGCCCTGCATCACGAGATCGCGCATCAATGGATCGGAAACGCCGTGCTCGGCGCCTACGAGGGAGGCAATTGGGTGGAGGGGCTCACGAGCTACCTGTCCGACCACCTGGAAGGCGAGACCATGGGCATCGCTTGGGAGCGCCGGCAGCGGATGATGGCGGCCTACCAAGGCCACGTCGCCGACCGCGCGCCGGTGCCCATCGCGGAATTCGAGACGGGCAGCGACCGGCCATCGCGAATAATCGGCTACGCGAAGACGGCAATCCTGTTCCACATGCTGCGGCGCGCAGTCGGCAATGAGGCGTTTTTCGAGATCTTGCGCGATTTCGTGCGGGAGAATCTTCATGGAATCGCTTCGTGGACCGACATACGCAAGAAGTTCGAGCGCGCGACGACGACGGACCTCGGCTGGTTCTTCGACTACTGGGTCGATGGCGCTGCCATTCCCGAGCTGGATTTTGAGCGCGTGAACGCGTCCCCGGCGGGCCGGCGCTACGATCTCAGCTTCACGATCACCCGGAAGGCGCCCGTCTTGCCGCTCGAAGTGCCGGTTGCGATCTACTTCGAGAACGGCCGGCGCGAATCGTTCAGTGCGAGGATTTCCACGGAACGCAACGATTTCCAGTGCTCGCTTGAGGAAAGACCTGTGCGGGTCGTGCTCGACGAAGACTACGACATCTTCCGGCGCCTGACGCCCGCCGAGATGCCGCCCACCATCAATACCCTGCTCACGCGCCCACAGGTCAATGTCGTCGCATCCCCGGCCGAAGAAGCACGGTTCAGCAAGCTCATCGAGGCGTTCGAGGGCGCAGTCCCACCGCTTGCGCCGGAAAGCGGAAACCACCGGCGCGCGCGCAAGGCGCGGCCGAATGGCACCGCCGCCCCAGAGCGCCCGGCTGAATCCGGGGCGCCGAAGGAAACGCGCAAGTGGCGCGTCGCCCGCAGCGGCGTGGAAGTGAAGACGCAATGCGCCTCGCTCGCCATACTTGGGGAGGGCGTTCCCCTCGTCGCCGAGCTCTTTGGCCAGGTCGATCTTCCGCGCGGAGGATTCAGCATCAGGGTCCTGAAGCATCCGCGTTGTCCGTCGGAGGTCGTCGCCATACTTACGGCCGCTGACCAGTCCGAAGTGGACGCAGCCTATCTTCAGCTGGTGGATCGCCCGCGCTACAGCTCGGCCGCGTTCAATGGCGGAAAACTGATCTTTTATGAGATGCGCACCGGCGTGCGCGGCATTTCACGCGAGGTGGAGCGCCGAGGACGATAGCGGTCGCTTGTCCGGTTGATATAAATCAAGGCCCGGGCGATGGTCGCCGGCCATGATGGAGGCGGCCGGACGGAATACGGCGCAGCGCAATGGCAGCGAACGAATATCAGGTGACAGCGCATCGCGTGGACGCGGCAGGCAGCGCCGCGCGCTGCAAGGACGCGGAGATCGTGCTCGATACGGCGCTGCCAGGCCGCGCCGATGCCTTCAATCCGGCCGAGCTTTTGCTCGCCGCGATCGCCGCCTGCATGATCAAGGGAATCGAGCGCGTGACGCCGATGCTCAAGTTCCGGTTTGACGGCGTCGCGGTCCGCCTCGTGGGCCGCCGGCAGGACGCGCCGCCGAAAATGACCGGCGTAGAGTACGAGCTGTGGGTCGAAACCGACGAGCCGGATCGGCGCCTCCATCTTCTCCACCACAATGTGCGCAATTTCAGCACGATCTTCAATACCGTTCTGGCCGCCTGTCCTCTCGTTGGGACGATTCACCGCGGCGTGCCGCCGTGGCGCGACACGGCGGCGCCGGGTGCGGATTCCCGGCAGGCGGAGGCGTAGAGTCCCATGTGCGAGCTGCTTGGACTGTCGAGTGACGCCCCGGCCACCGTGAACATTTCTCTGATGAGGCTGGCCGAGCATGGCGGGCACTCGGGACCGCACCGCGACGGATGGGCGTCGCCTATTACGAAGGCCCGGACCTGCGGCTCATTAAAGAGGCCGCCGCGGCCGCAGACAGCGACTGGGTCCGTTTCGTGCGGGACCACGACCTCCGAAGCCCCATCGTCGTCGCGCACGTGCGCAGGGCGACCATGGGCGAGCGATCCTATCGAAATACGCAGCCCTTCACCCGCGAGCTTGGGGGACGCATGCATCTCTTTGCGCACAATGGCTGGATGCCGGGAATTTTCGAGGCGCCCGCGTTCCAGCCCCGGCGATTCAACCCGGTTGGGGAGACGGATTCGGAGCGCGCATTCTGCGTTCTGCTCGACCGCATGGCGGAACTGTGGCGGCCCGGCGAGACGCCGGCACTGGATGCCCGGCTCGACGTTGTCGCCGCGTTCGCCGCCGGCGTGCCGGTATCCGTTCCCGCGATGACCGTGAACCGCGTGTGCGGCTCCGGCGCGCAGGCGATCGTCTCGGCCGCGCTCGAAATCATGGCCGTGAACACGAGCTGCGCGGTCGCCGGCGGCATGGAGAACATGGACCTGGCGCCCTATCTCATGGCGGGAGGCCGGTGGGGCTACCGCATGGGCGACGCCCAGCTCTACGACAGCATGCTGCGCGACGGCTTGAACGACGCCTTCAGCGGTGAGCACTCCGGCTGGCACGCCGAGGACCTTGTCGCCAAGCACGCCATCACGCGCGAGGCCCAGGATTCCTGGGCGCTGCGCTCGCAAAGCCGCTTTGGCGCGGCGCAGGCGGCGGGGAAGTTCGCGGCCGAGATCGCAGCGGTCGAAGTGAAAGGCAAGAAGGGGCCGGAGTCATTCGCGAAGGACGAGCACAACCGGCCCGACACCACGGCCGAGTCGCTGGCGAAGCTGAAGCCTGCGTTCCGCAAGGACGGCACGATCACGGCCGGCAATGCCCCGGGACTCAACACCGGCGCCGCCGCGATGATCGTCGCGGAGAGCAACTGGGCGGATAAGAACGGCCTGACGCCCATGGCGCGCCTTGTGTCCTATGGGATCGCCGCGGTCGAGCCGGGGATGTTCGGCATCGGACCCGTGCCTGCGGTACGACAGGCACTGGCACGAGCCGGCTGGGGAATCGGTGATGTAGATCGCGTGGAGATCAACGAGGCGTTCGCGGCAATCGCGGTCGCGTGCACGCGGGAGCTGGGTCTATCCCCCGACGTGGTCAACGTCGAAGGCGGTGCAATCGCCCATGGCCATCCGATCGGCGCAACCGGCGCAGTGCTGACCACGCGCATCCTGCATTCGATGCGGCGCGACGGGCTGGAGCGCGGCATCGTCACGCTCTGCATCGGCGGCGGGCAGGGCATCGCGCTCGCGCTCAGAAATTATCTGAAGTAAAAGTTTGCCGCCGTCCGCGTTGGACGCGTACCAGGGCTCTCAGAGAGCGGTGATAGGCGGCCTCGGTCGCGACGCGGTGTTCGCCGTCAGAGCTTTCGCGAGCGGTACAGTTGATTGGGATCAAAGGTGGGGGTTGCGGTGATCGATCTTTCATGTTTTAATACTTCAACTATAATTGAATGATTAAATCATGAAAAAGTCCAGTGCTATAACCCTCTTCGAGTCCCTTGCCTCTGGTGTCCGGCTCGATATTTACCGGTTGCTCGTTCGAAAGGGCCTGGAAGGTATGGTGGCCGGCGATATCGCCGCCGCGTTGGATCTGCCACCGACCAATCTCTCGTTCCACCTCAAAGCCATGACGCAAGCCGGCCTGCTCACTGTCGAGCAGGAAGGGCGCTTTCAGCGTTAC
>Ga0326597_10004496_pt1 | contig 19628 bp, 20 predicted proteins | sample RVTome_12_FD_203789 | JGI IMG/M metagenome (GOLD analysis project Ga0326597, IMG submission 203789) | Soil microbial communities from uranium-contaminated site in the Upper Colorado River Basin, Wyoming, United States - RVT100D185 | ecosystem: Environmental > Terrestrial > Soil > Contaminated >... | reverse complement strand
AGCCGTTTTCCCCGCGATAATCGTTGATCAGGTTCAGCAGCGCGAACTCCTGGTCGTCCAGGGCCATTGCCGCGCTCTGGAATAAGGACAGAAGAAGCACAGCGACGATCGCCGTCAGCACACCCTTGTTCATCTCGACATCCCCCCTCGATTTTGTCCACATCATAACCAACGGCATGGCGCCTTGTCAGTGGAAAAACGGTGAAAATCCGCCAATGTGACGTCCGCGACATTTTCGCAAAACGCGGAGCCGTTGCGTTGCGGGCGCGCTGCAGGATGTGCACAATACCGTGCGCTAAGGAGGCCTGAATGCATACGCAAGTTCGTAACAACATCCTCAACGGCTTGGCCGCAACCCCGGTGGTGGCGTCTCATCTGCTCAGCGTAACTCCCTCGTCCGTGTGGGATCGAAAGCCCGATCCCACACGGTTTTCCCTGCGCGAAGTGGGCGCGCACCTGGCCGATTGGGAAAGCATTTGGCTTGAGCGCGTGCAGGCGGTGGTCAAGGAGCCGGGGGCCCTGTTGGTCGGCAAAGACCCCGACCAGTTGGCGAAGGCGCACCATTACGAGGTGCTCGACCTCAAGGTCAGCCTGCAGCAGTTCCAGCAAGGCCGCGTCACCCTGATCAAAGCGCTTGAGGACCTCAAGCCGCAGGAGTGGGCGCAAAGCGGCAAGCACTCGGAGTACGGGCCGCTCACGCTGCGCGAGATCGCCCACTATTGCCTGGGCCACGACGCCTACCACCTGCGCCAGATCGCCGAATGGATTGCCTGGAAGGGGTGACCCTCTCTTTTCAGCCGCCGCGCTCCCGCTGCAGCAGCGCGCGCTTGCGCGCAGGGCCCCAGCGATAGCCCCCGGCATCGCCGTCGCTGCGCACGACGCGATGGCACGGCGTGAGCAGCGCCACCGGGTTGCGCGCGCAGGCTCCTGCCACCGCGCGCACCGCCTGAGGCTGGCCGATGGCGCGGGCGATCTGGGCGTAGGAGCGGGTCTGCCCATAGGGGGTTTTTTGCAGCTCGAGCCACACCCGCCGTTGGAAGGCCGTCGCGCGTACGTCCAGCGGCAGATCGAGCGCCACGCGCTCGCCTTCGATGAACTCGAGGATCGCGCGCACCCACTGGCCCAAAGCGCCCGAATCCTTTTGTATCTGGGCTCGAGGGTACGCGTCGCATAGAGCCGCCTGCAGCTCCGTTTCGCCGTCGCCCAGCATCACTTGGCAGATCCCCCGCTCGGTGGCCGCCACCAGCACGTGGCCCAGGTCGCTTTTCACCACCGCATAGCCTATGGACGCGCCCTGGCCGCCTTTGCCCAAGGTGGCGGGCGTCATCCCCAGTTGGCGCGCAGACCGCTCGTAGAGCCGGCTGCTGGAGCCGTAGCCGGCCGCGTACAGGGCGCCGGTCACATCGGCGCCTTCTTTAAGCCGGCCTTTGAAGGCGCGCAACCGACAGGCGTCGGCGTACTGCCGCGGGCTGACGCCCAGCGCCTTCTTGAACGCGCGCTGCAGGTGATGCGGGTTCATCCCCACCTGCGCGCCGAGCTTTTCCAACGTGAGCGCTTCCTCCAGGTGGGATTCGATGTAACGGCACGCGCGTTGCACCTTGGCCAGGCCAGGGTTCAGCTCCTGATCAGGTCGGCAGCGCTTGCAGGGCCGGTAGCCCGCCTGCCCCGCAGCCTGCGAGGAATCGTAAAAAACCACCTGCTCCCGCCGCGGCCGGCGCGAAGGGCAGGACGGGCGGCAGTAAATGCCCGTGGTGCGCACCGCGTACACGAACAGGGCGTCGTAGCGGCCATCGCGCTGGAGCGTGGCCTGCCAGCACCGTGCCTGGTCCTTGGTGAAAGCCTCTTGTGCCGCAGGGGTCATGAGGTGCTCCTTTCGTCGCCCATCATAGTGCGGCCGTCCGCCCCTGGCTATCCGATCCTTGCGCTTAAAGTGCCTTTGCGCGCTGGCGCCCGCACGCGCGGTTTGCGGCTATAATCGCGGCGGACGTTTTTCATTTCGTGGGGGAGAAATGAACCAAGCTACCCAGTTGCGACGGGAGATCATTCGGGAAGTCGAGTGCTTGAAGGCGCTCGAGCGCATCCCGTCGAAGGACCTGTGCCGCTCCCTGCACGCGCCCGCCGTAGAGCTGGTCCGCAGGCGCAGCCACGCCTGGGTGCGTTGCACCTATCCCAAATACGAGCGCTTCTTCGCCAACGGCAGCGACGTGCGCCCGGCCCGCATCGCGCCCGTGCTGGCGCCGGTGGAAGAACCATGGCAGGTGGACCTGTTCCGCCTGGCCCGGCTGACCTGGTCTCTGCCGTTCACCAAAGGCTTCGGCCGGCGGCTGAAGTTCCTCATCCTCGACGGCGCCAACGGAAAACTCATGGGCCTGCTCGGCCTGCAGTCGCCGCCGCTGGACCTGCCCGCCCGCGACCGGTTGTTCGCTTACCCGCACGAGGGCAAGGTGGAACGCGTCAACCAGACCATGGACATCTACACCTTGGGAGCGGTCCCCCCCTACGGCAGGCTGCTGGGCGGGAAGCTGGTGGCGCTGGCTGCAGCGTCCGATGAAGTGCGCGGCTGCTACCGGCTCAAGTACCACAACCGCCTGACCCAGATGGACCAGGTGCGCCTGCCCTCGCATCTGATCGCCCTCACCTCCACCAGCGCCTTCGGGCGCAGCAGCCTTTACAACCGGCTCAAGTGCCGGGAGCGCTGGATCGCCCGCTCGATTGGCTTCACGGAGGGGTACGGCAGCTTCCACCTGGCCCGGCTGTATCCGCTGATGCGGCAACTGCTGGAAGCCAAGGGCATCTCCACGCGCGGGGGCTTTGGCGCCGGCCCCAAGATCGTGTGGCAAACCTGCGCGCGCGCTTTGGATCAACTGGACTTGCCCAGGCACTTGCTCAAGCACGGCATCCGACGCGAGGTGTTCCTGTTCCCGCTGATTCAAAACCTCGACGCCTATATGGCGGGGGAAACCAACGTTCCTTGTTACTTCCATCAGCCCTTCGAAGAACTCGCCGCTTGGTGGAAGGAGCGCTGGCTGCTGCCGCGCGCCGAGCGCGTGGACGGCTGGCACCAGTGGGACCATCGGCAGGTAGGCCAGTTGTTGCAAGCTGAGGGGCGCTGAGAACATCCAACGAATGTCACCATTGTAGGGCCGGCTGTGCCGGCCTTATGCGCGTCGGCTGGCAGAGCCAGCCCTACAAAATCACTGTAGGGGCAACCGGCAGGTCGCCCCCACGACAGCATGCAATTCACAGGCCTTCACAAACGAGAAGCTTTGTGCTATACTCGATCTTGATTTCGTGATTTGTAAAATAGTGATAACATGAACGCCGTGGTATTGCCCGAGTCGCTGATCGCACAGCTGATCGACCACGCGGCTGCCTTGAGCGCGCACCTGCAGCAGGATTTCTCGCAAATGACCCTGCAGCGCGAGCAGCTGCGCCAGCGGCTTGAACAGGAAGAGATGGTCGTGCGCGTGCAGCCCACTTGCCCGCCGTGGGAGCGGGTGTACGCCGTGGATGGGGCGCACGTGGCCGAGGTGGATCGCGGCAGCGCCTACTCCATCGCCTGCGCCGTGCGCGTAGGAGAAGCGCTTGAGGACAACGACCAGCGCTCGAGCCTGTCCATCCTGCCCCACGCGCCGTGCCTGACCGCGCTGTCCTCCGGCTTGATGATGATGCACGAGATCATGATGGCCGTGCAGGTGGTGGAGCAATTCCCGAAGGCGCTGTGCCTGATCGACGGCAGCCGCATCAACTCCATCATCCACGTCAACCAGTTCTACGCCGGCATCGAGCGCGACCTGCCCGATCAACTCGGCCACTGGCGCCGGTTCGCAACGGCCTACCCGGACCGCGAGCCGGGCCGCACGCTGGCCGCCTTCGAGGGGCGCGACTGGCTGACGCCGTATCTGACCAGCTCTCGAATCGTGGGCAACTTGAAGCTGGTGACCACCACCTCTTTGATTGAAACGTATATTCCCCACTGGGTGGGCCGTTTCGACGACAAGACGTTCGCCTCGCTCGTGCTTGAGGCGGGCGAGGCGCTTCAGCCGGTGTCCATCCGTCAGCCCGAGCGACCCTATCACGTCAGCTCCGCGTATCCCTTTTGCGAAAGCGCCAACGAGGTGGCCCAATGGCTGACGATCTCGGGCGATCCGCACGAGATCCACCACCTCTACTACCGGCCCGACGCGCCGCACGGGGTGTTCAAACTCGAGATGAACCGCCGCTTCCTTGACGATGCTCCGGGGACGAGCGCGCTGCTGGCCTGGTGGCTCCAGGACACAGCCTCGCCCGATTTGCAGGAGCCGTATCGCTTTTACGTGGCCGATCGCTTCGCCAAGCAGGGCGTGAGCGTGGCCGCCGCCGCGCTCAAGGAAGTGGTGCGCCGCGACATGGAGCTGGCTTCGTGGGCGTGGTTCTTCAGCCAGCCCTATCGCACGGTGGACTAGAGCTAGAGCCAGAGAGGGGGGAACGGGCAAAGCGCTGAGTGTAACGCTCATCCTCTTTGCCGTCGCAGCCCATGGGCATAATGAAGGTCATCGGAGGTTGGAAACGCCGTCAAGGAGACGATTTCATGAGCATGCAGTATCGCCCTTTCGCAGCGGGCGCCGCCAACGGCATCTACGGCAACGGCTCGCTCAAGCGCTCGGAAGTCGCCGTGGTGGGCTCGCCAAACACGGTGATCGAGGCCCAGTTCGACGTGCGCAACGCGCACTTGCAGACCCCGCTTCTGGGCGCGCTCTTGTCGCTGACCGTCCCCGTGCAGGGCCACTTCGGGCACGAGGAACTGCTGGTGCTTGGCCAGGTGGCCCGCATCGAAACGCAGAACCGCTGGCACGAGGACGCCAGTTTGAAAAACTACATCAAGCTGCACGGCAGCCTGCCCCACCTAACCGAGATCGGCGACACCACCACCGGCAGCTTGCACATCGTGGGCGCGTACCGCGAAACCATCAAGAGCGGCGCGCTGGTCTACGAGAAGACGCGCCTTGCCGTGCCGCCAGGCAGCGGGCTCAAAGTATTCCAAGTGGACAAGCAGCTCATCGAGAAGATCATGGCCAGCGAGTTCGGCTACGGCTACCTGGGCAATTTCTACGGCACGCTCGACGTGCCCGCCCCCGTGTTGGTGCGCCACTTCGGCCCCTTCGACCAACAGGGCTGCGGCGAGGCCTACATGGGCGGGGTGTTCGGCCCCAGCGGCAGCGGCAAGAGCGTGATCGCCGCCTCGCTCATCTCCTTGTGGTCGCACAACCCGCAGAGGGGGCTGTTGATCCTCGATCCGCAAAGCGAGTTCGCCTCCAACGACTTCGGCAGCGGAACGGGGTTTGAGTTCAATTTCCACCAGCTGCTCATCACCTGCAGCGGCGGGCGATTCAAGCCGCGCCAGCACATCATCTCGCTCGACCAGCTCTGCCTGGAGGGCGCGGAGATGTTCGTGCAGGTGCTGGTCGAGAAGGGATTTTTTAAAGCCCTTGGCGTCTCCAAGCAGAAGGAATCCGACGCCGCCGAGTACGCCGCGCAGCTGCTTGGCGAGCTGGAGAAGCAAAACGTCTGGGAAACGGTGATGGACTGGGACAAGGTCAACGCGTTACAGGTCCGGGTGCACGAACGCAGCCTGCTGCCCTTCGCGCAGCTGTTCAGCCACCACATCGCAAACGCCTACGCCATCAAGGGCCGCGAGGAGTACGCCTCGCGCTTTTTGGAAAGCTGGCAGGGCCCGCACTTCACCCTGAGCCACATCTGGAACGAGACCGTCAGATTGTTCTGCCCCATCGACGCGCAAGGGCGCTCCCGCATTAGCGTGTTCAAGGTCCTGCAGGACACCATCCTGGGCGGCCAGATCCGCATCCTGGACCTCAACCCGCAGCGCATCCAGATGAGCCAGCGCTTCAAGCTCTATTTGATGGACTTCGTGTTGCGCAAGCTGCGCCAGATCTCCTACGCCCACTACCGCGACCAGGAAAAAGAGAAGAGCAACTGCCTCATCGTGCTGGACGAGGCCGGCCGCTTCATCCCGCAGCACCCCGGCCAGGACACGATGCTGGCCTCGCTGTGCAAAGGGCTGACGGACAGCGTGAAGGAACTGCGCAAGATGCGCTGCGGCTTCCTGTTCATCACCCAGACCATCGCCGAGATCCAGAAGGAGATCTATCGCAATCTGCACTTTCGCATCTACGGCGTGGGGCTTGGCGTGGGTTCTGATGCCGACCACATCCGCGCGCGCGAGGGGGACGACGCCTTCGAGCTGTACCGCTCGCTGCCCGACCCCCGTTTGAGCCACACCTATTCCTTCATGATCTCGGGCGCCCTGATCGCGCTGGGCAGCTCGGGCAGGCCCATGGTCATCGAAGGCTTCTCCAACGGACAATCGCTCTTAGAGGCTAACCGCCACATCGCCCCGGCGCTGCGCGAGCCCGCCCTCACCGGCATCGGCGAGCTGGCGCTGTAAGACTGTAGCAGGATTTACTTGCGAGGCCGAGTTCTCTTTGCGGTTCAACAACCGCAGCGCTGAGGATGTCACGCAAAGCCTCGTCGCTAACTACGCTCAGCCTCATTAACGCCTCGTAGATATGGTGGCTTGATCCCTATGGAAAAACTAGTTGTACTTCTTTGATCCGCCCGAAGTGATCCGTATTGCTAGTCAAGATGGGCAAGTCCTGATGTAGCGCTGTGGCAGCGATTAGAATATCGGGTATCTGAATCATCTTGTTACGCTTCTTGAGATCGGCCGCTATGCTAGCCGCAATCATTGCGATGGGCCGAGTAAGGACTAAGACTCTCAGATATGTGAGGAAATGCTGTATGTCAGACTCTCGATTAGCGGCTTTTGCCCCAGCCTCTACCTCGAATACAGTGATAACGCTGATATAGATGGGATGGAACTGCCGAATTGCCCTTCTGAATGGAGTATTTGCATGGGAGCGACTCTTGAAGTCATTGCAAAGAATGTCTGTGTCAACTAAAAGAGGGCCTCGCCCCAAGCTTGCCATCCTTTTCTGATTTCCTTCAGTATCTTATCAACCTCAGGTTTATCAGCCCATACGCCCTGGATACGATCTAATTCAGCCTCAAAACCCACCTGGTATCTTTGTATTTGCCTTTCAATCAGATCAATGTCGGCGTCGAGATCAGGAGCGTCTGATACCGACATCTTGGTATTGAGGCTCACCTGACTTGAATAGCGCACTAAGGTAGTATTCATTAGGCTTTCCCCCTCTTATGCTTCTTCCAAGTTTCAAGGTTCCTTTTCTGCGCTTCAATAAAGGCATTCATCCTGCTAGCAGAAATGCTAATACGCGCGACCGCCTTTGCCTCCGCACCTTTAATATCCTCAAACTTCAGCTGCCCGCCCTCGATAAGAACAGGAGGGGTCAACTGGAAAAACGTCAAGAAAAACTCATCTTCGGTGTGGCTCACAAGCATATGATTTGCAAAGATAACTGGCAATTGTTCGGGCACAATGAAAGTGATGGGCAATCTTCTTTCCGTCACGACTTGCTTCTTGCCCCTGCTATTTGCACTCATTTGGGCACCCTTCCATAAACCATCGCATACTAGGATAGCAGAACTACCCCCACCCATTGTAGTACCTCCATTACCCTGAAGCGAGAAATATCAACCCTTGGCAAACTAGACAAGCCCATTCTGCAGTATAGGTATTCTGCAGAATTCGCTTACGCGTTGCTTTGAGAAGTGAAAACGCAGGGCGCAGATGGCAAGTCTGTAAGGGTTTACAATACGAAAACGCACATCAGCTCGCGCGCCTTGAGGTTTGACAAAAGCGGACTAATGCGGTAGACTTTTCTTAGACGCACTGCTTTAAAATGATTTCATCCAGAGGAGACAGCATGAAGGAACCATTGGTCATCAAGAGCCTGCGGGTCAACGTCGAGGACAAGGAGATCCTCAAGGGCGTGGACCTGCAAATCCGTTCCGGCGAAGTTCACGCGGTGATGGGACCCAACGGCTCCGGCAAGAGCACCTTGGCCTACGCCCTGATGGGCCACCCCAAGTACGAGGTCACGGGCGGTACGGTCACCTACAAGGGGCAAAACGTGCTTGAGATGGAGCCGGAGGACCGCTCCAAACTTGGGATGTTCCTGGCGTTTCAATACCCCTTCGAGATCGAGGGCGTGCCGCTCACGCGCTTTCTGATGACGGCCTTTCGCGCGCACCACCCGGCTCCTGCAGAGGGCAGTAATGGAAAATCCCGCGTCAAGGTGGGGGAGTTCCGCAAGCTGATGTTGGAAAAACTCAAGCTGCTGCGCATGGATGAGTCCTTCATCAAGCGCTACCTCAACGAAGGCTTTTCCGGCGGCGAGAAGAAGCGCGCCGAGGTGCTGCAGATGCTGGTGCTCAAGCCGCAGCTGGCCATCCTGGACGAAACCGACTCGGGCTTGGACATCGACTCGGTCAAGATCGTGGCCGAAGCGGTGAACACCCTGCGCGGCTCCGAATTTTCCGCCCTGGTGGTGACCCACTATCAGCGCATTCTCAACTACCTGGAGCCCGACTTCGTCCACGTCATGGTGGACGGTCGCGTGGTGGAAAGCGGCGGTCGGGAGCTTGCGCACCGGCTGGAATCCGAAGGGTACGACCGCATCGTCGAGCGCGAGCGCGGCCGGCAGGAGGTGGCTTCATGAGCGAGCTGCAACACTTGGGAGAAAAGAAGCGCGGCGCCACTGCCGAACAAGAGGTGGTCGAGCGCGATTACACGCCCTACGACTTCCGCGACGACATAGCCTATTTGCACAAGGCCGCTCCGGGCCTTTCCGTCGACATCGTCAAAGAGATCTCCAAGATGAAAGGCGAGCCCCCGTGGATGCTCAAGAAGCGCCTGGAGGGGCTTGAGATCTTCCTGCAAAAGCCCACGCCCACCTGGGGCGGGGACCTTTCCAAGCTGGACTACGACAAGATCAGCTATTACATCAAGCCCTCGGAAGGCCAGGGCCACACCTGGGAAGAGGTGCCCGACAAGATCAAAAAAACCTTTGAGAAGCTGGGCATCCCCGAGGCCGAGAGAAAATTCCTGGCGGGTGCTGGTGCGCAGTACGAGTCCGAAGCCATCTACCACAACCTCAAGAAGGAGTGGGAGGATCGCGGCGTCATCTTCCTGGACAGCGACACGGGCCTGAAGAAATACCCGCACATCTACGAAGAGCTGTGGGGCACGGTCGTGCCCGCCGCCGACAACAAGTACGCGGCCTTGAACACGGCCTTCTGGAGCGGCGGGTCGTTCGTGTACGTGCCCAAGGGCGTGCAGGTGACCATGCCGCTGCAGGCGTATTTCCGCATCAACGCGGCGGACATGGGCCAGTTCGAGCGCACGCTCATCATCCTGGACGAGGGCGCCAAGCTGCACTACATCGAAGGCTGCACCGCGCCCACGTATTCAAGCTCGAGTCTGCACTCCGGCGTGATCGAGATCATCGTCAAGAAGAACGCCAGCATGACGTACACCACGCTGCAGAACTGGGCCAACAACATGTACAACCTGGTGACCCAGCGCGCCATCGTGCACGCGGGCGCCTCGATGTCGTGGGTGGACGCCAACTTGGGCAGCTGCCTGACGATGAAGTACCCCAGCTGCTACCTGGTTGGCGAGGGCGCGACGGGCGAGATCCTGTCCGTGGCCTACGCAGGCGACGGCCAGCACCAGGACACCGGCGGCAAGGTGATCCACGCCGCCCCGAACACCACCTCGCGCATCACATCGAAGTCCATCTCGCTGCGCGGCGGGCGCACCAGCTACCGCGGGTTGGTCAAGATCGCCAAAGGCGCCACCGGCGCCAAGTCCAACGTGATGTGCGACGCGCTGCTGCTCGACGACCACAGCGTCAGCGACACGTACCCCTACATCGAAATTGAAGAGGACCGCGTCACCGTCGGCCACGAGGCCACGGTGGGCAAGGTCGGCGAAGACCTGCTGTTCTACCTGCGCAGCCGCGGCCTGAGCGAGAGTGAGGCGCTCTCCTTGATCGTGCTGGGCTTTGTCGAGGAGTTCGCCAAAACCCTGCCGATGGAGTACGCGCTGGAGTTCAACCGCCTGATCCAACTCGAAATGGAGGGATCAGTAGGGTGAGCAAACTATTATCTGAGACCAAGTTAAACCAAGACGGGTTGATGGCGCTGTCCGAGCGCCTGGACGAGCCGGCCTGGATCCGCGAGAAACGCCAAAACGCCTGGGAGCGCGCGCAAGCGCTGGATCTGCCTCAGGCGCGCTACACGCAGCTGCGCGGCCTTGAGATCGAAAAATACGCGGCGCACACGCTGCACGCAGGAAAGCCCGATCTGTCAAGCGCCCCTGCCGTGGTGAGCGAGCTGTTGTCCGGCAAATCGAACGAAGACGCCTTCGGCGTGCAACTGGACTCCTCGGCCGTGCAGTTCCAGCTGCCCGAGGCGCTGCGCAAGCAGGGCGTGATCTTCTGCGACCTGAACGCCGCCGCGCGCGAGCATGAAGGATTGTTAAAGAAATACCTGATGCAAGACCTGTTCAAGCTCCAGACCAAGCTGCACGCGCTGCACGCGGCTTTCTGGAGCGGCGGTGTTTTTCTCTACGTGCCCAAGGACGTGCAGATTGAAGCGCCTCTCAACATGCTGTTCTTGCACCGCGGCGCGCATGCCGGGCTGTTCACCCACACCGTGATCGTAGCCGAGCGCGGCAGCAAACTGACCTACATGGAGGAGAACTACGCCCTCGACCGCCAGGCCGGCGCGCTGCACACCGCCGGCGTGGAGGTTTTCTTGATGGAAGGGGCCAAGGTCCAGTACGGCGGCATCCAGAACTGGAACGAGCAAACGTACTCGTTCGGGTCGCGTCGCGCCCGCATCGCCAAGGACGCCACGATGGACTGGACCTTGGGCTGGCTGGGCGGGCGGCTGGTGGTAGCGCAGCTGTACAACGAGTTGGCCGGGCCAGGCGCGTTGGCCCACGACGTGCAGATGGCTTATAGCCACAACAAGCAGCACTTCGACATCAGCTCCAACCTGGTCCACCAGGTGCCGGACACCAAGGGCGAGGTGCGCGTGCGCTCCGTGCTGCGCGACCGCAGCCGCTCGGTGTTCAGCGGCCTGATCCGCATCGAGTCCGGCGCGCAGCGCTCGGACGCCTATCAATCGCACCGCGCCCTGATCCTCAACGACGGCGCACGCAGCGACTCCAGCCCGAGCCTGGAGATCAACGCCAACGACGTGCGCTGCACCCACGCCGCAAGCGCAAGCCAGTTGGACGACGAAAAGCTGTTCTACCTGCGCAGCCGTGGCCTGGACGAGGTGCAAGCCAAGAAGGCCATCGTGGACGGCTTCTTCCAGCCCACCGTGGACAACATCACCATGGAGCTTGCCAGGCAAAGGCTCGAGCGCCTGATCGATGAGAAGTGGGAGAAGGACGAAGCTTGACGCGCTGACCCGCATCATGGGAAAAGCGCGGGGGATGAGTATAATCAGCCCCATGGAAGACCTCTACATGGAGCAGATCCTGGACCACTATCAGGACCCGCGCAACTTCGGAAAAATCCCCGACGCAGACCTGTCGCACGAAGAGGGCAACCCTTCCTGCGGCGACCTGATCCGCATCGACATCAAGCTCGACGGCGACCGCATCAAGGACATCAAGTTCAGCGGCAAGGGCTGCGCCATCAGCCAGGCGTCCAGCTCGATGCTGACCGAGCGCTTGATGGGCGCCAGGCTCGAGGACGTCAAAGCCATGGGCAAGGAAGATATTCTGCAGATGCTGGGCATCCCCATCGGCCCGATGCGCATCAAGTGCGCGCTGCTGCCGCTGAAGGTGGTCAAGGTGGAAGCCTACGGACTGGACGCCTGGAACGATGAAGATGAGGAAGCCTGACGTGGCCCTGGTGAAACTGGCAAGGGTGGATCAACTCAAGCCCGGCTCGTTTCTGGCCGTGGAGCACGACGGAGAGCCGATCGCCCTTTACAACGTGAACGGGAAGATCTACGCCACGCGCAACGAGTGCTCCCACGACGGCGGCACGCTGACCGGCGGCTGGATGGAGGGCGCGTGCGTGGTCTGCCCGCGCCACGGGGCCAAGTTCGACGTGACCAGCGGAAAAGCCATGGCCCTGCCGGCCGTGATCAGCATTGACACGTATCCGGTGAAGGCGGAAGGCAACGACATCTACGTGGAGCTTGAGGTTTAGAATCACGGTGAGGGGGAACTTATGGCCATCTCGAAGCCGCTGTTCACGCTGGACCCGGAGTGCATCAAGAGGGATTTTCCCATTTTCCTGCGACAGGTGCACGGCAAACCCTTGGTCTACCTGGACAACGCCGCCACCTCGCAGCGCCCGCAAGCCGTCATCGACGCGGTGAACCACTACTACACCCAATGCAACGCCAACGTGCACCGCGGCGTGCACACCCTCTCGCACGAAGCCTCGGTCCTCTACGAAGATGCGCACAAGAAGGTCGCGAAGTTCGTCAACGGGACCAGTTGGCGCGAGGTGGTGTTCACCCGCAACGTCACCGAAGCGGTGAACCTGGCGGCCCACGCCTGGGGAAACGTTCACCTGAAGGCCGGCGACGAGATCGTGCTCACCGCGATGGAGCACCACTCCAACCTGGTCCCCTGGCAATTGCTGCGCGATCGCGTGGGCGTGACCTTGAAGTTCGTCGAGGTGGACGAGCAGGGACGGCTGCGCGTGGATCAATACGATCAGTTGCTGAATTCGCGCACGAAGCTGGTGGCGTTTACGGCGGCGTCCAACGTGACCGGCGTGATCAATCCCGTGCGGGAGATCGTGCAAAAAGCCCATGAAGCAGGCGCCCTGTGCCTGGTGGACGCGGCGCAAGCGTTGCCCCACTTCCCGGCGGACGTGCAGGCGTGGGGCGTGGATTTCCTGGCGGCCACCGGCCACAAGATGCTGGGTCCCACTGGCATTGGTTTTTTGTGGACCCGACGCGCCGTGCTGGAGACGATGCAGCCGTTCTTGGGCGGCGGCGACATGATCAAGACCGTCACGCTGGAGGGCGCCACCTGGAACGAGTTGCCCTGGAAGTTCGAGGCGGGCACGCCGGACGTGGCCGGCGGCATCGGGTTGGGTGCGGCGGTGGATTACCTCCAATCCGTGGGCATGGAGCAGGTGTTGGCTCACGAGTGCGAGTTGCTGGGCTACGCGCTGGAAAAGTTCTCTCAGATCCAGGGCTTGACGCTCTATGGCCCGCACAGCGCGCAGCAGCGCCTGGCGATCGTGCCCTTCAACGTGAAAGGCGTACACCCTCACGACGTGGCCGACATCTGCGACCGCCACGGCATCGCCGTGCGCAGCGGCGACCACTGCGCGCAGCCCTACATGCGCAGGCTGGGCATGGACCACACCGCGCGGGCCAGCTTCTACCTCTACAACACCCGCAAGGACGTGGACGCGCTTGCCGAGGCCATTATGGACGTCAAGAAAGTTTTCAAGGTCTAGGTTTTCGCCATGATCGACGACGCGCAAGTTCAACACATCGCCACCCTGGCGCGGCTGAAGCTCTCGGCCGCCGAGCGCGAGCAGCTCAAGCAGGAGCTGTCGCACATTCTGGATTATTTTAAGAAACTGGACGAGTTGGACACCTCCCATGTGGAGCCCATGCAGCACGTGCTCCAAACCCAGAACGTGCTGCGCGAGGATGAGGTGCGCCCCAGCGTGCCGCGCGAACAGGCGCTGAAAAACGCGCCCGACCACGATGAGCAGCACTTCCTCGTCCCCGGCGTGTTTGAAGACTAAGGAGAGAAAGGAGACGTTCTCATGGCAAAAGAAACTCAAACCGTCTTAGGTGGCGGCAGCTACGGCCTCATCGGCATCGGGGTCGGACTGGCAGTGTCTTCGTGGGGGGCGTCCTGGTTTTGGGCCGCGCTGTCGGGCTTATTCTGGCCCATCACGCTGGGGTATTGGTTTACGCAGGCGCTCCACCGCTGGGCGGGCGGTTGAGCTGGGATTTACAATGCTCCCCTCACCCTAGCCCTCTCCCCGAAGGAGAGGGAAAAAACACAAAGAACAGTTTCGTCCCAAGGCGGATGCGCGATCCTCGCGTGCAAGAGCCAATTTGCCTTGATCGGCTCCTGAGGCGTTCGTATCATGGACGCCAAAGGGAGGATCCAACTTCAATGAGTTATCAGTACGCAAGAGTGCCCTCCAAGGGGCAAAAGATCGTCGTTGAAAACGGCAAGCTGCGCGTGCCGGATAGCCCCATCATCCCCTTCATCGAGGGCGACGGCATCGGCCCGGACATCACCCGCGCCATGCGCTTTGTGGTGGACAAGGCGGTGGCAAGAGCTTATCAAGGGAAACGCCAGCTGGCCTGGATGGAGATCTTCGCAGGCGAGAAGGCAAACGGGCTTGCCGGCAGCTACCTGCCCGCCGAAACGCTGCAAGCCATCCAGGAGTTCCTGGTGGCGATCAAGGGCCCGCTGACCACGCCGGTGGGTGGGGGCATCCGCAGCCTCAACGTGTCGCTGCGCCAGGAGTTGAACCTGTACGCCTGCGTGCGCCCCGTGCGCTATTTCTCGGGGACGCCGAGCCCGCTAAAAAACCCCGAGCACACCGACATCGTCATCTTCCGCGAGAACATGGAGGACACCTACCGCGGCATCGAGTGGGAAGCCGGCAGCCCCCAGGCGGAGAAAGTCCGCCAGTTCCTCAAGAAGGAATTCAAGATCGAGCTGACGGGCGATACCGGCATCGGGCTCAAGCCCATGAGCCGGCAGGGCTCGCAGCGCTTGATCCGTAAAGCCATTCGATATGCGCTGGACCACAAGCGCCCTACCGTCACCCTCATGCACAAGGGCAACATCATGAAGTTCACCGAGGGCGCGTTCCGGCAGTGGGGCTACGAGCTGGCCAAGGAGGAATTCGCCGATACAGTGATCCCCGAGAGCGAACTGTGGGAAAAGCACAAGGGTCAATTGCCCGCCGGAAAGGTGCTGCTCAACGACCGCATCGCGGACATCACCTTCCAGCACGTGCTGCTGCGCCCCAAGGAGTTCTCCGTGATCGCCACGCCCAACCTCAACGGCGACTACCTGTCGGATGCATTGGCTGCCCAGGTGGGCGGAATGGGCATGGCGCCCGGCGCCAACTTGAGCGATACCATCGCCTTGTTTGAGGCCACCCACGGCACCGCGCCCAAGTACGCCAACCAAAACAAGGTCAACCCCGGCTCGCTCATCCTGAGCGCGGTGATGATGCTGGAGCACTTGGGCTGGAACGAAGCCGCCGGCTTGATCGTCGCCGGGCTGGGCAAAGCCATCCAAAACAGGACCGTCACCTACGACCTGGCGCGCCAGATGACGGGGGCCAAGGAGCTGTCCACATCGGCGTTCGGCGAGGCCATCGTGGCCGGCATGGGCTCATGAACGACCTGCAAGCGACGAGCATCCCCAAGGTGTACCTGCTGGACGCCGGCCTGAAGGGCGTTGAGCAATACACCGCCGTGTATCTGCTGGCCACGCAAGAGCCCGCGATCGTGGACACGGCCTTCAGCTACAGCGCCCCGAAAATCCTGAGCGGCCTGGCCGAGCTGGGCATCGCCCCGCAGGAGCTGCGCTACATCGTGCTCACGCACATCCACATGGACCACGCCGGCGGCGCCGGGGTGCTGGCGCAGGCGTGTCCCAACGCGCGGGTGGTCGTCCATGAAAGCGGCGCCAAGTTCCTGGCGGAGCCGGCGAAGTTGGTGCAAAGCGTCCGGCGTGCGGTGGGCACGTTGTTCGACCGCTACGGGGAGATGGTGCCCATCCCGATGGAGCGCATGGACACCGTGCGCGGCGGCGAATCCCTGGCGCTGGAGTACGAGTTCACGCTGCGCTTCATCTACGCGCCCGGCCACGCGCCGCACCAATGCTGCCCTTTCATCCCCGAGCATGGAGGTCTGTTTGTGGCCGACGCCTGCGGCATCTACCGCAAGCACGCCGAGCAGATGTCGCCCACCACCGCGCCCCCGGCCTTCTTGCTGGGGGAGAGCCTGGAGACGCTCAACGAGCTCAAGGCCCTGCAACCGAAGACGTTGCTGTTCCCGCACTACGGCGCATACGACGAGCCGCAGCTGTTGGATCGCTACGCCGATTACCTCACGCGCTGGGTGGCCGAGGTGGAGCGCACCTACGACACGATGCAGGACGAGGAAGCGGTGGTGCACCACTTCGTGCGCAAGCTGGGCCCGACCTATCGCGGCTATTACGACACTGAAATGGGGGAGCAGGAGATCGAGATGAACACCCGCGGCGTGCTGCTCTACCTCAAACGCCAGCGCCTGGGGTAATACATCGCCACATCGATTCTTGTAGGGGCGAACCTAATGTGTTCGCCCTGGGACAGACACATCGGTCTGCCCCTACGATAAAACATCGTGGTGGTCCAATAGTAGGGCTGGCTCTGCCAGCCAATTCGAAGCTGGCCGGCACAGCCGGCCCTACAAAATCAACGTGGCGGTACACTAGCTGCGCAGGATCGCAAGCTGAGCGTCGAAGTACCCCTCGCGCACGGTGTATTGCGACACGCTGAGCTGGGCGCCGACTTGAATCTCAGCCAGGCTCAACGCGTTTCCGGATTCATCCTGAAGATGCGCGCCTGGCCCCAGCCGCACGGCAAGCCACCCAGCGGATTCGTTCGGCCCGCGGCTTTGCATGCGCGGCCCGCCCGGCCCCTGCGCCAACAAGACGTACTCCACGCCGCCCAGCTCGTAGCGCTCGCGCACCGTGCCCTCGACCTTGGGATAAACCTCTGCGCTCAATGAGCCCTCGCCCACCACCACGTGCCACGTGACCCAGGCGCCCTGTGCGTCGAGCTGGGAGGAAAGCGCCCGCAACCGCACGTCGGGGAGCAGGCTGCTTTCGTCTAAAGAATTCCCCTGCGGGTCGAGGATGAGGCCCGTGTGTTTGACCTTGAGCGTCAGGTCGCCGAACCCGTCGTCGTCGAGGTCGAGCAGGGTCAGCGTGTGCTCGCCGAAGGCAAACGCCGTGAGGATGATGCCGCCAAGCTCGGTTGTCTCTTGTGGTTGGCCCTGGCCCACCACGGCTCGCTTGACCTTGTAGTATCCGTCCTCGTATTCGTAGTCGGTCAGCGTTAGGAAAACCCCGATGGCGATGTCGGTCGCAGAAGCGGGGTTGCCCAAGGCATCCACCAGTTCGCTCTGGTCGCTTTCCACCTTGGCCCACAGGTCGCCGCGCCCGTCGTCGTCGGTGTCCAAGTGCACGAACAGGTCCGTCACCTGCGAGACCTGGACCACCCGTCCGCTGATCGGGCGTTGATTGGATTTTTCCGATTCGTCAGCCCGAACCGCCACGGGTGAAACCATCCCGATGAACACCAAGGCAAGCCCCAGTGTCAGGGATAGCTGAATCAGCAGCCAAGAGCGTCGCATCGATCCTCCTCAATCGTCGTCCGGATCTTCGTTCAAGATGATGCCGGGCGCGTTCAGCTGAACCCCGCCGCCGTACGTGTAAACCAGCTCGCCGCCGCGGTAGGCCGTGAGCGTGATCATGGCAAGCCCCGCCACGGCGCCCAACAAATACATGCCCCATGCGGCGTTTTGGACTTTCTTCAGCCATGGGGTTGCAACCAGCAGGCGCAGCGCGGCGATCGCAAGCCAGGCGTAGGCCGCCCACTGACCGATCGACTCATGAGCTTCAAGCATCTCCTCGCCCGTCTCGCTCAAAGCTGCCTCGACCGCCTCCTCCGCCGCAGAGCCGCTCAGCATGGCGGTCAGCGCCCCGACCGAACCCAGCACGACGAGAACCATTCCCGCGCGCTTGGCCCAGTCCTTGCGTAGCAGCAAGCCGAACACATCGAACAGGAATCCAACGATCAACAGCGCGATCGGGAAGTGAACCACCAGGGGGTGCAGATTGGGCATGGACAACGCTCCTTACTTTCTAGTGCTCGACCGCATTAATGCGTGGTAGGGGCGGGGTCTCCCCGCCCTTGCATCCGTGTCGGGCGCGGAAACCGCGCCCCTACAAAACCACTGTGGCGATGCACTCAGGATAGTTCTATGCAATGTGAGAATCCATGACGTCCATCAGAAAATTCTCTGAAAAAACGGTGAAACCCGGCTCGACCGGGCCTACTCCGCTTCCAGCTTGTAGCCGAAACCGCGAACGGTGCGCACCAGCGCGGGCGTTTGCGGGTCGGACTCCAGCTTCTGGCGCAGCAGGTGGACGTAGCGCTTGACGTCGGTGGAAGAAGCCAGCGATCCTTCAGGCCAAACCTTGCGGATGATGTCCTCCTCCGAGAACACCGCGCCCGGCTGGCTGGCCAGCAGCCGCAGCAGGTCGTATTCCTTGGGGGACAGCTCGATGCGCTGCCCGCGACAGGACACTTCCTTGCGCGCGTCGTCGATGGTCAGCAGGCCCAGCTTGATCTTGCCCTCGGCCTGCAGCGGCGCAGCCCGGCGCATCACGGCCTGGATGCGGGCCTCCACCTCGCGCAGCTTGAAGGGCTTTACGATGTAGTCGTCCACGCCGCCGCTCAGAGCGCGCACCACGTCGTCGGTGGCGTCCTTGGCAGTGACCATGAGCACGGGGATGCGGCTGCGGGCGCGGATCACGTCCAGCACCTCCCAGCCGTCCATGCCCGGCATCATCACGTCCAACAGCACCACGTCAGGCGGATCGGCCTGGAAGCTTTTCAAGGCTGCGTGCCCGTCGGCCGCGGTCTGCACCGCGTAGCCTTTCGCGCTCAGAAAACTCTCAAGCACGTCGCGGGCGGTTTCATCGTCGTCAACGACCAGCACCTTCACGGCTGCACCTCCTTACCCCCCTCCCTGGGCAGGCGCACGGTGAAACGGCTTCCGTGACCCAGGGCGCTCTCCAGCGACACGAGACCGCCGTGCATCTCAGTGTAGCGCTTGACGATGGCCAGCCCCAGCCCAAGGCCCCTGGAGGCGCGTTTGTCGACGGACTCCAGTTGGGCAAATGGCTCGAACACCTTGGCCTGATCCTTGGGGGCGATGCCGGGTCCCCGGTCTCGGACTTCAAAGCAGACCTCGTCATCGTGCACGTGAACGGACAGCTCGATAGGCCCGCGTTCGCTGTGCTGGACCGCGTTGTGCAGCAGGTTGAGCAGGATCTGTTTGAGCTTGGTGCGATCCGCCGACAGGGTGAGCGCGGGGGCATTGGCTTTCACCATCAACCCCTTGGCTGCAGCCAAAGGCTGGATGGAGCCGATGGCCTCCTGGACCACCGCGGCGGCATCCACCGGCTCGCAGCGCAGCCGCTCCTGGCCCATCTCCAGCTTGGCAAAGCGCAGGGTGGACTCCACCAGCGCAAGCAAGTGCTCGGCGGCCGAGCGCAGGGCGCGCAACTGCTGTTCCTGCTTTTCGGTGAGCGGACCGCCGATGCGCTCTTCCAGCAGCTCGGCGTAACCCATCAGCCCGTGCAGCGGCGTGCGCAGCTCGTGGCCGATGACGGTGAGGAATTCGGACTTGGCCCGGCTGTCGTGCTCCAGTTGCTCCTGCATCGCGGCGATGGAATCCGCCATGGCGTTGAACTCGCGGGCGAGTTCGTCCAGCTCGTTCCAGTGGGGCGAGTGCGCGCGCTCGGAAAACCGCCCCTGCCCGAAACGGCGCACGGAGGCGCGCAGCCGGTCCAGAGGGGTGAGGATGAGCCGGTACAGGCCAAAGGCCACGCCCGT
>Ga0326597_10004495_pt1 | contig 19632 bp, 19 predicted proteins | sample RVTome_12_FD_203789 | JGI IMG/M metagenome (GOLD analysis project Ga0326597, IMG submission 203789) | Soil microbial communities from uranium-contaminated site in the Upper Colorado River Basin, Wyoming, United States - RVT100D185 | ecosystem: Environmental > Terrestrial > Soil > Contaminated >... | reverse complement strand
CACCAGTGAGGATTCGGCCACTGTCCCCGGCGCCCGGGGGTATTGTACGCCCCCTCTCGCCGCCCAAGTTTCTGGCCGGTAGTGTCGGGATGCGATCACGTACACCGCTACGTTGAGCGTGCGGCCGCGGGTGCCACGCAGATGGGCCTTTTTCAGCCGCCTGGGCGCCGGCTGATGAGATCGCGCGCCGCGAACAGCAGGAGCGCGGCGGCAACCCAGGCCAGCGCGCCGTCGAAGACGAAGGCCCCGGAAAGACTCAGCGCCGCCAGACCTCCCGTGGCCAAGGGGCTGAGCGCCGTGCCGAACTGGACGCCCAGCGCGAGCCACCCGAAGGCGGCACCGCGGGTCTCGCTCGGCGCAAGGTGGCCGCCCAGCGAGTAGGCCAATGTCACCGCGCCGCCCAGCGACAACCCGACGAGACAGCGCAGGGCCAGGAGCAGGACCCACGTGTCGGCCCACGCCATCAGCGCGCAGGGAACCCCGCCCGTGACGCAGGCGAGCACGAGCAGCCGGGCGACCGGCCAGCGCTGAGCCAGCCGTCCGGCCACGCCGGCCGAGATCGTCCCGCACACTGCGGAGACCGAGATGATGACGCCCGAGATCGCGGCGATCTGCCCGACGCCGGGCATGTCCGCGACCTTCAGCGGAATCAGGAGGGCGAGCCCCCGGTCGATGAACTGGCAGATCAAGAGGAGGCCAAGGACGAGCGGAAAATGGGGCAGGAGGAAGAGCTGTCGGAGGGGGAGGCGCGGCGGTTGCCGGCTTGCCTCTCCCGCCGCTCCGGGCCTCTCCTCTTTGAAGAGGACGATCAGCCCGACGAGCGCCAGGGCGCACAGGCCCGCAGTCACGAAGAAGGCGTAGCGGATCCCGAAGTGCGACGCGACGTAGCCGCCGGCGACGGGCCCCAGGGCCACGCTCAGAAGCTGGGCCGACTGGACCCTCCCGATCGCCACCGGCACCTTGTCGCGAGGGCACGACACGCTCGCGACGGCCATCGCCATCACCGAGAAGCCCGCGAACACGCCCTGCAGCAGCCGCGCGATGAACAGCTGGTAGACGGAGGTCACGAACCCCATGGCAGCGATGATGACGACGAAGCCGGCCAGCGAGCGGATCAGCATGAGCTTGCGGCCGACGCGATCCGAGAGCCGGCCCCAGAGCGGTCCGAGCAGGGCCGACACGCCGGGCGTGACCGCAAACAGCACGCCGGACCAGACGGCGATCTGCGCGGGGTCCGTGACGCCCAGCTCCTCGACGTAGAGCGGCAGAAACGGTGAGAAAAACTGGAACCCGAGAAAGGCCGTAAATACAACAAGCGCCAACGCCCACACGTTGCGCTGCCAGCTCTCGGGCCCGGAACGTGGCATCGGCTAGATGGTTGTCATGGGCTTGGCGTCTCTCAATCGAACCGAGCTATCGCCTCCAGATCGGTGACCACGAATCAGCCATCTCCTGACGGCACGCACGGGCCAAAAGGAGCGCCGCCCCTAGGAGCGACTGGGTGATTCCTTTGCGCCGAGCCTTCCCCCGAAGGCGATCATGGCATCGGCCACCTGCTGGTTCTCGACCAGTCCCATGACGCTCCAAAAGAGCTGCCAGCACCGCAGGGTCTTGGCTGCGGCGGGGGCGGCGACGCCTGATGTCGCGATGAAGGCTGCAGCCTCGACAGCCCCCTCGCACCATTGCCCGGACAGGAGACACACGCCGGACAACACCTGAAAATGACGAGACGAGACGGGCGTGCGGTCGGTCGTCGTCAGACGACGAGGCTGGAGTGCTGGGCGGCTCGGGCGGTGCGCGGAAGAGGACTGGCACGGGCGGCGGCACCCAAGCGCGCGGCTGTGAGGCCGACGTGCGAGCTCTGTCGCGGCACGGCGCCTACGGCCTGAGAGCGCGCCAGGCGGCGTCAAGGAGGGCGAGCGTTTTGGGAGTCATCTCGACTCCGGTCCCGAAGCCGTAATAGTGCGAAAAGCCGCCATCGTCGAGCCGCGCGAAGATCTCCCTCCCGTCGACGCGGATGAGCAGGAGCCCAGGGTGCGTGGAACAGGCGCTCGGCACGCAACCCGTCGCGGCGAGGTAGTCCGCCCCCCCAATCCGCAAGACCCGGGTCGGCGAAGGGTTCCCAAAGAAGTCGGCGGCGCTCCTGGAGGGTCGGGTCGCCATCGCCTGGCTCTGGTCCGACCCGAAAAGCCGGCGCACGGACTCGCGCGCTTCGGGGTGGGCCAGCATCTCGGCCGCATTCGAGCCATAGCGAGAAGCGCGCGCGTCGCCCGTCAGGACATCGACGGCGGGCGGAGGCGGTGTGCCGGGCGGTGGGGCGACGACGCAGCCGGCGGCGAGAAGGCCGGCGAGCAATGGACCGAGGAAACGGACGCCGACTAGACGATTACCGAACTCTCCCATCGGCATGACAGATCCCTCCCGGACCCATGGCGCGGACAGGGTCCGCGGGGTCGATCAGCGGCGACGATTGTACAGAAAGGCGATCTCGACGCTCACGCGGGCTGTTGCAGGGCCGCGATCCAGTGGGCGGCAGAGCGTGGCGATGAGGACGTCCGGGAGGAATTCGCTCATGGGTCGCCCGTCACACACCCGCGTCCGACGCCGGCTTCAACACTACCGTCCGCACCGGATAGGGGATCTCGATGCCCTCGGCCCGGAACCGCCTCAGCAGCCGCTTTCGGAGCTCGTGCTGGACGAGATACTGGTCGACGAACGTCGCGACCTGGCAGATGAGCGTGAAATCCAACGAGTAGTCGCCGAAGCCCGGGATGAAGCGCACGAACGGAGCCGGTTCCACGAGGAGCCCGGGAATCTCCCCCGCGGACCTCAGCGTTTCCTCCAGGACTACTCGCTCCAGGTGGTCGGGATCCGAGTCGTAGCCGACGCTGAGAGGAATGAGAAGCGACATGCGGGTTTCCGGTAGGTCGTAGTTGGTGATGACGGCCCGGGCGAGGGTCTGATTGGGCACGATCACCACGTTGTTGGCGAGCAGGCGGATCCGGGTCGATCGCCAGCCGATGTCCAGCACATAACCCTCGGCTCCAGAATCGAGCTTGACATAGTCCCCGACGCGCACGGGCCGATCGGCGAGCAGATGCATGCCGGCGAAGAAGTTGGCCAATGAGTCCTGAAGGGCCAGCGCCACCGCGAGGCCGCCGACCCCGAGGGCCGTCAGGAGCGGCGTGATGGAGATGCCCAGCGAGGAAAGGGCGACGAGGCCGCCGACCGTCAGCACCGCGAGACGGGTCGCCGTCTGGCCGAGGCCGGTGATGCCGGATGCGGGGGCGTAGCGCCGAGCGTAGCCGTCGACCAGGAGCGCCAGCAGGTTCGCGGCGGTCACCGTGACCGACACGATCACCAGGGCCTGCAGCCACAGCTCAAGGCGCGCCATGGCGCGGGTAGAGAGATCCGCGGCCTCGAGCCCTCCGTACGCCCCGGCCACCAGGCACCAGAATAGCGAGGGCACGCGCACGACCTGCAGGACGCTGCCTCCGGCTGCCCGGCGTTTCAGGAGCCACAAGCTCCCCCATCGGACCGCGAGGCCTACCGCGGCCACGAGAATCCCGGTGAGGACGGGCAGCAAGATCGCGGACCGAGCCCAGCTCACGGCCGGTCCCCCGCGGCCGGGGTGATGACGAACCGGAGCACGGCCAGGGAGGCCGGAGCGCGCTGCGCTTCGGGGGCGACGGCCCTGGGATCGGCGAAGCTTCTCATCCCGCCGCCCTCCCCTGGCGGGTGACGAGCAACGCGCCCAGCATCTCGCCCGCCCAGCGATAGATGTTCCACTCGTGGACCCGCTCGCGCAGCCGGGACATCCGCCTCTGCCGCTCCGCGGCCGGCATCGCCAGCGCGAGGGCGAGCGTGTCCGCCGTCCCGGCCACGTCGTACGGGTTGACGAGGAGCGCCTGGGGCAGCTCACGAGCCGCCCCGGTGAATTCCGAGAGCAGGAGCGTCCCGTCGCCGTCGCGGCGCGCGGCGACGTATTCCTTAGCCACGAGGTTCATGCCGTCGTGGAGCGAGGTGACCATGAGGCAGTCGGCGATCCGGTACAGGGCGAGGATGCCGGCTTGCGAGAGCTGCTCATCCAAGAGGAGCACGGGGGCCCGCCCGCGGGCGGCGTGGCGCCGGTTTATCCGGTGGACCGCGCGCTGGATGCGCCGCCCGAGCGAACGGTAGGCCGAGATACGGGTGCGACTCGGGATGCCCGCCTGGACGAACAGGAAGCGACCGGCCCATTCGGGGTGGAGCGTGAGGAATCGGTCCACGGCGAGGAGCCGATCGGGGATGCCCTTCGTGTAATCGAAGCGATCGAAGCCGAGGGCGATCCGTTCGTGGACCAGTCCGTAGCGCTCCCGGAGCCTGACCATCTCCCGCGCGACGGCTTCCGACCCCGCCTCGGCCTCGATGTGCTCGGCGTCCACGCTGATGGGGAACGGGCGCACGAGGGTCGTATGGCCCCGGTACGTGACCGACGAGCGCTCACGGTCCACCCTCGCCTCCAGCTCGCGGGCCACCGTGTCCAGGAAGTTATCGCAGTGGTAGCGGATGTGGAAGCCGAGCAGATCGTTGGCAAGAAGTCCGTCCAGCAGCTCGCGCTTCCACGGACAAATGCGGAAGACCTCGGGTGCCGGCCACGGGATATGCCAGAAATGCGCGAGCGTGATGTCCGGCCGCTGCGAGCGGAGCAGGCGAGGCACCAGGGTGAGGTGGTAGTCGTGGATCCAGACGGCGGCAGGCCCGGACAGTTCCTCGAGCACGGTTTGGCAGAACCGCTCGTTCACGGAGCGATAGTGTTCCCAGTCCCTGGGGCGAAAGGTTGGGCGGATGTAGGCGATGTGGCAGAGCGGCCACAGCGTCTCATTGGCATACCCGTAGTAATACCCCTGCTCTTCTTCCCTGGTCAGCCAGACGCGGCGGAGCGTGTAGCGCGGATCGTCGGGCGGCACCATGACACGCCCGTCAACGTCCACGGCCTTCCGATCGGCCCCGCCGGCACCATGGGCGATCCAGGTACCCCCTGTCGCCTGCAGGATCGGATCGAGCGCAGTGACCAGGCCGCTCGCCGGACGTGTCCAACGGAGGCCAGTGCCGTCCATCTCGTGGAGGTACGGCTCTCGGTTCGACACTACGAAGAGCGACGCATCGCCGAGCCGCTGATCAACGAGCTCCTTGACCGCGTTCGCGGTCCATTGATGCATGGTGTCAAGCCTCCTTGTGTCTAGCGCGCGGTCCCGCCTTCAGCGAGGGCCCGGAGCGCTCTGAGCAGCGCCGCGACACTGAATGGCTTCTCGATGTAGCCCGTCGCCCCCCGGCGCAGCGCCTCGGCTCGCACCTCCGGGCCGCCGAACGCCGTGATCACGATCACGGGGATCGACGGGTGCCGGCGGGTGAGATACGAGAGCAGGTCGAGGCCGTTGGCCCCCGGCATCTCCTTGTCCAGCACGATGACCGCCGGGTGCAGCGACTCGAGGGCGACGACGACGCCTTCGCCTCCCGCTTCCTCGTGTATCTGAAAGCCCTCCCTCGTGAGGAAGTCTCGGAGCACCGCGCGCATCTCTCCGTCATCGTCGATGACCATGACGAGGGGAGCAGGCCGCGGATCCCGGCTCTCTTCGCGCCGACACTCTACGTGTGACATCGCGTGATACATGTGCAAGCGCCGGGCCAGGCATGCGAGCAGATCGGATGGACACGCAGGTGTGGACAGTGGCGCTGTTGCAGGGCGTGCGACGAGAACTACGAGATCCACGGTGCAGGTGGCGCGCGACAACATGTCGCCGACGCGACACCCTGTCAGCGAAGCCCACGACCCTGCGGGAAGACGAAGGCGCCGTGCTGCGTGAATTGAATCAGGAGAGGGGTAGTCCCGGAGGCGCTGGGTAATGGGCACGTTGTGCCGGAATGGTGTGGCGGGCCTCGTCCATCCTCCGATCGAGCTGTGGACTCGGCACGACTACACGCTCCAGGCACGGGAACGAGATCGGAGAGCGCGACACATGGTCTTTTTCTTGCACGTCGTCTGATCTCCAAGAGTGAACTGAAGACGGACAGACCAACCACGCCGCGCTGCTAGCCACAGCTAGCCAGGGAGAATGACCATGTCAGCATCTGACCCCGAGAACCCCGGCGGGACCCGCTGGCTACCGCCCGAACTCGAACGCACCCTCCGGGAGCTGGAAGCTCGCTTCCGCGGGTTCAGAGGTGGGCGGATTATCATCGGCGTGGGTATCGTGGTCGTGGTGATCCTGCTCTGGTCGAGCTGGTTCACGGTGCAGCCCGAGGAGACGGGCGTGGTCCAGCGGTTCGGGGCGGTCGTCCGGACGGTAGGGCCGGGCCTGCACTTCAAGGCCCCGTACGGGGTCGAGACGGTCCGCCTGGTCCCCACGGCCCGGGTCCTCAAGGAGGAATTCGGGTTCCGGACGGTCGCCACGGCTGCCGGCCAGCGAACACTATACGCGGATAGCAAGGTCTTCAAGGATGTCTCCCTTATGCTGACCGGAGACCTGAACGTGATCGACGTCCAGTGGATCGTCCAGTACCGGATCGAGGACCCGATCCACTTCCTCTTCCGGGTCCGGGACACCCAGCAGACGATCCGCGACATCGCCGAGGCGGTGATGCGCCGGGTGGTCGGCAACCGGCTGGGGAGCGATGTCCTCACCGTCGGCCGCGTGGCCGTGTCCTCCGAGGTGAAGGAGGAGATGCAGAAGATCCTCACCGAATACGCGGCGGGGGTCCGCCTGGTCACGGTGGAGCTGCAGGATGTCACGCCCCCGGATCTCGTCAAACCGGCCTTCAACGAGGTGAACGAGGCGCGCCAGGACCGGGAGCGGACGATCAACCAGGCCCAGGAGCAGGCCAACCGGGAGATCCCCAAGGCCCGGGGCGAGGCGACCCGGACGATCACCGAGGCCGAGGGCTACGCCGTCGAGCGGGTCAACCGGGCCAACGGCGAGGCCACGCGATTCCGGGCCGTCCTGGAGGACTATCAGCGGGCCCCGGAGGTCACGCGCCGCCGCCTCTACCTGGAGGCCATCGGCGCCATCCTGCCCGAGGCGAAGGCCTTGTACATCGTGGACGGCGACCAGAAGGCCCTCGTGCCCTGGCTCCCCTTGGAGCCGGGCACGCAGCCGGCCACGGGAGGGACGAAGCCATGAAGACCGCATTCAAGGTTGTCCTGAGCGTCCTCGCGCTGACGGTCCTCCTCGTCGTCGCCGGAACCTTCTACAGCCTGGAGGAGGGCCAGCAGGCGATCATCGTCCAGTTCGGCCGGCCCGTGGGCCAGCCGGTGACCGAGGCGGGCCTCCACCTCAAGCTCCCGTTCGTCCAGGAGGTGCGCCGCTTCGAGAAGCGCCTTCTCATCTGGGACGGGGACCCGAACCAGATCCCGACCAAGGGGCGGGAGTTCATCTGGGTGGACACCACCGCGCGCTGGCGGATCGCCGACGCCAAGAAGTTCCTGGAGAGCGTGGCCAGCGAGGCCGGGGCCCGGTCCCGGCTGGACGATATCATTGATTCCGTGGTCAGGGACCAGGTCTCGGCCAGCGAGCTCGTGGAGCTGGTCCGGAGTGCCTCGTGGGAGGTGCCCCCGGGAGAGATCCTGGAAGAGGTCCCCGCCGAGGTACGGGAAGAGCTGAAGAAGCAGGTCACCCGTGGGCGGGAGGAGATTACGCGGGTCATCCTGACGGAGGCCCGGAAGATCATCCCGCAGTACGGGATCGAGCTGGTGGACGTGCGGATCAAGCGCCTCGACTACGTGGAGAGCGTCCGGGAGAAGGTGTACGCGCGGATGATCTCCGAGCGGAAGCGGATCGCCGCACGGTTCCGGTCCGAGGGCGAAGGCCGGAGCGCCGAGATCCTGGGGACCATGGAGAAGGAGCTGCGCCAGATCCGCTCCACCGCCTACCGGCGGGTCCAGGAGGTCCGGGGGAAGGCCGATGCCGAGGCCACGCGGGTGTACGGCAACGCCTACAACCGCGATCCCGAGTTCTACGCCTTCTCGCGCACGCTCGAGGCCTACAAGGAGGGGCAGAACAAGAACTCCACCCTCATCCTCACTACAACCAGCGACTACTACCGGTACCTGAAGGACGCCGGGGTCCGACCCCCGGCCGGGGCAGCCCAGGCTCGGCCGAGCCGGTAGCGCCGTGAGTCCTCCGATCATCTACAACCTGTTTCCCACCCTCGCCGGGCCCATTGCCGGATGGTTCGAGCACGCCGAGCGCGCGCGGCGGATGGGGTTCAACCGGCTGCTGCTGAACCCCGTCCACTACCCGGGCTTCTCGGGAAGCCTCTACGCGATCAAGCACTACGATCGACTCCACCCGGTGCTGGAGACGGCGGAAAGCGGGGCTGGACTCGACGCGCTTGGGCCGGTCGTCCGCAGGGTGTGCGAGATGGGGGTGTCGATGATGACCGATCTGGTGATCAATCACACCGCCAAGGACTGCCCGCTGGTGACGTCACACCCGGGCTGGTACCGCCGGGATGCCCAGGGCGAGCTGGTGAGTCCCTCGGCCATGGACCCTGCCAATGCGGACCACGCGACCGTGTGGGGGGACCTGGCCGAGGTGGACAACGAGAGGGCAGTCGATCGGGAAGCCCTCTGGCGCTTCTGGGAAGACCTGGTCTCTCGCTGGATGGACCTGGGCTTCACCGGGTTCCGCTGCGACGTGGCCTACAAGGTTCCAGCGGCGCTCTGGCGGCGGCTCATCGACCAGGCGAAGCACCGCGAACCGGACTCGGTGTTCGCCGCCGAGACTCTCGGCTGCAGGCTCGCGGAAACACAGATGCTGGCGGACGCCGGCTTCGACTACTTCTACAACAGCTCCAAGTGGTGGGACTTCACCGAGTCCTGGTGCCTGGAGCAGCACCAGCAGTTCCGCGCTGTGGCGCCGTCGATCTCCTTCCCCGAGTCCCATGACACCCGGCGCCTCGCGGTGGAGTCGGGCGGGAGCGAGGCCGTGCAGCGCCAGCGCTACGCGTTCGCCGCGGCCTTCTCGGAAGGGGTGCAGATGACCGTGGGCTACGAGTTCGGCTTCAGGCGCCGGCTCGATGTCGTGAAGACCCGACCGGGGGACTGGGAGGAGCCCGCATTCGACCTCAGCCGGTTCGTCGGGCGGGTCAACGAGCTCAAGCTCCGCCATCCATTGCTCCGGACCGAAGGGGTGCTGAGTGCGATCACCGTCGAGGGTCAGGACGTCACCGCCCTTCGCCGATGGTCGGACGAGGCCGGCACCCACCGGGGCGTGATCCTCGTCAACCGAAACCAGGCCGACGCACGGGAGGTGCGCCTCGATCCGTCGGATCTCCCGGCCTCGCCGCGGCTGTATCGTCCGTGCCTGGACGAGGCCCCAGCGGATGGCCTTGCCGTGCCCGGGGCTGTGCGCCTCGCTCCGGCCGAGGTGGCGCTGATCATGGAGGCCCCATGACACTCGCCCCGGCGGAGATCACCGCCATCGTCGGCGGCCAGCACGGCGACTCCTTCGCCGTCCTTGGTCCCCACCGCGTGAAGGCCCGTGGCCGTTCCGCCATCGCGGTGCGCGCCTTCCTCCCCGGCGCCACTGTGGCCCAGGTCGTGCCCCACGGAGAGGCGCCCCGCGAGATGGAGCAGGTCCATCCGGACGGCTTCTTCGAGGCCCTATTCCCCAAGGTGCAGCAGCCGTTCCCCTATCGGCTGAGGGTCGTCGACGCCGACGGCCAGATCGCGGAGATCCAAGATCCGTACCGCTTTCCGCCCGTCCTGAGCGACTACGACCTGCATCTTCTCGGCGAGGGTACCCATTACGGGGCCCACGAACGGCTCGGGTCGCACCAGCGGGAGGTGGACGACGTCGCCGGGGTGGCCTTCGCCGTGTGGGCCCCGAACGCTCGGAGGGTAAGCGTGGTGGGCGACTTCGACCAGTGGGATGGGCGGAAGCATCCCATGCGGCTTCACCCGGGCCATGGCATCTGGGAGATCTTCATCCCGGGCATCGGCCCCGGTGCCCGGTACAAGTTCGAGATCCTGTCGGCAGGGGGCGAGCTGCTGCCGCTCAAGACGGATCCCTACGCGTTCGCCTTCGAGCCGGAGACGCCGCGAACGGCCTCGGTGGTCTGGTCGCTCGACGGCTACGCCTGGGATGATGCCGCGTGGATGTCGGAGCGAAAGCGGCGGCAGGCGACGGACAGCCCGATCGCCATCTACGAGGTGCACCTCGGCTCCTGGATGCGGGTGTCCGAGGAGGACAACCGCTTCCTCGGGTACCGCGAGCTCGCCGAGCGGCTCGCTCCCTACGTGAGCGACATGGGCTACACCCACGTCGAGCTCATGCCCGTCGCGGAGCACCCTTTCTACGGCTCCTGGGGCTACCAGATCCTCGGCTACTTCGCCCCGACGCGCCGCTACGGCCCGCCGGAGGACTTCATGTACTTCGTCGACTGCCTCCACCGGCACGGCATCGGCGTCATCCTGGACTGGGTCCCGGCCCACTTTCCCCGGGACACCCACGGCCTCGCCCTCTTCGACGGCACGCATCTCTACGAGCACGCGGACCCGCGGCAAGGAGAGCATCCCGAGTGGGGCACCCTGGTCTTCAATCACGGCCGGAACGAAGTGGCGAACTTCCTCATCGGCAACGCGCTGTTCTGGCTCGACCGGTACCACGTGGACGGACTCCGGGTGGATGCGGTCGCCTCCATGCTCTATCTGGACTACGCGCGCGCGCCCGGAGAGTGGATCCCGAATCGTTACGGTGGACGCGAGAACCTGGAGGCGGTCGCCTTCCTCAAGCGCTTCAACGAGGTGATCCTTGGCCATCACCCGGATGTGATGACCATTGCCGAGGAGTCCACTGCCTGGCCTCTGGTCTCGCGGCCCACCCATGTGGGCGGACTCGGGTTCAGCTACAAGTGGAACATGGGGTGGATGCACGACATCCTGGACTACATGGGCCGGGAGCCGGTCCACCGGAAGTACCATCACGACCGGCTCACGTTCGGGCTCCTCTACGCGTGGCACGAGAACTTCATCCTGCCTCTGTCGCACGACGAGGTGGTGTACAACAAGGGGGCGCTCCACCAGAAGATGCCGGGAGACGACTGGCAGAAGTTCGCCAATCTCCGCCTTCTCCACGCGTTCATGTACGGCCATCCGGGCAAGAAACTCCTGTTCATGGGGGGCGAGTTCGGGCAGACGCGGGAGTGGTATCACGAGGAGAGCCTGGCCTGGGACCTGCTCCAGATGGGCCCCTACCATGAGGCGCTCCGGCGCCTGGTCCGGGATCTCAATCGCCTCTACCGGTCCGAGGCGGCTCTGCAGCAAGTAGACTACGAGCCGGAGGGCTTTCAGTGGATGGACTGCAGCGACTGGGAAGCGAGCGTGGTCTCGTTCGTCCGGCGGGCCAAGGAACCGCGAGATTTCCTCCTGTTCGTCTGCAACTTCACACCGATCCCGCGCCACCGGTACGATGTCGGCGTGCCCGCGCCCGGCTTCTATCGGGAGCTGCTGAACACGGACGCCCAGGTCTACGGGGGAAGCAATGTGGGGAACTCGGGTGGAGTCCACGCAGAGCTCGCGCCCCACCACGGGCAGCCCCACCACCTGGTCCTGACCCTGCCGCCGCTCGCCACGGTGGTGTTCAAGCGGTCCGGCGGATGAGGGCACGCATCGTGAACCCGATCGTCCGTCGTGTCTCCCGGCACGACCGCCAGGCCGTCGGCGGCGACCGCGCCCGTGGGTCCTCCCTCGGGACCTGTCGTGTCACAGCCTGGGGTTCCGCCGTGGCTGTCGAACGCCCCCACAATTATAATGGTCACGAGTTCCGCACTCGGGTTTGGACGATGCGCCGGGCGATTCTACTCGGGCGCCCGTCTCACCCGTTGATCGGGACTGATCGGAGGTCCCACCGAGGCCCTCGATGAACCGGGCCCGGCGGGCCCGTGGAGGAGACCTGATGATCCGCAGCTTCGCCGCCGGTGCGCTCGTAGGAGGCCTCGTCGTCTGGCGGTGGCGGATGGAGATCCAGGAATACGTGGCGAACCGGACGCGCGGGATCCGCCTCAGCGCGGCTGACCGCCTGCAGTCCGTCGAGGAGACCGCGGCGAGCGTGCTCGATCATGCTGCTCTCCCCCTGCGCCGCGCCGAGGCAGCCCTGGACCAGGCCAAGGCCCAGGTTCGGGATACGCTCAGCGCCGGACAGGACGCCATCCGTCCAGACCCTCTGCCCGAGCGTCGCGACTGAGGCGGGCCGCCCTTGGCCGCCGGTCGCTCGGCGCTCGTATGAATCCTCTTGCTGGTCAGGGTCGGGGCCGGCGGAATCTATCTAGCCGACCGCCTGGTCCTCGCCCCGGGCCGCCAGATGGAGCGCGCACTCGCGGACCGGGATGCGCAGATTCGGGTGCTCCGCGAGCATGCCCAGGCGCTGGAGGCGGCCATCCGCCTCCTTCGCCACACCGAGCGCCGCGCCCGTCTCGAGGTGCTGGACCAGGCGCCCGGCCCGGACGGGCACTTGTTGACCCGCCTCCGGTTCAGCGAGATCGATTCCCGCGGCGAGCCCATCGGCGAGGCGCGGGAGATCTCCGTCTCCGGCGACGAGGTCTATGTCGACACGCTCGTGATCAAGTTCGAGGGCTCCTCCGTCAGCGCCGGCGACGCGCTCAAGGGGCGATCGCCACCGCCCCATCGACGCCCATGTCCTGGACAAGGAAGGGCAGATGCCCCAAGCATATGCTGCCGAGAAGGCGCCGAGCCCGTTCGAGCGGGAGGTCTGGGCGCAATTCTGGGCGCTGGCCGATAACCCCGCCGAGGCTCAGCGGCGCGGCGTGCGTGCGCTGCACGGCGAGGCCGTCTCCACGAAGCTCCGCAAGGGGCGGACCTATGCCGTCACCTTCCGGTCCAGGGGCGAGCTGACGATCTAGGTCGTACCGTAGCCACCCCCGCATCGCGAAGCCCGTACGCGAGGTCGCCGGGATCCCTCGCCAAGAGACTACAATGGGGCACGATGCGCGAGGCGGAGGCGCGGCGGGTCCTGCTCATCCAGGCCGTGGAGGAGGTCGATACCAAGGGTGAGCTGCTGTCGACGCAGGAGCGGGCGCTTGCCACCCACGAGGCGATCGAGACGGCGCGCGGCGACCCGGAGACCATGCTCGCGGGGCGGGCCGAGCGGCTCTGCGAACGGCTCGACCAGCGGGATGGGTGGTACGGACGAGCGCTGCGCCTGACGCGGTTCCCGCGGGCGCTTGGGCCGGCGGTGGTGGCCGGCTCCGTCGCGGCCGGACTCCTTGTCAATGCCCTCGGCCCGGAGCGAAGGATCAATGTCCTCTCCTTCCCGCTTCTCGGCCTCCTCGCCTGGAACCTGGCCATTTACGCGTTGCTGGCCGTCCATTTCGCGCGACGGCTCGGCTCGCACCCGGTCGTCGCGGGCCGAGGCGGGGGCGCTCTGGCCGCCGCCCTCGCATGGTGGACGGAGCGAGTCGCGCGCGGAGGCGGCCGGAACGGCGCCGCGGCGACGACCGGCGCGGTCAGCCTCTATGCGAGCCGCTGGGTGCGCGTGGCGGAGCCGGTGCTCGCCGCGCGCGTGGGCCTGCTGTTCCATCTGGGGGCGTCCGGACTCGCCGCGGGCATCGTGACCGGCATGTACATCCGTGGCGTTGCCTTCGAGTACCAGGCAACCTGGGAGAGCACCTTTCTCGACGCCAACGGCGCGCGAACCCTCCTCGGGCTCGTCCTGAAGCCCGCCGCCGCGCTCCTCGACCTGCCGCTGCCCGACGCCGATGCGCTGGGCAAACTGCGCGCGCCGGGGGCCGGCCCCGCCGCGCAGTGGATCCACCGCTATGCGGTGACGGCGCTCCTGGCCGTGGTCGTGCCGCGCGGCGCGCTGGCCCTGGCGGCTGGGCTCCGTGCCCGCGCGCTCGCGAAGCGCTTCCCGATCGAGCGCCCGGACCTCGCCCGCGAGCTCCTCGAGCACGTGCAGCGCAGAGCGGTCGAAGATCGCGTGCACCGCATCGACGCGCAGCCCATCGATGTGGTAGTCCTCGATCCATGCGCGGGCATTGTCGAACACGAACCGCCGCACCTCGTCGCTGCCGCGGCCGTCGAAGTTGACGGCCTCACCCCACGGCGTGGCGTAGCGATCGGTGAAATACGGGCCGAAGCGCCCCAGGTAGTTGCCGGCGGGCCCGAGATGGTTGTAGACCATGTCCAGCAGGACGGCCAGCCCGCGCTCGTGGCAGGCGTTGACGAGGCGCTTCAGGCCGTCGGGCCCACCGTAGGCGTGGTGCGGCGCGAACAGGTCCACGCCGTCGTAGCCCCAGCCGCGAGCGCCAGAAAACTCGGCCACCGGCATCAGTTCGACATGCGTGACGCCGAGATCGATCAGATGCGCGAGCCGCTCGATTGCTGACGCGAACGTCCCCTTGCGCGTGAAGGTGCCCACGTGCAGCTCATAGATCACCCCCGCGGCAAGCGGCGGCGGCTGCCACCGCTGATCGCTCCACGGGAACGCGGCATGGTCGACCACCCGCGACGGCCCGTGCACACGATGAGGCTGCCGCGAGGACTGCGGGTCAGGCAGGCGCGCGCCCCCGTCGACCGCGAAACGATACTCCGTACCGGGCCCGGCGTCCGGGACGTCGACGCCCCACCAGCCTTCCTCGCTCGGCGACATCGCGATGCGAGTATCCGCGATCTCGACGTCCACGGTGCGTGCCATGGGAGCCCACACCCGAAAGGTGCTCACGGGGCGTTCCGTCTTCTCGGGAACTGCCGGAAGAAGAATCCTGTCAGGATCGAGATCACACCCGCGACGATGACCAGGAGCCACCGTTCAGCGTGCCGAGGCTTCGACCTGATGTTCTCGTGGATCTACGGAGGACGAGCTGCTCACGGCCCGACTCGCTCGCGACATCCAGCACCACGGTTCCGAAGCACCTGGCCACTTCGGACGCGATCAGCAGCAGGGGCCGCCCGCGGTGAGGAATCACGGTGTCGCCCACGCCCGTGACCCCTGGCAGCAGCCCGAGTTGTCCCGCCGGGCCGGGCACCAAGCGGATGGCCTGCTGCGATTGGTCGAGACTCACGCGAGCCCGCAATCGTTCCAGGTATTCACGTGCGGTGCCGCTTACATGAATCATCGCATCACCTCCCGCCGGCGCGTTCGGAGTTCCCGCATCCCGGCGCGCTTGAGCCCAGAGTGCCGCGAACCAACTGAAGGAAATCGCCCACGCGAAAGGGCTTGTCCAGGTACGCCGTCGCCCCAAGTCTCATCGCCTCGGCCCGCACCCCCGATCCTCCGAACGCCGTGATGACGATCACCGGCAGCCCCGGGCGCCGCCGCCTGACATCCGCCACGAGGTCGAGCCCGCTGGCGCCCGGCATTTCCTTGTCCAGCACCACGAGGGTGACTTCCTCCTGCTCCACCGCTTCGATGAGACCCTCGCCGCTCGGCAGCTCCCGCGCCCCGACCCCTTCCCACGCCAGCAGATCCTTGACGAGAGTCCGCATCGCGGGATCGTCGTCCACCACCAGCGCCAGGCCGCGTGGAGCCGGCCGGCGTTCAGGCCGAGGTTCGCTGCTCACGTCTAACCCGAAATGCGCCCACCCAATGCGCCCACCCATGGGGGCCTGAGATCCAGCTCGCGGACCATCAGGAAGACGCGGCGTGGCGTGCCCAGGTCGCACCATTTGAGCGCGGGCATGTGCGAGACCATGAGCTCCGCCTGGCCCCGCTCGAGTACATCCGTGGAGAAGTTCGCCGACGGCGCCAGCGCATACGCTTGGCCGAGCGCCCAGCGCTCATGCTCCGTGCCGAAGAAGCGATCGAGCGGCGCGAGCCGGGCGCTCAATTCTGGCACGTGCCGTTCCCCCAATTCAACCAGGCGGGCTGCCTTGGCCACGATCACGAAGGTGTTCCAGAGACAGCCCTCGGCCAGGAGCGCCTCGGCCTCAGCCGGCCCGGGCTTTTCCCGGAAGCAGGTCACGGCGGAGATCGGGCCGGCGCTGGTCCGCCCAACCGCCCGACCCGGCTCGATCCACCCGTACTCGGTCTCCGCCCGGTCCGCCCGCGCACCCAGCAGCACCACCCACTCGGGATTGGCCCTGACCGCCGCGGCGACCTCGGCGACGTGCGCCATGAACCGCCCTGTCTCGACGACGAGATGATCCGATGGGAAGACGGCCACGATGGCCTCGGGGTCTCGCGCGCGGACCCAGTGGGCAGGCAGCAGGACTCCCGCCGCCGTCCCGCGGTCTGCGGGTTGCTCCAGCACATGGGGCATCCGCCTCCCGCCCGGCTCCTCCAGCAGGTAGTGAGCGTGGTCGGCCTTCGTCACGATCACAGTCCTATCGCAGGGGGCCAGCAGGGCGGCCCGATCAAGGGACTCCCGAAGCAGCGAGCGCCCACTCGTGACCGTCGCGAACTGCTTGGGACGTTCCTCCCCATGGATTCGCCGAACCAGTCGCCGCAGACGCGTGCCTTGCCCTCCGGCAAGGACGATCGACCACAGGGACCCAAGATCCAATTCAAAGCGCAACATCGCTTGTGTCCCCCCTTGATTGACGAGGGTGCTCTGACCTCGGAGAATGCCCGTCGTCAACGGATGGAATCGCAAGAACCCTGCCAGAAGACAGCGAGCGCGGTGACGTCAATGGTGGGAATGACTTAGGGCGCGCGGGGAGTGGGCGCGATCCGCGAGTGGCGGCTGCCGCTACGGCCAACCTGTCGCGCGCCCGACAACTTGTCGCCAGCACCTGCCGGGGCGACGCGCGTTCGGCTACAGTAGCAACTGGATCACGGAGATGGGGCAGCGGCGGAAGGTCGACCGCCGGGTCCGTCCGCCCGGCTTCTGCGTTTTCCGGAAGTCGCGGTTCCGGCGATGCCGCTCGAGCGGGTCCGTGTGGCGCGCCTCCTTCGTCACCGGGCTCGCTCCGTTCCACCCATTCGTTCGTCGACGCGGGTGACGCCCGCGCTGACCACCGGTCCGAGGACCACCGGGAACGCGCCCAGGACGAGGACGATGGCCGCTCCGCCGCCGCCCGCGGACTCCAGCTTCAGCACGTTGGCCAGCCCAGCCAGATCCACCGCAGTCAAGCCGCGCCCGCGTCGAGCTCCTCGAACCACCGGACGTATGCCCGTTCAGCGTTCGCTTCAAGGCTCATCGTCTGCTTCCACTCACACCATCGCCCATGATCAATAGCGGAGGACCGCCGCCGCCGGCGTCTCGTCCGGCATCTCCGCCGGGGGGACGGCGTATACCGTTCCCCGGTTAAGGACCGTATGAATCGCGGCCAGGTTCAGCAAATCCTCGTTCTGTCCCGGCGCCTCGTCACCAATCTGGATCGTCCGCGTGTCCGGGGCGAACGTCCCCCAGATCCGGACGCCGACCGCGACGAAGAGCACATCGACCTGACCGTCCCAGGCGGCCGGTACGACCTCTCGAACGTCGTTCGACGTCCGGCCCGTCCCCTTCAGTTCCAGGTAGCGAGCGGTCGCCTCCTCACGCCCGCGACGGAAATGCGGCTCCACCAGCGGCCAGGCGCGGGCGTGCAGCTCGTCGGCCCTCAGGCCCTCAGGATTCCCCGCAATCCCCTCCCCGAGCAGGGCCCGGCGGGTGTTCGCTTCCCGGTAGATCGGCATCAGATAGTCCACAGCCGCCAGAACGAGCGGAACGGAGGCGTCCCCGATGAGGTTCACGAGGGCGCGGTCCACCTGCTGGAAGAACCGCAGGAGGTTCCCCTTGGCGTCGTCGATGCCGGTGCCGTGCCCGTGGAACATTGCCGCGCGCCGGTCGCCTCGCGCGGATGTCCCGGTGTGGAACTGGAGCTGCCGCTCGGGGTCGTCATAGCGGAGCGCCTCGGCGAGACTCGGTGGAGCGTCCGGCAGCTCCACCTCGCCCATGTGGTCGCGCGTACCCGCGAGCAGCCGGACCTCGTTCTGGCTCAAGGCCAGCACGTAGAAGAGGTCGTCGCCGGTCAGGAGCGCGAGCAGGGGCTTGACGTGGAAGCTCGGGGCCACGACCACCAGCTCGTCGAAGCGGAGCGGCACCCTGAAGGTGCGCACCGTGCCCGTGGCGAGAAAGACGGCCAGTCCGTCGCTCTGGTATTGCCAGAAGACCGGGTCGTCGAACAGCCGCCGCGCGGGCTCCAGCAGGTCCTCCGTTTCCCGGCTCCGGAGGCCGCTGGCAGTCAAGCGCTGCTCGGCCTCACGCAGCAGGTTCTTGAAGCGAATCAGGTCCTGCTGGGCGTAGGTCCGCGTATCCGGGCCGACCCGGTGCGTGGGCTGATAAATGGAGAGGCATGGCCCGGCCTGCCGGGCCACCAGCTCGTTGAGGTCCTCCCGGGTCACGATATCCATGGCGCTCTCCTCTCGATTCCGTCTTGTCCGCTCGGATCCGCCGCGCGACCTTGATCAGCGTTGGGGCGACATGCGTAGAAGCCGGCAGTCCCTTTCCTCAACGGCAGCCCCGAGTGTCCCGACTCGCGTCTCGAGCGGGCGCGCGAGACACCCCGTTTGATCTAGAGCGGAAGGCCCGCGATGAGAAGACCTGCGCCGAGAGACCCGAGCACGAGGCTGGCGATCGGCACACCGTCGGGTCGCCAGAGCACGAACCGGACGGCCGGCTGGTCGGTGTTCTGCAGGGCGAAGATGGCCATGCTTGCGGCAATCGATGCGACGATGAGGTAACCAACTTTCATCGCTCATTTTCTTTTCGCGGGTGATGTCAGCGGGAACTCCCGCACCTCTGCCGCGGCCAGCTCGTGCACCCGGTCGCGGAACCCGACCTTCATCAACGGCGCCAGGCAACGCTCCGTGCTGACCCGCAGCACGTCCTGGGTGATGTCGAGCTCGAGTGAATGTCCCCGGTAGCGCACGAGCAGATGGAGGCGTCGCACCATCCTCGGCAGGCGCGGGTTGAGCCAGAGCACGTCGTCGCGCAGCTCGAGCCCCGTGTAGCAGCGTTGGAGCACGTCCACCGTTCCCGCCATCGCCCCCAGGTGGATGCCCTCTGGCGTCGTGCCCCCCTGGATGTCGGCCACGTCGCTCGCCAGGGCTACCATGAAGAGGTCCCAGGATCCGGGGCGGTCGGCGCGGGCCAGCACCCAGGAATCAGCCACGCGGCCTAGCGTCGAGTCGTGCGCGCTCCGCCGGTGGTAGTAGTCGACGTTGCGGGGGATCGTTTCGTACTCGAAGGGATAGCCGAGGCGTTCGAAGAGCGCCCGCAGCTCCTCGGACGAGAACAGATAGAAGAGCATCAGGACGTCGGCCTGCTTGGAGAGCTTGTAGCGGTTCGTCGTGTCGCCTTCGGATTCCAGGATGAAGTCAAGCCGGTAGAGGTGGCCATACCGTTTCCGGTAGCCCTCCCAGTCCAGCTCCTCGAGCGCGCCGTACCCCTCGAACTGGCTGAGGATGCCGTCGTCGTGGAACACCAGCTTCATCCGGCGGCTGATGCGGTCCCACGCCGCGAGCTCCTCGTCCCCGAGCGCGAGCTTCTCCTGGAGTTGGGCCCGCGCATCCTTGGGCAACAGGTCGAGCACCTCGGGGGCGCGACACAGCACCCACACCGCCATCAGGTTCGTATAGGCGTTGTTGTCGAGGCCGGGCCGATCGGCGCCGGGATAGCGGTCGTGGTACTCGTCGGGCCCCATCACGCCGC
>Ga0326597_10004494_pt1 | contig 19635 bp, 18 predicted proteins | sample RVTome_12_FD_203789 | JGI IMG/M metagenome (GOLD analysis project Ga0326597, IMG submission 203789) | Soil microbial communities from uranium-contaminated site in the Upper Colorado River Basin, Wyoming, United States - RVT100D185 | ecosystem: Environmental > Terrestrial > Soil > Contaminated >... | reverse complement strand
GTTGGCGGCCGTAGCTGTCGGGGCTGCCCATGGCCGCCAGGATGATCCGATCCCGGACCGCCGGATCGGACGGCAGATCGGCTTCCCGAAAGAAGATCGCGCGGCTCGTGCCCCCGCGCATGAACACTGCAGGTATCTTCAGTTGAACCATAAGGACTTTCTTGATCCGCAGATTACGCAGATTCACACAGATTCTCTTCAAAATCTTTTCCAGAATGAAATCTGCGGAATCTGCGAAATCTGTGGATACCTAAGAGGTTCCCCCCGGGATCTTGCGAACCGGGCATTGTCGGTCAGGCAGGCGAGGGAGGAGTCGATCGACAGCACACGCGTTCGGGGGTGCGTGGCCGATGCGGCCGGCAGGAGCCGGGACGGCAGTCCGGCCGGGCTAGGCCTTGGATCGTCGCGGTCGCGGGGGGCGGATGATCTCGGGCGGCCCGCCGTAGCGGGTGTGGTACACCCACGCCTCCCCCCGCAGCCGGCTCGCCATGCTGGACATCTGCCAGAGGGCGACGCTGGCCTCGATCTGCCCTTTCTCGGCCGTGGCGTGATATGCCCCCGCTGCCCGCCGGTAGGCCGCCGTCAGCAGCACCAGGTGGTTTCCCAGGGTCTCCCGGGTCGGGTGCAGCATGAGGTCGTCGGAGATCAGGAGGAGGATGTGCTGTTCGTATTTGATGTTGGCGGCAGGTCCGTTCGGGAAGACGCGCGCGTGAATCCCATCCAGCAGTTCGATGTTGTTGGGGATCAAGGGATCCCGAGCCAGCATCCACTGGTACAGGGTCGGGATATCCTCCACCGTCTGCGCGGGTGGTGGAAGGGGCGCTTCGAACTTGACGAGGGAGTGGACGCCCGTCCAGACGGGGCGCTTGGGCAGATCGTCGGCCGTTCCCCGGGGGGCGGGGGTGGCACCGGCGGGATTGGGTGGCGCAAGCGGCTGCGCCCCGGCCGGGGTAAGCGCCGGACCGTTTGCGGGATCCACGGTCGTGGAGCGAGGCGGGGTGTTGGCGGACGCCGCAGCCGAGGCGGCCGCAACGGGACGGGGGGCCGGCAGGGCGGCAGAGGCTTCCGGGGGAACACGGACCACCGGTCCGGTGTTTGGATCCTCCACCTGCATCTTGCGAAGCAGGTAGACATCCGTGGGGATTCGGGCGCCCCGGAGGTGGGCCCGCAGATCCGCGGAGCCTTCCGGTCGGATCACCAGGAAGCAGGAGGGACAGAACGTCGCCTCGGCCGCGATCTTCCTTTCGCAGGCCGGGCACTTCCGAACCTTACTGTCTCCCTGCCCCCCGAACAGCCTCAACGCCATGCGTGCCTCGATAGACCTCCTGGGACGCGATAGGCTTTGCGAAAGATATCATCGAACATCCGGCCCCGTCAAATCAAGACTGACCCCGGGCGGCAGTCTGCTCCAGGGCGGCGACTCGCTTGCGGAGCGCCTTCTCCGTTTCCCAGCGCTCGGTGTCGTCGCGCAGGATGGCAAAGATCCCCTCGACGCGTCCACCCGCGTCCTTCAAGAGCCCCACCGTAAAGGCGACGGAGATGCGGGTGCCGTCCTTGCGGATGGCGGGGACGCGGAGCAGGCTCGTCCCGTACCGGGTCTCGCCGGTCTGCATCACGTGGTGGTACCCGTCCCAGTGTCGCTTCCGCTGGGCCTCCGGAATGATGAGGTCCAGGCTCTGCGCCAGGGCCTCGGCCGCGGAGTAGCCGAACAGCCGCTCCGCCGCACCATTCCACAGCGTGATCTTCCCCGAGAGATCCGCCGCGATGATGGCATCGGCAGCCTCGCGAACGATGCGTCCATCCAGTGACATGGGCCTCCCCATCCCGGCGGGCCTTTCCCTATGCCCTGCCGCACCCTGATCATCCCATGGTGGAGACGCGCTCCGGGCGGATCCGGTAGATCACCCGGACCTCGCCCGGCCGGCGATTCGGGTAGCGATCCTGGCCGAGATACTTCTTGGACAGCGAGTCAATGTGGGCGTCGGCGCCGGCCTCGGTAATCTCCTCGACCCGGCCGCGGATTGCCACGTGCCGGTACGGATTCTCCGGATCCAGGATGCTCAGGGCCACCCGCCCGTTGCGCCGCATGTTCCGGTCCTTGACGCGCCCCTTGGCGGAATTGACCCGGAGGTGCGTTCCGTCGAAGTCGAACCACACGGGAGTGACCTGGGGGCTGCCATCGGCCATGACGGTCGCCAGGCTGGCGAAGGCCTTCTTGGTCAGCAGGTCTCGAAATTGCTGAGGAATGATCGCGGCCATGAGTGTCTCCTTTGCTGTGGGCCCCGAGGACGTCCGCCGTCCCGTGACCGGGTCAGAGCACCTGCACGATGAGCCCGGTCTCACCCAGGACTTTGGCCACGCGGTCGCACTCCGCCGGGCTCCCCCGATAGACCTCGGCCATCCCCTGGGTGTGGACGCGCCACGCCAGTTCCTCCGCCAGCGGCCGGGTCATTCCCGGGACCGCCTTCAGGAGCTGGGTGATCACGTCTTCGAAGCTGTGACATTCGCAGTTGAACAGGAAGACCTTGCTGCCCTCGCCGCGTCCCGTCCCGAGATCCGCGACCTCTTCGGGAGCTATCTGCTCCACGGGCGTCGCCTGGGACCGCGCGGGCCCTCCGGCGTCCCTCCGCGCCGCAACTGGCGGAATCATTGGATGACCCATGCTGCTAGCTTTCAGCGGTCAGCCATCAGCGGCCAGCTTCAGATGCATGCGGAGTTCCCCCCCCCGAATCAACCCACCGATCCATGGGCGCGGGGACCTGATGGCTGAGGGCTGACTGGCTGACTGCTGACCGCTCCGTGGAAATGTATCCCCTTGATGTACGATGCGCAAGGGCCCAACGTCATTGATCCTGCCTCCGGATGTGGCTATCAGCGCGCCGGTGGCGCCGGACAGCGCCGGTCGAGGGCCCGACCGGCCATATCTCCGACGGTGCTGAAGATGTCTGTGGGGTGCGTTGCGGCGTACGCGTGGATCGCCTGGCGCACCTCCTCCAACGTCAGACCTGGGCTCACCCGGATGCACTCCATCAGCTGGAGGGCCTCGCGTTCCCGGATGGAAAGCTCTTCGCCGGCGGGGCCCCGTGCCTCGACCGCTTCCGCAATCTGCTCCCACGCCCGGAGGATCCCGGTCACCAGCAGGGTCTGCGTCTCCGGCGATGTGGTGAGCCAGTCCTCGGCGCGGTAGAAGATGCGGGTCGTCTGGGCTGTGACGGCAACCGCGCTGAAAAGTATCACGAGGCTTGTCCCGACGAGACATCGGGAAGCATGGGAGCGCACGGCGGTTTCACCTTCGCCGGTATGGTATCATGCCGGGACGCGGATCGCTCGTCGGGACGAATCCCGGGGCCCGCGACCGGAGGATCGCATGGGACAGAGTGGTATGCGCTGGCCGCGTCGGGAAAATTTCGTCCAGGTCGGCAATCTCCGTCTCCACTACGCCGCCTGGGGACCGAAGAACGCGCCTCCAGTTTTGCTCCTGCACGGGGGCGCTGCCAACACCCACTGGTGGGACTGGGTGGCCCCGGAGCTTGCCGGCAGCTTCCGCGTCCTGGCCCTGGATTTTCCGGGCCACGGCCAGAGCATGTGGCCGCGGCCCCCGCGGTACCGCATGCAGGACTTCGTGGCGGCCGTGGTCGGCTTCGGGAAGTCGCTGGGGATCCGCCGCCTCGATCTCGTAGGGCATTCCATGGGTGGAAAGGTCGGGATGCTCGTGGCGGCCGGGCACGCACGACTCGTGAACCACCTGGTGATCGTGGATGCCACACCGGAGGTCTCGGCTGACGGGTTGGCGGAGATGCGGCAAATCGGGACCCGCCCGCTGCGGCTCTTCCCAGCCCGGCAGGTGGCCGCCCGGGCCTTCCGGCTGATCCCGCGGGAGACCGTCGCCGCGCCGGGCCGTCTCCGGGCGCTGGCCACGCGATCCGTGTGGCACCGGGGGCGCGGCCGGTGGAGCATCGGACCCGACCGCGAATTCTTCGGTCGTGTGGTTCCGCAGGTGGCCTGGCCCGTCCTTCCCAGGATCCGCTGCCCCGCCCTCATCCTGCGGGCGGAGCGGAGCAGTATTCTGCCGCGCCAGACGGCGGCCAGGATGCGCGAGGCGATACCCCACGCCTCGCTCCTGGAGGTCCCGGACACCTGCCATCACCTGACCCTGGAACGCCCGCGCTGGGTGGCGGGGGAGATCCGGCGGTTCCTGAGCAGCCGTCCCCCGACCTGATGAATGCTTGCCACTCACGGTGGGTGGGGATCAAGCAGGGGAGCGAAGGGGCAACAGACGCCGGCCCGGGGGATCGGTGGATCAATGGTTGAGCCCGACAGTGACGAGGGCGCCTTCCCGCGCGAGTTCGCAGGCGATCCGGGAGCCGCGCTCGGCGATCGATTCCTGGACCGCGGCACCGATGGCGTCCAGGAAGCTGTCGGAATGGTCCGGATCGTGATGGAACAGGATGAGCTGCTTCACACCTGCGTCGATGGCCAGATCCAGGACGTCCGTCCACGCGGAGTGTCCCCAGCCGCGGCGGCGCTCCAGTTCCTCCGGCGTGTACTGGGAATCGTGGATGAGCAGGTCGGCGTCCGCGAAGAAACGGATGAACCGCTCCAATTCGTGGGCGGCGGCGCCACCGCCGGCCTTCCACCCCAGGGGAAGTTCGTTGTCGGTGGCATAGATCACGCGTTTGCCCTCGTGGCGCAGGCAGTATAGCAGGGACCGGCCCGGGTGAAGGGAGGAGAGGGCCTCGAACTGGACGCCACCCAACTCGATCGTCCCCTCGTCGATCTCCTGGAAAGAGAGATGGGCCCCGAACTGCTCCAGGCCCACGGGAAAATAGACGGAGGCCATCTGGCCGCCCAGGGTCTGGACCAGCCCGGCCGTGGGCTGGGCGGGGCCGACGAGGGTGAACGCGTTCCCCGTCGCATATGCCGGCTCGAAAAAGGGCAGTCCCTGGATGTGATCCCAATGAAAATGCGTGAAGAGGAGGTACCCGTGGATCGGGGTCTCGGCGCCCCGCAGGGCCCGGCCCAGCTCCCGGAGGCCCGTGCCCCCATCCCAGATGAAAATGTCGTCCACCCCGGAGACGCGGACTTCGATGCAGGGGGTGTTGCCCCCGTACCCCACGGCCTCGCGAGAAGCGGTGGGGATCGAGCCACGGACGCCCCAGAACCGGACCGAGATCTTCCGGGCCAGAAGATCCTGGACGGTGCCGAGCAGCCGCTCGGGCGTGAAGGGCTTCTCCAGGAAGGTGGTGGCGCCGACCTCGCGGGCGATCCGCTTGTCGGTTTCGTAGCGCTTGGCGGAGAGGATGACGATGGGTCCGTGAAAGGCTTTGGGCCCGGTGCGAAGCTGGCGGCACAGGCTCAGCCCGTCCGTGCCGGGCATCATGATGTCCAGAAGGATCAGTGCCGGGCGGTTCAAGGCGACCGCGGACGGCAGCGCCCCGCCCTCCTGCAGGCAGACGGTCCGGTAGCCGGCTTGCTCCAGCACGTCCTTGCAGATCTCGAGGATGAGCTGGTCGTCATCCACCAGCAGGATCGTGTCGCTCACCTCGCCCCTCAACCGTCAAGGCCGCCGGGCATCCCAGTCACCTCTCCTCTGCCGCCCCGGGCGGGCACCGCTTGGCCCCCTTCATAGCTCGCAGGTTTGCCGGTGTCAAGGAAAGCTTCGGAAAACCGTCGGAGAAGGATGGGATGTGGCAGGCGCGTGCGGGAAACGGAGGTCACGGGCGAGCCCCCCGGTTCAGCCGGTGTCCCGGAGCCAGGCGCGAGGTTCCTTCACAGACGGGCCACGGCACGTGTCGCGGCGCTCGGCAGGTGATCACGTGGAGCGGATCTCCTGACGCATGAAGCAGCCGTAGCAGATGGCGAAACAGATCAGCGTGATGGCCACCAGCGATACCAGATGCGGCGCCACGATCAAGGCACTCTGCCCGAGGGGCAGCGGGTTCTGGAAGCGGCTGAGGGACAGCCGCTCCATGGGGCCCATCAGGACGAGCGAGCGGGTCGTCTTCCGCATCGGGTCCAGCATCGTGCCCGTGGCATCGCTGTACAGCGTGATGGGCGAGAGGCTGGCCACGATCTCGCGCGTGCGCTCGTGCCGGATCAGGGCGGTCGGGTCCGACGAGGCGCCCGGGGAAATGGGCGAGATCACGTCCGCCGCCAGGCTCGCCCCCAGCGCCATGAAGAAGGCCAGGAAGATCCACAGGGCGAGGGCGGCCAGGGCCGAGGTGGCCATGCTGCGAAACAGGACCGAGAAGAGGATCGAGACTCCCAGCCAGAATCCGATGTACAGGACGCTGACCACCAGGTACACCGCCAGCCGGCCGACCTCTTCCCACCCGGGCACGACCCCCAGCACCCAGAGCCCCATCCCCGAGATGAGCAGCACGATGGCCACCAGCATCTGGGTGATCACCGTAAGACCCGCCAGGAACTTTCCATTGATCACGGCATCGCGGTGAATGGGCTGGGAGAGCAGCTTGCTCAGGGTCCGGGCGGCCCGTTCCCGGCTGATGGCGTCAAACCCCAGGATCATCCCGATCAGGGGGCCGAAGAAGGCGATGAACTGGACCAGCGAGAACAGGGCCCCGGTAGAGGTGAAGAGCAGCAGGAACACGAGGGAGGGCTTGGCGAATCCTTCCAGCTCCCTCCGCAAGCCGCTCCCGACCATGAAGGAGGTGACCAGGCTGACCATCAGGATCACCGTCAGGAGCAAGATGAACCGGGTGCTGCTGAAGTGATCCTCCAGCTCCTTCCGATACACTGCCAACAGTCCGTGCACGTTCTTGCCTCCAGTTTTCGGTTCTAAGCCGTCCAATTAACCGCGTTCGGTTGTTCGGTCGGTCGGGGGTTCGGTTGTTCCCGATCCCTGATGCCGAGAACGACCGAACCATCGAACTGCCGACCTCGCCCCGGGCCGCTTGGCGGAGCGGGGACGGTCGAACGCTCTTGTAGTTAAGCAGCTGGCACCCCTTCGCGGAAATACCGCATGTAGATCTCTTCCAGGGTGTACTGTGCCTGGTCCACGCCCAGCTTCCGCTTGGCCAGCTCGTCCATGGGGCCGATTCCGACCAGGCTGCCCTGCAACATGATGCCCACCCGATCGCTGATCCGCTGGACCTGGTCGAGCTGGTGCGAGGAGAAGAACACCGTGATCCCCCGTTCGCGGCTCAGGCCGCGAATCATTTCCAGCATCTTCTGGGTCCCGTCGGGGTCGAGGCCCATAGTCGGCTCGTCCAGGAAGACCACCTGGGGGTCTTTCAGCAGGACCTCGGCGATCCCCAGGCGCTGGCGCATGCCCCGTGAATAGGCACCCACCCGCTTCATGCCCTCGGCCAGGAGCCCGACCCGATCCAGGGCCTCCTCGATCTTCCCGGCCAGGGTGCCATCCTGGATCCCGTTGAGACGAGCCACGTAGCGCAGGTTCTGGATGGCCGTCATGTCGTCGTAGAAGCCGACGTTTTCCGGCAGGTATCCCACCACGCGCTTGACCTGCAGCGGTTCGCGGGTGGGATCGAAGCCGCAGACCCGGGCCGAGCCTGCCGTTGGCTCGCTCAGGCCGAGGAGCATCAGGAACGTGGTGGTCTTCCCGGCGCCGTTGGGTCCCAGGAAGCCGAAGATCTCCCCCCGCCCGACCTGGAGATTCAGCCGATTCACGGCGATCTGACTACCGTACCGTTTGGTGAGTTCATGCGTATCGATGATCGTTTCCATGGCTTCCTCCCCCCTCATCCCTGCCTTCTCCCCCCGGCGGGGGGAGAAGGGGAGGTTGAGGGGGCGTTAGCGGCGGCGGTTCCCCGGGCTCACCGGCGGCCCAGCCAGATGAACAGGCCGCCCATCCCGCCAATCGCCAGGGCGATCAGGCCCACGCCGATCCAGCCCCACGCCGTGGGGGCTTTGACGGTGACCCGCATCTCGACCGTCTTGCTCGATTTCTCGCCGTCCGCCATGAGACCGACGGAGTAGTCCCCCACCAGGGACGTTGCCGCGGGGGTGATGCTGGCCTCGACCTGCTTGATGGCGCCCGGCTCCAGGGCCTCGATCTTCTCGGGCTTGAATTCGACCTTCCAGTTCTCGGGCTTGAAGGACGAGAGGCTGATGTTTCGGTTGACGGCCGACCCGGTATTCTTGATCAGCAGCGAAACCGTCGTCGGATTGCCGGTGACGGCCTCGGCCGACAGGATGCCGGTGGGGGTCGCCGCATCCAGCTTGTAGATGCCCGTCAGGACCACCTTGAGCGGCACCTCGGCCTTGGAATCACCCGCGGTCACCCGGACCAGGAGCGGGTACTCGCCGGCCGTGGCCTCCCGCAGGGGGGTGACCTGGACGGCCACCGTCTGGCTGGAGCCGCCCCGGATCCGGAGGCTGCTGATCTGCTTCGCCTCGTAGCCGGGCTTGAAGTTCACCTCCCACTTCTCCGGGGCCAGGGCCACCAGATTGAAGGTGCGGTCGTTGTCGCTCTTGTTGGCCAGGTCCAGCGAGAACTCGAAGGTCGCGTCGGTCTGCCCCCGCAGGACGGGGTAGGAGGTGGTGATCTGGATGTCCTCGGCGCCCAGGCGACTCCGCTCGCGCGTCGTCACCGAGATCGTATGCATCGCCGTGAGTTTCCCGTCGGCGGTGGTTCCCTCGATGCCGAACTCGTAGGTCCCAGCCGGGACCCCCTTCTCCGGCTCGGCGCTGAAGGTGAGGGTCCGGGTCTTCCCGTCGGGGACGGACACGCCCATGACCGTGAAGCTGCCGCCCCTGAGGGAGACTTTCCAGCCCTTGGGAACGGGCGTGAACTTGAGCGCGATGGTCTCGTCCCGCCTGCCCTTGTTCTCCACGGTCAGCTCCATGCGCACCGTCTCTCCCAGGGGGACGGCGACGCCGGAGAAATCGGTGTACACCGCGATCCCGCGCTCGGGCCGGTCATCCCGCTTGGCCGACTCCTGCGCGGCGCCGATAGCCGCGGGTGCAGCGAGGGCGAGCACCACCGCCAGGACCCCTCCGAGCAGGGCGCGCGCGTCGGGCCCCCAGAATCCCAATCGATCTCGACTGCCCAACATGGTTCGTCCTCCTGCGATCACGAGTGAACTTCGAGCGGAGACCGGGGGATGAACTCCCGGTCCCCAGGGTTACATCAATCCTCGGGCGGGGCCGGCGCGTTGACGCCGGCGGGGCGCTGGGCCTGCGCAATGGCCACGTGCACGACCTGCCCCGCGTCCCAGGTGCGGCCGAGGGCCACAGGCGCGACGTACAACGCCCGCGTCAGACCCCTGGTTGCTTGCACACGCACCTCGGGAAGCAGCTTTCCGGGATTCCTCCCGTCGCGACCGAACTGAATTTGCGAGAAAACCGGCCCCTTATTGAATGCCAAAGACCGCCAACTGTCAAGTCATCCGATGTGTGAATGATGTTGACAGGGCGCTCACGCGTGCCTTAGCCTTACGCCTCTCTTGCGCACGACGGGGAACGGGTGCGGGTGACGCCGCACGGCTGGCTGGACATCCGGCTCGCCTGAGCGCAGAAGGGACTCGAATTTATCCGCAGATTTCGCAGATTCCGCAGATTTATTACGGCACAGAACCAGGATGTCAGGAGAACGATCGAGGGAAACAGAATGGAATCTGAACACCTCAGGGAGCAGGTCTTGTATTCTCCGGTCTGGAGATAAAAGGGTGGGATGTTTCTTGGCGTCCTTGGCGTCTTGGCGGTTCAATCTTCTTCTGAGGACGGGAGATGCGTGATCCTCGAGCCGGGCGCGTCGCGGGATTCGGCACGTCGGTCTTCACGGAGATGAGCCGGCTGGCGGTCGAGCACAAGGCCGTCAACCTGGGGCAGGGCTTTCCGGATTTTCCGGGGCCGGATTTCGTGAAGGAGGCGGCCATCCAGGCCATCCGCGCTGACCTGAACCAGTATGCGGTGAGTCATGGAACCCCCCGCCTCCGGCGGTCCATCGCCGAAACGTGGAAGCGTGCATACGGCCGGGAGATCGATCCCGAGACAGAGGTGAGCGTCGCCAGCGGCGCCACCGAGCTGATCCTGGACGCCATCCTCGGCCTGGTCAACCCCGGGGATGAGGTGATCGTCTTCGAGCCCTTCTACGACAGCTATCTGCCCGACGTGCTCATGGCTGGTGGCGTCCCGCGCTTCATCACGCTGGAGGCACCCGACTGGCACTTCGATCGCCAGCGGCTCGCCCACCTGTTCGGTCCGAAGACCAAGCTGCTCCTGATCAACACACCCCACAATCCCACCGGGAAGATGTTCAGCCGGGAGGAGCTGGGATTCATCGGCTCCCTGTGCCGGGAGCACGATGTCATCGTCCTCACCGACGAGGTGTATGACCAGATCCGGTTCAACGGGGTGGACCACGTGCCCATCGCCACCCTGCCCGGGATGTGGGAGCGCACCCTCACCATCAACAGCACCGGCAAGACGTTCAGCATGACCGGCTGGAAGGTCGGATACGCCGTGGGGCCGCCGCCGCTCACCCAGGCGGTCCGGGCCACCCACCAGTTCGTGACCTTTTCGACATCCACGCCCTTCCAAGAGGCCATGGCCACCGCCATGGAGACGGCTGCTCAGACCGGGTACTATGAGCAGCTTCGGCGGGAATACACCACTCGCCGCGACCACCTGGCTGCGGCCCTGGCCGAGGCTGGCCTGAAAACGCTCCCCGTTCAGGGGGCGTATTTCCTGCTGGCAGACGTTCGAGGCATGGGGTTTCCGGACGATGTCAGCTTCTGCCGGTATCTCACGAGCGAGATCGGCGTGGCCGCCATTCCCCCCTCTGCCTTTTACGCCGATCCGGTCCGGGCTCCCCTCCTGGCCCGCTTCTGCTTCGCCAAGAGGGAGGAAACACTCCGCGCCGCCGCCGACCGCCTGCAACGCCTCCGCTCGACCCGAAGGAGTTGAGCCTTTCCGCTGGCTCCTCCGCTGCATCCAAACACCGACCATCACGCTGCCAGTATCTGACACCAAGCGCCCGGTACAGGCGAGTGAGGCCAGGAAGATTGCGATCCAGGCAGGCCTGGAGCGGGAAAACCGCGACGCGGTGATCCGTAGGAGACACGACTTCTTCTTGACACGGGGAAGCGGGTCAGGCAGTCATCTTCCGTCCGATCCGCCCGCCCGCAGGGGAAAGATCCCGCGGCGTCCGGGGGCTGGAAGGAAGGGGGGCTGACATGAAGGACATCACGATCGCCTGTCCCGCCTGCGGGCATGCGGAGGCTGTCCGGGAGGATGACGTCCCTGCCGGACCGATTGACGTTGACTGCCCCCAGTGCCAGGGAACGTTCACATTCACGAGGGCAACTGTGGCCGCTCTACCGACTCCCGGCAACTCGACGGGGCCGCCGGCGCCGCCGCGAATGGAAGCGCCCGCGCCGAAGCCGGCGGCGGGACGCCCTGTCCCGGCTCCGCAGGCAAAGATGCCTCCGCGCCCGAGACGCCATCGAAGGGCATGGCCGATTGTCGCCGCCGTGGTGTGCGGTCTCATGGTGCTGGGCGGGGCCTGGATGTACGTGTTCAAGCTCACGCCGATCGTCGCGGAGAAACTCCTGATCGTCGCCCTCTTCTCGAAGGTACCACCGGTGCAACGGGCGGCGATCCAGGCGCTGCGGGACTATCCGACGAAACACGCGGCCATCGCCCTCGTACTCTTCATCAACCTCAAGAACCTGCAGGAGGTGGAGGACCCCAAGAAGCCGTGGACTCCGGAGGAGAAGGCGCAGAAACGGCAGGAGCGCGTGCGGGATCTCAAACTGGCAGAGCGGGCCACCGAGACCTTGTGCCTGCTCACGGGACAGAGCTTCGGGACGTATTTCACGCTGGAGAAGTACGGTCATTCGTGGGGCAGCCTCAGCGAGGAGAGGTGGCCGACCGTCTTGTGGCAGATTGACACCTGGGCGGTGCAAGCCTTCGGGCCTGGGGGCCTGCCGATGCTTCCCGGGTCCTTCGGGGCCCCGCCGCAGCCTCCGGATGCCCCAGGGGGAGGACAGGCGCGATGAAGCGGGCGGCGTTCTGGGTGGTGTTCCTTGTCGTGGCCGCGGGTGCGTTGGTGTATATCTGGCGGGCCAGGGACCCGTTGCGGAACCACCCGTATCTGCTCCCCCTCTGGGTCAACTACAACATCCGGCTGATGGCCCACCCGCACCCCTCGGTGGCCCGCGACGCGTGGCTGGAGGTGTGGAACCTCTACTTCACGAAGTGGGCGGTCTTCGAGACGTTTCCCAAGCACCTCGCCAACACAGAGCCGATCAGCTTCCTCATCGAGCGCGAGTCGTTCCCCACCGGCGGCCCCAACGCCCCGGCGATGGACGGCTTTTTCGCGCGCAACAAGCCCGTGTATTACCGGACGGACCGGGTCTACTGCCGGACGGTGAGCGAGGCGCTCATGGCCATCATGTACCGGGAGAAGAAATGGACCGTGGACTACCAGGGGGACTGGCAGACCTGGTGGCAGGCGAACGGGAAGTACTATCGCTGACTCGCGCGATCCCTCTTCCTGGGGGTCGTTCTCCTGTGGGTCGCGCTTCGATGAGTTGCTCTTGCGCCGGATAGCAAATTACCAAAGCCTGACCCCAATGCTGATGACCCCAATGCTGACCCCAATGCGGTGTTGGGAGAGGGGGGATTAGGGGAGGGCGGAGGCGATGTCGCGGCGGCCGTGGGCGTCCAGGAAGTCCCGGACCTCGGGCAGGCGGGGGATGCCGCGGCGGCCGCCCAGGTGCCGGCACTTCATGGCGGCCACGGCATTGGCAAAGGTGAGGACAAAGTCCAGCGGCCAGCCGCGCAGCTCACCGAAGGCGCAGGCGCCGTGAAAGACGTCGCCGGCGCCGTTGGTATCCACCGTCTCCACCCGGAATCCTGGGACCCGAACCCACTGACCCTGCTCCAGCCCCAGTGCCCCCTCGCCGGCTACGGTGGCGGCGACCCGGGACGGCCCGCGATCCGCCAGGTCCCGGAGGCCGTCTTCCAGCGTGGCATGTCCCGTGATCGCCCGAACGAATCCAGGGTTACAGACCAGGAGATCCACGAGCGGCCAGACCCTCTCGATCCCCTCCACGATCCGCTCCCCGTCCATGGTCACCCGCATCCCCGCCTCGCGAGCCCACCGGACCGCCTGCAAGGCCGCGGCCGCGTCGATCCCATCCACGTGCAGCAAACGCCCCGCAGTCAGTGCCGCCCGATCCAGCTCCTCGGCGCGGATGGCATACGCTGGGGGCCGCCGGTAGAACAGGGTGCGCGTGCCGGAGGACCGGTCGGCCACGACCAGGCTCACGTGTCCCGGGCTGCCCGGGGCGCGCAAAACGTGACGCACGTCAATGCCCTCCCGGGCGAGGCTTCGGAGGGAGACCCGGGACCAGAAATCCGTCCCGAACTTCCCAATGTACCGGGTGCGGAGGCCCAGCCGGGCGCAGGCGGCCAGGGCGGTGGCGACGACGCCGCCACCCTGGACGTCGAATTCCAGGAGCGGCGCCTTCGTATCGGGCTCCGGGTACCCGTCGGTGACGCCAATGAGGTCGAGGGCATTGACGCCGAAGCCGACGACGTCGAACGGCGGCGCGTCACGAACGGCCGTGGTCATGACTTGATGGCTCCTGCCGTCATGCCCTGGACGACGTATCGCTGGAGGAAGATGAACGCGACGACCAGGGGGGCGCTGGCGAGGACCGAGAAGGCCATCATCGTGTTCCACTCGGTCACGAACTCGGCCAACAGGCTATAGATGGCGATCGTGATGACCCGTTTCCCCCAGGATTCGATGAGGACCACGGCGAAGAGGAACTCGTTCCAGGCCAAGAGGAACGTGTAGAGGCCCGCCCCCAGCAGCGCCGGGAACGACAGGGGCAGGAGCGTTCGAACGATGGCCCCGAGCCGCGAGCATCCATCAACCATGGCCGCCTCTTCCATCTCCCTGGGAATCTGGGCGAAGTAGCTCCGCAGCATCAGGATGCAGAAGGGCAGCGTGAAGGTGGTGTACACCACGACGAGCGCGGTGAGCGTGTCGTAGAGCCCCAACCTCACCACCAGGCGGAAGTAGGGGATGCACAGGAGGACCAGGGGGAACATCTGGGTAATGATCAGGAACATGATCACGGCCCGCTGGCCCTTGAAACGGAAGCGGGCCAGCGCGTAGGCGGCCAGCGCCCCCACGACGAGGGAGAAGGCGGTCACCACCAGGGCGATGAAGTAGCTGTTGGCAAAGGTGCGGAGATACCGTGCGCTCCCCAGGACCTTCAGGTAGGGCTCCAGCGTGAAGACGGTCGGGATCCACTGGGGCGGGATCTTCATCACCTCCACGTTGGGCCGCACCGACACCGTCAGCATCCAGGCCGCCGGGAAGAGCATGATCCCCGTGGCCACGATTAGGAGGCCGTAAATCGCGGCATGGGCCGTGCGCCGGCGGGCGCGCAACCCCCAGTTCTCGCGTGCCATGCTAGACGATCTCCCGCACCGCGCGCCGGACGTAGACGACGCTGAGGCCAAAGAGAATCAGGAACATGATGACGGCCTCGGCCGAGGCGTAACCGAACTTCAGCTTCTGGAAGGCGTCGAAGTAGATGACTGTCGGCAGCACCTGGGAGGAGTTGACCGGGCCGCCCCCGGTCATGACGTACACCGGGTCGAAGGCGCGGAAGGTCCAGATGAAGTCCAGGAGCACGATGGTGAGGATGATGCCGCGCAGGCTCGGGATCGTGATGTACCAGAACTTCTTCCAGGTGGTGGTTCCGTCGATGTCGGCCGCCTCGTAGATGTCCTCCGGGATTGCCTGCAACCCCGCCAAGAGCATGACCATGAAAAACGGGAAGGCCCGCCAGATGTTCATGGCCGTGACCGAGGGGAGCGCCGTCTGCGGGCTGCCCAGCCAGGTGATGGTGGCGTTCGGGTCCAGCAGGCCGACGGTCGTGAGAAGGCCGTTCAGCACGCCGAACGGGCTCAGCATGAGGACCCAGATCATGCCGGCCACGGTCGGGGCGAACAGCCATGGGATGATGAGCAGCCCCCGGAAGAGGTTGCGGATCCGCACGTTGATCTTGGTGTGAAGCAAGAGGGCCAGCCCCATCCCGATGAGGAGGTGGAAGACTACGCTCCCTACCGTGAACAGAACCGTCTGCCAGAGGACCTGCCAGAAGAGCGGGGTCTGGAGGAGTTCGGCATAGTTGGCCAGCCCGACCCAGGTCTCTTTCCGGAGGTTGATCTCGTAGAAGCTCATCCGGATGACCTGCCCCAGGGGATACACCATGAGCAGGCCGAGAAGGAGCAGCGCCGGGCCAAGGAAACTGTAGGCCTGGATTTCGTGGCGGAACCGCTGTCGCAACATAATGGGCACTGAACGCCGAGCCGCCCCGCTCCGAAAGGAGCGGGGCGGCTCGAAGTGGGCAAGTCAGGTTCGCCGTGTCTTGGCTACTTGGTCAGGATCTTGTTCCACTCTGCCGCCGCGTCGTCCAGGGCCTGCTTGGCGTTCTTCTTGCCCTGGACCACGTTCTGGACCTCGGTGGTCATGATCTTGTTCATCTGGACGGCATTGGGCATTCCCAGGAATGGCGACTTGGCGTTCGGCTGCTGCATCTGCTGCACGAAGGCCTGGGCCAGCTTGTTCTCCTTGAAGAACGGCTTCTCGGCCACGTCTTTCCGGCCCGGGAAATCGCCCGTACCCTTCGACCACATCTCGTTGCCCACCGGGCCCGAGATCCAACGCAGGAACTTCCAGGCGGCCTCTTTGTTCTGGGCCTGGGTCGTCACCGTGTTCAGGGCGCCGCGCACCACGGTCCCGGTCGTCAGGCCCTTGGGAAGTGGGGCGGTGTCGTACTTCAAATCCTTGTTCAGGTTCCGCTGGATGGCGACCCCCCAGGGCCCCTCAAACATCATGGCGATGTTGCCCGCGCCGAAGTTGGCCCGCTTCTCCTTCTCGCCATTGGACAGGACGCCGGGCACCGCCACCTTGTGGACGTTGATCAGGTCCACGTACCACTGGATGGCCTTCACGCCGGCCGGGCTGTTGAAGGCGGCCTTGTTGGCCTTCGTATCGAGGATGTCGCCGCCGGCCTGCAGGATCAGCGGGTAGATGTCATAGGTCATGTTGGTCGGCGGCTCGATCTGCAAGGTCGCCGTCGTGGCGAAGATCTTCTTCTCCGGGTTGGTCACTTTCTTGGCGATCTGCACGTACTCGTCCCAGGTCTTGGGCGGCCCAGGGATCCCGGCGTTCTTGAAGATCTCAGTGTTCCAGTAGAGCGCCACGCAGCCCGAGTGGAGCGGCAGGTAGTACTGCTTCCCCCGCCACTTCTGCTGAAAGGCCTCCGAGATGTTGCCCATGAACTCCTTGGGCTCCTTGGCGAGCCAGGCATCCAGCGGCTCCAGCATCCCCAGGTCCGCGAACTCCGCCACCCAGTCCACCTGGACCATCAGGATGTCCGCCAGCTTCTGGGCCTGGAAGAGTGTGATGGCCTTGTCGTGGAATCCCTGGAACGGGTTGTCCACCAGGGTGAGCGTGATGTCCGGGTGCTCCTTCTCAAAGGCGGCCTTGAGGTCGTTCATCAGCTTCTCGCCGACTTCTGTCGTCTTCCACTGGAACCAGCGTACCTCGGCCTTGGCGGCCAAGGACCCTGCCGGCGCTAGCACCACCATCACCGCGGCGGCCAGCACGATTGCGGACAGCCTATGCACGGGTCGTCTCATCGATGGACTCCTTTCTCCCGCTTCCGGGCCTCGTCTTGTCACTTCTTCGGGGCTGAACTGCGGCGAATTATCCGCGCGGGCCGCGGCCAGTGTCAAGCCGGAACGGGCTCCGCTACCCCTCCAACGCCTTCGCGAGTCCTGCGGGGGCCGGGACAGCGATCACCGGCGCCTGCGCGAGCCTGGCGACGAGTTGTTTCGTGCTCCCCACGTTCAGCCGTTCAAACATCTCCCTGAACATCTCTTCCAGGGATGCGCCGATGGCCTCCTGGATCTCAGCGGGAAGGTCCCAGAAACGCGCCTTCAGGGAGGCCCAGGCCTTCTTCCGGGTGGTGTACAGGAATTGGGCGTCGGTCTGGCCCGGCTTGCGTTCCGCTCCGTGCTGCGTGAAGACGTAGGTGTGGATCTCGTCCTTGATCGCCTGGGGCAGGCGGGGATGGTCGAAGATCAGGTTGGTAAAGCCCAGGGCCAGGTGGATCTCGACCGTCTCGTTCTCGGGAAAGCGATCGAAGAGTTCCAGCGGAAGGGTCGAAGCCCCGTGCTGCACCGCGCCCGAGAGGCCGAACTCCTCACGGGCCACCCGCGAGATGGCGGCGAGGGTGTTGAAATCCACCTGGACCTCCGCCAGCCGACCGTCCGGCAGCACCACGCCGCCGTGATGCGTGCCGGAGTTGACGCTGACCTTGCTGATCCCCGCACCGTCACCTGACAGGGCGGGCCGGTAGGTGGCCATGAAGGCCCGCAATTCGTCCGGGGTGGTGTTGTGGGCCCCCACCTCGCCGATCTCCGCCCCGACGGAGATGGTGACGCCGGGCGGCTCCATCTCCCGGATGATACGGGTGAATTGGGCGGTGAGTTCCGCGTTCAGCCGTTGTTGGTCCACCAGCGTCGCCAGCGAGAGGTCCACCACGGTCGAGGCATCCACGTCGATGTTGAAGAAGCCCGCGGCGATTTCCTCGCGGATCAGTCCGCTGAGCCGGCCGATCTCGGCCGCCGGGTCCCGGGTGTGGGCACCGGGATTGACCTGGACGTGGTCGCCTTGAAGGAAGATCGGCCCCCGGTGTCCCTCGCGCATGGCCGCGGCCAGCACGGCCGCCGCGTACTCCGCGGGTCGCTGAGCGGCGAAGACCATCTCGGTCGGTGCCTGCTCGAAGATGAGAAGGTCCGCGTCCAGCTTCGCCGCGGCGCGGAAGGCCGCCCGGCAGGTCTGATAGCTCCAGCCGCGAAGGTTCAGCGCCGGCACCGTCCGACCCCACCATACTCCCCGGCCCCTGGCCGCGTACAGCCCGTGAATGGAGGCGGGCACCAGGCCAGCCGCGCGGGCGGCCTCGCGGATTGCCCAGATCGCCGCCTGGCGCACGCTGGACTCGCCCAGCGCCGTGCCGCGGGCCCAGCGGTCCAGCATCTCGGCCGGCACCCGGGTGGCATCCGGCAGCGCCGGCGTGGGCCCGCGCGAAAGACCCAAGGCCCGGAGGTCGGCGGCCAACTCCGGCAATGATACTGATTCCATCGGGTGAACTCCTCCGTCCGGTGGTCGGGAAGCGTGCGGTGCGGGACGATGGGGGAACCGCGAGGGGAAGAATCTAGCACCTGGGTCCGGCCAAGGAAAGAACATTTCGGGACCGGGTATCGGGGCGGGATGAGGGCGGAAAGGCCAGCGGCCCGCCTGGTTGGGGCTGTCTCTATCCGAATCGGACTGGAAAGTGGATGGGGCGTTGTGCCCTGGTTGGGACAGGTATGTTATGGCCGTTGTGATGATGGGACATCCCGGCTATACTAAATCGCAAAGGAACGGGAGGAATCGGATGAGGCTGGGTGCCAAGCTGACGCTCTGGCTGTTGATCCCGCTGCTCCTCGTGTTGAGCGTGTTCGCGGGGGTGACCCTCCGGCGGGAGCGGCTGGTCCATTACCGCGAGGTGAGTGAAGAGGCCGAGCGGGTGGCCAACACCCTGGCCGTCTCGGTGACCGATGCCTTGCGACGCCAGAAGCCGGAGGATGTCCGCCGCATCGCCGAGGCATCCGGGCTGGATCCCGCTCGTTTCGGTCTCGTGGTCTATGACCCCCAGGGGCGGCCCATTTTCGCCTCGGGGTTGGCCGCCAATACAGGGGCCGTCGGCCGCCAGGAGCTTAGCGCGCTCTCCACCCTCCCCCGGGGATTTGGCCAGGAGGAGCAACAGGGCGGGGTGCCGGTGCAAAGCCACCTCATCGCCCTGACCACGGGCGGTGAGCTGCTGGGCGGCCTGAAGGTCTCCATGCGCCTGCAGGAGATCCAGGAAGTCCTCGACCGGGAGCGCAACCACTTCCTGGGCCTCCTGGCCGTGGTGTCCATCGTGCTGGTGTTGCTCGTGTCCGTGGTCATCCGGCGGACCGTGAGCCTTCCCCTCCACGGACTCATGGGGCGGATCGCCGCCCTGGGGCGCGGCCTGGTGCCGGGGGATGTCGCCGCCACGGGACGGGACGAGGTGGCCCAGCTCACGCGGGAATTCAATCTCCTGGCGCGCAACCTGGAGGAGGCGCGCCGCCGGCTGCTCGAAGAGAGCGAGCATGCGCGGAGCGTCATCCAGAATATCACCGACGGCATCATCGGGGTGGACCGGACGTGCCGGATCCGGACCTGGAACCGGGCCATGGTCGAGCGGTACGGGATCACCGAATCCGAGGTGCTGGGCCGCGCTCTGTTCGAGGCGTTCCCCGCCCTGGAACGGGAAGGGTTCCGGGGCGAGCTGGAACGGCTGCTGTCCGGGGAGCGGAAGGAATTCTTCCTGCGCAACTTCGAGCATGAGACGCTGCGCCGCGGCCGGGTGACCCAGAACATCCGGGGCAGCGTCCTGCCGGGCCCCACGGGTGAGGTGGATGGGGCCGTCCTGGCGATCGAGGACGTGACCGAGCGGGTGGCGCTGGAGCGGGAGATGCAGCAGGCGGAGAAGCTGGTGGTGGTGGGCCAGCTCGCCGCCGGGATCGCCCATCAGATCGGCACGCCGC